>Ga0335073_10014998_pt1 | contig 10843 bp, 8 predicted proteins | sample Lox_Sample_22_FD_207093 | JGI IMG/M metagenome (GOLD analysis project Ga0335073, IMG submission 207093) | Soil microbial communities from Loxahatchee National Wildlife Refuge, Florida, United States - Lox_Sample_2.2 | ecosystem: Environmental > Terrestrial > Soil > Wetlands | place: USA: Florida...
ACTGGCTTCAAAGCGCCCAAAGGAACCTGTTGCATAAACGCATGCTTTTTGATCGCAGATTCGCGCTGCTTCATCTAACTGTTCTGACAGCGATTTAAAGCGCTCTTGCGAGTAACGGCCTCTCTTTTCAAGCGTGCTCCCCATTTGTTCCGCCCCATTCGAACAGATTTGCAAATACTTCGGCCTGCTCAATCGCGTCTTCGAGAGCATTATGTGTGTGAATGCCGTTGGGACGAAGCCCCGGCATAAGTTTGCTGCGGCCGGCTGACGCGATGGGGATTCGCGCCTTCACAGCAAACGCTGTCTTTATATCGAAGCATTGTGAATGATTGAATGGCGATCCATTCAAGGAGAATCGAACGAAATACCAATACAGGAAACTCCAGTCGAAACTGAGCGGATATGCGACCAGAATCGGGCGGCCCTGACCGGCTACACTCCTCACCCATTGGGCAGCTTCCGTCATTGCCTTATCTGGTGGAGTGCCATCGTGAAGCAGTTGTGCTCGGTCCAGTCCATTTACGCGGAGAGCATCAAGCTGAAACTCGTCAGAGATAGGCCGGAGTTCACGATAGAAGTTTTGATTGAACTGAGTGGGTTTGGAAAACAGCTTCCCATCGAAGCAGCCCGAATAGACAAGGCCGAATGAGAGCATTGAAAACTGCCCGGGGATAGGCCCATCCGTCTCTACGTCCGCAGAAAAATAGACGTCTACGTCTTCAGACTGCGTTCTCTCGACCGAAAACGGCGAAGAGTGCATGGTGTTTTCGCAATGCGGCTTTGCGATGGCGCTCATCCAGACAGATGATATCAATAAAGACGACTGGCAGGGATTTTGGACTCCGACCACCTGTATTCCAAGCGTAATCAGTGACATGCTACTCGCTTCATTTATCAGTCTGGAGGCCAAAGTCAAGTAATTGCCACTATTTCCACAGGAAATAGGCGACGATCATAGAGGCGCCTTGTCATCCGGAACAAATAAGCGCTGACGTGGGTGGTTGTCCTGGTTGAGAGCCACTCGATCCTTGGGGCCAGTCTCTGAACCCCGTCGTGCAGGCAAACGTGTGGATGCTGCGAGCGGAGAATATCACCACGTCGGATTGCGGCCGCTTTCGTCGCCTGCGACCTAGCAGCCACACCGGTAAAATGGAAGACAGGCCGACGATGCGCATGGTTCCTCATCACACGGACTTGAACGACGCGCGCGCGCCCTTGCAGCAGGTGCAGCGCGGACTGCATTCGTCGCTTGTCAGCATCGTGTCGAATTTTCTGCTGGCCATGAGCAAATGCCTGGTGGGATTCCTCGGGCATTCCTTCGCGCTAGTTGCCGACGGCATCGAATCCCTCTCAGACGTCTTCAGCTCCGCCGTGGTTTACTTCGGCCTGCGCTTCGCCATGAAGCCGCCCGACAAGGACCATCCCTACGGGCATGGCAAGGCCGAGCCTGTTGCAGCGACGGTGGTCGGCCTGTGCATGGGTGTCGCTGGAATCCTCATCGCCATCGAAAGCATCGTGCTCATCCGCACGCCGCATCCGCTGCCGGCGCCGTACACGCTCTGGATTTTGCTGGCTGTCGTCACGGTCAAGATCGTCCTGTCGCGCTACGTCTTCTCCGTGGCCGAGAATATCGATAGCACCGCGGTGCGAAGCGATGCATTACACCACTTCAGTGACACCATTACGTCTCTGTTTGCGTTTGTCGGCATTTCGGCGGCTCTCCTGACTGGGGACGCGCGAGCTGATGACTGGGCAGCGCTCTGCGCCGCGCCGGTGATCCTGTTCAACGCCTGGCGTCAGATGCGCGCTCCGTTCGCGGAGATTCTGGACACCGCGCCTCCGCCGGAGATCGAGCAGCGCGTACGGGAGGTCGCCGCACGCGTGCCGGGCGTCATCGGCCTCGAGAAGTGTTTCGTGCGCAAGGTCGGCTTTCAGTATTATGTCGACCTGCACGTCATTGTGAACGGAGACCTGAGTGTCCGCTCCGGGCACACCATCTCGCACGAGGTGGAAAATCGTGTGCTCGCCGAAGAGAGCCGCGTGGCCAAAGTATTGGTCCACGTGGAACCGGAAGAAGAGCTCTTCAACCCCAGCCACAGCCAGATGTGATGGGTCCGGCCGCTGTTATTCCGCCGGGCTGGCTGCCGTGAACTGAGAACAGCAGGGCTTGCCCACCGGCTGGAATTCCATCATCTCGGCGCGTGTTCCATCCGGACTGAACAGGTTATACTGCCACTTGCCGTCGCGGCCGATCTTGGCGCCGCTGGCCCGCTCCGGAATCCTGTCGCCTGCGTAGAGGATCAGAGCAGCGGCCTTGATGTCGGCGACGCCCAACGAAAAGTGATCCATCGTTCCCAGCCGGTCCGAGGTCATGTCGGCGGGAAGACCTTTAGTCTCCGGGCCGTTCACCAGCATGTATTCCAGCCAGTCAGTACCATTGGGAACCTGCTGCGAAACCCAGCTCACCGCGCTGTCGTTCATGCCGCCGTACCAGTACGGCCGGAATCCGAGCACGGTGCGGAAGAACGCATCCTCGGCCGCGCGGTTGTGCACCAGGTAGCCGACATGAATGATGTGGTGACTAAGGTCGTCCTCCGGTATCTGCGCGGGCGTGGCCGGCGTCTGTACGAACTCGACCTTGTTGTCTTCCGGATCCTTCACGTCGAACCAGCGGCTGCCGTCCGATCCCTCCTGTAAGGATGCGGGCACAGCGATCCCGTGGGACGCGAGGTAACGCCGCAGACCGTCGGCGTCGGCCGTGATGAAGGCGACGTGGTCCAGACGGTTCACTGAGCTGTACCCGGCGGGCAGCGGCAGCACTTCCACGAACTGCGTGGGGCTGAAGTAGTAGCGCACCCCCTGCGGATTCTCGGGGTCTGCGGCCTTGTACGCGCCCAGATCGTGGGCATAAAAGGCATCTGTCTTTGCGGGATCAGTGCTGTAGACGCTCAGATGCGAGATTCCGGTAATCGCCGGTCGTGCATCCGATCCGTCACCGTTTGCCGTCAGGGCGGCGGCCGAAAAAGAAACGGCAAGCGCTGCAACGAATAGCTGCTTCATAGTTGCTCTCCTGAACCGGATTTCTGCTCTAAGCACCAGATTGTAGACCGGCACGCGGCTTTTAGCGCACTTCTCCCGCGGCATTTTCCAGCACCACGTCAGAGAACATACCAGTATCCACCGTTACCGGATAATGCGAGCAGAAGCCGATGCCCACATAAAACGGTCCATCCATGTGCACTTCCATCGGCGGGCCGAACTGATGCATCGGTTCGCCCCGCACGCTGATGTATAAGGCAAAGCTGTCGCCGCGCTTTTCAATGCCGATCCGTTGCGGCATCACATTGGGAAGCAAGCTGCCGCTGATGCGGTACTCCATATCTCCGATCATGCTGTTCTTTTCCGGCCGCTCCGCCAGATGCACCATGCCGGTGCCGTGCTCGGCCGCCATGATCTCCTTCGCGTTGTCGTCCAGGTCCTGCCGGACGACCAGCACGACCTTGCGGTCATGCGGAGGCTGCTGTGCTACCGGGAAAGTCACAGTCGCCGCCAGCGACACATCGCCGGACATCTTCTTCCAGAGATAGCGAAACTCATCACGCGTGTACCAGATGTTGTAGCCCGCCGAGTTGACCGTGTACTGCTTGGTCTGCGGATCGAAGCTGGCGCTTCCCGGTACCAATGCGCTGCCGATATCGGACTGCCCGTCGAAGATTCCGATCGGCGTATCGAAGTTGGTGCTGGGCCGATGAAAATCCGCGGGCGGCGGGTATTGCTTGTGCGTCGGCGAACCCGGCAGCGCCCAGTCGGGCACTGCCGGCGTATTGGCAGGCGGGGAGGGTTGTGTTTGCGCGGCAGCGCTTAAAGGCGATGCAGCGAGACTGAGAAGCAGGAGGAGGGCTAGACCGAGATAGTTCGGCGCGATGCGAAGCCCGGAATCTTTCATGCCGAACAAATTATCAGAAGAGCCCCTGGTTACAGCAAAACCAGGCCCGCGGTGCGATGGACCGACTCCTTCCCCGCACTCAGGCACATTCCAGCTGCGACCGGACGCGAGCGTGATAGCTGCGGCTCATGGCAACCTTCTGCCCATTCGTGAGCAGCACCGCAAACTCGCCCTGGGTTTCCGTGCGGAACTCCTTGACGAAGTGCAGATTCACGATCGCCGAACGGTGCACGCGCAGAAACATCTGCGGATCGAGCTTCTCTTCGATGGATGCCATGGTCTCGCGCAGCAGGTGCGTTTCGGTTCCTGTAGTGATGCGCACGTAGTTTTCTTCTGCGCCGATCCACCGAATCTCGGCAACGCGCAGAAAGAGAATGCGCCCGCGCGACTTGAAGGCAATGCGTGCTGGGTAGCCGGCTCCGTTCTCCTCGCTCGTCCCGTTACGCCCATTACGGCGTTCGGTCATCAGAATCTGTTCGCGCGCTCGCTCGACGGCCGCCTGCAGACGCTCAGCGGTGTAGGGCTTGAGCAGATAATCCACTGCGCGGCTTTCAAACGCGCGCAGCGCATATTGGTCATAGGCTGTCGAGAAGATGACGTGCGGCATAGCCACGTCTTTTGCCGCTGATAGCTCGCGCACCACATCAAAGCCGTCCATGCCCGGCATGCGCACGTCGAGGAACAACATCTGCGGAGCGGTGGCCCGCACCAGCTCCACAACTTCAGGACCGGTGGCCGCTTCGCCCACAATCTCAATTTCAGAGTCCTTGCGTAACAACTCTCTCAGTTTCTGGCGTGCGAGCACTTCATCGTCCGCGATCAGTGCCTGGATCACCACGGTTCCTCCCATAGCGACGCTCCATCAGGTGGTCGGTCGAGTCATGGATTGCAGTTGCCACACACCTGGCCAACCCTTCAGCCAAGCACGTTCAATACCAAAGCAAGAATTAGCCCAAGCTCCTCAAAATCCGGTTGATACCCTTCGCGTCGTGTGGGATTGCCGCGTGCTGGCATGACCGGAAGCGAAACATCTTGTCCGATGCCGGACACTTGCTGCGCCGCTCACTTCCCCACAATGAGCGAGGTTGGTCCGCGGATACAGCAGGGCTGACTAGCTTACAAAAGCCTGTACGCATACGTTGGAATTTGGTTCCGTTGTTGTGGAAGACAGTCTGTGTGGAAGAGGAAGGCTTCGGTTAACTCTGTACCGGATAACTCATCCCTGCCGCAACAGTTGTCTTACCGGTTGCCGATCGCGCGATGCAAACCAAGAGTTGTCCATTGAGATAGACACTTCTCGAACGTGAACCTCACTCCTTCTTCGCGAAAAAATCTTTCGAACTGCCTTTTTTGTGACGGGGCGAATTGTTCGAGGGACGAATGGCGTTCCGCGCTCTCTGCAGCGTTCACAACGTGATGCCGCGCGAGATGGATCGCAACTTGATTGCGGCTAACCTACAGTTCACCGGACGCGTCCAGCGCGGTGCAACATTCCACATCGCACTCGGCGCAGAGGAGGAAACGATGACCAGCCTGGTCAAAAATTGCATCTACAGCCGCGTATCGTGCATCGCGGTGGGATTCGCTCTCATATTTCTTGCTACGGTAGAAACGGCGCACGCCATCGATCCCGACGTTTCGCAGATGCAGGCTGCTGCGGCGCGGGGATCGATCCCACAGGAGCTGAAACTGGGCGCGGCTTACTTCGTCGGACGTGGCGTAGAGCAAAGCAGCAAGCTTGCCGCCTACTGGTATGAGAAAGCTGCCAACGCCGGCGATCCGCGCGCGCAAAAGCAGATTGGTTTCTTCTACCAGGCTGGGATTGGAGTGCAGCGCGATCCGGGGCGTGCGGTCAAATGGTTTGAACGGTCAGCGGCCGGCGGTCTGATTGACGCCAAGGTAAATCTCGGCGTAGCGTATCTCCACGGAGTCGGCGTTGCGCAAGATCCGGCGTTCGCGGCGCAGCTCTTTCATGAGGCGCTGGCGAAGGGCGATGGCCGCGGGGCATTTGCTTTGGGCGAGATGTATTACTTCGGCGTCGGGGTGGAGAAGGATTTGACCGTTGCACAACAATGGTATGAGCAGGGCGCAAAGCTGCATGATCCGATATCGGAGTTCCGGCTGGGCACAATGCTGATGCGCGACAACCCGCGACCGCATGAGCTGAAAAAGGCGGAAGAATTGTTGCGTGCCTCTGCCGCGGCCGGATACGTTCCTGCTTTGCACATGCTCGGAGTGCTGCTCGAGGCGCATCCGGAGTTCGCGCGCGCACCGAACGAGTCCGCACAGCTGTTTACAGACGCTGCTGCGGTGGGCACGTGGCAATCATCGATCGCACTGGGGGTGTTTGCCCGCGACGGAGTGGGCATGCCCGCGGATCCAGCTGCCGCCTACTATCATTTTCGAGTCGCGACTCTGGAAGGGGGCGAGCAGGCAGCTCGGCTGGTGGCCCATGATCTCGATCTTCTTTCGGCGCGCTTAGCGCCGGAGCAGAAAGCGGCCAAGGATGCCGAGGCGCAGGCATGGTCTGATAAACACCAGGTTGCCCTGCAGTTCATCTATCGCAAGGGCGATCAGGGTACGGACTTTCCCGCATTCGCTCTCACGCTGCCGCGCGGCGACAGCCATACCGGTGTGCTGATTGCCACGCCGCCGATTTAACGCAAGCACGAGAGCGTGAAGCCGCCACGCGCACGGCACGCGCAAACAAGAAAGAGGGACGCACACAAGGAACTATGGGTAAGGACGCAAGCCGCCATCAGCCGGTATTCATGAATCCGGCGATCTTTATCGGTTCCTGGGTCCTGCTGGGCCTGTTGTTTGGCCTGCAGGAGTGGCTGTACATGCATCGATGGGGCTATCACCAGATTGGCGCCGCCATCGTCTTTGAATCGTGGGGGGTGCAGTTTTTCCTTTGGGGCATTATCAGCTGGCTCTTCTGGAAGTACTTATGCGACTTCATCCAAAACGCCACCTCCCGGTGCCTCATTACGCGCGTGCTGCCGCTGAGCGCGGCTACGAGCCTGCTCGAGGAGATGATCTGGGTCGTCTTCTTTCCGCAGATCCCCCTGAACCATCCGCACATGCCCTATTGGCAGAGGCTCGCGTTCCAGTTGAATGCCGAGTTCTTCGACAACATGGTGATCTTCTGGTGCGCCTTCGGGTTCTTTCGCGGCATTATTTACTACCAGCGCTACAGGGAAAAGGAGAAGGCCGCGGCGCAGCTGGCGATACAGCTCTCTCATGCCAAGATCTCCGCATTGCGCATGCAATTGAATCCGCACTTTCTGTTTAATGTGATGAACAGTATCTCCAGCCTGATGCGCACGGACCTCAACGCAGCCGATGCCATGCTCGAGCAACTCAGCAGTTTGCTGCGTATCACGCTCGAGCGCGGCGACGTGCAATTGATTCCATTGCGCGAGGAGATGGAGTTCATCGAGATCTACCTCGCGATGCAGGGTCAGCGCTATGCCGGCCGGGTGAAGCAGAAGATCTCAGTAGAGCCGGAGCTGCATGATGCTCTTGTTCCCGCAATGATTCTGCAGCCGATTGTGGAGAACGCCTACATGCATGGCCTCTGCAAAGTAGATCGAGAGGGCGAGCTGTTGGTTGATGTTCACAGGCGGGGCAATCAAATCAGCGCTTCTGTGGTGAACACCGGCATGGGTTTGGGCACAAACGGCTGCAAGTCGTCGGAGCGCGTCGGAGTTGGCCTGGCCAATGTCAGAAGCCGTTTGCAGCTGCACTATGGCGAAAGCGGAGCTTTTATGTTGCGCCAGCTCGACCCGACCCATGTGGAAGCGGCCATTACGCTGCCGCTGTCGTTCTCGGCTGCGAGCAATGGAAACCTCACCGGATACGGCGAGTGAGTTTCAGCTCTGCGCCTGCAACCAATTCACTGGGGCAAAAAAGTTAATTTCTCAGAACGCACGGCGAAGACTGCAACGATTCACAACATATTAACGATGTGGACAGGCCATCGCCGGCGTATGTGATTTGGAATAAAACTGCAGAATAATCTCAGATTTCGTAGCAAATTCCGGCCGCGCATTCTGGGCAGTTCGTGATTCGTCTCGCCTTGGTGGTGACTCAGCCTCAAAGTTCTTCTGCTGGTCACTCATTGCGGTCGTTTATCCTTTTTGGAGGACGGTTTGCTACTTCCCCGGTAGTGTGTAGAGGTCCACATAGCCATGAACAAAGAAGCACCGCTGCTCGAACGGGCGAGCCGCAAGGGCGCTCGTCCGCACCGCCGTCTCCGTGCGGCCCATTGGAGCATTGCAACCTCGATCTGCCTCGATGCCGATGTGCGCCGTATCTTCCAGTTAATTACGGTTCCTGAATACCTGGAGGCGTGGTTGTGCCTTCCCGGATGCGATTCGGAAGTGTCTGTCGAAGCATCGCGCCAGGAGAATGAATATCGCCTGGAGTTTTCCTCCGCCGGCGATCTAAAGACCAGTGTCAGCGGCTCGTTCCTGGTATGCCGTCAGCGCAAGATGCTCTTCACCTGGCTCAACCTGGGCGTCTCGCCGGGAAGCAGCATGGTGGACGTGCGGCTGCGCGGCAACTTTGGCAGCAGCATTCTGGAGCTGCGCCATACGAGCCTGGCCTCCGCTGCCGAGTATTTCTGGCAGATGTCGATGTGGCGCGTCTCCTTTGAGCGGCTGGTGCACCTGGTGAAAAACTCACCGTTCCTTGCGGATCCCGGCTTTTCGCGATAACACCGGTGTCACGACAGGAAGTACTCGGGCTCCAGGCCCAAACCGGTGCATTCAGCCGGCGATAGGCCGTCGGGTTTCTGCATGCGTGTGCTAACATTACGCAGCTTTTCCTCGGACGGCCTATGTCAGACTCCGTAACGGCACGCACCGCGCTATGGAAGGTGGGCAGCTCGCCTGCCTGTGACATTGTTATCAATCAGCCTACGGTCTCTGCCGAACACTGCCGCCTGGGCCTGCACAACACACAATACGTTCTGGAAGATCTCGGCTCAACGAACGGAACCTATGTCAACGGCCAGCGCCTCGCGCCGCGGACTCCCGTCTACGTGTCGCGCGGCGATCAGATCACTCTCGGCCCGAACCTAGCGTTTCCGTGGCCTGTGACGCGGGAACGCTCGGGCTCTGTCCCCGTCGTAACGGATTCCGAGAGTCACGTGCCGGCCACGCTCGTGTTGAATATCGGCCGCGGCCCGGAGAACGAGATCCAACTGGATTATCCGATGATCTCGCGCAAGCACGCGCGCGTGATGCAGAGCGCCAATCAGTGGATCATCGAGGATTTGAATTCAGCCAACGGAACGGCTCTCAACCGGATCGATAACAAGATCAGGCGGTCCGCGCTGGATCCCGCGGACGAGATCTATCTCGGGTCATTCAAAATCTCCGCCAGCCGCATTCTGCACGAGAAAAGGATCATCCAGGGTGAAGGCGAGTTTGAGCGCATCCACTTTCAGGGGAGCCGGATGGTGCTCGGGCGCGATCCGGCCTCCGGCCATCCGCTGAACTATCCCATGATTTCCTGGCGTCACGCGGCTCTGGATCGCACGGCGCAAGGCGTCTATGTGGAAGATCTTGGTTCGCGCAACGGCACGTATGTGAATGGTATGCGCATCAGCAGCCGGACTCTTGTGCGCTCCGGCGACGAGATCGGGTTGGGCAGTTTTCGCTTCACCCTGCTGGAAGATGGTGCGCTGGCCAAGCGTGAATACCGGGGCAACGTGACCATCGAGGTAAACGCCGCCACCATCGATGCGCTGGATGGCCACCGACTTCTCGACGCCGTTTCGCTCAGCATCTTCCCCGCAGAGCTGGTGGCGTTGATGGGCCCCGCAGGCGCCGGCAAAACAACCTTCCTGAAAGCAGTCAACGGCTACAGCGCGCCGGCCGCGGGCAGCGTGCTCTTCAACGGAAGCGACCTCTATCGTTTTTATGATCGCTTTCGCCAGCAGATGAGCTACGTCCCGCAGGACGATATTGTGCACGCGGAGCTCACGGTGCGCGAGGCACTCTACTTCACCGCGAAGCTGCGCACCGATCTCACCGATCCCGAGATTGAGCGGCGTATCGACACCGTGCTGAACAGCCTCGGCATTCAGGATAAGAAGAACACCGTCATCGGCTCGCAGGAAAAGCGAGTGCTCTCCGGCGGTCAGCGAAAGCGCGTCAACATCGCCATGGAGCTGATCGCAGAGGCGCCGGTCATCTTTTTGGATGAGCCGACGTCGGGACTTTCCTCCTACGACGCGGAAAATGTGGTCCAGGTGCTCAAGAAGCTCTCCCGCGAGGGCACGACGATTGTAACGACGATTCACCAGCCGAGCCTCGATATCTTTAAGCTCTTCGATAACCTGATCATGATCTCGCGCGATCGCGGAGGCACAGGTGCACTGGCTTACTTCGGCCCGGCGTATCCGGATTCGATCGAATTCTTCAATCCCTCGCTCCGGCCTTCGCTCCGGGAGTCGACGAGCGAGCTCAGCCCCGAGATGCTGCTCAGCGGGCTGGCGCAAAAGCCGACCTCGGAGTGGGCCGATGCCTACGAGCACTCACGCTACAAGCAGCTATTTGTCACCGACCGCTCCGGGAAGATTCCGTCCACGCCGCAGGGTGAGGCGCAAAGCTCGTCACGCGGCTTCGGGTTCGCCCAATGGTGGACACTGGTGCGCCGCAATGTCCTTCTCAAGGCCCGCGATCGCGCGCAAAGCATCATTCTGCTGGCGCAGGCGCCGCTGTTTGGAGTTCTCCTCGGCGCGGTCGTTGGCTCGCTGCGCTACTCAGCTGCGGCCGATTGGGACAAGGTCGCGCGCAGCACCGGTGCGCTCGAATTCCTGATGGTGATCGCCGCCGTCTGGTTCGGCTGCAACAACGTCGCCCGCGACATCGTCGGCGAGTGGTC
>Ga0335073_10014999_pt1 | contig 10842 bp, 9 predicted proteins | sample Lox_Sample_22_FD_207093 | JGI IMG/M metagenome (GOLD analysis project Ga0335073, IMG submission 207093) | Soil microbial communities from Loxahatchee National Wildlife Refuge, Florida, United States - Lox_Sample_2.2 | ecosystem: Environmental > Terrestrial > Soil > Wetlands | place: USA: Florida...
TTGGACTGATCGCTGAGATCTGTACTGCCACTTGGACTAGATTCATGGTGACTAGAGGCCGAGGATCGTCTTCCGAACACCACCGAGGGAGTGAGTAATGCCTTTCGAGACCTGAAAGGTGAGCCTACGGCCGCCATGCAGCTTAGGTAGAATGTGGAACTTTCGAACAGCCTGGCTCCTCTCGTGACCCAGTGGAGATATCCCCAATAGCAGTCGAGAAATTCCGAATTCAAGTAATACGTCCTACATAAGGCTACGGGAGAAGAATAGTTTGACGATCCCGCCTCACGGTGAGAGGCGCCTACTTGTAACCGCACTCCAGCGCCTTTTCAAGTTATTGTAGCGTGAGTCCACCTTCAAACGGCCAATAAAAGCGAAGCGCAAGGAGATCTGTGGGGGAGGTTGAAACAACTCCTTTGCGACAGTTTGGCGCCGAAGGCCCCGTTGTCCCGCCGTCCACCAAAGCTAGTAGGTAACTCTATTTTCCCGCGCCAAGACCGTGGTTTCTGGGGTCAGGTCAAATGCTCCAACCTGACAATAATACTCGCTAGAATTCTGTCTACAAATCGACAACCCGGACAATTCAGCTTCAGGCAAAAATCAGTATCCTTTCTGAGACCCATCGAAGGGAGATGGGCTGGTTTTTCTTGATGTGGGAGGACTGGAATGTGTTGAAATGGTTGGCGCAGAGTCTCGAGGTCTTCCAAATTCAAATCAGCGCCTCCAGGGCGAAGCTAAGTTTGGCCATCATGGGGCTATTTGGGAGGCACTCCCTGCTATAGAGTACTACCTTACTGAGCACCTGAAAGCAAGGACTCCGCAGTCAGAACCCCGTCTCTGTTATCCCCGCTACTGAGAGGTTTGACCCTATAGCCTAGTGGAGTCAACCAGATATAGAAGAATCCTTCCCTACTCTACGACTTTGGGCCTTCGATATATTCACCTACCACATCCTGCGAATGCGAGCTCGCCTTTAGCAGTGCCAAGAAGCTCATCACCCCGGAGAGGAACTCTCTAGGTGACAACACAAGTACTAATTAAGGCATTGGAGTGCTTGAGAGCGTGGTGGAACAATGGTTTGATAAAGAGGCTCTAGATTGAGGGCGAAATGTTGTATGCTACCAGTGTATTCTACAATCAAATCTAGCCATCTCTACTACTCCCTGGCCTCCATCTCCTAATTCGGCAGGTGTATACCGGTCCGGCCGGACTGTCGAGAGCACTGAGCCCACCCATCATACCCGTCGGGATACGTGGCTACAAGCCTCTTCATCTCCTCTACAACGCTACAAGGGATTAGCTAAGGTATGAACAAGGTGACGCCAGGATCACTCACGACTCTCGGAAGCTCAACACGTCGGGGAGGAGCATCGCTGCGTGCAAATTGAACCGCCTGTCACAGTTAGCACATTGACTCGAAATAGCACACGCTGAGCCGCTCTACAGAGCATAAAGGGCATTGCGATCGTCATAGTCTTCTTCTGGGGCGGCTTTCGGAAAGTGCGAATGATAAGCATTGAAGTAGCTGCGTGAAAACTTATTGCGTTCCGGACGCCAATTCCCAAGCTCATCTGCAATGCCATCAGCCTTGGGACAAAAATATGTAAGAAAATTGAGATCATAGTACATTCATTGTGTGCCCAGAAGCAGGATGGGTCAAAGATAAGCGGCTTATCGGTTTTCTGGTCAACAGAAGCGTTGCCGCACCACAAGTCTCCGTGGACGAGGGATGGCTTGATTGAATTGCCGCCGGTCTCGAGGGGCCTCAACAGCCTTGGGATGACCTTTCCGAACATATCCGGCGAAAGGCGCTCAAGCTCTTCACTCGGTCCGCCGCGCTCTAGATTCAACTTGAACATATGCCTCAGCCCATTCGCGAAGAACTCCTCCCATGAATCCGTATATCCATTCTCTTGAGGAAGGTCCCCATTGTAGGTGACGACATGGAACCCGTACTTGCCATTGGGCGAAGAATGGCTTCGATGTAGTTCAGCAAGCCTTGCACAGAAGATACCCGGATCCGGGAGTTCTTCCACGAGATCGTAAAATTCGCATAGGTAGAAATGAGTATCCGGGGATGATTTGTACGTGCCCCAAGCGATAGGCTTTGGTACGAACTCTGGAGTGATCGAATATATCGCCGAAGTGCCCTCAAATTCCCCTTTCAATGCTTCTCGACCATGGTGTCCGACCGATACCTGCCACACCTTAGAATCTGAACAGGATCTAAGACAGAGGCAATACAACCTTCATGAAGTAACTCTGATCGCTCCCACCCGAAAGCTCCGCGTCGATGCGGAAGCTTCTAGCCCAAGCCGAGGCACCATGGCTGAAGAAGCCTGTAACGGAATGGAGTTGCGGGAGGCCTGCATAGAAAGAAGTTAGCATCAGAGAAACCGAAATTTGCTTTATCCATAACGAACTTTTAACGACATTCTCATCCAGAGACGAATGTTCTGTACTAGTTTTCAGTGGCAAGGGCTCTCCAGACGGAGATTCCATCTTGTTCAAAATCACCGTTGCAAAAGGCAATGAGTAGATGACGGATTCCGGGGATCTCGGGGCGCCAGGCTTGGAGCAAAGGGAGCTGCAATAAATTTGTGTTTACGAACAACCACGCACGTCGACAAACGTGGCTCTCAGGACCACGCAGTCTAGATTCAGAATCCGAATAAACGGAGTGAAGGGGAGATAATAAGAGCTATGCATTTCAATGGTGTCCTAAGATAACCCTCTGGTGGGTTGTGTATAACCACTGACGGCCAGCGCTTAGCTTGAAGCCCCTAGCCTGTGGCCCAAACTAGCTAAAAGGTTCCGCCTATTTCTGGCGAACTCAGCCGTCTCGCTGTCACAAGTGGCTGTCACTTGCCGCCGGGAACGGCAGCGACATCACTCTATGTTCTTCGTTTCAAGCACCCACCATTTGCCTTTCTGATCCACAGCAGCCCTGAACTTGTAAGGTCGACTAGTGATGCCTCAGGCCTCTGAGCTTCCTACAGATTTTGTGCTTAATAATGGCCTTAGAATACCGGCTCTGGGCCTGGGGACGTTCCAGGGCGACACTGTCGGTGCCCAGGTGAAAGAGATCGTGCTTGCAGCGTTAGCGAAGGGCTATCGTCATATAGACACCGCAGCCGGTTACGGGACCGAGAAAGAAATAGGCGATGCGCTTAAGGAGAGCAGCGTTGCGCGAGAGGAGATCTTTGTAACGACCAAACTGTAGGTGACAATGTGGAAATTGTGGTGACACTTAGCGAAGACACTGAGTTTACTAGGGACCAGAACTGGCATGAGCCCACAGACATAGCGGAAGCCCTTGAGCAGAGCCTGGTAAGACTGCAGCTCGACTACGGTAGGAACATGCCTGAATTCTGAATGCTTCGCTGTGCCCGATGGCTGACCAACTCCTTGATACCCAGTGGACCTTTTCCTTATGCACTGTGAAGAGATATCCTACCTGTCCGGATCTTCGTTGACTGCTAACGTTCTAAAGTTCCATATGCGTATTGTACTTCTAGTGACCATACCAAACTTCGTCATCCTAATGGCAAAGTCAGTTCATCACTAATCTGACTAAGAATTGAAGGCTCACCACTAGTCAGCCGATCATCGACTTTGACCTCTCTCGACGCTATCCTGAGGTCTGGAAGGCAATGGAGTTGTTGGTTGACAGTGGTAAAGCGAAATCAATCGGTATGCCATTAACATCCACTCGCTCCAACCTATCACAGCTGAAGCTTCTCTAGGCCTCTCCAATTTTAACATTCTAAAGACAAGACGCATTCTACAAGTCGCGAGGATTCGACCGGCGGTCAACCAGGTCGAGCTTCATCCGTAGGTCTGCCATATCTCACCAGCTGGTACCATGGCTAAGTGATACCTTTGGCAAGGTATCTTCCTCAAGCAGACCTGCTTCATTTCTGCAAGCGAGAGGGGATTCACGTTGTCGCCCACCAGCCCCTCGGAGGCAAGCCATTAGGCGTCGTAAGCACGTCCTCGAATAGGCCAGGTCCTCTTTCAGACCCTCGAGTAAGTGGACCGTACTCTCCGAGCCCCTTCCTGAATCGCACTTACAGATGCTGCTCCAGATCGCCAGGATAGCTACCGAATATGGGAAGTCAGTGGCCCAGACGATTCTTTCGTGGAACGTATTGCGCGGCGTCTCCGTCATACCGAAAACAGCCAGGGAAGGTCGACTCGAGGAGAACCTTGGGTTGTTCAGGCTCAACAACCAACACATCGACAGGATAAGTTCACTGAGTCGCGAGACAGGCCCAGTCCGCTACCTGGACCCACGGGATTACATTGGCTTTGATGTCTTCGATGAATTGGAGGATCAACCTGTAGAGCAAAGCGTAGCTTAGAGTTAATTTCCATAGAGCCAAATAATCATAAGTTGCGTTCATTGGGTCGATGTGCTACGATTGCCCACTACTACTAATAGCGCTCGGGCCACAAAAGAACTGAATTACGAAAGTGCGCCCCGAAGCTCGACGGCGCAGGCACATACTTCTACCACTCTCACGTCGGCTTCCAATATCTCCGCCAGCGGCCCTCTGATCGTGAAGAATTGCGGCGCGACACCGTATTCCTACGATGACGATATCCTTTAGCTCGGCGACCCCTACAACGAGACTGATGCCAAAATCACGACTGGACTGCTTGCCAACCCATTTATATGGAGTGGTGAGACGAACGCGTTGCTCGTGAACGGCCAGAGCGGAAGAGTAGGTTCTGAAAACGCGACCAATGGTAGAACCTGGAAACACGTACCGGCTGCGCTTCATTGGAAGCACGGCCATTTCGGGCTTGTCACTCTCGGCATTGAACGTCATGCCAATCTGACAATCATAAAGGCTGATGGGGGAGATGCTCAGCTTTTCTCAACCAATCACTCAAATTGCATCCGGCCAACGACTCAGCGTCCTACTCCAGACCAAGACCCTCGCTGAGGTAGAAGCAGAGAAGAAAAACACATAGCGAATCCAATACGAAACCAATGACCGACCTGCGAATGTCTTCGGCTATGCAATACTTTCGTACAACATACATCATGGCCTAGATTTCACATCGGTAGGGCTTCTCTTAACTCCACCACTGACTCTCCTTTCCCAGATTATCGACTGGCTGAAGTCCTCACTCATCCCCTCTCGAACCCCCCATCAACCACTTCCCGCCCCTCCCCGCCCTTACACGTACTATAACGATCACCGTTCAACAACTCTCAAATGACACTCTTCAATGGGAAGCGAACGGTGATGTGTGGCAAACCGAATGCGCCCTTATCTCGTCAACATCCACGAAAAGGGTCAGACTGCAATTCCAGACTATGACGCGGCACTAAGATATTACGGCTATGATCCAGCCACTCTCGTCCTCCCAGCTAAAGTCAGTGAAGTGCTCAATATCGTCAGGTTACAACGATAATGGAAAGTCGGGTGGATTGGATATCTACCCCTTCCATGCTCACGGGGGGCCATTATTGGGACCTTGGAAGCGGCAATGGCACATACAATGCTGCTGACAACGAAGCGAAGTTCCAGACAGGGTATGTACCGGTGAAAAGAAATACGACTGCTGGATGGAGGGCTTGGAGGAAATCACGCTTCAGAACCCGAGGACGTGGGTGATGCACTGTCACATTCTTGCGCATAGGCAATACTCAGCTCTCTAATGGTCTTCTAAGGAAGAACTTAGCATCCCGCGTCAAAATGGAAACACTCGTACATGTTTCATAAAATTGGAAACGCTATCGCTAAAGCCATTCACAATGACAAAGCAAATCCCTGCCACTAAAGCTAATAAGTCCTCCAGCCCTCCGCTAACCTGGCAAAGAAGACTTTAGCTCTCATGGAATCCTGAACGTTTGTCTTGAACCTACATCGTCCCCATAAATGGGCCCGCCAGCATCTGATACCCGTCGCCCTTCCTCCCATTCATAATCCTCTCCCCATCCACCCTGTCTCTCGTTCTCAAGAACTCAGCCACCTGCTCCGGACTCATCCCCCTAGTCTTCTCCATGAGCTCCATGAAAGTTGATCTATCTTCAGCGCTCGTCGCTCTCGCATACTCGCCGACATCCGTGGCGGGGGCGGAAGCCTTGCGGTTCTTGAGCTTGAACTTCCAGCGCTCTTCGCTGTGGTGGAACTCGGCGTCGGGGTCGTGGGAGATTTCTTGGTTGACGAGTGTGACATCATCATCGTGGTCGTCGGTGGTGTTGGTAAAAGGGTTTCGGAAAGGAGCAGTGGAGCTACCGGCGGTGCTAGCTTGGCTCGCGCGCTTGGACCTTGTGAAAGGGTTGTGGAACCTTTTCTTAGGCTCGCCAGTGCTGTCCTTCCTAGTGTGGGTCTTTGTCCGGTTGGAAGAGACGGGATCTGGGTCTTGATATGGTTCCACCATTGTGATGTGGAGACCACCAGAGGCGACAAGGGTGACGATTATTGCTCCTCTTCACAACCCGCTCGACATTCTGAACGGGGTATCAACTGAAGCAAGGCTGTAGTAGAAGGTGCGGAGATAGAACGTATTGGAGTAACTGGGTTCAAAGAGAGGCAACCGGTTTCTACGGACTTATCTACTGACGTAACGGAGTAGGCCCGAACAAGCCCACGTTCCCAGAGTAATAGTAGTCACATGAAGGCGGGGTTGGATATCCCAGGGCCGCTCCTAGAGTTATTTCTGGCGCCTTCTCGCAAACACCCAAACTGGGCAACTCGGTTAAAGTTGGTAATCACGTGGACAGACCAGTGCTGTTGGCCAACAGGACCCGTTGGGCCCACCCCTCAACAAATTCCGCTGCCAACCAATCGAAGCATTCTACACTCAGCTGGCCGATAGGAATCTTCTTACAAGTGTGTATGCCGGCCAGGCCGATCGACCTACGTGTTAACGCATTCGAGTAGATGCATCATACCATGCGTTAGTGACAAAACTAGCACCGGCATGATGCGCTTTACTAGGATAACAAGGTCATGTAGTCAGATCAAAAATCACCCTTATACTTGGTTACTCATGCACTCCCACAGTAAAATCGACTTACTTTTTAACCGTTAATCCTCGTTGAGTGATCGAAAACGTTACATGGCTAAGCAATGGGCCACCGATGAATTTCAGCACGCCTAAAAGCCGGTTCCTATCTAACCGATTCACAATATCGGCTGTCCCGGGCCAACCGAAACGGGCATTGGCCCCAATCAACAATCAACATTGGAAGTCTATCCAGCGATGCACATTCGCATTCTTTTGATTAGTGGCAGCTGCTTCAGGTGAATGAAACAGGAGATTGTACGTTCGTCGCACAGGTCAGACATGACCATCACTGAGGCTAAAGGAATCGGTTCAGTTCTTGGCGCTGTGCGGCCTTGGCACAGGCTCGCGGCGCACCAATGTTTTCCATAGACGCAGAGCGCGTACTACAGCTTAGATCTTTGTGCTTAGTTCAGTAATTCAACTGCGCTCTATTACCTCTGTGCCTCTGATTCCTAACACATGCTCTTTCCGGTTTCCCTTTTTCCTCACGGCGCCGCCTCTCTTATAGCCTAATCCCATTCCTCACAATCGCCACCTCGCCATTCCGTGGACAAAAGAAACTTCCCTGTTCATTGCACACGACTAACTGCAAACTCGCTGGACTCACCCAGTCCCGTGGCAAGAAGAAGTGCTTCTTGATGGCCCTTGCCGGCGCACCTAATTCCCACGAACAAATCCAGAACATGCTGTCCAAGAAGATCACTCTTTCTTGAAATAAGCCTAGGAGGCGTGTGGAGAGCGTGGCAAGCTCCTCAAGCGGCTGCCGCTTCGATGTATATTGGAAGGGATGCTTGGATTTGGGGTCGGAGACGATGAGCTGGACTCTGAGGCCGCGGGGGGAGAGGGAGCGGGCGTGGCCCGTGTCAGGGAGCGTTTCGCAGATGAGGTAGCGGACATTGCGCGCAGAACTGATCCAGCGGACGCCCTCTGGGCTACCGGAGGGTGTCGTATGTAAGCGAGGCCGGGAAGATTCAGCCTCGGTCTCAATGGCTTGGGATGAAGAAGAAGAAGGGCGAGAAGTAGAGGGTTGCAGGCTATCCCATTCAAACACTTTGCTTGTGTCTGGATCAATCCACAGGAGTTTGGTGGGATCAAGAGGGTGCGTGATCCATCGTCTCCCTGTGCAGTGAGGCCAAGTCTTGCGGCATAACTCTTTCTTCGTCTTTGGGTGGATGTTCCAGAGTATGTCCATGGACTCGGTGGAAACTAATAGAAGGCTCTCGTCTGGATGGAAAAGGAATTGCCGGACTGGATCGTGCAAGCGGAAGTCAAGAACTGGGAAGACAGCCCATTTCCCAGCTTCTTTAGTATCAAGTCGCTTACATACGACACGGCCAGCGTCATCTCCAGATACCACGAATTTACCGGACTGTGACCACTCCAGGGCTATGATAGACACTGTGGGGGAGTGACCATACACCTTCCGGACCCTCTTGCCTTTCATAGCATCGTGGATGGCAACTGTTCCATCATCCCTCCCGCAACAAAAGAATTTGTCATCCTTGTCACAAACCAGCGCGGTTATCTGGCTACGGCTGTTGTCATCCTGTGAGATGACAGGGTCGGAGAGAATTGAACTTTCGCAATAACTCGATGTATCGTCCCGGGCAACCTCTTCGTGTCTTACCAGCACATCTGGCTCCCAGACATTACAGAGGGAGCCACGGCAGTCGTATATGCGCTGACCATCGGGACTGAAGGCCAGATCGCGCACAAACTCTTCGTAAAACAACCGGTACACCAAGTTGAAACGAGGGAAAGCCCATACACTCAATGTGCCATTGGAGTCGCTAGTCAACAGGAACGACCCATCTTTACTAACAACCATTTCCCGAGCTCCAATATGAGCATGTTCAGTCTGCTCGTCATCAGTGAAGTTCCAGTGGACAACAGTGGAATCCTGATACAAGATAAGGATCGAGGTTCCCTCCGGGTGCCAGCAGACGACCTCAGGTGCATTCCAAGCTTCCTGCTTGTCCAGATGTCGAGTGATATCCTCTTTACGAACACAGCGCCAGGGCTGCTGATCTTGAGGTTGGGCGAGGTCCCAGACCAGGACGGGCTTTCCACGTTCTGCCACTGTAACCTTGCTCGTATCTGGACTGAGAACCATTAATTTAGGGCAGTTTTGGGGGACATTATGCCTCGCGAGGGCCCAGAAAGTCCATTTTATCTCCCCCGACTCCAAGTTGTAGCATTGCACAGAATAGTCTTCGCGACCAATGATGAGGGTAGATTTTGAGTCTCCAAAGATGAGAGTCATTGTCTTCGCCTCACTATTCCTTGGGAAGCAGTGTATTTGTTTGCCCGAGGAGATCTCCCAGGTCTGGATTGTCCGAACACCAGCCGTTGCTAGAACTGTACCGAGCTTATCTATGGCCATGTGAGTGACGTATTCGCCGTGACTAATGCGTCGTAGCTCCTCGCATGTCTCGACCGACCAGACAATAGCTTTGCCGGCACTGCTCATAAGAGTAATAAAGCAGGTATCAGTTGCAAGAATCCGAGAAACAGTCTCATCTTCACTTGCACTTACCCTCGCAAGACAATCGTCCCAGTTCGCGGACGAAAGCCCACTCAATGACATTGTGAAGTCTCTCGGTCTTCCATATATACCTCCGATCTGTGACTGAGGGGGGCAGAGTACTGGAATTAGTCGATAGATAGACGACGGATTTTGGAGTAAAATCCTTCCAAACTTTCCGACGGTCCGAATTAGGTCCACTGTCCATAAGCGTAGCCATTGGGAGTCTTGGATGGTCAGAGAGCGTGGTGGTTCGGTGACATCTGCTTTGGCCCGAGCCTTCCTGTGACAGAATGCGCGTAGGTACTGGGCCGTCCGCGTCAGCGTGCGAAGGTTCACGGATAGTGCCACAGCATGTATCCACGTGAGTGCGTACATCTGGAAGAACTCTTCCAAAGCTTCCCAGAGGTCCTCCGAGTCCACAGGAGAGCTATTGACGTGATAAGCCCAGTGCTCTGTTGCATAGCACAGAAAGGGGTGCTCGTGTTCATATTGATCCAGGCGTATCTCTTTGGTCCGATCTGTTACAGGACATCCTTTTGGTCCAAGCGCGAAGACGCGTTTCCAGCTGTCATCGGAGAGGAACTTCAGGCAAGCTAGTGCCAAATACTCGTGGCTTTCATCCTTGTTAATAAAGCCGTCGCTCTCGTGGAGTAAGAAGTGCCGAGCTGTCGCATGGACGAGTGTGATCTGGTCATTGTTCACGTTGATGAAGTTGCCGCAGATCTGACCAATCGTGTCCTCCAAGCTGACGAAGCCCTCAACCCGCGGAAGCAGTGCCGCTTGCAGCTCCAACAGACGAAGTGGTCGAAAGGAGCATACTGCCCAGGTCAGGATCTCTCGGGCGATCTCCCGATTACGATCGCTCTGGCCGGTAACGTTTTCTAGCATCCTCTTGTACAAAAGCTCCATACCCGCAGGTACTTCCATCATGGCTTTGCGAATATCTTTCTTGGTGTGCCAATTGTCCCTCACGGCATCTAATGTTAACTTAACCCATAGGAAAGAGCCGGAAGCTTTGACTAGTATCTGCTGGATGACATCGTCTTGGGTATTCTTGTCCTGTGGCAGATTGGCCGGAACGGTGCGAGATACGTACGCTACGATGTCCTCCGAGGTGTCAGCGATCGATAATCCCTGATGAATCAGTCGTGTGGATTGCGCATTGATGAAAGTCAAAAGGTCTTTTGTCTTACGACTAGTAACGAAGAGTTTGATGGGGTTGACAGAGCGAATCTTAAGGAACATATTGGCCAGCGTCACGGCACCATCGGCTTCATCCAAGGCAT
>Ga0335073_10015001_pt1 | contig 10841 bp, 14 predicted proteins | sample Lox_Sample_22_FD_207093 | JGI IMG/M metagenome (GOLD analysis project Ga0335073, IMG submission 207093) | Soil microbial communities from Loxahatchee National Wildlife Refuge, Florida, United States - Lox_Sample_2.2 | ecosystem: Environmental > Terrestrial > Soil > Wetlands | place: USA...
GAGCGCGAGCCCAAGGCCGGCTACAAGTCCGCGCGCGGGCCCGCGCGGATCGCCGTAGGCGCGCTTCAACCGGCCGAAAAAGGGCGCCGTACCGTCGGCGCTGCCCATGATCGTCTGAGCGAGCGGAAAGACGAGAGCGCCGCCTACAGGGCCGATCAGAAGCGCCGCGCGGTCGAGGATCGTCGCCGCGCCGGGGGCGCGCAGGATCAGAGCCGCGACGAGGATCAGGCCGATGAACAGGGCGCCGTAAATCGCGCCCTTGACGAAGCCGGTTCGCCAATGCTCCCAGGCCGCATCGAAGCGCGGCGGGCGGGCGCCGAGCCAATCGAGCACGATGCCGGTCAGCAGATAGACGATCGCCCATAGGCCGCCCTGGGCGAGCGCGGCGCAGAGGCTCGAGAAAAAAATTGCCAGGAGCGGCTGCGCGACGAGCTGCGCCGCATTGGCGATGAGCGGGGTTGAGGCGGCGACCGCGCCGCTCAAGGCAAAAAGCGCGTGAATGCGCGCCGAACTCGAGAGCCGGTTGACGCTGACGAGGTCGATCATCGTCAGCATCGCTTCGCCGAGGATCCAAAGCGTGAGCGCGCGGCCGATCGCGACCTGCGCCGAGAACGGGAGGCTGGCATGGGCTGTCACGACGGAGCCGAGTTCGGCCATGTGCCAGTCGGCGCCGGTCGCCATCAGCAGGTTGAACAGGAAGGGCACCGCAATCAGGCTCAACGCCTCGATGAGCCGCAAGCCACGAAAGCCGCTGATGAGGGCCATGATCGACCCGCCGGCATAGATGATCAGCGCGATTGTCGCCCCGGGCGGGTCGAACCGCCAGACGTCGGCCCACGGCCCGGGCAATTGCCAGAACCCGATCGAATCGTTGCGCTGGAAGGCAAAGATCGCCAAGGCCGCGGCGTCAAAGGCGATGAGCGCCGGGGAATATGGCCGCTCGGCCCGCGCCCGGCGCAGAAGGGCAAGCCCGGCGGCGCCGGCCGCCGCGGCGACGATCGGCTGGAGCGCAGCGACCGCCGCATAGAGGCCAAGCGCAAGCAGCGCCGCGCCGCCCGCGGCCAGCAAAGCCGGGGCCACGAGCTGGCGCGCGGATGGGCGCGCAAAAGGGGACGTCATCTCCATGCCTTGCGCGATTCCCGCTCCGCCTTGGGCCTATTCCTCGCGAATAGCTCGCCGAGTCGCAAGCGCGCGTCAAAGAAGCTTGCCGGCCGCCCCATAGCGGTCCAATATGGCGTCTATTGGCCTATCCGCGGCTCAGGATTCGGCCAACGGCCCCATATGGCGCCGTCGTCAGGGCGAAAGCGATGATTGTCAAACGATGGTTGGCTTGCGGGCTTTCCGCCGCGCTTCTCGTGGCGACCGCCGGACAGGCGGCCGAGCTGCCCGCCCAAAACAAGAAGCCGACCAAGGCCGAGCCCGCCAGGACATGCGACATCGCCGGCAATCCGGGCGTCCTGGCGGCGAACGGCGTCTGTGTGCGGTTCAGCGGCTATGTCTCGTCGCAATTCAGCGGCGGGAACTTGCGCGAGCAGTACAAATAAACTCGCGGCGGCAGATGCTTTGGGTCTAAACACGGCCCATGAGCAGAAAAGCCCAACCCGCCTTCGCCCATCTCGGACGTCCGTCGAAAATTCCGGAAGCCCCTGACGCCAAAACGCTCGACCGGGCGCCAAATCCCCAGGCCGACACTGATTACGTCGCCCGTTTCACCGCGCCGGAGTTCACTTCGATCTGTCCGGTGACGGGCCAGCCCGACTTCGCCCATCTTGTCATCGACTATGCCCCCGACAAATGGATCCTCGAGTCGAAATCATTGAAGCTCTACCTTTGGAGCTTTCGCAATCACGGCGCCTTCCACGAAGACTGCACCGTGCGCATCGGCAAGGATCTGGCCGGCCTGCTCAAGCCTCGCTGGCTCAGGATCGCCGGGTATTGGTTCCCGCGCGGCGGCATGCCGATCGATGTCTTCTGGCAGAGCGGCAGACTGCCGAAAGGCGTCTGGCTGCCGGACCAAGGCGTCGCGCCCTATCGCGGTCGGGGCTGAATCGAAGCCAGAGGAACAAAGCCGGACTGGGCGGCGTTCGTTCGGCGTCGGAGCGAGACGCGCCTCCGATATGGAACGGAGGTCGCCGATGAACCGTCGTTTGCTTCTCGCCTCGATCGCAACGGCAGCCGCGAGCCGGGTCGCCGCTCAGACCGTGCCGGGAGCGCCCGCGCCCGCCCAGACTATCGCTCCGCCGGCGCCGGCCTGGAGCGGCCTATCCGAAGCTCAACGGAAGCATATCAATGACACAATGTCCGTCGGCTCATTGTCGTTGATGCTGAGCCGGATTGCGCGACCCAAGGCCGACAACGCCCTGCTCAAGCAATTCATCGAATTTGAAATCGCCGAGCAGGAGACCGTGGCGGACATCATGAACACAATCAAGACGAACGCCGCCCCAAGCGGATCGATCAAGAACCCGACCGATGCGGAGCTGATGCAAAACCTCGACGCCGATGGCAAGGCGGCGGTTGAAAAAATGCGCGGCCTACGCGGCGGGCCCGCGTTCGATCACGATTACGTTCAGTACGAAATCGAGGGACACCGGAAGCTCCTCGATATTCAGGAGGCGTATCTTCAGGTCCATGACAACCTCGACGAGACCAATGTCGCGAAACTCGCCCGAGGGATGATCAAGGAGCACCTGACCTTGCTGACCGGCGTGCAAAAGGTCGGGTGACGCGATCGGCGAACGCGGCCAGCCCGCGTTTCTGCCAAAGCACGCAAAGCGAGCTTTACGCCGCCCGGTCGGCTCGGTGAGCGGGCCGCAGAAGCTTGTGCGCGGCGCGGCGTGGCTTGTCGAGCGCGGGAGCCAACCGCGCCAGCGCGTAGACGCGCACGCGCAGTTCATCCGCAAGCGCCTGCCGGTTGCGAATGGCGGAGACCGAGGCAAACGGGATGGGCGCCCCGATCGCGACCGGGAGGCTGGTTCCGATGCGGGTCTTGACCTCATGGAAGATCAGCGAGAGGCGCAGGGTCAGACTCATGTGACTCGCGATCTGGAAAAGGCGGCTGTTCTGTCCGCCGAACCAGATCGGAACGATCGTGGCCTTCGAGCGCTGGATGAGCTGCGACACGAACGGCTGCCAGGGCCCGTCGACCGCGGGCTTGAGGCCGAGCGCGTCAGGCGCGGTCGAAATCGCGCCGGCGGGAAAGACGACCACCGCCCCGCCGCGCTCGAGCTGCGCGCGCACCGCGGCGCGCGAGGCGAGGTTGGTCCGCTCGGCCTCCGCGCCGCCCGAGAAATCGACCGGCAAGATAAACTTGGCGGCCTCCGGCGCCCGCGTCAGCACAACGTGGGTGAGAACGACGAAATCGCTCCTGACCTTGCTCACGAGCCAGGCCATGACGATGCCGTCGAGCACCCCATATGGGTGATTGGCGACGAACACGACCGGTCCGCTCTTGGGAACGGCGGCGAGCGCGTCGGCGTCGTAGCGGACGTCGAGCTCGAGCGAACGCACCGCGGCCTGCCAAAAGCTTTCGCCCGAGCGCGGAAAGCGCTGGTTGTGCACATACATGCGCTTGAGCTTCGGCTGGCCGGTCGCTTTTTCGACCAAGCGAATTAGCCCACGCTTGAGTGGCGGGTCGCTCGCAGTTGCATAGCTAAAGAGATACTTGTCCATTGGACTCGTCTTCGCGGGCCGATCGCGCCGATTATCTCGCGCACGCGACCGTCATATGACAGCCTTGTGGTCTTACCGCAAAAGCTTCTCAGCGCTTGGCGAGCCGGTCGAAATCCTGCAATTCGGCGACGAGCGCCTCGAACTTTTTGAGCGGCACCATGTTGGGGCCGTCGGACGGCGCGCGGTCGGGGTCCTGATGGGTCTCGATGAAAACACCGGCGACGCCGACAGCGACGGCCGCGCGCGCCAGCACCGGGACGAACGCACGCTCGCCCCCCGAGGCTGTCCCCTGCCCGCCCGGCTGCTGCACCGAATGAGTGGCGTCGAAAATGACCGGCGCCCCGGTGTCGCGGGCCAGAATCGGGAGGGCGCGCATATCGGAGACGAGTGTGTTGTAGCCGAAGCTCACGCCCCTCTCGGTCACCAGCACGTCGACGGCGCCGGCCGCGTCGAGCTTGGCGACCACGTTCTTCATGTCCCACGGGGCGAGGAACTGCCCCTTCTTGACGTTGACCGGTTTACCCGTGAGCGCCGCGGCGACAAGCAGATCGGTCTGGCGACAGAGGAAGGCCGGGATCTGCAGCGCATCGACCGATTCGGCCACCGGCGCGCACTGGCGGCTCTCGTGCACGTCGGTGATGACCGGGAGGCGAACCGTATCGCGGATTTCTGCAAATATCGGCAGCGCCGCCTTCAAGCCCACCCCGCGCGCGGCCGATCCCGAGGTCCGGTTGGCCTTGTCGAAGGACGATTTGAAAACGAGCCCGATCGCCCGGCGGGCGGCGATTTCCTTTAAGGCGGAGGCCATTTCAAGCGCATGGCCGCGGCTTTCGAGCTGGCATGGGCCGGCGATGAGCGCCAACGGCAGCTTCGGGCCGAAGCGGGCCGCGAGCGGCCCCTGACCGACGCGAACGATGGCGTTGTTGCGCAAGGAGATGTCCCGCTTTCGCCGCGGCTCTTAGCGGGATGCGAGGCTCGATGGCAAGCAGGAGACGCTCATTGGCTCCGCCCGGAGGAGGAGCCTCCCTGGCCCTGCCCCTCCACGGTCTCGCTCGCGGCAAAGTCGATCTCGACCCGGGCGCCGCTCGGATCGAAGAAGAACAATTGCCACACGCCTCCGTTGTGGCCCGACGCGGGCAACCGGCGCAGATCGTGTTTGATCCCGCGCGCCTTGAGTTTGGCCACATAGGCTGAGGGATCAGTTCCGTAGAAGGCGATGTGGTCGAGCACCCCGCCGCCCTCCGGAATGGATGATTTTTCGACGACGTGCAGCACCGCCTTGCCGCCGTTGTAGAGCCAGGCGCCGGGGAACGAGAAGTCGGGTCGCGGCCCGGGCGTGAAGCCGAGGATATCGTAATAGAAGGCGACGGTCTCTTCGGCGTTGGTGGTGAGGATGGTGAAATGATCCATCCGTTCAATCGGCATTGGTGTCTCTTCCTCTAAACCGGTACGGACCTAGCGAAGTTTCCCAGAGTCCGCGCCTCACCCGGCCGCTGTCAAGCCGATCTTCGCCGAGGGCCGAATTTGACACTCGCCCGGCGCCCGGCGCAGGCTTTCGCTCATGGACGAACGCAAGGACGACGAGCTCGGCATTCTGGCTCGGCGCAAGATCGAGGCGGCGATCATCGCGCCGATGTATGACGAGATGCGGAAGGCGATCGGCGAAGCAAAGTCGCGCGACATCCTGCGCCGCGCCATTCGTCGCGCGGCGATCGACGCCGGCGTCGAGATGGCCTCCGGCGCAGCGGGCGCCGCGGACCTCGAAAGCTTCAAGGCGATCCTTCCCTTGTGGATGAAAGACGACGCTTTGACGATCGAGATCATCGACGACAAGCCGGGCGCCTTCGATTTCAACGTCATCCGGTGTCGCTACGCCGAGACTTATCGCGCGATGGGCCTGGGCGAGATCGGCGACATCCTCTCCTGCAATCGCGACGGCGCATTCTGCGAGGGCTACGATCCGCGCATCAAACTGATCCGCACGCAGACGATCATGGGCGGGGCGAGCCATTGCGACTTCCGCTACAGCTCGACGGCAAAGCATGAGCCGTAAGCTCCGCCGAAAGGACCGATATGCGCTTTTGTTTGTCCCTCGTCCTATTCGTTGCGGCGCTTGCCGTGGGCTCGCCCGTGTTGGCGTCGGAGGACGGACCGACTGACGCCGCCGGTGACCGCTGGGTTGAAGTCAGCGGCGAGGGCGTCGTCATGGCCGCGCCCGACTTCGCCCGAGTGACGGTCGGCGTGACGAGTGCCGGGAGGAGTGCGGGCGAGGCGATGGCGGCGAACGCAAAAGCGGCCAACGCGCTCGTTTCGCTCATCAAGGCGGAGGGTGTGGCGCCTGCCGACATCCAGACCTCTGATCTGTCGATCTCGCCCACGTTCTCGCAACCTTCGCCGGGCCAGACGAGTTCTCCGACGATCGCCGGCTACAGCGTGAGCAACAACGTGGCCGTGATCGTTCGCGACATTCCGCGCCTCGGGGCGCTGCTCGACAAGGCCCTGGGCGCCGGGGCCAACTCAGTTTATGGCATCGGTTTTGGCCACAACGATCCGAGCGCGCTGCTCGATAAGGCGCGACCGCTCGCCGTCGCCGACGCGCGGCGAAAGGCGGAGATTTACGCTGAAGCCGAAGGCGCCAAGATCGGCCGGTTGATGAGGCTCACGGAGGAAGCTGGACGCGAGGCGCCCGTGGCGTTTTCCCGCGCGTACGTTGGGGCGACCCCCGCCCCGCCGCCGATCGAGGCGGGCGAGGACAGACTGACCGTGACCGTCAACGCGCGGTTCGAACTGGCGCACTGAACGCGTCCTGACGATCGACACAACAACAGCACGACGAGGCTCCCCATGTGCCGCAATATCCGACCGCTCTTTAACTTTGAGCCGCCCGCGACTGAAGAGGAAATCCGCGCCGCTGCGCTCCAGTTCGTGCGCAAAGTCAGCGGCTTCACCAAGCCCTCGCACGCCAACGCCGAGGCGTTCGACCGCGCGGTGGATGACGTCGCCGAGGCCGCGCGCAAGCTCATCTTCTCGCTGCACAGCTCGGCCCCGCCGCGCGACCGGGAAATCGAGGCTGAGAAGGCGCGGGAGCGTTCGCGCCTGCGGTTCGGATAGGCGCGTCACGCGCCTGAGTAGGCGCTTACCTCGGGCGGCCGCCAGCCTTCGAGCGCTTCGGCACGCGGGCGGAAGATCTCGACCTTGAGCGGATGGCAGCGCGCCGTGTCGCTCGAATGGGTTTCGCCGCAGTCGCCGCCCGGACAGGCCGACAGCGCGCCGATGAGATCGATCTCGGCGAAGAACTCGATGTAATCGCCGGGCCTGACCGGGCTCGCCTTCATGAAATAGCGGTGGGACTTGAGCTCGAAGCCGGTGCACATGAACACGTTCAGGACGTCATGGACATGCAGCTCCGCTTCGCGCTGCGAGACCTTCATCCGCTCGGCAAGCGCGCGGCTTAAGTTCGAATGACAGCAATGATGATAGTCGCCGCCGGTGAGCAGGCGGTTCGTATAGGGATCGCAGCGAGTGCCGATCACGTCGTGAACGCCTGCGCCGTCGGCGTCGAAGCCGTACCAGTCGAGCGTGTCGTGAGTGATGGTCGCCATCGGCCGCAAAAAGGGCAGCGCGCTCCAGAGCCGCGCGCCCGTGCTCACATGGGTCGCGTTGAGCGCCCGCGTCTTGCCGCTAAAGAAACGCTCGGCGAGGTTGCCCGCATTCCACAAATTGAGGTCACCGACCTGCGGCCCCTCGATGCTGAGGATGCGGAAGAAATGCCCGGCAGGAACGTCGAACGCCCTGCCCTCGCGCGGCGGCACGATTGTCTCGCCGATCTTCGCCATGCCCGATCGCGTACTATCATAGAAGGCGGCATCGTAAGCCGGCAGCCGGTCGAGGGCGTAAACGACGATGGGCTTCGCGGCGCGCCGCTCGACGGCGTCTGAAGGAGGAGGGTTCGGCATGGCGGGAGCGTAGTCGAACACCCCCCGGCCGGCAAAGCCCGGTCTCGCCGCCGGCCGGCTTCTCGTGGCGGCCGAGGCATTGTGCTACCTGTCGACGGAGCGAATGTAGTCGGAGTGGGGAGCCAAGGTATGCGTGGCGATCAGCGGGTGATCGAATTTCTCAACAAGGCGCTGCGGCACGAACTCGCGGCGGTCAACCAGTATTGGCTCCACTACCGCATTCTCGACAATTGGGGCTATAGGGACTTCGCCAAGACCTGGCGCGGAGAGTCGATCGAGGAAATGCGTCACGCCGACGCGCTCGTCGCCCGCATCCTGTTCCTCGACGGCTCGCCCAACATGCAGTCGCTCGACCAGCTCAGGATAGGCAGAAGCGTCAAGGAGATCCTCGAGTGCGATCTGGCGGCGGAAATGAGCGCCCGCGAGCTTTATCTCGAGGCCGCCCGCTATTGCGACGAGGTCAACGACCGGGTGTCGATGAATCTGTTCGAGACGCTGACTGCGGATGAGGAAAAGCACATCGATTTCCTTGAGGCGCAGCTTACGCTGGTCGAGCAGCTTGGGGTTCAGCTCTACGCCCAGAAGCACGTCGGGAAGCTCGAGGGTGACTGAGCGCGCGATATTCGCGGGATGGCCGAGCCTGCCGGGCCAGGCCGTTGCGCAACGCTGGGCCTCTGGCTAGGCTTCCTGATCGCATCTCATGAGCGGCGGAATTGAAGTGGCCGTGCAAACCGGATTGCCGGAACCCGCCCCCGCGCAGTTCTTCGAGCGCATGCGCTCCTATCCGTGGCTCGTGGTCGCGACGGTCTGCATCGGCGCATTTATCGGCCAGGTCGACGCCAGCATCGTCCAGCTCGCGATGCCCGCGTTCGAGGATGAATTCGACGCGCCGCTCGATGCGGTGAGTTGGGTCGCAGTCGCTTATATGCTGGCTTTCGCCGCCGTGCTTCCGGCTTTCGGGCGTCTCGCCGAAATCGCCGGCCGCAAGACGCTCTACCTTTGCGGCTTTGCGCTGTTTGGCCTGTTCTCGGCCCTCTGCGGCCTCGCACCGAGCCTGCCGCTGCTCATTATCTTTCGCGTGTTCCAGGGAGTCAGCGGCTCGATTCTTGGAGCGAACAGCGTCGTCATCCTGGTCGCCTCGGCCGGTCCGGAGCGTCGCGCCAAGGCGCTTGGGATCATGGCGGCGGCGCAGGCGGTCGGCCTCAGCCTCGGCCCGACGCTTGGCGGCTTGCTGCTGGCGACGCTCGGCTGGCGCTCGATCTTCTGGATCACGGTGCCGTTCGCCGTCCTCGGCGCGGCGCTCGGCTGGCTGATCGTGCCGAAGACAGCCACCTTCGCCAGGGACCGCCGCTTCGACGGCCTTGGCGCCGCGCTGATGATTCCCGCGCTGGTGGCGCTCCTGGTGACGATCGCAGAGTGGCAGGCCTGGGGAGCGTCGGCCCCGCTCATCGCCTGCGCCGTCGCCGGGCCGGTTATGCTCGGCCTCTTCGTCTGGCGGGAAATAAGGGCGCCGGCGCCCCTGATTGATCTCCGGCTCTTCCTTTCCCCCGCCTTTTCGGCCGGCTGTGTCGGCGTCCTCGTCTCCTACGCTATGCTCTACGGCATGTTCTTCGCCATGTCGTTTGCCCTCGTGCGCGGCTATCACGACCCGGCGCTCGCCGCCGGCCTGCGGCTGACGATTGTTCCGGCAGCGCTCGGCCTCGTCGCTCCGTTCGGCGGGGTTTGGTCGGACAAGCGCCCGCGCCTCGTCATGGGGGGAGGTATGGCGATTTGCCTCGCCTCGGCGCTGACGCTGACGAAGCTGCTGACCGGAGCGCCGGAGAGTCTTATCGGCGTGATGGTCGCGCTGGCGGCCTACGGCGCCGGCCTCGGCCTGTACATCGCCCCCAACAACAATGCGACGATCGGCGCCGCGCCCGCCGACAAGTCTGGCGTCGCGGGCGGGCTTCTCAATCTGTTTAGAGTGTTCGGCACAGGTGTTGGCGTCGCCGCGGCGTCTGCCGCGCTCGGATGGGGACTGCATGCGGCGGCCGGCGCCGGCGCTCGCACCTCGCATTCGCCCGAAGCCGCGCTGCTCTCGGCGGTCGGCGTGGTGCTGGCGATGCTCGCTTGTCTAGGCGCGCTCGGCGCGGCGGCGGCGTTCGTTCGGGGCGGTCCGCGGCGGATGGCCGGCGAGCCTGAGCTCCCGCCCCTTGCCGCGCCGGTCCGAAGCCGGGCGTGAGATCAGGAGAGCGCCGGCCAAGGGCGTGCGGGATGCGCCGGCGCCGTGTGACGCGGCTCCGTCGCGGGACACGCGGTCGCAGGATCGGCCTTTAGGCGCCGAGAGTGGAGAACGTGATGGCCGGCCACGCCGAGCTCTCATGCCTATCGTCTGGGCGCGGGTCCTGCGCTCGCTCGCCAGCGCGCGCCAAAGATCAGACACGGATCGCCGCCGCTCTCGCTCTCGCTGCCGTCGCGGTAGGCGGCTGCAACGCCAGTCAAACGGTCAATCCCTCCTCGCAACAGAATCTGGCCGAAATCTGCCCTAACTATAGCGCCTACAATCCGATCGAATACGCCAAAACCAGCGGCTTCTACGGCGGCAGCTGAGGGTCTCCGCAAGCAGCTCGTTCATTCGAAGGAGAGATCATGCCGCTGGTTCGAATCGACCTGCTCAAGGGCAGGGACGCGACATACCGCGAGGAGCTCGGCCTCATCGTGCACGAGGCGCTGGTCAATGTCGGCGTGCCGAGGGACGACCGTTTCCAGGTCGTCAACGAGCACGAACCGCCGAACTTCGTCTTCGATCCGACCTATCTCGGCGTTCGCCGCACCGAGGAGCTGGTGGTGATCCAGATCACCTGGAACGAGGGCCGCACGCTTGAGCAGAAAAAAGCTCTCTATAAGGCGATCGCCGACGGGCTGGCCTCAAGGCTCGGCCTCCCGCGCGAGGACGCCTTCATCAATCTGGTCGAGGTCAGGAAGGAGAACTGGTCGTTCGGCAATGGGATCGCGCAATACGCCTAGAGCTACTCGCAAATTCGATAGCTCGCGCTCGCTCCGTGCTGTTCGATGTCGAGATGCATGTTGTTCGCGTGGAACGCGTCGGCGCCGGGACCCAGAACGGTCGTGAACCAGCCGCAGGCCGCCGTCCGGACGACCCGAAAATAGGATGATTCATCGGCTCCGGTCTGCCGTTCGATCAGAAGGCGCCGCTTGTCCGCAAACGAGATG
>Ga0335073_10015002_pt1 | contig 10840 bp, 9 predicted proteins | sample Lox_Sample_22_FD_207093 | JGI IMG/M metagenome (GOLD analysis project Ga0335073, IMG submission 207093) | Soil microbial communities from Loxahatchee National Wildlife Refuge, Florida, United States - Lox_Sample_2.2 | ecosystem: Environmental > Terrestrial > Soil > Wetlands | place: USA: Florida...
TATCAGAAGCTGTGCGATGCGCTCGGCCGCGCCGATCTCGCCGCCGCGCCGGAATACAAGACCAATGATCTGCGCAATCAGAACCAGGCGAAGCTGAAAGCCGAGATCGAAGGCGAGCTGAAGCAGCAGCCCACCGCCGCCTGGATCGAGCGCTTCGAGCGCGCCGGCATTCCCTGCGGTCCGATCAACAACGTCGCCCAGGCGCTCGCCCATCCGCAGGTCGTCGCGCGCAACATGCTGATCACCGTCGAAGACCCCGTCGCCGGCACGCTCAAGCTCGCCGGCAACCCGCTGAAGCTCTCCGCCTTCCCCGACCCGCCGACGCGCCCGCCGGCGCCCGCGCTCGACGCCGACCGCGCGAAGCTGCTGAAGGAGCTCGGGATCGAGGGCTAGCGGCGGCGCACAACCGGCGACGCGGCTCACGCCTCGATCGGCCGCTCCACCGACTGGTTGAGCGCCGCGTCGATATCGCTTTCCCACAACTCGCGCGGCAGCTCGTAGACGAGCTCGATCTCGTAGCCGTTGGGGTCGGTCAGGTGAATGCTGTGGGTGACGCCTCGGTCGATGCGGCCGTGCAGCTCGACACCGCGCCCGCGCAAGAAGGCGATCTGTCTGAGCCAGGCGTCGCGGCTTGGAAAGCCGATCGCGAGATGGTTGAACGCCTGCGGGCGCAGGCCGAGATCCGCAGGCAGATCGGGCCGCTCGACCAGAGCGATATCGTGATGGCGCAGCTTGCCGCCCTGCTCGCCGCTGTAAAAGCGCATCCGGGCGCGCACCGTGCCGTCGGCGCGCGGGCGCAGCGTGCCGACATGGCGAAAGCCGAGCAGCTCGGTCCAGAACCGGTGCGACTGCTCGAGATCGCGCACATTGAGGACGAGGTGGTTGAGGCCGCACGGGGTCTCGGCCACGAGCGCCGGCTCCTCTGTCAGGGTCATGATGCTCTCCTTGGTTTCACGGGCGGGCCGCGCGGTCTTGACCCGCGCCGGCTCGCCCGCCACTCTGGCGACTGAGCAATTGCTCATATTCGAAAGGCTATCGCTCCATGCCCCGCGGCGCAACTCGCATTGGCACGCCGCCGCCAACGCGGCGGAAACCGCGCAAATCACCGTTGCAAGCGCGTTCGCGCGCCACGGTGGACGTCATCCTCGAGGCGGCGGCTCGCGTTCTGGCCGAATATGGCTATGCCGGCACCAACACCAATCTGATCGCCGCGGTCGCGGGGGTGAGCGTCGGCTCGATCTATCAGTACTTCCCGAACAAGGATGCGATCGTCGTGGCGCTGCGCGACCGGCATTCCGAGGCGATGCACACCCTGTTCCGCACCGCCATTCAGAGCGAGCCGAACGGACAGCTCAGCGGCACCGTCACCACCCTGGTCCGCGCGCTGATGGCGGCGCATCGCGCCGAGGCCGCGCTTCATGCCGTGCTCGAGGGCGAGTTTCCGTTTCACGACAAGACCCCCGTGGACACCGCCGGAGACCGACGCATGCTCCGCCTGCTGCGCGACTGGCTGAAGCGCCATCGCAGCGAGACGACCGTGCGCAACCTCGCCCTTGCCGCGCATTTCGTCTTCGAGACCACGGTCGCGCTGGTCCATGGCGCGATCGTCGATCCGCCCCCCGCGGCGCGCCCGGCCGAGGTCGAGGCCGAGATCGTCGCGCTGGTGATGGGCTACCTCACTCAGCCGCGCTCTCGCCGCACCCCGGACCCTCGCCATCGACCGGAGGCCGCGCTATAACCCGCGCACGCTTCGCCATGACGGGAGGTACCACATGCTGCAGAACCGGCTGGAGCCCGTGCTTGATCCGCGCGCGTTGGCGCGCGAGCTGTCGAACAAGCTGCTGATCGACGGCGCGCTGGTGCCGGCGGTGACGGGCCGCACCTTCAAGGTGGTGAATCCGGCGACGCAGGAGCATATCGGCGACGCCGCCGAAGGCACCGCGCCCGATGTCGATGTTGCGGTGAAAGCGGCGCAGAAGGCGCAGAAGGCCTGGGCGAAGCTCGCCTCGCGCGAGCGCGGCCGGCTGGTCCAGGATTGCGGGCGCCTCCTCAACGAGCATGTCGAAGAGATCGCGCGCCTCATCACGCTTGAGACCGGCAAGGCGATCCGCACCGAAAGCCGGGTCGAGGCCGGCGTCTTCGCCGACGTTCTGGTCTTCTATGGCGGGCTCGGCTCCGAGCTCAAAGGTGAGAGCGTGCCGTTCAAGCCGGGCATGCTCACCATCACCCAGCGCGAGCCGATCGGCGTCGTCGGCGCCATCATCCCGTGGAACGTGCCGCTGCTGCTGATGGCGCTGAAGATCGCGCCGGCGCTGGTCGCCGGCAACGCGGTGGTGGTGAAATCGGCCGAGGAAGCGCCGCTCGCCGTGCTGCGCGCCTGCCAGATCATGAATCAGGTGCTGCCGCCGGGCATCCTCAACATCCTCTCCGGCGACGGCCCCGGCTGCGGCGCGCCGCTGGTCGAGCACAAGAGCGTCGGCAAGGTGACCTTCACCGGCTCGGTCGAGACCGGCAAGCTCGTCTACAGGATGGCGTCCGACAAGCTCATCCCGGTGACGCTCGAATTGGGCGGCAAGAGCCCGATGATCGTCATGGGCGATGCCGATCTCGAGAAGGCGGTGGACGGCGCGATCATCGGCATGCGCTTCACCCGCCAGGGACAGAGCTGCACCGCGGCGAGCCGCATCTTCGTCCATGATTCGATCCACGATGCCTTCGTCGCCAAGCTCAAGGCCAAGGTCGACGCGATGAAGATGGGCGATCCGCTCGACGAGGCCACCGATATCGGCTCGATCATCTCTCGCCAGCAATTCGACAAGGTGCAGAACTACATCAAGATCGGCGAGGAGACCCGCGGCGCCACGACGCTGCGCTGCTCGGCCATGCCTCGGGATCAGAAGCTGTCGCGCGGCTATTTCGTCCAGCCCGTCATCTTCACCGGCATCGCCAACGACAACAAGCTCTGCCGCGAGGAGATCTTCGGCCCGGTCACCTGCGTCATCAAGTTCCACGACTACGATGACGCCATCCGCCAGGCGAACGACACCGAGTACGGCCTCGCCGCCACGATCTGGACGCGCGACCTCAAGACCGCGCTCGATGCGACGCAGCGGCTCGAGGCCGGGCTCGTCCAGGTCAACCAGAACCTGGTGGTGCAGGCGAACATGTCCTATGGCGGCGTCAAGAACTCCGGCCTCGGCAAGGAAGCCTCGCTCGAGGCCATGCTCGAGCACTTCACCCAGAAAAAGACCATCATCCTCAATCTGGGTTGATCCGAGGCGCAGCTTGGGCGGAGCGGCGGGATGAGGCGATGGTGGTTCCGCCTGCTGCTCGTGCCGCTGGTGCTGGCCGCGGGCACGCTGCTTTGGCTGCGCTCCTCGCTGCCGCTGAGCAGCGGTCAGCTCACCCTCGAGGGGCTCGCCGCTCCCGTCAGCATCAGCCGGGATGCCCATGGCATCCCGACCATCGCCGCGCAGAATGACCGCGACGCCGCTTTCGCCCTCGGCTTCGTCCATGCCCAGGACCGGCTCTTCCAGATGGATTTGATGCGCCGCGCCGGCGCGGGACGGCTCTCCGAATGGTTCGGCTCCGTCACCCTCCCCTTCGACCGCTTCGTGCGCACCATCGGCCTTTATCGCGCGGCCGAGCGCCAATATGCCTTGCTGTCGCCGGAGCTGCGTGCGGCCCTCGATGCCTATGCCGCCGGCGTCAACGCCTATCTCGCCCAGCGCCGCGGCGCGCTGCCGGCGGAATACTATCTGCTCAACGCCTCGCCCGAGCCGTGGAAGCCGGCGGATTCGCTGGTCTGGGGCAAGCTCGTCGCGCTGCAGCTCGCGGGCAATCTGCGCCAGGAGCTGCTGCATGCGCGCCTCGCCCAGCACCTGACGCCGGAAGAGCTGCAGCTCCTCTACCCGCCCTACCCGACCGATGGGCCGGTGGCGGTGAGCAGCGCCGCCGCCTCGCTCAAGGATCTGCCGCTCGGCGCCATCGAGGACGCGCTGCCGCCTTTCGTCGGCCCCGCCTTCGCCTCGAACAACTGGGTCGTCGACGGCAAGCACAGCCAATCCGGCAAGCCGCTGCTCGCCAACGATCCGCATCTCGGCCTCTCTGCGCCGAGCTTCTGGTATCTGGCGCGCCTCCAGACACCGGGCCTCACCCTCGCCGGCGTCACCGCGCCGGGCGAGCCTTTCGTCGTGCTCGGCCACAATCAGCGCATCGCCTGGGGCTTCACCAACACCGAAAGCGACGTCGAGGACCTCTTCATCGAGCGCGTCGATCCCGCCGACGCCTCGCGCTATCTGACGCCCGGCGGCAACGCGCCGTTCACGGCGCGGCAGGAGCGCATCCTGGTGCGCGGCGGCCCGCCGGTGGTGTTCACGGTGCGCGAGACCCGGCACGGCCCGGTGATCTCCGATCTCGGCGGCGGCTACGCCCCGAACCTCGCCGCCGGCACCGTTCTGGCGCTGGAGGCGACCTTTCTCGAAGGCGACGACCCTACGCCGCAAGCGCTCTGGGCGATGAACCGCGCCGGCAATTGGAGCGAGTTCCGCGCCGCCTTGCGCGACTTCGTCGCGCCCGAGCAGAACATGGTCTATGCCGATATCGACGGGAATATCGGCTTCTTCGCCCCGGCGCGCGTGCCGATCCGCGGCAAGGGCGATGGCTGGATGCCGGCGCCCGGCTGGAGCGGCGACTATGACTGGAAGGGCTACATCCCCTTCGATGCGCTGCCCAGCGCCTTCAACCCGCCGAGCGGCCGCATCGTCAGCGCCAACAACAAGATCGTACCGGAGAGCTATCCCTATTTCCTCGGCCGCGGCTGGGACCTGCCCAACCGCGCGCTGCGCATCAATGCGCTGCTCGACCGGACGCCGCAGCAATCGCCGGACGCTTCGGCGGCGATCCAGGCCGATACGCTGTCGCTGATGGCGCGCGACCTGCTGCCGCTGATGCTCGCCATCAAGCCGCCCTCGCCGCTCGCGGCCAAGGCGCTCGACCGGCTCAAGGCTTGGAACGACCGGATGGACCGCGACGATGTCGCGCCGCTGCTCTTCGCCGCCTGGCTGCGCGAGCTCAACCGCACCCTCTTCGCCGACCGGCTCGGCGATGCCTTCGAGGATTATTGGGGGATGCATCCCGACGTCATCCGCCTCATCCTCACCAAACATCCCGAATGGTGCGACGACCGCGCGACGCCGCAGGTCGAGAGCTGTGCCGATCAGCTCGCCGCTTCGCTCGGGCGCGCTCTCGACGAGCTGCGCAGCCGCTATGGCAACGACATGTCCGACTGGCGCTGGGGCCGCGCGCATCAGGCGCAGTTCACCAACCGCTTCTGGGCGAACGTGCCGGTGCTGCGCGCGCTCTTCGCCACCACCATCCCCGCCGATGGCGGCTACGACACCATCGATCGCGGCGTGACGCCGCTCGCCAGCGCCGAGCCCTATGCCGATGTGCTCGGGCCGAGCCTGCGCATGATCGTCGATCTCGGCGACATCGCGGGTGCGCGCTTCATGATCTCGCCGGGCGAATCCGGCAATGTGCTGTCGCCGCACTACGACGATCTCATGCTGTCCTGGCGCGATGACGCCTATGTCACCTTGGGCGGCGCGGCGGTCGGCGGCACGCTGGTGCTGGCGCCGCCATGAGCCTCCCCGTCACCGCCGACGACATCCGCGCCGCCGCCGCCGCGATTGCCGGCGCGGTGCTGCGCACGCCGTCCGTCCTGGCGCCGGCGCTCGCCGAGCTCACCGGCGCCGAGATCGTGCTGAAGCTCGAGACCCTGCACCCCACCGGCTCCTTCAAGGAGCGCGGCGCGCTCAACAAGCTGTTGAGCCTCGATGCGGCGCAGCGCCAGGCCGGGGTCATCGCCATGTCCGCCGGCAACCACGCGCAGGGCGTCGCCTATCACGCGCGCCGCCTCGGCATTCCCGCCACCATCGTCATGCCCGCCGACACGCCCTTCACCAAGGTCGAGCGCACCGAGGCCTGCGGCGCGCGCGTCATCCTGCGCGGCGCCGGCCTCGCCGAGGCGCGGCACGCCGCCGACGAAACCGCGCGCGCCGAAGGGCTCACCCTGGTTCATCCCTATGACGACGCCAAGGTGATCGCCGGCCAGGGCACGGTTGCGCTCGAGCTGCTCGCCGACCACCCCGCCCTCGATACGCTCATCGTGCCGATCGGCGGCGGCGGATTGATTTCCGGCATCGCCGTTGCCGCCAAGGCGATCAATCCCGGCATCACGATCATCGGCGCGCAATGCGCGCTCTACGCCGCGATGCTGTACGCGCTCGGGCGCGGCGCCGCGCCGAACGGCGGCACCACGCTCGCCGAAGGCATCGCCGTCAAGGAGCCGGGCATGCTCACCCGGCCGATCGTCGAGGCGCTGGTCGACGACATCCTGCTCGCCGACGAGGTCGGGCTCGAGCGCGCCATCGCCACCCTCGTCGATGGCGAAAAGCTCGTCGTCGAAGGCGCCGGCGCCGCGCCGCTCGCCGCGCTGCTGGCCGAGCCGGGGCGGTTTCGCGGCAAGCGTGTCGGGCTGGTGCTGTCCGGCGGCAATATCGATGCGCGGCTGCTCGCCTCGATCCTGCAGCGCCAGCTGGTGCGCGCCGGCCGCCTCGTGCGGCTGCGCATCGAAATTTCCGACGCGCCCGGCGCGCTCGGCAAGATCGCCGCCATCATCGGCGAGAAGGGCGGCAACATCGTCGAGATCTATCACCAGCGCCTGTTCCAGGACGTGCCGGTGAAGCTCGCCGAAGTCGATGCCGTGATCGAGACGCGCAACCCGCGCCATGTCGGCGAGCTCGTCGCCGCGCTCAGCGCCGCCGGCTTCCCGACACGGCTGTTGTCGAGCACTGCGCTCGAAGGATCGTGAGCGCGCCACAGGGTTAATGCCGCTTAACCCACCCTCACTCTTTTGTGCCTGCGCCTCCAAAAATTGCCACGCATGGGGTCTCGGAGCGGGAGCGATACTGAACCCTCGATCTTCGCCAGCGCAGAGACGTCATGCACAGCATTCTGTTTGTCGATGACGACGCCGCGATTCGCGACCTGATGCGCCGCGTGCTGCGGCACCAGGGCTTTTTCGTTCATGCGGTGCCGACGGCGGAAGTCGCGCTCCTGCTGCTGCAAGAGGGCATCCACTTCGATCTCTTGATCACCGACATCGTCATGCCCGGCGGCATGAACGGCTTCGAGCTCGTCGACCGCGCCAAGGCGCTGCAGCCGCAGCTCCACATCATCTACCTCACCGGCTTCGTCAATCTGCCGCGCCGCCGCCTCGCCGAGCTGCGCGGCAAGCTCGTCGCCAAGCCGGTGCGTCCCAGCCAGCTCGAACGCGAAGTCCGCATCATGCTCGCCGCGTGAGAGAAGGATCACCACAGAGGCAGGGAGACACAGAGAACAACGGATTGGCGCGCCAAGCGCGCCATTTCATATCCTCACTGCCTCTGTGCCTCAGTGGTTGACCTTCTCTCTCAGAGCTACGCCGCGGCTTCGATGTCGAGCACCTCGACCGCGGTGACCTCGTCGGGCTCGCCGGTGTAGACGACGAAGGCTATCGTCTCTTCCGCGATGAAGGCGCTGTGCGGCTGCCCGTCCGTGTTGAGGACGTAGTCAACCGGTGCCCGCAGAGGCTGCCCGGCCTTGGTGCTGCGGCCGCCTTGCAAGGTGTAGGCGTGCTCGTCCGAGCGCGCCACCGCCACGATCTTGATGACCTTGCCCGGCGGCGGCGAGAATTTGAAGAGATAGGCGATCCCGCCGCCTTCGCTGCGCCGATCGCTCAGCACCTTGATCTGCACCAGCTCACGCCCGCCATGGATCGAGCCCGCGCCGAAGAGCGGACTGCCCGGCGTCCATGGCGTCTGGTCGGAATCGATTCGGATTGATGACATGCGACCTCCTGCCCCGATTGCTGCCTTGCCGATGGCAGCCTATGCCACCCCCGCTGACAGGCGCTGTCAGCAGTCTGCAAACGTCTTGCGGCAGTCTTGCTCCCGCCCTGCGCCAGGGCGTAGGAAGAGGGCAGGATCGGGAGAAGCGTCATGGCGGTGCATCGGAGCATCCTCGAATCGATCGGCAACACGCCGCTCGTGGAGCTGACGCGCTTCGACACCGGGCGCTGCGCGCTCTTCGTCAAGCTCGAGAACCAGAATCCGGCCGGCTCGATCAAGGACCGCATCGGCCTGTCGCTGATCGAAGCCGCCGAGCGCGACGGCAGGATCGGCCCCGGCGGCACCTTGATCGAGGCGACCGCCGGCAATACCGGGCTTGGCCTCGCCCTGGTCGCGGCGCAGAAAGGCTATCGCCTCATCCTCGTCATCCCGGACAAGATGAGCCAGGAGAAGGTTCTGCATCTCAAGGCCTTGGGCGCCGAAATTCGGATCACGCGTTCGGATGTCGGCAAGGGCCATCCCGATTATTACCAGGATCTCGCCGAGCGCCTCGCGCGCGAGATCGGCGCCTTCTACGTCAATCAGTTCGCCAATCCTGCTAATCCCTTGGCGCATGAGACGACGACCGGCCCCGAGATCTGGCAGCAGATGGGCCATCGCCTCGACGCGGTCGTGGTCGGCGTCGGCTCCGGCGGCACGCTGACCGGGCTCGCCCGCTTCTTCGAGCGCGTCTCGCCCGGCGTCGAGATGGTGCTCGCCGATCCCGAAGGCTCGATCCTGGCGCCGCTGGTCGAGACCGGGCGCAAGGTCGAGGCCGGGTCCTGGCTGATCGAGGGCATCGGCGAGGATTTCGTGCCGCCGATCTGCGAGCTGGAGCGCGTGCGCCGCGCCTACAGCATCAGCGATGCCGAGAGCTTCGCCGCGGCGCGCGAGCTGCTGCGCCGCGAGGGCATTCTCGGCGGCTCCTCGACCGGCACGCTGCTCGCGGCGGCGCTGCGCTATTGCCGCGAGCAGAGTGAAGCGAAGCGCGTCGTGACCCTGGTCTGCGACAGCGGCAACAAGTATCTCTCCAAGATGTACAACGACTTCTGGATGTTCGATCAGGGGCTGCTGCAACGGCCGACGCAGGGCGATCTCACCGATCTCATCGCGCGGCGCCATGCCGAGGGCAGCGTCGTCACGGTGACGCCCGAGGACACGCTCGCCACCGTGCATCGCCGCATGAAGCTCTACGAGGTATCGCAGCTGCCGGTGATCGAGGGCGACCGGCTGGTCGGCATCATCGACGAGAGCGATCTGCTGCTTGCCGCCAAGGACGATCCGGATGCGTTCGGCTGGCCGGTGCGCCGCGCCATGGTGACCAAGCTCGAGACCATCGCCCCCGACGCGCCGCTCGACGCGCTGCTGCCGATCTTCGCCAAGGACCATGTCGCGGTGGTGGAGCGCGACGGCAAATTCATCGGTCTCATCACCCGCATCGATTTCATCAACCATCTCCGCCGCCGGCTGCGCTGAGGACCCATGGCTCGACGAAACAACCGGCGCGGCTTCTCGACTCGCGGCATTCATGCCGGCCAGGCGCCCGACCCCACCACCGGCGCCATCATGATGCCGATCTACGCCACCTCGACCTATGTCCAGCAGAGCCCGGGCGTGCACAAGGGCTACGAATATTCGCGCACGCAGAACCCGACGCGCATGGCCTATGAGCGCTGCATCGCCGATCTCGAGAGCGGCATGCACGGCTTCGCCTTCGCCTCGGGCATGGCGGCGACCGCGACGCTGCTCGAGCTGCTCGATCACGGCGCCCATATCGTCGCCTCGGACGATCTCTATGGCGGCACCTACCGCCTCTTCACCCGGGTGCGCGAGCGTTCCGCCGGGCTTCGCGTCAGCTATGTCGACATGCGCGACCGCGCCGCGCTCGACGCGGCGATCCGGCCGGAAACGCGCATGATCTGGATCGAGACGCCGTCGAACCCGATGCTGAAGCTGGTCGATCTCGCGGTGGTGGCGGAGATCGGCAAGCAGCGCGGCCTCCTCACCGTCGCCGACAACACCTTCGCCAGCCCTTACGTGCAACGGCCGCTCGAGCACGGCTTCAGCCTCGTCATGCATTCCGCCACCAAATACCTCAACGGCCATTCCGACATGGTGGGCGGCGTCGTCATCGCCGGCGACGACCAGGAGCTCGCCGAGCGTCTCGCCTTCCTGCACAACGCGGTCGGCGCCGTCGCCGGGCCGTTCGACAGTTTCCTCGCGCTGCGCGGGCTCAAGACCTTGGCCCTGCGCATGGAACGGCATTGCGCCAATGCCCTGGCGGTGGCGCAGCACCTCGAGCGCCACCCGCAGGTGGCGCGCGTCCACTACCCCGGCCTTCCCAGCCATCCGCAGCACGGGCTGGCGCGCCGCCAGATGCAGGCCTATGGCGGCATGGTGACGATCGAGCTCAAGGGCGACCTCGCCGCAGCAAAGCGCTTTCTCGAGCGTGTCGAGCTCTTCTCCCTCGCCGAGAGCCTCGGCGGGGTCGAGAGCCTCATCGAGCATCCCGCCATCATGACCCACGCCTCGCTGCCGCCCGAGCAGCGCCGGGCCCTCGGCATCGGCGACACGCTCATCCGCCTCTCCGTCGGCATCGAAGACCTCGACGACCTCATCACCGACCTCGACCAGGCCCTGGGACCTTGAGAAAAAGGATGAGAATTAGGGGATAAGGGGATGAGGGGAGATAAGAGGATGAGAGGAAAGACGACAGGCTCCTGTCGGCGAAAGCCCGTTATCGATGAGTCGGTTACCGCGAGGTTTGGATTCCCGCTTTCGCGGGAATGACAGAACGATTTGATTTACTTAGTTTTCCGTCACCCCCGCGAAAGCGGGGGTCCATTTCGCCGCCGCCGCGGCATCACTCCGCAACGCATTGTCCCCATCCCCCTCATCCCCCTTCATCC
>Ga0335073_10015003_pt1 | contig 10840 bp, 11 predicted proteins | sample Lox_Sample_22_FD_207093 | JGI IMG/M metagenome (GOLD analysis project Ga0335073, IMG submission 207093) | Soil microbial communities from Loxahatchee National Wildlife Refuge, Florida, United States - Lox_Sample_2.2 | ecosystem: Environmental > Terrestrial > Soil > Wetlands | place: USA...
TGCAGCGGGCCGGGGCCGACGCGGAGGTGACCGCCGACCCGGAGACGGCGCTGAACGCCGACGGGCTGGTGGTGCCGGGTGTCGGCGCGTTCGCCGCCTGCATGGCCGGGCTGCGCGCGGTCCGCGGCGACCTGGTGATCGGTAAGCGGCTGGCCGGATCCCGGCCGGTACTGGGCATCTGCGTCGGCATGCAGATCCTGTTTGAGGAGGGCGTCGAGCACGGCGAGCGGACCGAGGGCTGCGGCGAGTGGCCCGGGGTCGTGCGCCGGCTGAACGCCCCGGTGCTGCCGCACATGGGCTGGAACACGGTCACCGCCCCGGCCGGCTCGCGGCTGTTCGCGGGCATCCCCGGCGACGCCAGGTTCTACTTCGTGCACTCCTACGCGGCCACGTCGCTGCCGCTGCCGGTCAGCGCCCGGATGACCCCGCCGCTGGTCACCTGGGCCACGCACGGGGAGCGGTTCATCGCCGCGGTGGAGAACGGCCCGCTGTGCGCCACCCAGTTCCACCCGGAGAAGTCCGGTGACGCCGGGGCCGCACTGCTGTCGAACTGGCTAGAGTCGGTGCGATGACGCCGCTGACCCTGCTGCCCGCCGTGGACGTGGCCGGCGGCCAGGCGGTCCGGCTGGTTCAGGGCGCGGCCGGGACCGAGACCGGGTACGGGGACCCGCTGGCGGCCGCCCGCACCTGGCACCAGGCCGGGGCCCGCTGGATCCACCTGGTCGACCTGGACGCGGCGTTCCGGCGCGGCTCCAACGCCGAGCTGCTCGCGTCGATCGTGGCGCAGGTCGACGTCGCGTTCGAGGTCTCCGGCGGGATCCGCGACGACGCCTCGCTGGCTGCCGCCCTGGCCACCGGGTGCGCGCGGGTGGTCATCGGCACGGCCGCGCTGGAGGACCCGGACTGGGTGCGCGCCGCGATCGCCGCACACGGGGAGCGCATCGCGGTCGGGCTGGACGTGCGGGGCTCCCGGCTGGCCGCCCGCGGCTGGACGGCCGAGGGCGGCGAGCTGGACGAGGTGCTCGGTCGGCTGGAGGCCGACGGCTGCCGGCGCTACGTGATCACCGACATCACCCGGGACGGCATGCTCAACGGGCCCAACCTGGACCTGCTGGGCCGGGTGTGCGCGAGCACGGGGCGGCCGGTGATCGCCAGCGGCGGGGTGTCCAGCCTGGCTGACCTGCGCGCGATCGCCGGGCTGCGGGACGCAGGCGTCGAGGGTGCCATCGTCGGCAAGGCCTTGTACGCGCAAGCCTTCACGCTGGAAGAAGCCCTTAACGCAATGGCGGCCACCACCACCGGGGCCGCCTGATGCCGGTCGCCGTCCGGGTCATCCCCTGCCTCGACGTGGACGCCGGGAGAGTCGTCAAGGGGGTGAACTTCCGGGACCTGCGCGACGCGGGCGACCCGGTGGAGCTGGCCGCCGCCTATGACGCCGAAGGCGCGGACGAGCTGGTGTTCCTGGACATCACCGCGTCGGCGCAGGGCCGGGACACGATGATCGGCGTGGTGGCGCGCACGGCGGACCAGGTGTTCATCCCGCTCACGGTGGGCGGGGGGGTGCGCAGCGCGGACGACGTGGATGTGCTGCTGCGGGCCGGGGCGGACAAGGTGTCGCTCAACACCGCCGCGGTCGCCCGGCCGGAGCTGCTCACCGAGGTGGCCGGCCGGTTCGGCGCGCAGTGCGTGGTGGTGTCGGTCGACGCGCGCCGCACAGTACTAGCCCGGGGGGACACGGCGCACCCTGGGGGCACCCCAGACCCCGATGGCCCCAAACCCCCCCGAGAGGGCCACACCAGCTTTGAGGTGACCACGCACGGCGGGCGCCGCGGCACCGGCCTGGACGCGGTCGCGTGGGCGCGCCGGGCGGTGCAGCTCGGCGCCGGGGAGATCCTGCTGAACTCGATGGACGCCGACGGGACCCAGGCCGGTTTCGACCTGGAGCTGATCGCGGCGGTGCGGGCGGTGGTAGACGTCCCGGTGATCGCGAGCGGCGGCGCGGGCCAGGCCGCGGACTTCGCCCCGGCGGTGGCCGCGGGCGCGGACGCGGTGCTCGCGGCCAGCGTGTTCCACTTCGGCGAGATCCGGATCGACGAGGTGAAACAGGCGCTGCGCGCGGACGGCTACCCGGTCCGCTGACGCCCGCCCGGCCCGGTGTGCCAGGCTGACCGTCATGAGCACGAGCGAGGGAACGACCCGGGTCGGGATCGGCGAGTCCGGGCTCGACCCGCGGATCGCCGCGCGGCTGAAGCGCAACCCCGACGGGCTGATCGCCGCGATCGCGCAGCAGTACGACACCGGCGAGGTGCTGATGCTGGGCTGGATGGACGATGAGGCCCTGCACCGCACGCTGACCACCGGCCGGGGCACGTACTGGTCGCGCAGCCGTCAGGAGTACTGGGTCAAGGGCGAGACCTCCGGCCACGTCCAGCGGGTGAAATCGGTCGCGCTCGACTGCGACGCAGACGTGGTCCTGGTCAAGGTGGACCAGGCCGGCAGCGCGTGCCACACCGGCGACCGGACGTGCTTCGACGCCGACGTGCTGGAGTGCCGGGCGTCCTGACCGCCGCGCTCGCCGGGCTACTCGTGGTCGACGCCCACCGGCGGCAGGTCTTCCACCTGCTTCTTGGTGATGTTGAGCTGGATGCCGTCATCGACCCGGGTCACCGAGCGGATCGGGATGGCCACTTCCTTCTTGCCCCACAGGTGCCCCTCGGCCAGCAGCACGTGGGTCACGTGGTGCGTGCGCGGGTCGACGACCAGCCCGTGCACGCGCCCGATGTCGCCGTCCGTGGCCTGGACCGCGTCGCCGCGGCGCACCTCCACCTCGCCCAGCGGGATGGCGTCGTAGGTCACGGTCTGCGAGGTGCCCTGCAGGGCCGCCGCGTCGGTCACCGCGCCCGTGCCGCCCAGGCCGTAGTAGGGCCAGACGAGCACCTGCTCCGGGCCGTAGGCAGCGTATCCCTGGGACCCCGGTATGAACTGGGTCTCCTCGGCGGGCTCGAGCTCCGCGAACTGCGCCAGGGTGCAGCGGATCCGGACCTGGTCTCCCGAGGCATCCACGAGGTTGAGGGGGACGAGCCGGGCCAGCCCGAGGCGGCCCTTCGGCTCGACCACCAGGTGAGTGACCTCGCGGGCGACCGGGTTGACGATCACCCGGCGCACCTCGCCGCAGTCCCCGTCGGTGCAGCTGGCCTCGGCCCCGATCGTGAACGTCTCCTCGGCCACGGTGCTCCCTTCTCGGCAGGCGAGCGGGTCCCTCACCTGGCGCCCGGCGGACTCCGGTACCCGCTCCAGCAGACCCCAGCCGAAGCTACTACATTCGATGGCGTGACTGCGGGGGGCGCCTCGGCCGGCGCGGCTGACCGAGTTCTCGCGTCCCTGCCGTCCCGGCGCGCGATCCTCCGCACCGCGACCCTCGGCGGCGCGATGGCCTCGCTGGCCGCCGCGGGCTGCAGCCCCGCTCAGACGCCCGGCCCGCCCCGGGCGCGGACGGTATCGGCCGGCGCCAAGACCGCGCGGAGCTACGCCTTCAACCAGGGCTGGCTGTTCGGCGGCGGCTATGTCGACGGCTCCGCGGACCCGCTCTACGACGACAGCGGCTTCGCCCAGGTCACGCTGCCGCACACGGTCACGCCGCTGTCCTGGGGTTACTGGGATCCGGCGAGCGTCGCTCGACGGCGGGCACCGGATCTGGGGCCACCTGAAGACGCCGGGCGTTGTCGACACGTTCCGGGTGCCCAAGCCCGGCGCCGCGTTCTACCGCTCGCAGGTGGACCCGCGCGTGCGCCCGGTGATCCTGCCGGTCTTCTTCTGGGATTTCGGGCCGCGCTCGCCGGCGCACGGCCCGGGCCCGCACGCCATGATCGCCACCAACTGTGACCGTCTCGAGATCTACGTCGGCGGCAGGTACCTCGCCACCGGCACCCCCGATACCGAGGACTTCGGCTACCTCGCCTACCCCCCGGTGTTCGCCGACCTGACCGTCGACGGCTCCGACCGGCCGGACCTGCGCATCGACGGCTACCTCGGCCAGCAGCTGGTGGCGTCGGCCCGCATGTCCGCCGACACCGCGCGGGACCGTCTCGTGCTGACCGCGGACGACAGCTCGATCCGGGACGACGGCACGGACACCACCCGGGTGACGTTCCGCGCCGTCGACGCCTACGGCAACCAGCGCCCCCACGTCACCGGCGACGTGAGCCTGTCGCTAACCGGCCCGGCCACGCTCGTCGGCGACAACCCGTTCGCGTTCGGCACGTACGGCGGCGTCGGCGGCGCCTTCGTCTGTTCCCGGCCCGGCCAGGCCGGCCTGGTCAGCGTCACGGCCAGCCACCCAGTGCTCGGCCAGGCCGCAGTGCGGATCACCGTGACCTCGACCGGCCCCACCGCCCAGTTCCGCTAACCCCGCCGCCCAGTTCCCTGACCCGCCCGCACCCGTTGCGTACCCGGTGAATTGTTAGACGAATTCCGTCCGTATTATGGGTGGCGGCCGCGTCGATCGATCCGGAGGAGCTGCGCATGACCGGGAGCCCGCGCGCCCCGGCTCGCGGCGCTCTGGGCGCCGGACCGGTGACCGTGACCGGGGTGGCCCAGCAGCGTGCCTGGCGGGCTCGCGAGTTCCCTCCGGTCGAGCAGGTCACCGCCGGCGTCTGGTCCGTCCCGGTGACGATCCCGGACAACCCGCTGCGCTACACGCTGTGCTACCTGCTGCTCGCCGACTCCGGCGCGGTGGTCGTCGACCCGGGCTGGGAGACCGACCGCGGCTGGGCCGACCTGCAGCGCGGCCTGGCGGCGGCGGGCCTGTCCGCGGACCGGGTCACCGGCATCGTCGTCACCCACGTGCATCCCGACCATCACGGCCTGAGCCAGCGCCTCAGCGAGGCGTCCGGCGCCTGGATCGCGATGCACACCGCGGAGTTGTCATTCCTGCCCTCACGCATCGGCGAGGTCATCGGCGGGGCCGACGGCTTCCGCTCCTGGCTGGTGCGCAGCGGAGTGCCCGACGATATCGCGATCTTCGGCGACGGCGAGGACCTTCGCATGTTCAACATGGCCGAGCCGGATGTGCTGCTGAACCATGGTGACGCCCTGGACCTCCCCGGCCGGCGCGTACGGGTCGTGTGGACGCCCGGGCATACCCCCGGCCACATCTGCCTGCATGACGCCGACTACGACCTGCTGCTCACCGGGGACCACCTGCTGCCGCGGATCTCGCCCAACGTGGGGCTCACGCCGGTCAGCGGAGACTCGCCGCTGACCTCCTACCTTGAGTCGCTGCGCGCGATGCACCGGTATCACGGCGCCGAGGCGCTGCCCGCCCACGAGTACCGGTTCCGCGGGATCGCCGAGCGGTCGGATGCCCTGATCGAGCACCATGACGTCCGCGCCCGCGAGGTGCTGGACATCGTCGCCGCCGCGGGCCAGCCCACGATCTGGGAGGTCGCGCAGCAGCTGACCTGGTCCCGGCCCTGGGACGAGATCACCGGATACATGCGCCGGGCCGCGCTGGCCGAGGCCGAGGCGCACGTCGAGTACCTCGAGCGGGAGGGCCGCCTGATCATGCGCCAGGACTCCGGTCAGGGCCCGTATCGGCTGCTCATGGCGCCCGCTGACCAGCGGGGCACCGCGCGCTGATCTCTGGGTATCGCTGATCTGCGGGCCGCGCCGGTCTCCGGACCGCGCTGAGACCCGCGCGTACGGGCGATGTCACCTGCCCGGGGCCGCACGTACCAGCGATGTCACCCGCACCGGGCAGACTGAGGGCATGAAGATCTTGCTGTCCGACGGCTCCGGCCTGACCGCGCGGCAGGTGGCCGGCCGGCTGGCGGAATCCGGCCACCAGGTGGAGGTCCTGTCGCCGGACGGGCTGTGCCTGTGCCGGTTTACCCGCCACGTCCGCCGGGTGCACCGGGTCCCGGGTTACGGGGCCGATCCGCTCGGCTGGCTGGACGCCGCCCTGGCCGTCTACCACGCGGGCGGATTCGACGTGCTCTTCCCCACCCAGGAGCAGGTAGCGGTGCTGTCCCACTCGGCCGGACGGCTGGGCCAGGAGGGGGTCCGGACCGCGGTGCCACCCTTCGAGGCCGTGCGGGCGGTGCAGGACAAGGTGTCCGCGTCGGCCACGCTCGGCGGCCTGGGTATCCCGCAGCCGGAGACCGCCTTCCTTGGCTCGGCGGACGAGCTACGGGCGTGGCGGTCCTTTCCGGCCTTCATCAAGATCCCGATCGGCACCGCTACCACCGGCGTGCGGCGCGTCGCCTCGGCGGCGGCCCTACGCTCGGCCGCCGCGGAGCTCGAGGCAGCCGGGATCTTCACCAGCGGCGGCGTCGTGGCCCAGGAGCCCGCCGCCGGACCGCTGGTGATGGCCCAGTCCGTGTTCGCCAGCGGGGAGATGGTGGCCGCCCACGCGAACCTGCGCGTCCGGGAGGGAGCGGGGGGCGGCGCCAGCCACAAGCGGAGCCTCGACGAGCCGGCCACGGTCATCAAGCACCTGGAATCGCTCGGCCGCTCACTGCGCTGGAACGGAGGCCTCTCGGCCGACGCCATCCTGACGAACGCGGGCCCGGTCTTCGTCGACATCAATCCCCGCCTGGTCGAGCCGGGCAACGCGTGGCGCTCCGGAGTGGACCTCACCGGCGCGCTCCTCGACGTCGCCCGCACGGGTTCGCCGCCGGCCCAGCCGACGGGCCGTCCCGGCGTGCGGACCCACCAGTTGCTGCTCGCGGTCGTCGGCGCAGGCGCCGGCGGGCGCGGGCGGCGCGGGGTGGCGGCCGAGATCCTGGCCGCGCTGGCGCACGCTGGGTCCTACCGGGGAAGCGCCGAGGAACTGACCCCGGTCCGGGGGGATCCGCTGGCCGCCGTGCCCGTGCTCGGGGTGGCCACGGCACTGCTGATCCGGCCCGCGCTGTGGCGCCAGCTCACCACCGGATCCGTGGCCGGCTACGCGCTAACCCCGGCCGGCTGGGACCAGCTGCTGAGCGTCCCGCCCGCCTGAGGCCCGGCGGGTGCGGGGGAGCCGGGCGCGGGTGTCGTCGTCCAGCGGGACGTACGCGGCGATGCGCAGCCCGGCCGCGGCCGATACGTCAAGCTCGGTGCGGGTGAACGTCATCGGCCCGGCCTCGGGGTGGCGGAATCGCAGCGTCCGGGTGGCTGGGCCGGCGACCTCGTGCCGCGCCCACAGCTCGGCGAACTCCCGGCTCAGACCGGCCAGGCGGCGGATGTCCTCGTCCCACTCCGGGTCCCCGATGTGCTGCGCGTAGGAAGAGCGCAGCCGTGCCACCAGGTACGGGATCTCCTCGTCGTAGTTGAGAAGCAGCTCGCGGGCCCGCGGCTCGGTGATCGCGCACCACAGCAGGTTCTTGTGCACGCACGGCAAGGTGTGCCAGTTGTAGAACATCTCCTCGTGGGCGTCGTTGGCCTGCACGATGTCGAAGCGGCCGTTGATCAGCACGGCCGGGAGCGGGTCGAGCGAGCGGAGCACCTCGCGCACGGACTCGGGTACGACCGTGGCGCTGGCCCAGGACCGTACCGGCATGGCCTCGGCCAGCCGGTACAGGTGCCAGCGCTCGGCACCGTCGAACCGCAGGGTCCGGGCGACCGCGTCCAGGACCTGCCAGCTCGCGTTGATCGGCCGTCCCTGCTCCAGCCAGGTGTACCAGCTGACGCCCACGCCGGCCAGCAGCGCGACCTCCTCGCGCCGCAGCCCCGGCGTCCGCCGGCGTGGGCCCGGCGGCAGCCCGACGTCCTCGGGGCGCAACCTCGCCCGCCGCACCTTGAGGAAGCCGCCGAGCTCCGCGCGGCGCGCGCGCTCGGCGCGGGTACCGTCCCGGCCCGGCGCGTTCCGGCCGGGCGTGCCCGCACGGTGGTGAGCCATGTCAGCAGTGATCACGGCTTGATTCTCGCAACAGGGTCTGACAGTCCTGGTTCGCCGAGTCGGCAGGACCGGACGACCCCGGCCCGGTCTGCGGGGGGCCGGCCGGGTCAGGTGATCTCCGGTCCGGTCCGCCGAGTCGGCAGGATCGGGCGATCTCCCGGCTGTCTGGCCGGGGGCGCGTCGCGTTGACAGGAGCATCGTCCTCTGTATCCTTGTCTTATGACAATAGATAAAAGGAACAGGGATCGGGCGGGCGGCCAGGCCGACCTCTCTGCTTCGGGGGCGGGCGGCGCCGGCGGCAGCACGCCGCGCGCGCCGGGCGGCCCGGCGTCACCGATCGAGTTCCGGCTCGTCCCCGGCTCAGGCGTTCCGACCTACCTGCAGCTCGTGCAGCAGGTAGAACACGCGCTGCGGCTGGGCTATCTCAAGCCCGGCGACCAGCTGCCCAAGGTCAGGGACGTGGTCGCCCTGCTGGCCATCAACCCGAACACGGTGCTCAAGGCCTACCGCGAGCTGGAGACCAAGGGCTTGGCCACTGGCCGGCCCGGCCAGGGCACGTTCGTCGAGGCCACCCTCAGCCAGGTCGCGCTGCCCGAGCTGGCCGCGCTGCGCCGCTCGCTGCTCGGCTGGCTCGCATCCGCCGACGGAGCAGGGCTGGACGAGGACGGAATCGTGGCCCTGTTCAGCAGCGCCCTGCGGGATTTCTTTGACCGCCGTGGCGGCCAGCACGACAGCCGCGGCGGTGTCGGCGCCGGAACGGAGGGCGTCGCATGAACGTCATCGAGACCAGCGGCCTGGGCAAGCGCTACCGCCATGCCTGGGCGCTGCGCGAGTGCACGCTGGCGATTCCGGCCGGGCACGTGGCCGCGCTCGTCGGTCCGAACGGCGCGGGCAAGACCACGCTGCTGAACTTGGCGGTCGGCCTGGCCACGCCGACCGCGGGGGTCGTCACCGTGCTCGGCGGCAGGCCCGCAGGGTCGCCGGACGCGCTGGACGGCATCGCGTTCGTCGCGCAGGACACGCCGCTCTACGAGAGCCTGTCGGTCACCGACATGCTGCACCTGACCCGCAACCTGAACCGGCACTTCGACCAGGGATACGCCCGCGCCCGCCTGGCCGAGCTGGGCATCCCGCTGGGCAAGAAGACCGGCAAGCTGTCCGGCGGCCAGCAGGCACAGCTCGCGCTGACCCTGGCGCTGGCCAGGCGGCCGCGGCTACTGGTGCTCGACGAACCGCTGGCGAACCTCGACCCGCTGGCCCGGCACGACTTCATGGCCACGGTGATGGCCGCGGCGGCCGAGGACGGGATGTCGGTCGTGCTGTCCTCGCACGTGCTCGCCGAGCTTGAGCGGGTGGCCGACTACCTCATCCTGCTGTCGGAGGGTAAGGTCCGGGTGGCCGGCGAGGTCGACGACCTGCTCGCCGCCCACCGTGTGCTGACCGGCCCAGCGGCTGAGGTCGACAGGTACGCCGATCTGGCCGTCGTGCACGCCAGCCGCGCCGAGGCGCAGGCCCATCTACTGGTGCGGACCGGGTCGGCCGACCCGGTGCCCCCCGGGTGGGAGGCGCACCCGGTCGGCCTGGAGGAACTCGTCCTGGCCTACCTGCGTGAGCCCGGTGCTGCCACACTGCCGGGCCCGGTGCGCACCAGGGACACCCAGCCCTCGGAGGCGACGAAGTGACCGCGCTGACCGGGTCGGCGCAGCCGGGCCAGGACCCGCGCATGCGGCCGGTGCCGTGGCAGAGAATGGCCTGGGTCACCTGGCGGCAGCACCGCCTCATGCTGGCCGGTGTCGTCGCAGTGCTCGGCGCGGTAGGCCTGTATCTGCTGAAGACGGGCCTGGACATACACCACGCCTTTGCCGTAGTGACGGCCAACTGCCCACCGCGTTGCAACTCACGCCAGCAGGCATTCGGAATCCTCGCCACCCAGTACTCGTCCGGCATGCCGGGGATGATTCTGATCGCGGGTCTACTGCAGGTCGTGCCGGCCCTGATTGGCACCTTCGCCGGGGCACCGGTCCTGGCCAGAGAGTTCGAGACTGGCACCTTCCGGTACACCTGGACCCAGGGATTCGGGCGGGCACGGTGGGCCGCCGCCAAGCTGGCCCTGCTCGCGGTCGTGGTCGTGGTCGTGGCCGGTGCGTTCAGCTTGGTTTTCTCCTGGTGCTACGGGCCGATCATCGGCCTGCCTCGCTTCAGCGCGCTCGGTTCCACAACGTTCGACCTGCGCGGGGTGGTGCTCGCCGCTTGGACGCTGGCCGCGTTCGCGATCGGCGCCCTGGCCGGCGTGCTCATTCGCCAGGTCGTCCCCACGATGGCCGCCACCCTTGCTACGTGGACCGGGCTCGCCCTGGCGACCGGGCTGTACCTGCGCCGGCACTATGCGGCACCGCTGGTCACCAGCAGCCACAACGTGGCTCCTTCTGCCTGGGTGATGAGCCAGTGGTGGACCAGGGGAATGCAATTTACGAGCTACCAGCCGGCCAGCAGGTTCTGGACCTTCCAGTTCATCGAGGGTGGCTGGCTGCTCGCGCTTTCCCTGCTGCTCATCGCCACGACCGTCTGGCTGGTCCGCCGCCGCGCGGCCTGAATCCGGCGGGCCGCCACGCCGCCCGCCAGACGTTGGGAGTAACGACATGACCGTACTGACCACACCCGCGCCGCACACGACCCCACGGCCGGTGCCATGGCGGCGGCTGGCCTGGATGAGCTGGCGGCAGTACCGGCACTCGGCGGCCGGCACGGCCGCGTTCCTCGGCGTGCTGGCCTTGTACCTGCTGATCATGGGGCTGCGGATCCGAAGCGCCTACGCCGCCGCGACCGCCTGCTCCTCGACGGCCCCGCATGCCTGCAACGCCGTGCTCAACCTGTTCAACAACGACTACCACAACATCGCCGAAGTCACCGCGGCCGTGCTGAACGCGGTTCCGGTCCTGGCCGGGGTGTTCGCCGGAGCCCCGA
>Ga0335073_10015004_pt1 | contig 10840 bp, 8 predicted proteins | sample Lox_Sample_22_FD_207093 | JGI IMG/M metagenome (GOLD analysis project Ga0335073, IMG submission 207093) | Soil microbial communities from Loxahatchee National Wildlife Refuge, Florida, United States - Lox_Sample_2.2 | ecosystem: Environmental > Terrestrial > Soil > Wetlands | place: USA: Florida...
CCTGCGAGAGGCCAGCGGCGTCGATGGTGGTCGTCCCGGGGCCGCTGCCGGCGCCGGCACCGACGAGCGTGGCGGTCCCAGTCAAGCTAAGGGCCTGACCCCTCAGCCTGTACGTGCCGGCCGGCACGACGATCGTGGTGGCGCCGGAGGCGGTGCCGGGCGCGCAGTCCGGTTCGGCGGTGCCGCCGTTCGCAAACAGCGTCGCCTCACGCAGCGAGCAGGCCCCGTCGCCAGCCTGGGCCACATCGGTCGTCGTACTGACTGTCAGGGTCGTATCTGCGGACGCGGCCGGCGTCACCGCGGTTGCCGCCAGGAGGAGAGCGGCGGCTGTGAGAAGAGTGAACAGGCGTCGAGTGAATTTCATTTGCGAACGCAAGACGCGCTCGCCCCGGAAAACCTTTCAGGACTTTTTACGCGGCCCGCACGTCGGCGTGGAAGCGCTCGAAGTCGGCTTCGAGCGTGAGCCGTCCCTGCTTGGCGTATTCCTGCGCCACCGCGCGGACGAAGTGGCGCATCTCGATCTGCGTCCCGTCGTCAGCGGCACCGAAGGCCGCGGCGAGCGAGCAGTTGCGGATCGCCCCGCCGGAGAGCTTGAACCGCTCAGCCAGGAAATCCAGGTCGACGTCGTCGGCGACCGGCGCCGCCGACGGGAGCACGCGCTCCCAGATCCGCCGCCGATCGGCCGGCTCGGGGAACGGGAAGTCGATCACAAAGTCGAGCCGGCGGACGAACGCGTCATCGATGTTGCGGCGGAAGTTGGTGGCGAGGATGACCGCGCCCGGATACACCTCCATCCGCTGCAGGAGGTAGGCGACCTCGATGTTCGCGTAGCGGTCATGGGAGTCCGATACCTCAGAGCGCTTTCCAAACAGCGCATCGGCCTCGTCGAAGAACAGGATCGCGTTTGAGCCGTCCGCGGCCGTGAAGATCCGTTCGAGGTTCTTCTCCGTCTCGCCAATGTATTTCGAGACGATGCCGGCGAGGTCGACACGGAACATCTCAAGACCCAGCTCGGCGCCCAGGACCTGTGCCGCCATCGTCTTTCCGGTGCCCGACTCGCCGGCGAACAGCACCTTGAGTCCCTGAGTACGCGAGACCGTGGCCTCATATCCCCATTCCGACAGCACCCGGTCGCGATGGCGCAGGTAGGCGGAGATCGATTGCAGGACCTCGAGTTGACGCTCCGCGAGCACGAGGTCGCTCCAGCCGTATGCCGGCTCGAGTCGCGTGGCGAGCTCTCCGAGGCGCGAGGACGAGGCGTGCCGGGCTCCCATGTCAAGGTCACCGGGCGCCGGCAACGGCGTGCCGCGCGAGCGGGCGGCGAGCACGCTGACCTCGCCGGCGACGCGAATCTGCTCGATCGAGAGCCGGAACTTCGCCGCCACCTCGCGGGCGTCGTCAGATCCGGTGAGCTTGCGCCAGGCGCGGCGGCGCTCGGCGAACGCGGGCGAGGGAATTTCGACGGTCAGTGCCGGGCGGTCGCTGAGTGCCAGCGCCTCCCGCGGCGAAGCCGCGACCAGCACGATCCGCTCGGGGCTCTCGTCGATTGCGCGGAGCAAGCGGCCCCGCTCGGCTCCCGCCAGGTCTTCAAGACCATCGATGCACAGCAGCCCGCCGTACAGCGCCGCGGCCAGCCGAGCATCGGCGAGCGCCTCCGGCCGCTCGAGCTCGCGTGCGCCGAGCAGTACCACCGTCCCGCCGGACGCCGCCGCCAGCACCGCGGCGGCGTCCGGTCCACAGGCGACGAGCGGCAGTCGCGTGTCGGCCGCGAGCAGCAGTCGCAGACGCTCACGGGCGGCTTCGCGTCCGGTCAAGTCGTCCGGCGACAGAGTGCGCAAGGAACTGCCGTCACCGGCGTCAGCGAGGCCAACCGCGCCCAGGAGGAAGGCCGCCAGCCGGTCGGCGACCTTCACTTGACGGTCGGCGAGTGTCGTCGTCGGCTCACCTGACAGCAGGCGGATGGCGCCCCGTCGTGAGAGCGGCGCCCCGGGCGCGAATCGCGCCAGGACCTCGGCCCGGGGCACGGTTTCGTCGGCAATCAACGTCACCGCGAGGCGGGGGCTGGCCAGCTTGCGGGTCACGTCGTCATGCAGGTACGCGTACAGCCGGCCGAAGCGGGGTTCGAGTTCGGGTGCAGCACACAGCGCGAGAATCAGGCGGTCGATCAGCGACAGGCCGAGCCGCTCGGCAGCGAAGCTCAGCGCCGGCGGCGCCGGCGGCTCGCCCCCGTCGGCGGCCAGCGCGAGCGCCTGCTCGTCGGAGATGTAGAGCCCGCGCAGCGCATCGTTAGGATCGGCGCCGCGCGCGACAGCGGCGCGGACGGCCGCCCGCAGGCGCGCGTCGAGGAACGCGAAGCAGTCGCTAGATGTCGCGAGCGACATCCTCCGCCTCGCGTTCGAGCGCGTCGCCCGGCTGCGAGACCGTCAGCCGTCCGGCGCGCGGCGCGCCCCGCTGCTGCACGACGTGGACGAGCTCGTGGGTGAGCAACTCGCGACCACCCGGCGTGGCCGGCTGGTACTCACCCGCTCCGAAGAAGATGTCGTTGCCGACGGTGAACGCCCGGGCCGAGACCGACCGGGCAAGCTCCGCAGCGCCGGCGTCGGTGTGGATGCGGACGTCGGTCAGGGAATCGCCGAGCGCGGACCCGACGCGGGTGGTCACCGCCTCCTCAGCGGTGTGCCCAGTGCCGCGGGCAGCGACGATGGCCGCCTCGACGTCTGGGTGGACCACGCCGCCAGGCATGATCCCGTCGCCGTCACGCATACGCGCGATCGTTCGCGAGAAGCCGCGGTTCCCGATCGCCGCGGCGATCTGACCAACCGGCGTCGGAGCTTGTGCGCGCTCGGAGCCGCGGGGCGCGGCACCAGCGAGCTCTCGGGCCCTCGCTGCGTCGTGAGCGTTCTCGAACGGCATGGCTGTCGCGTCCTAAGACGCCGCGGGAAGGTTCGACCTTCCAACCCCGTCTAGTGATTCTTATGACGGGGCTGCAATCAGCTGACTTGGACCTTGCCGTCGTTGCCGGGAGCCGAGATCGTAATCACGCCTCCCCACGCGCACGTGGCCTGGCAACCCTGGTGCAGGGCCGGGCGGCCGCCGACCTTGACCTTGCCGGCGCCAGGCGTCCAGGGACCGGTGATGACCGGTGTGCACGGGGCCTTGCCGGCGGGCGAGGCGGCAACGGCGGGATTAGCGGGTGCCGAGCACACGCCGAACGAAGGGACGTTGGTCAACGGAACGTAATCGTCGACGTTCGCCGCCGGCGTCCCGGCGTTGACCGGCGTGGTCTTCGGCGTCGTGGCCAGTGGGACAGCGACCGGCGGTGCCGCCATCGAGCACGAGAGAGTCGCGGTGGTGCTGACCAGCGGTGGCATGGCGCGCCACTGTACGCCCGGCCCGGGGCGCGCGCAAACGAATCGGCGTGCGCTCGGTCACAGAGGGGCGGCTGACGTGCTCGGCGATCTGGTGCTGGACGACATGCGCTTCCAGGAATTGGTGAGCGAAGCCCGCACCCGGATTACGCGCCACTCGCCCGAGTGGACTGAGCACAACGTCTCGGATCCCGGGATCACGCTGATCGAGTTGTTCGCGTGGTTCACAGACGTCCTGCTCTACCGCATCAACCGCATCCCGGACCGGCTCCATCTCGCGCTCCTCGAACTGGTCGGCGTCACGCCGGCGCCATCGCGGCAGGCGCGCACCCGCGTTCGCTTCATGCTCGAGCAGCCGTCCGCCGGAGTGAGGATCCCAGCGGGCAGCGAGGTCGCCGCGCCTCGCACCGCCGGTCAGGACGGGATCGTGTTCCAGACCACCGAGGAGCTGACGCTGGCGCCGGGCGCGCTATCGACGCATGCGCTTGAGCCGCGAGCGCCAGATCAGGCGCTGTTGCTCGGCTTCGACCGGCCTCTGTCAGGGCTCGTCGTCCGCCTCGAGCTCGAGGGCTCCCCGAGCGACTCGCCCGTGTCGCGCCCGTCGCCGGTGTGGGAGGTCTCGGCTCCGGCAGGCACGTGGCAGGAGGCGAGCGTCGTGCGCGACGAAACCGATGGCCTGCTGCTGGGAACCGGGGCGATCACGCTCGAGCTGCCCGAGGAGACGGCGGCCGCGGTGATCGACGGCCACCAGCTGCACTGGCTGCGGTGCCGCGCGACGGCGCGTCAGACTGTCACTGCCAGGGGGGCGACCGTTACCGGCGCGACCGTCCCGGCGGTCCACGCCGCGACGGTGACCGACGAATCGCTGGGCGTCAGCGAGGGCGTGCCCGGCGTCGCCTATCCGCTTCGCCATCGACCCGTATTGGCGCTCGAGCCCGGCGCGACGCTCGAGGTGCGCGAGCCCGGCCGGGACGAGTGGGTGACGTGGCAGCCGGTGGACACATGCGCCCATAGCTCCGGCGCCGATCGGCACTTCATGCTCGACCGCGCGAGTGGCGAGATTCGCTTCGGCCCCGCGATCCGGCAGCCGGATGGTGGCTGGCGCCAGTTCGGAGCCGTGCCGCCGTCGGGCTCAGCCCTGCGCTTCACCCGCTATCGATACGGCGGCGGGCGCGCGGGGAACCTCGCGGCGGGTGCGTTGACGGTGCTGGTGTCGTCGCTCGCCGGGGTGGCGAGCGTGACCAATCCGCGACCGGCCGTCGGCGGCGCCGACGCCGAGTCGCTCGAGGGCGCTCGCCGGCGTGCCGCCCTGGAGCTCCGTGCCCGCTCTCGGGCTGTCACGGTCCAGGATTTCGAGCGCCTGACCGTGGACGCGTCGCCGGGGGTGGCACGCGCCATCTGCAGTGCGCCGCAGGGCGACGGTCCGGTCCGGGTGCACGTGCTCCCGCGGCTCGCGTCGCCGGACCGTCTGCTCACGGTGCAGGAGCTCACCCCCGATGAGGAGCTGATGCGATTGCTCGCCGACCGCCTGGAGCGGCACCGGCTGATCGGGACGAGCATCCGTCTGCTGCCGGCGCGCCTCCGCGGCGTAAGCGTCGCCGTCGAGGTCACCACGACTCCCGTGGCCGACGTCGAGCGCGTCCGCCAGGACGTCGAGCACGCGCTCTACACCTTCCTGAACCCGCTGATCGGGGGATCGCCCGACGGTCCCGATCGCGGGTGGCCCGCGGGGCGCAGCCTGAGTCAGGGCGAGCTGTTCGGGATCGTCTACGGAATCGGCGGCGTGCAGTCGGTGAACCTCCTGCGCATGTACGAGACCGACCTACGCACCGGTGAGCAGGCACCGCAGCCGACCGAGGGCCATCTGCCGATCGACACCGACGAGCTGGTCGCGTCGGGCAGGCATTTCGTCCGGGCGGTCACGGGGGGCTAGACGTGACCGACGACACCCGGACAGGCGGCGCCGGCGCGGGCGCGTTCGTCACCTTCGCCGGCGGCGGCTTCGGCACGATGCAGATCGAGCGGGCGGTCGGCGGCGACCCCGCGCCACGTCCGGTGTCGACGCCCGGCTACCTGCGCGGTCATCTGCCGGCGATCTACGCCGACGGCGACTTCGGGATGCGACTCGTGTCCGCGCTCGAGGCGGTGCTCGACCCGCTCGTGGCGATCCTCGACAACCTTCCCGAGCACTTCGATGCCGCCTACGCGCCCCGGGACGTCCTCGAACTGCTGACCGACTGGCTCGCGCTCGAGCGTGACGAGCTGCGCTCCGGCGAGGAGCGCCGGCGCATCGTCCAGAGAGCGCCGGAGCTCATGCGCCTGCGTGGGACCCGGGCGGGCCTCGAGCTGGCGCTTGAGCTCGCGTTCCCGGGCGTTCCGTTCAGGATCGAGGACGCGGGCGGCGTTACGTGGGCGCTCGACCCGGACGGCGACTGGAAGGACGCTCCGGGGTCGTTCGTCATCTACTGCGACATGCCACTCCCCGAGAACACGCTGGCGGCGGTAGCGCGCCTGATCGATCAGGCCAAACCGGCTCACGTCGCCCACCGCCTGCGGGTCCGCGCCGTCGACTCCGAGGAGGGAGGTGGCGCATGAGGACCTGCAGCGCGTGTGGCCGGAGCAATCCCGACGACGCGGATTTCTGCGTCTGCGGTGAGTATCTGCGCTGGGAGCCGACCAGCCATGTGCGTGCGGTCTCGTCGGCAGGAAAGGGAGCTGCCACGGTCGTCGATCGAGAGCAGACGGCCGAAGAGCCGCGGCGAGCCGAGAGCTCCGACGAGCACGATCCGAGCGCCACGCTCGCGCCCACCGCCCTGCCCGACGCTCGAGGGAAAGATGAACCCGGGGCCCGGGGCGCCGCCGCGCTGACGCTCCGCCTGCCGGACGACGAGGGCCCGCCGGACGCGGCCGTCGCGGTTGAAGTCGAGCCGGGTTCGCAAGCGACGATTGTCGGGCTGATCCGCAACCAGTCCGAGCTGGTGGACAACTTCGACCTGAGCGTGCACGGATTGCCGGAGGGCTGGTGGACGGTGACTCCGCCGACCGCCTACCTCGTCCCGTACGGCACCAGCGGGACCTACGAGCAGCAGGTCGAGATTCACCTGCACCCGCCACGATCCCCGGAGGCCCACGCGCGTGCGTGGCCGTTCGAGGTGGTGGCGGTGTCCCGTGCTCACGGGGGCCAGGCCGCCGCGGCGCCGGCGCGCGTGATCGTCCGCCCGTACTTCGAGCTCGCGACCGAGTTGCATCCGGAGCGACGATCCGGACGGCTCAAGGCGCGCTACGCGCTCACCGTCCGCAACCGCGCCAACGCGCGCGCCGAGGTCGCGATCGCGGCCGAGGACGCCGACGGCGAGTGCGAGTTCCGCTTCGCCCAGCCGAGCGTGGCGATCGAGCCGGGGAACGCGCTCGAGTGTCCGTTCACCTGTCTGCCGCCCCGCCAGCTCTGGATGGGGCGAACGCTCGAGCGTCGCTTTCAGGTCCTCGCCGCGCCGATCGGGGTCGCGTCGCCGACGCCGCAGCCGGCGCCAACGGGCATCTTCCGGCAGAAGCCGTGGCTGCCGTGGTGGCTGGCAGTGGCGGTGCCCGTGTCGGTGGCGCTGGCGATCGCACTCATCTCGCTGCTGCCCAAGCAGGCCACGATGCCGAACCTGAAGGGCGCCGCCAACGTGTTCGCGGCACAGAAGCTGCTCAACGCCGCGGGCTTCCAGCTCGCGCCGCGCACGAGCACCGTAGTCGACCCCAGCAAGCAGCCCGGCACGATCGCCGACCAGAGCCCCCGCGCGGGAACGAAGGCCAAACGCGGATCGGCGGTGACGGTGGCGGTGTACACCGGCACGGGCCGGGTCGCGGTGCCCTCGGTGCTGGGGGCGACCCCGGGCCTGGCCGACCAGGCGCTGCGCGCATCGCAGCTGACCCTCGGCGCGGTCAGCCCGCAGCCGCTCAATCCGAGCGGCCGGATCCGTTCGCAGATTCCGCTTTCCGGGACGAAGGTGGCGGCCGGGACCGCGGTGGCGGTATTCATGGCGCCCCCGGCGGCGGCAGCCAAGAAGGGCGTCGCCGCGCAGTCCGCAGCCGCCGCCACCGCGGCGGCGGCCGCGACCCCAGCCGCGTTGGCCGCGGTCGCCGCTCAGGCAGGCAAGGGTCCGATCCCCATCCCGTCACTCCAGGGCGACCCGACCGCCGCCGCGGGAAAGCTCTCGCAACTGGGGCTCGTCCCGGTGCCGACTCGACGTCTGGCTACGGTCCCGGTGGGCACGGTCGCGGGAACGCTGCCGCCGGCCGGCGCCAAGGTGGCGAAGGGCGCTCAGGTCGATCTCCTCATCTCGAGCGGATCGCCGCAGCTCTCCTACGACGACGGTCAGGCGATTCACGTGATCGACCCGACGACCGGCAAGCCCTCCGGGACACTGCCGGCTGCCCCGGGTCCCGACGTGGAGGCCTCATGGAGCCCTGACGGGACTCATCTGGTCGCCTCCGAGGGCGGACGGCTCGTTCTCGTGCAGCCGAATACGCGAGGGACCACGCCGTTTGTGCTGACGCCGCCGACTCCCGGTGTCGAGGACCTCAATCCGTCGTTCGCGCCGACGACCAAGGCGATGATCATCGCCTTCATCGAGCGCCGCGCGGGCGGCGCACAGCTGTGCTTCGCCACGATCGGACCGTACGCGCTCAACTCCGACTGCACGACGGCCCCGGGTTGGGATCTGGGCGGCGAGGTCGACTGGTCCCCCGACGGCTCGACGATCCTCGTGCTCGGCACCCGCAACCACGGCGCGAACTTCGGGCTGCTGGCCTTCACCAGCAACGTCCCGTTCTCGACTCACGCCGCCGACTGGGGTCACGGGAACCTGCAGACGAACGCGTCGATCGCCGGCCAGGGTGTATTCGCCGGCGCGTTCTCGCCCGACGGAAAGCGCATGGCCCTGGTCTCGAACATCGGAAGCTCGGACTTCCACCTCTACATCGTTCCCGCCGGGGTGTTCACGCCGACGCCGGCGCAGCAGTTGCCCGTGCGAGCCTGCCAGGTGAGCTGGCGCTCGGACGGCCAGGAGCTCGCGGTCATGCAGCCGGACGGTCTTTGCGGTCCGACCGCCACCGGCACGGTGGTGGGGATCGACCTGCCGAACCCCCGGACGCCGACCACGTTGGCGACGCGGGCCGCGCATCCGCAGTGGCAACCGGTGGCCAATGGTGGCTGACACGACACCGCGCACCGGGCAGCTCATGCTCGTACTTCCCGACGGCGGGCGCGTGCCGATCGACGGCGAGCTCACGATCGGGCGCGCCGTCGACGCGACCGTGCGCCTCGACGATCCGACGGTGTCGCGCCGTCACGCCAGGATCGCCGTCGCGCCCGACGGGCCAGTCATCGAAGACGCTGGATCGCGCTTCGGCGTGCTCGTCGACGGTCAGGCGGTGACGGCGCCGCGGACGCTGGGCCCGGGCTCGGAAATCCGGCTCGGGAACGTGGTACTTCGCGTGGCGCCGGGCCTAGAGCCGAAAACTAATGCGAACCCGAATTTGGATTCGAATGCGACGCTGGTCGTTCCCATCGGTGCCACCCAGGACGGACTCCGCCTGGCGCCGTTGCCGGCCGATGGATCGATGCGCCCGCGCCTGCGCTCGGGCTGGGCACTCAAGCGAGTCGCGGACGACGGGCCCGACGGGCAGTACGTCCTGCGTGACCTCCACAGCAACTCCTTCGTGCGCATCGACGAGCAGGACGCACAGCTACTGCGGCTGCTCGACGGTCGCCGGACCATCGGAGAGCTGCTCGCTGAGGCGTCGCGGTTGGTGGGATCGGGAGGACCGGCACGACTCGCGCGCCTGATCGCCGAATGCGGCGATCGCGACATGCTCGACGGGATCGCCGCAGCGCCGCGGGTCCAAGCCGAGCCGGGATTGCTGCGACGGGTGCTCCAGCCCCGCGAGTGGACGTTCGACTGGGTCGGGAATTGGTTTGAGCGCGCGTATGACAGTTGGGGACGGTGGTGGTTCTCGCCGCTCGCGGCCACCGGCCTGATCCTGCTGTCGCTGGGCGGGCTCGTGACGTTCTCCTATCTCATCGGCGCGCGCTACGGAACGCCGCTGGTGGTCGCCCACCGCCTCGTGCTCGGGGGCCTGGTGTTCATCGCCGGACGGTTCGTGCTTGTGATGCTGCACGAGGCCGCGCACGGCATGGGTCTCGCCCACTACGGCCGCCGGGCCAGTCGCGCGGGGCTCCGGCTGGTGATGATCTTCCCGTACGCGTTCGTCGACACCAGCGAGGCGTACTTCGAGCCACGGTCGCACCGGATGGCGATCAGTGCCGCCGGCCCGCTATCGGACTTCTCCTGCGGCGCAGCGTTCGCGATCGCGTGCGCGCTCGCCCCCAAGGGCAACGTCCGCGACGTGCTGTTCCAGCTTGCCTTCGCGGCGTACGTCGGCGCGTTCTTCAACGCCAACCCGTTCCTCGATCGCGACGGCTACCAAATCCTCAGTGACTGGCTGGGCGAGCCGCGGCTGCGCGAGCGGGCCCGGGCGCAGCTGTCGGCGCGGTTGTCGGGCAGGGGCATCGACGGTGACGGATCGCCGGTGCTCGGGCGCTACGGGGTTGCCGGTCTGGTGTGGTCGCTCGTCGGTGCCGGCTTCGTGCTCGTGCTCTCGCTGCGCTACTACGACCGCCTGTCGGCACTCGCGCCGCACGACCTGGTGGTCGCAGGATTCATCGGATTCTTTGTCCTGCTGATGCTGCCGGTGGCGTTCGCGCTCGGAGCGCCGCTGGTGCGCCGCGCGCGATTCGGCGCGGCGGAGGTCAACCGTGTCATCCGCTGATCGGCAGAACGACGCCGCCGGCGAGCTGATCCAGCGGCTGCTCGTCGATCCGGAGTTCCGCGCCGAGTTCCGGCTCGACCCCGCGGGGGCGTGTGCGGCGGCAGGGTTGCCCGAGCTCGCCGCCGAGCTCGCCGGGTCTGGGAGACCGATGGACACCCTGATCGTCCGGGAATCGAGGTCGAGCCTCGCCGGCGTCGTGATGGCCGTGGCGGTCGAGGGGATGAGCGTCGGGGAGGCGCAGGCGCTGATTCACCACGGGCTTGGCGGAGTCCCGCGCGGCGGGCTCCCCCACGGAAGTGCGCTGCACGGTCCGCTTGGGCACATTCATCGTGCCGTCTCGCCGGCAGCGCTAGAACACAAGCTGGGCGTGAAGCACGGGGGGTCGCTCGCGCACCAGCTGAGGGCCGAGGCGCACTCTGCCGCGCCGGCGTCTGCCGCGCCGGCGTCTGCCGCGCCGGCGTCTGCCGCGCCGGCATCTGCTGCGCCGTCGTCAGCGGCACCCGCAACACCTGAGCCGTCGTCGGGCGCCCCGGCGGCTCCGCAGTCCGTGTCCGGCGTGACTCCCGAGCCGTCGTCCGGGGCTCCGGCCGCGGTGCAGCCGTCGTCCGGGCCGCCGTCGGCACTGCAGCCGTCGTCCGGCGCTCCGTCGGCTCCGG
>Ga0335073_10015005_pt1 | contig 10840 bp, 14 predicted proteins | sample Lox_Sample_22_FD_207093 | JGI IMG/M metagenome (GOLD analysis project Ga0335073, IMG submission 207093) | Soil microbial communities from Loxahatchee National Wildlife Refuge, Florida, United States - Lox_Sample_2.2 | ecosystem: Environmental > Terrestrial > Soil > Wetlands | place: USA...
CTTTATCCTCGCCATTCTGTATCCTTCCGATAGCACATACACGTTTACACCCAAACTTCTTGAGCAGCCCATCCAACTCATCATGCGTGACATGGGCGGGAATGCACATGCGGAGAATTCATCTGTCATCATCACGCAAGGAAGAAACAAGGAAGTCAAGTATCGCAGTAACATTGTTTTCAGCACCCGAAACCTCACTGAAGTTGCGAAACGGGATGATGCGGCATTCGTGGAAGAAGTTCGAGGCGTAATAGTCCACGAATTAACTCATTCGTGGCAATGGGATTGCGATAATGTGCCCGGGGGGTTAACTGAAGGTCAGTACCCTTCCGTATTCAGTGACTTATAGTAGGGATTGCGGATTTTGTGAGATTGAGAGCTGGGTTGGCGCCGGGACACTGGAATCCATCGCCTTATGGAAAGAATTGGGACGCTGGCTATGATACAACCGCCTACTTTCTCGACTATGTCGATGAAAAGATCTATCCCGGGTTTGTCGCTTGCGTGAACGAATGGCTCGGACAACAGAGGATGAAAGATGGTCGATACGATGAAGAAAAGATGTTTGCAGAGGTCATGCCTGGATGGGGATGGGATGTTCTTTGGCAACAGTGGTGCGAAAATTGCCAGTAATACATCAACTGGAGGGTTGCATTTTCTCAGAGGCGTTATTAGCGGAGCATATATTACGGAGCTCATGGGAGCAAGTCTTCAAGGTAGCATAATTAGGGAACGGTATATTACTTTAAATAATTTTCTCAAGGAGACCGCATGTTTGACCCGTATCTGTCGTTCAAACGTTGCTGCGAGCGTGAACGTCTCTATGAAGCCAGTGTTTGTTCTTCCCAAAACTTTCAGCAGGGAGACACTAGATCTGTAACCGCGCAGTGAAAGTTTCGGGTGGGAAAAAGTATGAGAAGCAGGCGGAATACTGAAAGGGATTGATTTACGGTCTACCTGTATTGACTCTCTGAATGAACAGAAAATGACCCGCGTTTTGTCTCGGCTCGATTTTCGTGGATCGTGGTGAAATCTTTCAGCTGAAATTCGCGGTTTTTCGTGCCAGATTATGTCAGCAATGAATTCCTATTTGGTCAAGTGACAAAACAAGCTGCTCTCCAAAACTCGAGGTTGTTTGAATATCATCACCTTCGCCATCGTCGTCAGCAGCAGCAGCAGCTCACTCAGACCATGACGCTGTGATTGGCTGTGCTACCAGTACACAAGACAGCATTCAGAGTGTAGCAGCCACAACGAAAATAAGAAGGATGTTGGCACACGCAGCCAGACGCAGCGGGAGCTATCTGCGCACATCCGCGCGGCAACTCCATTCTCAACCCCAACTTCGTTCCTTCCATCTGCTTCCTCCTTCTCCCCTCGTCGCCAGCATCGATCCTCGACGACAGCGTCTCCTCCCCACGTTCTCGCGTGCAACTGCATCCTTCGCTCTCCAGACGCGCGGACTCCAAGGGTCCGCCATTCCAAAAATCATCCTACGGTCCTTCAGAGTTCCTGCAGGGGGAGTCGCGGTTGTCACCGCTGGATTCGCCTATGTGAATTACAAAGTTCAAGGTGAAACTTCCTCATCCTCAGTGGCTGATTCTTTAGAGGTCGGAAATTGGTCCAAGAATAAGCTGGAACAAGCTGAAGAGTGGGTCAGTGGGACGTGGAAATCTACCAAAACGGTGGCTGGAGATGTCAGTGAAGGAATCAGTGGTGTGGCCTCCCAAATCAAAGATGGATGGCACAACACCGTCGACAGCTTTGAATTGCCTACTTTTGAGAAACCTGCTTGGTTCGAAAATCTCATGAAATCATCAGAACAGACTCGCAATAATACATCGTCATCGTCAGAACCACCTCCCCCGCCACCACCAAAGAAAGAGACCATTGTCGCCGGAACTGCCGCTGCAGCTGCGGCCGGTGCGTATGCTCTCGAGGACGAAAAAGATCGCAAGTTTGTCCAGGCAAATAACGATCAAATCATGCTCCTCACCCGCAAAATGATCGAGATTCGCTCGACATTACAGATGCTCGGCCAAAATGAGGATTTCAAGCTACCCAGCATTGTCGTCATTGGAAGTCAAAGTAGCGGGAAAAGCAGTGTCCTGGAATCCATAGTCGGACATGAATTCCTACCAAAGTACTTTTATCCGTAATCTCTGATTAATCAGTAGGGGCTCGAATATGGTGACCCGTCGGCCGATTGAGTTGACGTTGATCAATACTCCCGACTCTGCTGCTGAGTACGCCGACTTTCCTGCTCTGAAACTTGGAAAGATTACCGATTTCGGATTTGTACAGAAAACCCTCACAGATCTCAATCTCGCAGTTCCCGCCTCAGAATGTGTCTCTGACGATCCAATCCAACTCAACATTTACTCTCCATCTATCCCCAATCTCACCCTCATCGATTTACCTGGCTACATCCAGATTCACGACAAAGATCAGCCCGAAACTCTCAAAGAGAAGATCTCACAGCTGTGCGACAAGTACATCAAAGATACAAACGTAATTCTTGCCATCTCAGCAGCCGACGTCGATCTCGCCAATTCGACCGCCCTCCGAGCATCCAGAAAAGTCGATCCAAAGGGCTTACGGACAATCGGCGTAATCACAAAAATGGATCTCGTTAGTCCCGAAGACGGAAAAAAAATCCTCCTCAACAACAGATATCCACTGCGACTGGGATACATTGGTGTCGTCTGTCGCGCTCCATCTACCACGCCGACTCTATTTCGCAGTCCCTCTGCACCAGACAAGTCCCAAGTCGCCCGTCATGAACAAGCTTACTTTGCTGCTCATCCTGAACTCAGTACTGCCGAAGGCGTTCACGTCGGTGTGTCGCAACTGAAAAAGACTCTCCAAACCGTTCTGGAGAAAAGTATGTCGGAATCCCTCGACGGTGCCGCACGTGCCATCCGACGTGATCTCGATGAGACGTCCTACCGATTCAAGGTCGAGTACAACGATCGTGGATTGACAGCGGAAACATATCTTGCTGAAGCAGCCGATCAACTCAAAGCACAGTTCGCAAATCTCGAAAAAAAGTTCAATAAGGAGCATCTTTATCATATCGTCAAAGGCGTGTTGGATCAAAAAGTTTTGGATTTATGTGCGGAACGGTATTGGATGAATGAACGTATCTCACAGATGCCCACCGCCGACAAGAACGACTCGTTTTGGGTCCGAAAATTACAGGCGACGACTGGGACCTTGACGCGCGTTGGTGTCGGGAGAATTGCTACCGAAGTCGTCGAACGGGAATTACAGCGCGCAGTCAACGGTATTGTCTCCGAAGGACCGTTACGACATTCCCAATTTGCTCGAACACGTATCAACGAATCCGTCCAGGAAATTATCGCCTCGAGAGAAGGCAAGACTATCGATCAAGTTGAGAATAGTGTCAAACCATACAAGATGGGAGTAGAGGTGGATGATCGGGAGTGGGGCGCCGCTCGGGAACGGATCGTTCGAAATCTGGAAAAGGAATTGCAGATGTGCGAGGAGAGTTATTCAAATCTGCAGAAAGGAATCGGTGGACGGCGAAGAATGGGACAAGTTATACATGCAGTCAAGTCTGTGGACGAGGGTGGTTCAGGAGGCGGGTTTTCGGAAGATCTACTCAAAGCTGGTATGGTTGGGGAAGTCGAGCCATGGCTGACGATTAGGACGCACGGCCATTTTCATTCAAGATCGCGCGACGTTGTTGAATGCACGCCTTCGCGCCTTAAAATCCAAACAGTGTTCAGTCAAAGAAAACAATTATGTCTGTCCCGAAGTTTTTCTGGATGCCGTGGCCGATAAACTCGCTTCGATGGCGGTTCTCTTCCTCCAGGTTGAACTTGTCTCAGAATTCTATTATCAGGTATTTTCGCTCCGATGGAAGTCTCTAACTCTAAGTTTCCACGAGAATTAGACACCCGTTTAATGCATTCGTTATCGGCGGATGAAGTGAGTCGACTCGCAAAGGAGGATCCGCAAATCCGGGATCACATCGAGTTGATGGAGCGCAAGAGTGTGTTGGAATATGCGCTCCAGAAGATCGAGGATCTCAAATCGTTGGAAGCGAGTAAGGTGGAGGCAAGTGAAGCGATTCGCAAACCTCGTCGCCTCTTCTGAGTTGCGATTGAAGATTGCGTTTCAGATTTCAAGATTCCCTCGATTTGTCCTTAGATTTGTGGGTTATTTCCGGCTATGAGGCGTTTTGGTATATAATGGTTCTCCACTTTATTGGCATTTCTAGTTTCATATAATGAAAGACATCCTTGGGAGCAGTGGTGATCCTCGAGCATGCTTGCAAAGCGAAGAAATCAAATTAATATACGTTCTATCGCAAAGCTAGAACCGTGAAGTTACATCATGTAACGAGTAAAACCAAATCAGCTCCCGTCAATCCCCATCATTTTGAATTTGGATGACCTCCCTTTGGGAACCTACAACCAGTGCCGTACTTGCGACAGATGCCGTTATCATTCCAACGACATACCTTCTCATTAGTCCTCTCAGAGAGGAAGCATACGTGACCATAAATGCAATTGCCCCCATGTTTGCATGTCTCCCATTCCGGACATGGAGAAGATTTGACAATCCATGCCATCGCTGAAACTTGCTTCTCGGAGAATTCATATTCATGTGAGTATTGACACTCAGAAAAGAGACATTGAGAGAGATAATATTTGTTGCATGGCTTTTCGGGGAGATTGCGGATGAAGCTCAACATTCCTCAACATTAGGACATTAAAAAGGGATATATACTTCTGTCCGGCTCATCACGGGGACAAGGAATAACAGCGAGAAGGCCAACATCATGTTTCTTGGCATCAATTTCCTTTTTGCGACCCTCAATCCTCATTTTCCTTCTTTGAGTCGTACATGCAAGTTCCGAAAATTCAGAATTCCTCGTCGTGTGATGGTCATGGCAGGATGCCTTCGAGGCTTTGTAAGAAGTAGGCTCGATGTCCGGCGCACTCGTCGAAACCTCCTCCTCCGCCTGAGTAGTTGCTGTACTCGCGTTGGACACCTTTCGTGGAGGAGCCGGGGAAAGGTCCTCTGTTTTGACTTCCACATCATTCGCGGAAACACGCCTCTGGACAATATCCACATATGAAATTCTACTGGGACTGGGAATGGACTTAGGAACAAACAATCCCGTCAAGGTGGCACGCAAGAAATTGAGATTGGAAGAGATTCCATGGAGATCGTTTTCCTTGTCTCCAGGCAAGCGGATAACACAGACTTCGCAAGGTTGGTCGCCCCGATTTGCAACGGCATCGAGACATGTACCGTAGGCATCCAAATCGTCGAGACCGAGGAGCATGAATCGACATGCCGGGAGTTTGGAAAAATGTCCGATGTGATCTGAAAAAAAAAGTGTCAGATGAAAATAACCACGAAGAGAAGAACCTTTCAATTTCTCGCACATCAATCCTCCCTCGTCTCCAATGTCGACGAAATCCATGGTTCCGCTAATCGAGTTGAAGCCGCGAATGAAGTGCGAAACAAGCTCGGATTTTCTGAGGCTTTCTCGTGACAAACTCTGCACGAGGCGTTCGAGACTGGCATACACGTGGACAATTGTGAAAACCTGGTCTTCATCTTCCTTCATGGCAACAGGCAGAATGTTCTGCACCTCCCTAAGGAGTTGTCGACCTGCAGAACATCCCCCAGAATACCCTTGAAGGAGGAGATGAGAATTGAACTAAATGTCCTCAGTAAAGATTGTGCGTTTTGATACCTTGAAATGATCTCCATCAATAATGACGAGTGCAATCTCAGTGGAGACCTGAGTGATATATCAGTCGTTGGCTCAAATGAAAGTGTTCATACCTTGTCCTCATTTGGTGCAAGACTTGCTTTTTCTTCCACAAAGTCCTCAGACCAAAAACATTCAGGCCGGCGCCCAGTATCTCTTCCACCAGAAGCATGGAGTTTTCGAAGGCGACTGACTTCCTTCTCTAATCTGTCCATCTCATCTTTGTAACGATCATTTTCTTGAATGATACCCTCCATTGTCAGTGGTACTTCGAAGTTGTTACACCTTGACGAAATCGTATTGAAACTCCAACTGCTTTTTCCATTGCTCAAAAAGCGACCTTGAATCATCGCACAATGATCCACTGAGGAAAGAAGAGTTGAGAGGGCGGATTTCGGTTGCCATTAGGAATCGAAAGGTTTGCAAGCAAACAAGCAAAAAGACCTGGGTTGTCCGAAATGCGCAGTGACAGGGGATCAAATTGCGGTGGTCGATCGACGGACCGCAGTATTTACCCACATTTATAATTTCAGATCTGAAACCATTTTCATTGTATAATACAAACAATACCATCCCAATAGCCTATAAAGAGATATACTGCGGACATCGACGAAACCAACTGCCGCCAAGTTTCTTATGTCCGCGTTCAGATGTGGCCGGGACGAGGCTTGCCAAGTCTTCCCACTTCTCCTGGCAGCTACACAGAGTAAGCATAAGAAATAGAGGGCAATGTACCTTAGGGACAGGAATCCAGCTAACAGAAAGAACCATGCACACACTAATTATGCCAATGATCCAATAAGCCTTGTGATAATCTGTACCAAGGAAACGGAAGACGAGGTTGAAGATGATTCCGCCGACATTGCCACATGCGCCTGTCAACCCGGAAACGATACCGTTGTTCGCGGGGTGCACATGTGGGACTACCGCGAAGTTCGCTCCATTGGAAGCTTCAGTAAATATCGCTGCCACGGCCATGGCTCCGATGAGGGCATGAATAGGGATAGTTGTGATTGCTCCGATACAAATCAACACTATTCCTTGTGCACCAGCACCTATGAGATTAGCCTCGACTGCAAACGGAACCTTACAGAAAAGCATCCAATATTTCTTGCCTTCGACTCCCACACGAAGATAAAGCATGTCGGCGATGTATCCACCGAGGGGCCGAGTTACCACATTCAGCAAGCCATACATTGCCGCCCAATTCCCAGACTCAGTTTGTGTCCAAGCTGGCTTTCCCGAGGCCTGAATGTAAAATGTTCCCAGAATTCCGTTGATGGAGAGTTCGCAGCCGAATGTCACGAAATAGCAGGCGCATTGTGTTATGGTAGGTAAACTCAAGAAAACTCTCACAACGTCCATAGGAGAAGGTTTCTTGATGAGCTGCGCTTCGGCGGCCTGGACATCCTCGTTGTCGACAATAGCACTGTCCCGACGTTTATGCCCGTGAGGTCCATGCTCTCCTTTTTCCAACTCGGCCAAATGTTTGCTCGATTGTTGTCCGGATTGGGGTGCGCCGTCCAGATCGTATCTGTCCACATCGACCACGGCAACCGCGTCCGTCTTGACGATCGCCGAGGCATCGTTGAGATGTCGATCCTTCCACTTCCCAGTCGGTGTATCTGGTGCGAAGAAGAGAATCATGATAGCCATGAACATGACGATGATAAAAGGTACGACAACGAAAGAGACACGCCACGCGACGTGGGGCGTTAATCCACGAGCGACAAGGGAATCCAGCACGCTGATTATTAACCGAATTCGAGTTAAAGACATACGCAGGCATGACGAAATAAGTAATTCCTCCGCCAGCGTTTCCCCAGCCGGCAGCTAGCGCATTCGCCCGACCAACACAGTTTTTGTCAAAAAAGCCGGTGCACCAAACTTGACAAGGTACAAAGGTGCCACCCAAAATCCCAACGAAGAATCGAATGGCCATAAGAGATCCGGCATCGTGGGCGGTTCCGGCGAGGGCTGATGGGATAGCTCCGAGAACCATGAGTCCAACCATAACTTTTCTTGGTCCGAATCGATCGCAGAGGGGTCCGCTGACAATGCGAACAACGAACGTCGCACAGAGACTGACGATGTTGCCGTTAGCGATGTCGACGGTTGTTAGATGAAGATCGTTCTTGAGCGTAATTGGTGTAAGTGGCGGAAAGGCGTACCAAGAGAGAAAGCAGACCATAAAGCCCAGCCAGGAAAACAAGAAGACTCGCCCATGCATGCAAAACGGATTCTTCACATATTAGAAAGGATCTCATCTCAAAGGCAGTACGAGAACAGGCACCCATCTAGCTTTGTTGTTGATGGGATTAACGTCTGGTGCTGTCCAAAGTTGGCTGATTTTCATTGTGACAGTGCTCAGCTGCTCGATTTGTTATGCATTGGGTTGAGCGAATGGTAGACCCTTTATATCTTCATGACGCATTGCATGCAGATCGAGGCCTGCTGCATTCGAATGTGAACACAACAGAGATCCGCGCGGGAAGCATTGATGACGTTCACGATCAGCCATCGGAAGCCTCCTGTTCTCGCCCGATATTGGACCAGATGTCATTTCAGCGCAATGGAATCATGGTCGTGGAGATAAGAACGATACGGGACATTACACCGTGCTCGCCTCTCATTGGCTCGCCGCTTATCAGGGGTCACAAAAAAGAGATAAGTGCGAATCGCGATGTGGTCGAGCGGACAATGCAAAAATCCTCTTATCTTGGCTTGGCTATGATTTCGGTAATATTTTCGGGAGCAGCGTGGGCTAGAACTTTATTCCTCCGTAGAACCTTAAATTTAGTTGCTATAGAGACAAACAGATTCAGGCTTAATCTGGTTGGCGCGGCAACACGTTGAGATAACCCCAGTCGACAATCTCCGCCATGGCTGTACCGTGATTGTTGTCCCGTCGAGCACCCTAAGGTTTATTTGCAATCGTAGATAGGATTGCTCCTCTGAGCTAAAGGCTTCATTCCATTTGAATCATGCTCACAATCTGCTCCCTTATCTCACTCGGAACGATATCTGCCGATTGCATATTCAAAGTTGTCGAATACTCCGCTAAAATAGCGGGGCTATAGATTTGGGCAGGCCAATCGCCGGATAAATGGTTCCGGTTGCCTGTCGCCGATAGGTCAATGAAACAGACGTCATATCTAGCAAAAGCTTTACATTTTATGTGTTCTTATTTACTGGAATTTGCGATCTCTTAAGTCTTCGCTTGGCGTAACAGCGGCCTTGAACTTTCGCTCCAAACACCGTCCCGTATTCTTTTCAGTCAGATCCGAAGCAAACGAACTACCTCACAAATTTGTGGTCGACAATTGGGGTGAGATAGCTGATTTCTTCCAACTCATTTTTGCTGTACTTTTCATGAGGGCTGTGGATTTACGCGGTATTCCGTGTTTCAAGTTCCTTGACGTATTTCCTGATGTAGTCGCCGTTAGGATCAAACTTGGCGCTCTGGGTCCATGGGTTGAAGATTCTGAACCAGGGGCTCGCATCGTTTCCGGAACCAACGCTCCACTGCCAACCTCCAATGTTCGAGGCAAAATCCCCGTCGATTAAATGTTTCATAAAATACCGTTCGCCAAGTCGCCAATATACCAGCAAGTGCTTGGATTTGGATAAAAAGGAAGCAGTAATCATCCTGCAACGATTATGCATCCAATGTTCGTCGTTGGCAGCTCCCTATACTCAAGCGTCACGATCATTTCCGAGGACAATCCCTTCCATAAGTGTGCCGGGTATTCGGCCTACGACATTGTATATGGGAGTCAAGACTCAAGAGGAACAGAACTTGGTGGAATAGGTCACCTCTATTGAGACTCTTGAATAATGGTAATGCGTCTCTAAAGGAGATTGGAAGCGATGGGATGGACGGAATGTATTTTTTCGAGTCGGCGCGTCTGACGCTTGGTTTCGAAGCATGTCCTGGGGTTGACGGAGCGCCTGGTAGCTTTGAGAGGAACAAGACGGTTCCACGTTGAACGGCGGAGAGATGTCTTCCCAGCCCCTTTGGGTATGGAGTGGCATGGGCGAGGTCGCCGTCTTCGTGAGGATCTGAATAGATGATGACTCCAATTGCACCATATTCTGTTCTGTTAGCTCGCTTTTGGAAATCTGGGGAATGTGCCTCGCGCCGCCTTGACCTGGAGGCTACGAAAAGTGGTACCGTACCGCATAATGACAACGTTGTACGACACATTGACTCCCATCTTGTCAAGCAAGCGAAAATCCTCGAGACGACCAAAGTTTGGTTAGATGAGTTCTCCGGTGACTTGCTATTTGCAGAATATCCGTGGAATGTCGGCAGTTCGTCGGATGTCGCGCTGGAGGCACCTTCGGGAATGACATCCTCTCATAGCCCCGCCTCGTATTCTACAGAACCGTTGTTGAGTAGAGCAAGGCGGCCCGATAAAGGATGGTGTAGCTGAACTTCGTATTCTTCGATCTCGGTCTGGAGGCCGTACGACGATCCCAGAGGTCACGGTTGTATGCAGCCTGAGTTTGATTTTTTCCAGCCAGGTGCGCTCCAGGTTTAAATCTAGGATTGATTTCGAAGGTATGAAGGTGTAAGAGAGTCCAATATTATCTTCTCCGGATCGGCTTGCGAGAGAGGCTGACAGCATTGACGATAAAGATTGCTGACGATGACGGCAATGAAATAGGCGATGACGCTGACAATGACGGCATTGGCAATTCGTTTCCATCGTGTCCATCTTTGTCGAACGTTTGCTGATTTCTCGATGGGGGAGTAGCCGGTTTTCAAGGGGCCCCATTCGGGCGAACTCTTTCCTCCATTCATGGTACAAGTGGGAGAGTCTGTTGGCTGCGTGGGCGACTCTGTTCCGATGGATCGACGGTCCGAGTTGTCAGCAAGAAGAGATGATTGGCGGTCATTTTTCCGAGGGGTGGAGAAGAAGTCTTTTCTCAACGGCCCTGCGTGACCCCAAGAGAGCTAATACCCATCGCGCATTGCTTCCGCTCCTCGTCCGACAGCTGACAGGAACAGTCGCCTGATTGAACGCTAAATGGCCGATCCCAGGGCGGCAAACTCCGTTCCTGAGGTACAACACGACCGCG
>Ga0335073_10015006_pt1 | contig 10840 bp, 8 predicted proteins | sample Lox_Sample_22_FD_207093 | JGI IMG/M metagenome (GOLD analysis project Ga0335073, IMG submission 207093) | Soil microbial communities from Loxahatchee National Wildlife Refuge, Florida, United States - Lox_Sample_2.2 | ecosystem: Environmental > Terrestrial > Soil > Wetlands | place: USA: Florida...
GAAACCATGCAGTGCGAGCGCCAGACACCGGTTAGCGTGAAGTGGCTGGAGAGTAAATAGCTCCCGGAATTCAAGGAATCCGAGGAATCCCAGGAATACCGAGCGAGCTTCATTCTCGAATTCTTGAATTCCTAGAATTCCTCGAATTCCTAGAAGTACTTCCCCGCCAGCTCCGGCTTCACCTCGACCGCTTGCTGCCATGAAGCCTTGGCCTCTTCTTCCTGTCCCAGCGCTTCGAGCGCATGACCCAGGTTCAGCAGCGCTTCGGCGAAATCCGGCCTTTCTTCAGTGGCGCGGCGATAGGACCGGGCCGCTTCCTCGTGCAGATCCGCGCGCTGCAGCAGCACGCCGATATTGTAGTCGAGCTCCGGAATCCGCTCGCCCAGCTGCTCCAGCTTGGCCTCCGTATCGAGCGCCAGGACGTAATCGCCCTGATCCACCGCCACCGCGGCCAGCGCCCGCAGCGCGTCGCGCGATTCCGGATGCCGCGACACGGCCTGCGTGAACGTGGACTTCGCCCCATCCAGGTCGCCCAACTGCCGCTGCGCCACCCCCAGATTGATCAGCGCGTCCAGCCAATCGGGCCGCTTGCTCACCGCCACGCGAAAGGGCTCCAGGCTGCCTTCCGAATCCCCCCGCACCAGACGCAGATAGCCCAGCCGGAACCAGGCCTCCTCGCGCTGCGGGTCCACCTCCACCAGTTTCTCGATGCATTTTTCGTGTTCCGACGAATTGCCCAGCCGGTCCTGCACCACCGCGAGATTCCATAACGCGGCCGGATGGTCCGGGCCGTGCTGCAGCGCCCGCTCATAAGCCTTGCGCGCTTCCGGCTGATCCCCGCGCTCCTGCAGCGCCGCGCCCAGGTTGGCGTAGGCCAGCGCGCTGTCCGGCTTCAGCTTGATCGCTTCGGCGTAAGCCTGTCCGGCCTGCTCCAGCCGATTGGTCTTCTGGTAAGCCACGCCCAGATTCAGCCAGGCTTCGAACGAATTGTGCGCGGTCTTCACCAATTGTGCGCCGAACTGGGCGGCCGACTTGTAATCGCCGCGCGCCATCGCCGCCGCAATCATTCCCGCCAGGCCCGCCTGCGCGTTGGGCCGCAGCCGCAGCAGCTTTTCGGAATATTCCCGCGCCTTGTTCTGATCCCCCCGCGCCAGCGCCGCGCGGATCACGTTGGTGAACAATTCGGCATCCGTGGAATTGTCAGTCAAAAGCTGCTGATAGCACTCCCACGCCTCGTCCAGCCGGCCCATCCGATGCAGCGTCACCGCGCGGCCATACAAGGCCCGGCTGTTCGACGGCTGCGCTTCCAGGCACTGTTCAAAGGCCCGCAGCGCTTCCTCCGGCCGGCTGCAATGCAGCTCCGCGATGCCCGCGGCGAATACCGCCTCCGTCAGCTTGGGATCCAGCTCGGCGGCTTTGCGGAAGGCCGGGATCGCCTCCTCATGACGTTTCAGCCTTTCCAGGCACAGCGCCGCGTTGTAGGTTGCGGCTTTATGCTGGGGCTGCGCTTCGAGCACCTTCTGATAATCCTGCAGCGCGTTTTCAAAATGCCCCAGCTGGAACTCGAGATGTGCCTTGGTCCACGCCAGTTCCGGCGTGTTGTCGCCCCCGTCGATCGCTTCCCGAACCTCCCGCAGCGCCTGCTCCGTCTTGCCGTCCATGTTGAGAGCCAGCGCCTTGGCCAGCGCCGCCGACTGCACCGGCCGCTTCTCGCTCGCCGCGTCCAGAACATCGGTCCGCGCCAGAGCTTCCACCAGCTCGTTATCAACAAACCACAGCCACTGATCGTTGGTTTTTTCCATGGCCTTTTCTCTTCGTCTCGCGCAGCCCTCGCGCCCTACTTCCCGCCGCTCAGGTAACGGATCGAAACCGATTTCACCTTTCCGCGCTCGTCGCGTTCATTCAAAAAGCCCGCGCCGCCCGACTTCAATTGATCGTCGGTCCACATGTCCACCTGCTGTCCTTGTATATAAGTCGTGAATTGCGGCCCGCGAATATCCACGCGAATGTTGAATACCGTGTCCGGCTGCACCGGAACATCGATCGGCACGCGGCCCACTTGCGTCTGCTTCCCGTTGACCACTAAATACTTGTACAGCGCCACCTTCAGCGGCAGACCGGTGGCCGCCGTGAGCTTCATCGCGTAGTAGTTCTCCGGATCGGAAGCGCGAAATACCCAGCCGATGCTGTGTACGTCGATGCTGCCCTGGAATTCCAGCCGGTAATCGGTCAGCTTGAGCGATGGCCGGTAGATCGTGATCTGCCTTCCGCCATGCAGACCGATGGGGTCCCCGCCCCAGCCTTCCACCCAGCCGCCTTCGCCCATGATGATGCTGGGACCAGAGCCGTCGCCCGGCGCCGTGCCGTTCGAAGCCGGCGGATGCGCCCTGCCCCACCCCAGGAAGTAAACGCAGGCCAATACCAGCAGTACAATCGCGATCCCCAGTTTCACCTTCAGCGAACCGAGCAGCGGCGACGCCACGGTTTGAGCGGCCCCAAAACTTGGAACGTCGTCGTCCCGCTTGGTTTGTTCCAGCTTGGTTTGTTCCAGCCTGGTTTGCTCCAGCCTGGTTTGCTCCAGCTTGGTTTGCTCCAGCCTGGTTTGCTCCAGCCTGGTTTGTTCCAGCTTGGTGTGCTCCGCCGGAGGCTTCGCGGTGGCGCTCTGCTTGGGCCTGTTCTGCTCCGCTTTCGGTTTCGCTTCCTCCGCGGCGGGCTTGGGTTCCGGCTTGATCTCCTCCACCGGTGACGCGGGCTTCGCTGCTTCCGCCTTCGGCTTGCTTGCTTCGGGCGGGGCTGCTTCCGCCTTTGTGTTGATCGCTTCCGGTTTCGTGGCCTCCGTTTTTGCCGGTTCCGTCTTTGCCGGCTCCGCTTTTGCGGCCGCTGCGTTGCCAGCCGGGCGCTGCCCGGGCTTCGTCGACACCGGTGGTTTGGGCTGCGGAAGACGAGCCGCCGGCTTACCACCGGCCGGTTTTGCAGAGCCCTGTGTGCGGGCCGCGGGTTTCGCTTCGGGGCGTGCCGGCGCGGCTCCCGGCGGCGCGTAGCCCGTCGCGAGCGCGATCTTCGGCCGCAACGGCAGCGATGCCAAATGCGGCAGTAACGGAGCTGTCTCGCCGCTGCTTGGCTCCGCGCCCCACACCGCAGCTTTGGGCGGTGGAAATGTCCGGATCGAAATTTCGAGCAGCTCGTTGATATATTTCGGTTGCGCCGCCTCCGCCGCCGGCTGTTCCGGATCAGACCAGATCGCATCAGGCAAGATCGCATCAGGCAAGACCGGCTCAGCCGCGATCTCGATGGTCCTATTTTCCGCGCCCGCATGCGTTCCGTTCGCCGCCTCAGGCGCCAGGACTTCTCCGGCCGCCGCGCGCACCACTTCCACCTGCGGAGTGTTGACCTCCGGCGCTTCGGTCCGCCGATCTTCCGCCGGCTGCCAGCGCGCCTCCTCCGCCTCAGCCATTTCATCGTGCAGCCGCGCCAGTGCTTCGAGCGATGCCCGCGGGCTCGCGCCTTCCCCTTGGTCGGCTGTGTGCGCAACAGACAATCCCGTTCCGTTTATTGCCGTCGTCACGACGTCCCAATCTTCGGCTGGAAAATCGATCGCCGTGGGCGCCAGCTCGAACAGAGCGGACTCGTCCAGCACCACACTGGTCTCAAACCCGACGGCCTGCACGTAACTATGGTCGGCCGTGGTCGGAGCGGCCGTTGGCGCGATGTCGATCGCGATCGCGCCGCCCGCCTCCAATCGATTGCGTGTTGCGCTCACCTTGGCCGCTCCCGCGAGCGCCGGTCCGCCCGGCCCGTTCAAAACCGGAGCCGCATCTTGCGCCGGTGCCGCGGGAATGCTCAGTTCTGTGGCGCGAGGCGATAATTCCAAAGCCACCAGGTCCGCCGCCGTCAGACTGAACGCCGCCGCTCCGTTTTCTAGCGCCCACTCCGACATTGCCGGTCCCGATGCCAGCTCCATCCAGGTTTCAAGAAACGGTGTTTCTTCCAGCTGGACCACCGCCATTGTGGGCGCGTCCAGCAGAAACCCCGCCGTCTCCTCGGGCTCAGGTTCGGCACTTACCTGTGCCTCAGCTTCCAATATGGGTTCGGCAGCGGACTCCTCCACCACTGCTTCGCGCGCTGTCTCTGCAAACTCCGGAGCGCTCTCCGCCGGCGCGTCTACTGGCTCGATCTCCGGTTCTTCAACCGCCACTGCGGCGGGCTCAGGCGGTGGTGGCGCCGGGGGCGCGGCCGGCGCGCTAGCCGCCGGTTGTCCTCTCTTCTGAGCCTGCAACAGCCGGCTAAGAGCCAGCCGATTGTATTCTTCCTGGTAGCTTTGCTTGTGGGCTTCGGAACAGAATTCGCCGCCTCCCGTCAGTCTTTTCAGCAGCGCCAACTCCTTGCCGCAGTACAGGCAACGCATGACCCAGTAATCGGCTCTTCTAGGCGATTCGTGAATACCCCCCGAGGGTGTTTCTATACGGTAAAGCACTTATCGAGCCTTTCTCAGGCGGACAACCTACTACTTTGGGTGAAAGCATGAGCACTTCCTACCGGCTAGGGCTTGCCCTGATGGAAGTTAGCGAATGCTACCGGTTCGGGGAAACCGTGCCAAACTGCCCGGGCGAAGTAATGTGTTTGTCGGTACAACCGCCTAAAGTTTCGGCCCTACCTGAACGATCTTAACTATCAGGGCGGGGTGCGCGGGCCTTCCACGTATACGTGGGCGCTCCTCAGGAGAGGAATATGGTGAAACACGAAGCTTTGAAGAATCATCTGGAGACGCTCCGCAACTCGATTCCGGAGCTTAAGGGTGTGCTGCTGGCCTCCACCGAAGGGCTGCCGGTGGCCCATTCGCTGTCCAATGGTACGGATCCGAATCGCGTCGCCGCCATGGCCGCCGCGGCCTCTAGCCTAGGTCGCCGTATCAGCGAAAGCATGGCCACGGGAAACCTTTCTGAAGTCAGCGTTCGCGGCGATGACGGCGTTCTCTTTGTTTATGCCGCCGGTCCCAAAGCCGTGCTCGCGGTCATGGGCCCCATGGGCTCCAACGCCGGTCTCATCCATCTGGAGGCCCGCGGTATCGCTAAGGAAATTGGCGACTTGTTCTAGCCCGCCGCGCGCGTTACGGCCGCCGGTTGGTTCCCTCGCACGGGTATACTGGTTCTCAGGCCCTTCCGATGCTCGCCAGCTCCGAACAAGGCGGCATCTCGGAGCCGAAGGTTGGTACGACCGCCGCGCCGCATAGTGTCCCCCACCATCAGTCGCTCCTGGATGTTTCCCAAGCCATCCTCCAACACCGCGATCTGGCCGGCCTGTTCCGCGACCTCGCCAGCCGCCTCCGCGCCATCGTACCCTTCGATTTCCTGAACCTGGTCCTCTACGACGCATCCAGCAACACCATGCGCCTGCACATTCTCGAAAGTGCCGGCGAAGTCGAGCCCCATGTCCCCGAAATGGAGTTCCCGCCCGAAGAGTCCCCCTCCGGCTGGGTCTGGGTCCATCAGGAGCCGCTGGTCATCCCCGACGTAAACCGCGAAACCCGCTGGCCGCGCATCATGGACGTGCTGAAAGGCAACCGCATCGTGAGCTCGGTCTGGCTTCCGCTCACCACCGCTCAGCACCGCCTCGGCGCGCTCATGTTCGGATTCCGCACCGGCGGCTCCCCCGATTCCCAGCTCGATTTCATGCGCCAGGTCTCCGCCCAGGTGGCCGTCGCCGTCGACAACACCCTGAATTTCGAAAACGCTCAAAAATATCAGCGCCAGCTCGCCCGCGAGCGCGATCGCCTCCAGGTCCTGCTCGAAATCACCAACGTCCTGGTCACCGAGCTCGACATTCGCGAGCTTTTTCCCAGCATTACGGCCTGCCTGCGCCGCGTGATGCCGCACGAATACTCGAGCCTGGCCCTGCTCGAACCCGGCGGCGCCGTGCTGCGCAATCACGCCTTGGTCTTTGAAGGCCATCCCGAAATTGTCCCGCAAGGCTACGCCGCCGCCCTCGATGAAACCCCCGCCGGCCGCGCCATCCAAACCCGGCAACCGGTCCTGCTCGACGCCGCGCAGGCGCTCGGGTTCACCTCGCCCATCGTGCAGCGTCTGGTGGACGCGGGCTTGAAATCCCTCTGCTGCATCCCCTTGATCACGCGCAACCGCGTTCTCGGCACGCTCAACGTCGGCAGCTTTAAGGAAGCCGCGTTTTCACTCTCCGACATCGACCTCCTCACCCAGGTCGCCGCCCAAGCCGCCATCGCCATCGAAAATGCCACAGTCTTTCAGGAAATCGCTCAGCTCAAAGATCAGCTGGCGGAAGAAAAACTGTACCTCGAGGACGAAATCCGCGCCGACCAGAACTTCGGCGAGATCATTGGTGACGATTCGGCCTTCCGCCACGTGCTCGATCAGGTTTCCACCGTCGCACCCACCGACGCCTCGGTCTTGGTCCTCGGCGAAACTGGCACCGGCAAGGAGCTGATCGCCCGCGCGATTCACGACTTGAGCGGCCGCCGCGACCGCACCTTCGTCAAACTCAACTGCGCCGCCATCCCCACCGGGCTGCTCGAAAGCGAGCTGTTCGGTCACGAAAAAGGCGCCTTCACCGGGGCCATCGCGCAAAAGGTCGGCCGCTTCGAGCTGGCGAACAAAGGCACGCTGTTCCTGGACGAAGTCGGCGACATCCCGCTCGAATTGCAGCCCAAGCTTCTGCGCGCGCTTCAGGAGCACGAGTTCGAGCGCCTGGGCGGCGTCCGCACCATCAAGGTGGACGTGCGCCTGGTGGCGGCCACCAATCGCGACCTCGCCCAAATGATCGCCAGCCGCGAGTTTCGCAGCGATCTTTATTACCGCCTCAGCGTCTTTCCGCTCTCGCTCCCGCCTCTGCGCGAGCGCACGGCCGACATCCCCAAGCTGGTCCGCTACTTCACCCAGAAGTTCGCGCGCCGCATGAATAAGCGTATCGAAACCATCCCGTCGGACGCCATGGAAGCCCTCGCCGCCTACGCCTGGCCCGGCAACGTGCGCGAGCTCGAGAATCTGATCGAGCGCGCCGTCATCCTTACCCGCGGCACCAGCCTCGAAATTCCGCGCGCCGAGTTGCGCGCGACATCTGACACCTCACCCGACGCCGCAACCGCCATCACGCTCGAAGACGCCGAGCGCGAGCACATCCGCCGCGCGCTAGAACAATCCGGCGGCGTGGTCGGCGGACCGGGCGGCGCCGCCGCGCGCCTGGGTATGAAGCGCACCACCCTGCAATCCAAGATGAAGAAGCTCGGCATCGCGCGCAGATTGGCCTAAACTGGAGGCATGCGCGCCGCTCGGTCCGTAGTCGCGGCCCTGTTGCTCGCCTCGGCCGCCGCCGCGCAAACCACGCAGACTTTCGAAGTCGCCTCCGTCCGGCCCAGCAAGTCGGACGAGTCTCCTTACTCCAATTTCCCTCTCGGCCCCGGCGATGTGTACGTGCCCAATGGGGGCCTCTTTTCAGCCCGCAATCTCCCCCTGATCACGTACATTTTCTTCGCCTATAAAATAATCGGGAATCAGGGCCAATACTTAGTCCCGCAACTGCCCGGCTGGACCAGGACGGAGCGCTTTGATGTCCAGGCGCACGCCGACGGCAATCCCGGCAAGGACGACATGCGCCTGCTCATGCGAGCCCTGCTGGCCGACCGCTTCCATCTCGCCATGCATCGCGAAACGCGCGAAGTCCCAGTGCTGGCCCTGGTCTTGGCGAAACCCGGCAAAACCGGTCCCAGCCTCCAGCCGCACCTCGATACCGCGCCTTGTCCCACCAACGCGCCCAATCCTTCTCAACAGCCCACGCCGCAAATGCCGGCGCCCACTCAGACCGTTGCCGGAGGCTTCCCCGCGCTCTGCAACGGCATCTTCGGAATGCCGCCCGCGACGCCCGGGCATCAACACATCGGAGGCCGCAATCTGACCCTCGCCTTTTTAGCCGACTCGTTGAGCGGCGGCGCGAACCTCGGCCGCCCCATGATCGACAAAACCGGGCTCACCGGAACTTTCGATTTCACGCTCGAATGGGCGCGCGAGCAGAGGCTGTCGGCCGACCCCGGCGCCGAGCCCCCGACCGATAATCCCGGCCCATCATTCCAGGAAGCCCTCGAAGACCAGCTCGGGATCAAGCTCCAATCCGATAAAGCCTCGATCAACGTCTATGTGCTCGATCACGTCGAGCACCCGACAGAAAATTAAGGCGCCCAGAATTAGCGCGAGATCCCGAGCCGCGTTGTTGCCTGCTAGTTTTTATGCGACAGGCGGCTGCACGCCGTATCGGCGCCCGTCGGATCGATCGCGACATTCCCCTCTTCGATGCTCGCGATCTTCCCCTCCTTGTCCACCACGAACGTCGCGCGATTGGAAACGCCGAGGTTCTTGATCAGAATCCCGTACTCTTCCGAAACCTTGCGCATGTGATCGCTCAGGACCGGGTAGCTGACGTTGAGTTCCTTCTTCCAGTGCGCCAGGGTCGGCGTGAAATCGGTGCTGATCGCCATCACCTGCGCGCCATTCGCTTCAAACTTATCGATACCAGACTGGTATGCGTTCAGTTCCTTGGTTCAACCACCGGTGAACGCGGCCACGAAGAACGCCAGTACGACGGTCTTCTTGCCGCGGAAATCGGAAAGCTTCACGGGCTTGTTGTCCGTGTCGGGAAGGGTGAAGTCGGGAGCCATGTCGCCGACTTTGAGCGTAGTCTTGGGCGGATTGAACCCCGGCGGTTGGGCAAACAGACCCGCCGCCAGCGTCATCGACGCCGCGAGTACAGAAATCGATTTCATAGGTTTCTCCTACTGGAATTGGGGAACTCTGGCCGCAGCTTACCACGATCCCCCCGCCCGTTGTCTCGCGGCCCTTTAGCCCCATTCGCCCGCCCGAGTCGCCGCCCGCCTACGCCGTGCCCCCACTCACCGGCAGCTTCGCCGCTTCCCACGCCGCCAGCCCGCCCGCCATCTCGATCAGATTCGTGATCCCGTACTGGTGCAGAATGCTCGCCGCAATCGACGACCGGTAGCCTCCGGCGCAATGCACCGCCACGCGCCGGTCGCGCGGAATCTCCGCCATACGCTCCTGCAGATGATTCAGCGGCACGTTCCTGCTCCCCTCGATATGCTTCGCCGCCCATTCGCGCGGATTCCTGACGTCTACGAGCAGCGGCGCCTCGGCACACGCCAGCTCCTCCGCCACCATCGGCGCGGTCACGCGCTCGGTCGGCCACACTAAATCCGGCCGCTCGCTGAGCGCCGCCATGCCTCCATCCAAAAACCCCTTCACGTGATCGAACCCGATCCTGCCCAGCCGCACCGCCGCCTCCCGTTCGCGCCCCGGCTCGGCGATGATCACGATCCGCTTCGAGCGGTCCAGCACCGTTCCCGCCCAGGTGGCGTACTGCCCGCCCAGCCCGATATTGATGCTGCCCGCCAGATGCCCCTTCGCGTATTCGGCCGGATCGCGCACGTCCAGGATCTGCGCGCCCGCATCGCCCATCCGCAGCACCTCGTCCAGCTCCACCGGATGCAGCGTCTGCTCCAGATTCGAATCCAGCGTCGCGCGTTCGCGCGTATTCAGCACCGCGTCCATGCTGAAGTAAGGCGGCGCATCGGGCTGGTCCGCCGTCACCAGGCGGATGAATTCCTCCTTCGACATCGGCTGCAGCGCGTAATTCAGCCGTCGCTGATCTCCGAGCGACGACACGGTATCGGAGGAAAGCTGCTTCCCGCACAGCGATCCCGCCCCATGCGCCGGATACACCAGCGTCTCATCGGGCAGCGCGAGCAGCTTCCCGCGCAGCGAATCATAAAGGTGAGCCCCCAGGTCGCCCGGGCTCCATCCCAGCGACGCGCGCAGGTCCGGCCGTCCCACGTCGCCGATAAACAATGTGTCGCCGGTCAGCACCGCGTGCGGCCGCGACGCATCCTGGCCCAGGTCGAACACCAGGATCGAGATCGATTCGATGGTATGCCCCGGCGTCTCCAGCACCTGCATTCGCAGCCCCGGAAAATCGAGCGAATCGCCGTCCTGCATCGGCACAAACGCATATTCGGCCTTGGCCCGCGCGCCCAAATGGATGCTCGCTCCGCAAAGGTCGCGCAGCTCCAGATGCCCGGCCAGAAAATCGGCATGAAAGTGCGTCAGGAAAACATGCCGGATCTTGAGCCCCTGCGCCTCCGCGTCCGTCACATACTGCTGGATGTCCCGCTGCGGATCAACGATGACGGCCGTCCCGCTGGCCTCGTCTCCTACCAGGTACGAAGCGTGCGCGAGGCACCCCAGGTAATACTGTTTCAGAATCATCGGGATTCCAGTTTACCCGTTGTGCCCGCGCCCCGACCCGCACCGGCGCATCAACCAGGACGCCGATCGTAAAGGGTTTGCCTTACGCGGCTTAAGGCATTGAGAATAAGATCGAATCGATTTGAGTGGGATCCACGCATGCTTAATAGAGAACAAATATGTTCTCGTATCTAGCAATTCAGCTAGTTTTCTTTGGAGAGTCGACGCAGTCCGCAAATTTAATCCGTCGCAATCTTCCAGCAGCACAAGGTTATTGAGCGTGGGACCAGATTTTCACGGCAACTGGCATGCGGTGTGCGCTAAGTTCCGGCGTAGTTCGCCATTTAAGCCCGTGAAAGGAGAATAACGCATGAGTACTTACTGCTTAATCAAAAGCAAACTGAACGGCAACGTCATCGATGTTCGAGGAGCCTCCACCAAACCCGGAGCGCTGCTCGATAGTTATCCGTCAAATTCCACCGGCAGCGATAACCAGCTTTGGGAGTTTGTTCAAGACCCATCAGGTTCTGGGTACTGTTTTATAAAGAGTAAACTGGACGGCAACG
>Ga0335073_10015008_pt1 | contig 10839 bp, 7 predicted proteins | sample Lox_Sample_22_FD_207093 | JGI IMG/M metagenome (GOLD analysis project Ga0335073, IMG submission 207093) | Soil microbial communities from Loxahatchee National Wildlife Refuge, Florida, United States - Lox_Sample_2.2 | ecosystem: Environmental > Terrestrial > Soil > Wetlands | place: USA: Florida...
GCGACTTCCCGCGGGCGTGGACGACGCGATCGAGCGGATCGAGCGAGACGAACTTTCGCGACACGGCCTGCTCGAGCGTCTCCCAGAGATCGTCCGGGAGAGCCGGATCGGGGATTTCGAGCTGATCGAACCGCAACGGCGGCGCGCCTTTCGTGCGCACGTCCACATCGATCGCCTCGAGGATGAACGGTCCCAGGGCGGGCTTGTCCTCGTGGGTGAACTCGACGCCCTCCCGACCCCATCCCCACCACTTCATCGCTGCCATAAGCTCACCTTCACTTGCCGAGACGGGCGCCGGTCTCCTCGCCGACGCGCCACCGCAGCCTAGTCGTTCTGTGCTGATGCTTCAGCGATATGACTACATCGTGGTCGCGCGGATCTGGTAGGCCTCGCATATGACTATCCAGACCGTGCCCAGCCCAAGCCCACTATCCGCCGACGAGCTCGAGGCGATGAACGCGTGGTGGCGCGCCGCGAACTACCTGTCGGTCGGGCAGATCTACCTGCTCGCCAACCCCTTGCTCCACGAGCCGCTGCGCCCCGAGCACATCAAGCCGCGGTTGCTCGGCCACTGGGGCACGACCCCCGGGCTGAACTTCATCTACGTCCACATGAACCGGGCGATTCGGGCGCGCGAGCTGAGCGCGATCTACGTGACCGGCCCCGGTCACGGCGGTCCGGGGATCGTCGCCAACACTTACCTCGAGGGGACCTACAGCGAGGTTTATCCCCACATCGCACGTGACGAGGAGGGCTTGCGCCGGCTGTTTCGGCAGTTCTCGTTTCCGGGCGGGATCCCCAGTCACGTCGCCCCCGAGACGCCGGGATCGATTCACGAGGGCGGTGAGCTCGGATATTCGCTGCTCCACGCGTTCGGCGCCGTCTTCGACAACCCGGATCTCCTGGCGCTGTGCGTGGTCGGCGACGGCGAGGCCGAGACCGGTCCGCTGGCCGCGAGCTGGCACTCGAACAAGTTCCTGAACCCGGCGAGCGACGGCGCGGTGCTGCCGGTGCTCCATCTGAACGGATACAAGATCGCGAACCCGACCGTGCTCGCGCGGATCTCCGGCGATGAGCTCCGGGCGTTGCTCGAGGGCTATGGGTACGCACCGCGGTTCGTCGAGGGCTCGGATCCCGAGGAGATGCACGGCCTCATGGCGGCGACGCTAGATGACGTGCTCGACGAGATCGGGGCGATTCAACGGCGCGCCCGCGAGGACGGAGACCTGACGCGCCCGCGCTGGCCGATGATCGTGCTGAAGACGCCCAAGGGGTGGACCGGGCCGAAGATCGTCGATGGCCTTCCGGTTGAGGGCACGTGGCGCGCCCATCAGGTGCCGCTCGCCGAGGTACGGACCAATCCCCAGCACCTCGCACAGCTCGAGGAGTGGATGCGCTCCTACCGGCCCGAGAAGCTGTTCGACGAATCTGGCGCGGTCATCCCGGAGATCACGGCGCTGGCGCCGGAGGGCGATCTGCGGATGAGCGCCAACCCCCACACCAACGGCGGGCTGCTCACGCGCGCGCTCGAGCTGCCCGACTTCAGCGATTACGCGGTGGACGTACCCGCACCGGCGATCACGAGCAGCGAGGCGACACGGGTGCTCGGCGGGTGGTTGCGGGACGTCGTCGCGGCGAACCGCGACCGGTTCCGGATCATGGGACCCGACGAGACGGCGTCGAACCGGCTCTCGGCAGTGTTCGAGACCACCAATCGGGTGTGGGAGGCCGGACTGCTCGACACCGACGACCACCTGGCACGCCAGGGACAGGTGATGGAGGTCCTGTCCGAGCACCTCTGCGAGGGCTGGCTCGAGGGCTACCTCCTGACCGGCCGCCACGGCCTGTTCAACTGCTACGAGGCGTTCATCCACATCATCGACTCGATGTTCAACCAGCACGCGAAATGGCTCAAGACGACCCGCCACATCCCGTGGCGCCGGCCGCTCCCCTCGCTGAACTACCTGTTGTCATCGCACGTGTGGCGCCAGGACCACAACGGCTTCTCCCACCAGGACCCGGGGTTCATCGACCACGTGGTCAACAAGAAGGCCGAGATCATCCGCGTGTACCTGCCGCCCGACGCAAACTGCCTGCTGTCGGTCGCCGATCATTGCCTGCGCAGCCGCCACTACGTGAACGTGATCGTTGCCGGCAAGCAGCCCGCGCTCGACTATCTGACGATGGACGAGGCGATCGCCCACTGCACGCGCGGGATCGGCATCTGGGAGTGGGCGTCCAACGACCAGGGCCAGGAGCCCGACGTGGTGATGGCCTGCGCCGGCGACGTCCCGACGCTCGAGACGCTGGCGGCGACGTCGATCCTGCGCGAGCGCGTGCCCGACCTCAAGATCCGCGTCGTCAACGTCGTCGACCTGATGCGCCTCCAGCCCGATACCGAGCATCCCCACGGGATGTCGGACCGCGAATTCAACGCGCTGTTCACGTCGGCGCAGCAGGTGATCTTCGCCTACCACGGGTATCCGCTGCTGATCCACCGGTTGACGTACACCCGCGACAACCATCACAACATCCATGTCCGCGGTTATAAGGAAGAAGGCACGACCACGACCCCGTTCGACATGGTGATGCTCAACGACCTCGACCGGTTCCACCTCGTGATGGACGTGATCGATCGCGTGCCCGGGCTCGGCGAGCGGTGCGCGCACCTGCGTCAGGACATGGTCGACGCCCGACTGCGTGCCCGCGCGTATACCCGGGAAGTCGGTGACGACCTTCCCGAGGTCAAGGATTGGACCTGGCCGTCGGCACTCCGCGAATAGCGACGCCGGCTCCGTGCGGGTCCTGGTAGTCAACGCAGGCTCGAGCAGCCTCAAGCTGTCGCTGCTCTCCTCAGGCGAGGAGCCTTTGGCGGCGCAGGAGCTCGCCGCGCCGCGTGCTGTCGTAGACGACGATGAGCTGCGGACGGCGCTTGACAGCGGCGGTCTCGGCAACGCCGACGCGGTCGGGCACCGGATCGTGCACGGCGGCTCGGAGTTCCGCTCGGCGGTGGTCGTCGACGCGAGCGTCCGGCGCACGCTCGGGGAGCTCGTCGACCTGGCTCCGCTTCACCAGCCGAAGTCGCTGGCAGCGCTCGACGCGGTATCGGCGGCGCTTCCGGGAGTGCCGGCGGTCGCGTGCTTCGACACCGCGTTCCACGCGACCTTGTCTGACGCGGCCGCGACATACGCGTTGCCCGCCACGTGGAACTCGCGCTGGCAATTGCGGCGCTACGGGTTCCACGGGCTGTCGCACGCCTGGATCGCTTCCCGGGCGCCAGCGTTGGTGGGACTGCCGGCGGACGGCCTGCGGATCGTCAGCTGCCACCTCGGAGCGGGCGCGTCGCTGTGCGCGATCTCGGGCGGTCGCTCGGTCGACACCACGATGGGCTTCACCCCGCTCGAGGGCTTGGTGATGGCCACGCGCTCCGGGAGCGTCGACCCTGGGCTGATGCTGTGGCTGATCGACCAGGGCGACGTCTCCGAGGCCGACATGGGTCACGCGCTCGAGCATGAATCCGGGTTGCTCGGGCTGGCGGGCACCGCCGACATGCGCGAGGTCCTCGCGCGCGCCGGCGCCGGCGACACGCCGGCTCGCCTTGCGCTGGACGTCTATCTCCACCGTCTGCGCGCGGGGATCGGCTCGATGGCCGCCGCGCTCGGTGGGGTCGACGTGCTCGCCTTCACCGGCGGAGTCGGCGAGAACAACGCCGAGATCCGGGCAGATACCGACGGCGGACTGGCGTTCCTCGGGGTCGCCGTCGATCCGGCGCTGAACGCGGCGGGGTCCGGGGATTTCGAGATCTCGGCCCGCGGGGCCGCCGCCCGAACCGTAGTCATCCGCGCGCGCGAGGACCTCGAGATCGCGTCCCAGGTCCGGTCGTTGCTGGCGTCCTAGGTGTAGGACCCGAGGAGGTTGTTCAGCTGGTTGAGGCGAGCGATCGGTGGTTTGTGGCTGAGGGCGCCGTGTGGTCGAAGATGGTTGTAGTGATGCAGCCAGCCGTCAAGGGCGGCGGTGCGTTCCTTGCTTGAGCGGTAGATCGCACCGTAGGCCCAGCCGGCGAGCATCGTGCGGATGAACCGTTCAGCCTTGCCGTTGGTCTGCGGCCGATAGGGCCGGGTGCGCAGATGTCGGATGCCCATCGCGCGGCAGGCGATCGCGTGTACGGTGGAAACGTAGGCGGAGCCGTTGTCGGTGATCAGCCGCTCGACGTGGATGCCGTAGCTGGCGAAGTGCGTGACCGCTCGGCGCAGGAATCCGATGGCGGTCGTGGCTTTTTCGTCAGCGAGGACCTCGACGTAGGCCAGGCGGGTCGCGTCATCGATGCAGATGTGCACGTACTCCCAGCCGGGAGTCCGGCGGGGCACGCCGGCCGCGTCCTTGAACACCGGCGTGTAGTTGCGGCGCTTGAGGCCGTCGCTCGCACGCTTGCCCGCCCCGTTCTGAATCCGTCCAAGCTTCTTGACATCGATATGGATCAGCTCGCCCGGCCGGGCACGCTCATAGCGCTCAGCGGGCTCCAGACCGAGTCGGCCCAGCTTGCCCATCCCGATCCGTGTCAGCAGCCCCGACACTGTCGAGGGCGGCATGCCTAGGATCTCGGCGATCTCCGCGCCGGTCATTCGCAGCCGTCTGAGTGCCGCGATGACCTCGACGCGGCGCTCTTCGGTTCGATTGGCAACGAGCACGGGCGCTGAGGACCGATCGACCAGCCCAACTGGCCCGTCGGCCCGCCACCGGGCGATCCACTTGCGCGCGGTGCGGTCGCTGATCCCGGCCGCCTCGGCGGCCGAGCTCAACGACCACCCCGCGTCCACAACCCTGGCGACCAGCAGCTCGCGGCCCTTCAGACTGAGCCTGGCGTTAGCGTGCATCTTCATCCGGTGTCCTCCTTGGGACTGACTGGCTTGAGCACCTGTCAGCCTCCAAGGAGCACCGGATGGCTTAGCTCACCGGCGGAACAACGTGATCAGGAACTACACCTAGGACGGGCACACCGGCGGTTAGGTCAGGCCCCGCGACTATCCTGAACCTGGCTATGGACTCGCGCGAGGTCATCCAGGATCGCGCGGACGACGACGAGCAACCTGCTGCCCGACTCGCTCGGTTGCGCGGCGCCGTCACGCGGATCGACAGCGAGCCGTCTCTGATCTCGGCTGCTCGCCGGTTTCGCCGGAGTCTGCCCGGGGACGAGAAGTTCGGCGATCCGCTGTCGACCGCGGGCCGCGCGCCGGTGGAGGTGATCGCGCGCGGCGTCACCGCACTCCAACCCGGACGCGAGAGCGTGACCAAGGAGCTCGGCCTGTCGGCCCTGCAGGTCTGGCAGTCGCTGTCCGAGGCGACCGGCCGCGGGCGCGGAGATCTCGACATGGCGCTGCTGTTCACCGATCTCGTCGGCTTCTCATCGTGGGCGCTGCGCGTCGGCGACGCGGCTGTGCTCGAGTTACTGCGCGAGGTCGGGACCGCGGTCGAGGACGCGATCACTTCGCACGATGGACGCATCGTCAAGCGCCTCGGCGACGGCGTGATGGCCACGTTCCTGAGCGGCCAGGCCGCGGTGATGGCAGCGCTCGACGCGCAAGACGCCGTCAACGCGATCGACGTCGGCGGGTACTCGCCGCGGATGCGCGCGGGCGTCCACTGGGGCCGGCCCAGGAAGCTCGGAGGCGATTATCTCGGGGTTGACGTGAACGTCGCGGCGCGCGTTGCGTCGGCCGCCAAGGCCGAGCAGGTGCTGGTTTCCGACGCCCTGCTCGCGCAGATCGACGGTGATGGCTTGCGCACGGGGAGGGCGAAGCGCTTGCGTGCCGACGGCGCACCGTCCGATCTGCGCGTGATCCGCGTGACGCGGCATGCCGCCCACGGGCCCTAGCTCCCGTCGCCCCTTACGCGGTACCCTGGCATCCTCGCCCTCTTAGCTCAGCTGGTAGAGCACTTCCATGGTAAGGAGTTGAAGAGGGCGGGCGGGGCGGCGCATACACCCACTGTCAAGGGGCCTCGAGACGGGTCTGGCCGGGTCTGGTCCGGTCTGATTTGAGAGACGCTTGAGGGATAATCCCTCACAGGGTAGGCTCGGGAAGTGCTCGGTAACTGACTGTCGCGTCCGCACCCAAACTCCGTCTTAAAATCAGGGCTAACGACAACCCGTAGCTGACAGCTAAAACTGTAAGTGGACATCGGCGACCGTCATTCCGCGCTCCAGCATCCCACTCATCAGGCGCGCCGCCCCAGTCCAGGGCTGCGGCGGTTGTCGGCGGTGTTGTAGATCGTGAAGCTTGGGCTACAGCTGGAGGGCCTCGCCGTCCAGGATGCGCGCACACGTGTGAAGCGAGCGCTCTCCCACTGAGCTACGCGCCCTTGTTCCTGCAAATCTTAGGTTTTTAGCCTTTCGCTTGACATCCGGAGGGCTCTGTGCATCCCCCCGGATATCCCCCCGTTCAGTACACGGTGTACTTATCGGACGGGTGCCGCTTGGGGCCTCGGCGAGGGGCTTTACCGTGGCGGGACCAGTTGGGCCTGCCGGCGCGTCACAACACTGGGACCTGGGGCAGCAGACCACCGTGGACCGGCAACGGAGCGTCGCCGCCGTCGCCGAGCGCGAGAAACTCCCGTTCCTCGCCGCTTCGTGCCCGCGGGCGTCGATCCAGCGCACCGGCAGGTCAGGTCCACCATCCGGGGAGTTACTCACGATCCCGGCCTTGAGTCGAGGTCGCAGACCTCAGTGAGACCCAGCCGCATACGCCAGGACTCGTCCCACAACGGCGGACCCACGCGCTCGAGCACGCCGCCGCTGTCGAAGAGAACAGCGCAGACGGGCACGCCTGACACGATGCCATGGCGCGAACGCCGATACGGTCACGCTCGCCGCATGCCGATCGATGAGCGAATGCTCTCGTCGTCCGTCCTCCGTCGGGCGGCGCCTTCGGCGTCGCGACGGTCGTCGCGTTCGCCGAACGGTGAGCGAGCAGCGCGTCGTCGGCAGCGCACGACCCGCTCCTGGCGCGAATTGCGGGGCGGCCTCACGTCATGGTGTCGGCCCTGCTTCGGTTCCAGTACGTGTATCGAGCAGAGGCGTATCAGCGGTTGTCGCGGGGTTGCAGATTGCTGCTGCGCGCGTGGGCGCGCGCGGGAAGCCCCCGGGGCCGACGGCCTTGACAGAAGTGATGTTGCGGGTCCGGAGCACAGGAGTTTGTCTGGGCGGGTCGGTGTGCGCTCGGGCTGGCGAGAGCAGCAGTCGGGCGGCGAGTGAGTCAGGAATCCCCGGCACCTTCTTGCAGTCGTGCGGGGCTGCAGGGCTCGTCCCGCAAACGGTCTCCAGTGCGTCTCGTCTCAGGTAGATTTCGTGAATCGGAGTGCCAGTCGGTGACAGTCGGATCAGCACCAGAACATGGGATGAGTCCTCGAAGCGACCAACCATTTGGCGTGGCTATCCGCGCGCTGATGGAAGCTCGAGGCTTGACGTATCGAGAGTTGGCGCAAGCGACGCGTGATCTGGATGTGCGGGGAATCACCCATGCCCACATCAATATGCTCGCGAACGGGCACGATCGACCGTCGGTGCGCGCGATGACGCTGATCGCGCAGGCGTGCGGGGTGACCCCGGACTATTTCGCCGAGTATCGCCTGGCTGAAGCGATGCGGGAGCTCGATCCGGCCGAGGTCGGACTCGAACAGGCTCTGGAGAACCTCAACGCGCAGCTCGGCGGGCATCGACGACGCACCGCCTGGTCCCGTGATCACCCGGGCACCCCAAGCGTGACGTCGTCCGAGCCGCTGGGGCACGGTCGAACAGGCTGACCGCCCGGTGCAGCGTGTTACGACGGGCCGGCCGTCGGTCCACGGTTACGATGCCGGTGATGCCAGAGCGTCGACGGTCGTGAGGGATTGGATTGGCTAAGAAGCGGTTGACGGGTGGAGGGCCGCGGCGGGTGAGCGATCGTGTGGCGGAGCGATTGGCGGACACGATGTTCGCCCTCTCGTTGCCGAGCAGGGTGCAGATCCTGGGCTGCCTGCGGGATGGGCCGCGCACGGTGTCTGAGCTGGTGGATGCGTTGGGGATGGAGCAGTCGGCGGTTTCGCATCAGTTGCGGGTGTTGCGCGAGCATGAGCTGGTCAAGGCGGAGCGGGATGGTCGTTCGCGTCGCTACGCGCTGTATGACGAGCATGTGAGGGCGCTTCTGGAGGCTGGTCTGGGCCACGTCGAGCTACGGGATGGCCAGGAGCGTCGATCCGCCAGGCGCTCGGCCGGCTGAGAGGTCGTGCAGTGGAGGGTTGGGCATGAGCGAGGGTAGACGGGCAGCGGTGTTGCGGCCGGCGTTTGCGCCGTCGGCGGATCGGCGGTCGGTGCTGGATCGTGCGCATCGGGGCGACATTGTCGGGGCGCTTGGGCGGGTGGCGAGCACCGATACGGGCCCGCGGGTGTCGTGGAAGGCCCGGTTCGCGACGCTAGGGGCGGTGATGGGGCCTGGGCTGGTGGTGATGGTGGCCGACAACGACGCGGGCGGGATGTCGGTGTACGCGCAGAGCGGGCAGAACCACGGGCTGGGGCTGTTGTGGCTGTTGGTCGTCCTGGTGCCGGTGTTGGTGATCAACCAGGAGATGGTTGCCCGGTTGGGCGCGGTGACCGGGGCGGGGCATGCCCGGCTGATCTTTGAGCGGTTCGGGCGGGTGTGGGGTTCGTTCGCACTAGGCGACTTGTGCGTGTTGAACGTGCTGACGATCGTGACTGAGTTCATCGGCGTGAGCCTGGCGTTGGGGTACTTTGGGGTGAGCCGGTACGTCGCGGTGCCGGTCGCTGGGCTGGCGCTGATTGCCGTGACCGCGTCGGGTGGGTTTCGGCGGTGGGAGCGCGTGATGTACGTGCTGCTGGCCTTGAACCTCGCGGTGGTTCCGCTCGCGCTGTTCGCCCACTCGAGAGCTGGGGGAGTGACAGGAGGGGTAGGGGTCAGCGCCACCGGCGGCTCGCATGGGGAGCTGGTGCTGTTTGTGATCGCATTGATCGGCACGACGGTCGCTCCGTGGCAGTTGTTCTTCCAGCAGTCGAACGTGGTCGACAAGCGGATCACGGCGCGTTGGTTGGCCTATGAGCGGTTGGACACCGCTATCGGCGGGATTCTGTTCGGTGTCGGGGCGTGCGCGGTGCTTCTGACGTGCGCCTTCGCCTTTGCCGGCACTCCTCTGCACGGTGAGTTTGTCGATGCGGGGGCGGTCGCGACGGGACTGCAGGATCGGCTTGGCGCGTCGGCGGGTGTCGTGTTCGCGCTGGTGTTATTGAACGCGTCGGTGCTCGGTGCGGCGGCGGTGACGTTGTCGACCGCGTACGCGCTGGGTGATGTGCTCGGGGTCAGGCATTCGCTTCACCGTGGATGGCGCGACGCGCGGACGTTCCACGGCAGCTTCGTCGCCTGCGTAACGATCGGGGCGCTGATCGTGCTGGTGCCGGGTGCTCCGCTCGGGCTGGTCACGACGGGCGTCCAGGCGCTGGCCGGGGTGCTCCTCCCGAGCGCGTGCGTGTTTCTGTTGCTGTTGTGTAATGACGAGGCGGTGCTCGGCCCGTGGGTCAATCCCCGGTGGCTGAACGCGTTGGCGACGCTGGTGGTTGGCGTGTTGATCGTGCTCTCGGCGCTGCTCACGGCGAGCACGGTGTTTCCACACGCGGACCTGGGAGCTCTCGCGGTCGTGCTCGCGGCCGTGACTGGCGGGGCTCTTTTCTGTGTCGCCGTCGCCGAGCTGCGGGCTGGACGGTCGACTCGATCCCAGAGGCGAACGATCGCGGATGGCATGTGGACGATGCCGCCGCTGGAGACGCTGCCGGCACCAACGAGCTCGTCGCACCGCTTACTCGGGCTTATGGTGCTACGGACCTACTTGATCTTGGCTGCGGTGAGCGTGGTCATTAAGGTGGTCGAGCTGGCGATCGCCGGGTGAGAGTGTGTCACCGGGCGGCGGGTGGTCCGGGTTAGCCGCCTCCGAGTTGGATGGCTTTGACGATGAGCAGGATCACTGAGACGACGAGGTAGCCGCGGAGGGTGAGCATCGCGACCTTGCGCCCGGTTGACCATTGCGGGCGGCCGAGCAGCGCGAGGGGCGCCATCGTCCATTGCTCCCGGGGGATCGAGGGCTGTTCCTCGGTCACGACTGGCGCTCGGTGGCGGGCGCGCAGCGTGACCACGCCGAAGGCGGCGAGTCCGGGCGCGAGGAGCGCCCCGCCGATCAGGGCGACGGTGGTGACGTTGAGGTTCGGGAAGACGGTGGTGGCCATCAGGATCATCGAGAGCAGGACGAGGGTGGCGACGATCACGCTGGCGAGCGCGTTGAGCCAGGGCGGGTTACGCCACGGCCCGAGCACTTCGCGGTCGTTGCAGAGGAGCAGGAGGAACACGCTGGCGCTCGGGAGGAGCACGCCGGCGAGCGCCTGCACGGCTTCGGTGATCACGCCGAGCGGGGCGCCGGGGATGAGGACGATCGCTGCGGCGGCGGCGATCAGCCCGGAGAAGATGGTGTAGAAGGTCTTGGCGTCGCGCCAGCTGCGGTGCAGCGAGCTCTTCGTGCCAAATACATCGCCGAACGCGTAGCTGGTGGAGAGGGTGAGCGCGGCCGCGCCGATCAGCGAGGCATTGAGGAGCACGATCGCGAAGAACGCCCCGGCTGCGGAGCCGAGCGTGTTGTCCAGCGCGGTCGCGGTGGCGCCGGCGTCGGTGAAATGCCCGAAGTAGGGGGTCCCGGCGAACGCGAACGCGGATACGCAGATGAGCGCGGCGGCGCCGATGACCACGACCACGGCGCCGATCCAGGTGTCGACGCGTTCGTAGTTGATCCAGCGGGGGGTGATTCGCTTGT
>Ga0335073_10015009_pt1 | contig 10839 bp, 7 predicted proteins | sample Lox_Sample_22_FD_207093 | JGI IMG/M metagenome (GOLD analysis project Ga0335073, IMG submission 207093) | Soil microbial communities from Loxahatchee National Wildlife Refuge, Florida, United States - Lox_Sample_2.2 | ecosystem: Environmental > Terrestrial > Soil > Wetlands | place: USA: Florida...
GATTTCGTCGATCGGTACATCCCGATCGGCCGTTATGGCAAGGTGCAGGATGTCGCGCCGCTGTTCCTGTTTCTTGCGGGCGAGGGCGCGTCCTTCGTCACCGGCCAGGTCTTCGTCGTCGACGGCGGCCAGCTCGCCGGGCAGAAGGCATCGGCGGAGCTCCTCGGCAGGCTGTATCCGAAGCACTGACAGCGGAAAGCTCGAAATCGCGACGCCGAGGCCGCAGGCGCGTTGCTGTCCGCATTGGGTCTATAATGCAGATCGGCGCTGGTGCCAACCCGCTCTCGGCACCGCGGCGGAGGGCTTTTCAATGTGCACGCACATTCGACGACTGCGGCTCCGTACGGCGCTCCTGGTCATGCTGACTGTCGCGGCGACGGGGCTGCTCGGCGCGTCGGCGGCCGGGGCCTGGTCTCACGCATCCGGCGTCGGGCGATCGGGGGGCGCATCCGGCCGGGGAGGGTTCCGGTCGTCCGAAGCCAATCTGCGCGGTATCGCCCGCGGCTTCTACGCCCCGAGCTCGAGCTACTGGACCCACACGCTGCCCAGCTCGCCGAGCTACGCGGTCGCCACCCGCCCGGGACGCATCGGCATGATCGTCGCCCCGGTCATGGTCAACGGCAAGGGACCGTTTCGTTTCATGCTCGATACGGGGGCCAACCGTACGGTGCTCGCGAGCAGCACGGCCGCGAAGCTGGCGCTCGACTCCTCTGCGGACGACCACGTCCTGGTACGCGGAGTCAGCGGCGTCGCTCCCGCGCCGATCGTGCATGTGGCCTCCGTCGCGAGCGGCACGCTCGAGATCCACGACCTGAGCGCACCGGTCATGTCCGGGCCGGTGTTCCAGGGCATTGACGGTATTCTCGGCATGGATGGACTCGCCGGTATGCGCTTGACGGCCGATTTCGTGCGCGATCAGGTGGTCATCAGCGCCTCCTCCGGCGCCGCGCCATCGGCGCTTTATGCCTTGCACGGGCGCTTCGTCTCGAGCCGGCTGCTGCTGGTGCAGGGTCGCATCAACGGCATCTCCACGGCAGCCATCATCGATACCGGCACGACCCGCACGCTCGGCAATGCGGCGTTGCTTGCGGCGCTGTCGCATGCCAATCGCGCCGGCGCCAACACCCGCGTCACCGCCGCCACCGCCAAGGAGGAAGGCGTCGATGTCACCAACACCGCGGAGCCGGGTGCGGAGCGCCGCATCCCGACGCTCGAGTTCGGCACTGCCGACATCACCAACCTCCAGGTGATCTTCGGGGACTACGGGGTGTTCAAGACCTGGGGTCTGGAAGGCAAGCCGGCGTTGCTGCTGGGCATGGACGTGCTCGGATCGCTCGCCTACTTCAGCATCGATTACCGGCGGGCGGAGCTGCAGATGCTGCCCTGGCCGAAAGCCTGATCCGAGGTCAACAGGCCGCAGCTCAATTGCCGCCGAACGGCGGAAAGCGCGCCATCGCCTCGAGGTCTCCGAGCTCCTGATCGTTGCGCACGTAGAGCCGGCTCGCGTCGCGCACGGGTTGGAAGTCCCAGGATGTGTAGCGGCCGGCACGCAAGGCCCGGTCGACGAGGTGGCGGCGCCGTTGACTCTCGATCACCGCGTTATGCAGGGCAGGGAGGTCCCAGCGCGTCATCGTCTCGGCGCGAAGCTCCCGCACTCGCGCCGCATGCGCCGCCGCCGGCGCGAGGTTCTGTGTCTCCTCCGGATCGTCGATGAGGTCGTAGAGCTGATCCGGATCGACCGGCGAGTGCACGAACTTGTAGCGGCCGCGCTTGATCATGACGAGCGGCGCGATGGCGCCCTCCGCGAGGTACTCGCCGATGACCTCGTCGCGCGCCGGAGCTCCCTCGAGCTGCGCCTTGAGGCTGTGACCGTCGAGCGGCGTCGCGGCGCGCGGCGCGCCGGCGAGCTCGATGAGCGTCGGTGCGATGTCGATGAGCGATGCGGATCCGGCGACGCGGCGCGCGGGGAAGCGGCGCGGCGCGTGCACCAGCAGTGGAATGCGGCAGGCCGGCTCGAAGAAGCTCATCTTGTACCAGAGTCCGCGCTCGCCGAGCATGTCGCCGTGGTCGGCGAGCAGCATGATCACGGTGTCGTCCGCGAATCCGGCCTCGGCGAGCGCCGCGAGCAGCGCGCCGACCTGCTCGTCCACGTAGGAAACCGCGCCGTAGTAGGCACGCCGCGCCGCGCGCACCTCCTCCGGCCGCACCGAGATGAGGTCGAGTCCGCACACATGGCGCAGGCGGCGCGAGTGCGGATCGAGCTCCTCGCGGCTGAGCTCGAGGCGCGGCATGTCGATGTCGACGCCCTGGTAACGATCCCAGTAACGCTTGGGGATGACGTAGGGATCGTGCGGGTGGGTCATCGAGGCGACCATGCAGAACGGGCGCCGGTCCCTGCTGCGCGCGAGGTCGAAGATTTTCTGCCGAGCCTGGAATACCACCTCGTCGTCGAAATCGATTTGATTGGTGCGCGCGCAGGGCCCGGCCTGCGTGACCGAATCCATCGTGTGGTACCAGCTCGGCCGCTCCTCGAAGCGCGTCCAGTCCGGTGTCCAGCCGAAATCGGCAGGGTAGATGTCGGTGGTCAGGCGCTCCTCGAATCCATGCAGCTGGTCCGCGCCGCAAAAGTGCATCTTGCCGCTGAGCACCGTCTGATAGCCCGCGGCGCGCAGGTGATGCGCGAACGTCGGCACCTGTGCCGGAAACTCCGCGGCATTGTCATAGGCGCCGATCGCCGAGACCTGCCGGCCCGAGAGCCAGGAGAAGCGCGAGGGCGCACATAGCGGGCTGTTGCAATAGAAGGAATCGAACACGACGGCCCCCGCGGCGAGTGCATCGATATGTGGAGTCTTGGCGATGCGATTGCCGTAGGCAGGCAGGGCGCGGGCGGTCAACTGGTCCGCCATCAGGATCAGGAAATTCGGTCGAATGCTCACGCTGCTCTCCTCTCTCGCCCGTACCCTGGCCGCGGGGTGCCGCGCCGTGCGGTCGCGGCCCTTGTGCCTCTAGCGGCCGCCTATGCGGAGCGGCCGCCGATCCCGGCGCGCGCCTTGCGGCGCAACTCGGTGAGCGCAGCCTTGTCGGCAAAGGCGCGCTTCGGGACGGCGTGGATGGCGCCCGATCGTTGCACAAACACGACGACCCGCGCGTTCTCCTTGATGCCTTTGAGTGCCGACCAGGATATCCGCTCCACCAGGCTCAAGAGCGGCTGAATGGTGACACCTTCCTCGTCCCAGGTTGCGACGGTGGCCTGGCGCAAGGTCGGGTTGCGCTTGAACGCCGCCATCGCGGCCTGCCGCACCTTGTGGATCTGCATCAGGCGGAAGGCGCCGAGGCAGGCGGTGAGCGCGATCAACAGCCGCGGCGAGCCGAAGCTCACCGGCGAGACGGACAGGGCGGCGAGCCCGGTGAGCGCGGCCGCGAACAGCGCGAATTCGAGGCCCGGCCGCACCCCGAGGGCGAGCAAGCGTGCCGCCGCGACGTCCTGCGCATCCAGGGTGTATTCAATCGGTGCCCGGGAGCCTGCCACGGGGACTGCTCAGACAGGCCCCTAGTGCTTTGCCGCCTGCTGCGCACGGTAGGCGATCCAGGCTTGATCGATGAGGTAGGCGTGGATGCGATCGACGTCCTGCTCGGCCAAGATATCGTCGAAGCGCTCCATGCCGGCCGGGGCCAGGAGACCGTGCAGGACGATGTCCTTGAACTCGGCGTGCAGTCCCGCGTTGAGGTTTCGCAGGTCCGGTGTCACGTTGAGCCCGAGCGCATGGCAGCGCGAGCACTCCTGGACGAAGAGCGCCTCGCCCGCGTCGATATCCGCCTTGCTCGCCTTCTGCTCGGGCGGCTTCTCGAAGGTCTCGGGGGCGCGGGCGGTGGGGGTCGGCACGGCACCGCCCCCGAGCTTCAAGGCGATGATGCGGTTCGCGTTCTCGAACTTCGTGGCCGCGCTCGAGGGCGGGATGGTTCCCTCCGCGATCCCGGTTCCGCCATACCCCACTTGCACCGCGACGAACTGCTCTCCCTTGACCGCATAGGTCATGGGCGCGGCCATGATGTGGCTGCCGGTCTCGACGATCTTGAGCACCTTGCCGGTATCCGCCGCATAGACCCAGAGCCCGCCGCTGCCGCGCCCCTGGAAGACCAGATTCCCGGCGGTCGACATCACGCCGCCGTCGTAGCCGCGCACTCCGGAGGAGGTCACATGCTCCCAGACGATCTTGCCGGTGACCGGATCGAAGGCGCGGATCAGCTCGCGCACCAGCTTGGTCTTGCGCTCCGCCTTGAGCTGCCGGAGGTCGGGGAGCGGCCCGAACAGATGCTTCAAATCCTGGGCGTCGTAGGTATCGTCATCGAATATGCCGTTGGTCGTGAAGAACCCGTCGAGGAACTTGACCGAGCCGCCGTTGTGCGCGAGGTCCACCCAGACGCTGCCCACGTCCTGGACCGGGATGTAAACGAGGTGCGTCGAGCCGGCGTAGGACATGGGTGTCCAGGTATGCGCCCCCGACCATGACGGGTAGACGTTCTTGGGCGAGGAGTACCAGTCGGCCTGTGCCGTGACCCGCGGGCGGCCGGTCTTCATGTCGATCCCGGAGGCCCAGTTGACGTAGCTGAACTCCTTGGCGGACAGAAGCTCGCCGGTGAGCCGGTCGAGCACATAGAAGAAGCCGTTCTTGTTCGCCTGCAAGAGCACCTGCCGCTCGGCATCGCCGACCATGAGCTTCGCGAGGATCAGCGGCTCGACGGCATCGTAGTCCCAGTGATCGTTGGGTGTCGTCTGGTAGTACCACGCCATCCGCCCGGTGTCGGCGTGCAGGGCGATGATCGAGGCGGCGTACAGCCCATCGAGGTGCGCATCGCCGAGCTGGCGCAGATCGTACGGCGCCGCGTTGCCGGTGCCGAAGTACAAAAGCTTCGACTCGGGGTCGTAGGCGAATCCGTCCCACGCCGTTCCGCCGCCGTTGAAACGGGCATCGCGATGCGCGTCCCAGGTCCTGGCCGCCGCCGCGAGCTCGGGATTCTCGAGCGGTTGTCCGGGAGCCGGCGGCACCGTGAAGAAGCGCCACTTGAACGCGCCCGTCGCGAGGTCATAGGCCGAAACGTAGCCGCGCACCGCGCCATGGCCGAGATCGCCGCCGCCGTTGCCGATGACCACGACGCTGCCGGCGATCTGCGGCGCGCCCGTGCTGGAATAGGGCGCCTTGTGATCCACGATGGTGTCGGCTTCCCACAGCTTGCGACCGCTGGCCGCATCGAGCGCGTGCAACCGCCCATCGCTCGAGGCGACGTACACCTTGCCCTTCCAGACTGCGACACCGCGGTTGACGAGATCGCAGCACGGATTCCTCGCGTAGAAGGCGACGGGCTTCGGGTCGTAGCGCCAGAGCTCCTTGCCGGTCGCTGCATCGAGCGCGTAGACGAAGCCCCACGTGCCAGAGCTGTACATGACGCCGTCCACCACGATCGGGGTCGCCTCCTGTCCGCGCTGCGGGGCGCCGAGATCATAGCTCCACGCAAATCCGAGGCGCGCCACGTTGCCGGCGTCGATGCTCGTCAGCGGCGAGTGGTAGCTGCCGTCCTGATCGCGGCCGCCCGTGAACCAGTTGTGCGGTTCGGCATCCGCCGCCTTCAGTCTTGCCTCATCGACCGCGCCCGGCGGGGCGGCCTGCGCCGGCTGCGCGAGCAACGGCAGGAACGAGGTGCAGCAGAGCGCGCCGATACCCATCCAGGCACCGGAAAAGCGGGCGATTCGTGGCAAAGCGATTCTCCTTGGTGCAAGATCGGCGGGCGGTATGGTTCAGGATGAGCGCGCGGCGTCCTCGCCGGGATCATAAATTATGATGGACAACATCCGAATGGGCACTTTCTCCAGGCGCGCGGGTCCATGGGCGACCTCGCCGTGGAACGTCAGGGTATCGCCCGGCCTCATGACATAGGTGTGCCGGCCGTGGCGGTAGTGCATGACACCCGCGAGCATGTGAATGAATTCGATGCCGGGGTGCTGAAAGCCCGGGAACATCTCGCTGCGATCGTTGAGCGTGACCAGGAACGGCTCGAACAGCTTGCGCGGGCCGCGCTGGGCCGCGAGCAGCTGATAAGTGTGCCCGCGCCGGGTGCCGCTGCGCACCGTCTCGAGACCCTCGCCGGCACGGATCAACTGCGCCCCGCCATCCTCCGCTCCCACCCGCTGCATGAGCACCGAAGGGGTCACCCCCAGCGCCCGCGCCAGTCCCACGATCGTCTCGAGGCTCGGCGAGACCCGTCCGGTCTCGAGTCTGCTCAACATCGCACTGCTGATTCGCGCGCGGCGCGCGACATCGGCCAGCGTCAGGCTCTGGCTCTCGCGCAAGCGCCTGGCGGTGCGCCCGAGATCGATCGCGGGACTCGCGCCGCGATCGAGCGCCGGCGGCGCCGTCTTCGCCGGCAGCGGCCGGCGGGCGGCGCGCGCGGATTTGGGCTTCATGGCCGCCATTGCGCAAGAGGCAAGTCAGGTTGCTCCACAGTTAAGCTTTGTGCTTATATTCGCACCTGGCGTTGGCCCAGACCAGCAAGTTTCGGCGATTTCCCCGGCAGTCGGTAATGCCCTATCGATTACTCCGTTTCGGCCTCTCGCGCAAGCATCCGGAACCGCGGATGTTCACGCGCCATGACTCGCTGAAGTCCGGCTACGACGTGGTGATCATCGGCGGCGGCGGCCATGGTCTGGCAGCAGCCTATTATCTGGCCCGCGATCACGGGATCCGCAACGTCGCGGTGCTCGAGCGCGGCTACATCGGCGGCGGCAACACCGGCCGCAATACCACGATCATCCGCTCGAACTATCTGACCCCGGAAGGCGTGCAGTTCTACGACGAGAGCGTGCGCCTGTGGCAGGACCTGGGCGAAGACTTCGACTTGAACCTGTTCTATTCGAAGCGCGGCCACTACACGCTCGCGCACACGGACTCGGCGATGCGCACCATGCGCTGGAGAGCCGAGGTCAACAAGCATTACGGCGTGAATTCCGAGGCCGTCGATGCCGCGTTCGTCAAGCGCGGCATACCGATGATCGACATGAGCTGCGCCGGGCATGCCCCGATCCTGGGCGCGCTGTTCCACGAGCCCGGCGCGATCGCGCGTCATGACGCCGTGGCCTGGGGCTACGGCCGCGGCGCCGATCGGCGCGGCGTGGAGATCCACCAGCAGACCGAGGTCACGGGCATTCGACTCGAGGGCGGCCGCGTGGTCGGGGTCGATACCACCCGCGGTGCCATCGCGACCTCGCGCGTGCTGTGCGCCGTCGCCGGCTTCACTCCACGCGTGCTCGACATGGTGGGGCTGAAGACTCCGAACTACGTGCACCCGCTGCAGGCCATGGTCTCGGAGCCCGTGAAGCCGTGGCTCGATCCGATCATCGTCTCCGGCTCGCTCCATGTGTATGTCTCGCAAACCGCGCGCGGGGAGCTGGTCATGGGCGCTTCGCTCGATCCGTATGAGCTGCATCACACGCGCTCGACGCTCGACTTCGTCGAGTCGCTGTGCGCTCACATGCTCGACATGTTTCCCTTCCTGAGCGAGGTCAACGTCAATCGCCAATGGGCGGGTCTCGCCGACATGACGCCCGACTTTGCGCCGATCATGGGCGTCACGCCGGTGGAAGGCTTCTTTCTCGATGCCGGCTGGGGAACCTGGGGCTTCAAGGCGACGCCGGTGTGCGGCAAGACCATGAGCTACACCGTCGCCACCGGCCGCAATCACCAGCTGATCGAGGGTTTTGCGATCGACCGCTTCGCGCGCTATCAGCTGACCGGCGAGAAGGGCGCGGCCTCGGTGGGACACTGATGAAGATCTTGGTTTGTCCGCTCAACGGTCCGCGCCCCGTGTCCGAGTTCGCCTACGGCGGCGAGGTACGCCAGAGCCCCGACCCGGACACCTGCAGCGATGCCGAGTGGAGCAGCTACGTGTTCAATCGCAGCGGCTCACCGGGCGTCAAATACGAGTGGTGGTGCCACATCGCATCCGGCTTCTGGTTCATAGCGCTGCGCGACACGGCCCGCGATGTGGTGATCGCCACTTATCCGGCCGAGGCGGCGCGTCGGCCGCTCGAACCCCACAGGGGCGCACCTTGATGTATCGATTGGGTCCGCACCCGGAGGAATGGATCGACCGATCGGTAGTCCTCGATTTCACCTTCGAGGGCAAGCCCTACCAGGGATTTCGCGGCGACACCATTTCCTCGGCGCTGGCCGCGGCCTCCGTGCCGTATCTAGGCCGCAGCTTCAAGTACCACCGCCCGCGCGGCATTCTTTCCTTCGCCAATCACGACAGCAACACGTTGTTCCAGGTCGACGGGTCGCCCAACGTGCGCGGCGACGTGACCCTGTTGCGCGACGGGATGCGGGTGACGGCGGTCAACACCTTCGGCGGCCTCGAGCACGATCGGGCGCGGATCTTGAATCGCTTCGCGGCCTTCCTGCCGGTCGGCTTCTATTACAAGGCGTTTCACTCGAAGCGCTGGTTTCCGCGCTGGGAACGCATGTTTCGCGCGCTCACCGGGCTGGGAGCGGTGCGGCTCGATGCGCCGCGCCGCGCGACGCCCAAGCGCTATGGATTTTGCGACGTACTGGTGATCGGCGCAGGACCGAGCGGCCTGTCCGCCGCGCTGGAAGCGGCCGCAGCGGGTGCGCGCGTGGGACTGGTGGACGAGGGCCTGCGCCTCGGCGGCGGTGGCGCATACCCCGATGGCTCGCGCGAGGCGCTGAAAAAGCTGATCGAGGCCGTGCACGGATCGCCGAGCATCTCGGTGCTCAGCGCCACGGTCGCGGCCGGCTATTACGCCGATCATTGGGTGGCGCTGGCCGAGCCGCAACGCATGACCAAGATGCGCGCGCAAGCCGTGGTGCTCGCGACGGGCGTGATCGAGCAGCCCGCGGTGTTCCGCAACAATGATCTGCCCGGTGTGCTGCTGGCCTCGGGCGCGATGCGGCTGCTGCGCCACCAGCGCATCGCCCCCGGTCGAAACGTGGTCATCGTGGCGGCCAATCTCGAAGCCTATTCGAGCGCCCTCGAGCTGCACTCGCAGGGTGTGCGGGTCGCGGCGATCGTCGATCTGCGCGCTGCCGAGGAGGACGCCGAAGCTGCGGCGGCCTGCGCCGCCCTGGGCGTGACGATTTACCGCTCGTCCGCTCCCTACGAGGCTGTCGCCGGCGCGCAGGGAAGCGTTGCCGCCCTGGTCATCGCGCCGCTCGACTCCTCGGGCCGTGTCGAGCCCGGCAGTGGCCGGCGCATCGACTGCGATGCGGTCCTGATGAGCGTCGGCTGGGCCGCGGCGACGCAGCTTCTCGCGCAGGCGGGCGGCACCACCCGGTTCTCCGAGGAGTTGCAGCAGTTCGTTCCCCGCGAATTGCCGAGCGGGGTGTTCGCCGCCGGCCGTATGAACGGGGTCCACGAATTCGAGCAGCGCATGGCCGACGGCAAGCGGGCGGGATCGCACGCGGCCGCGCACGCGGGGTTCGGTGCGCCCTCGAACGCGATCATCGCGCGCAGTGCGCGCCGGCCTTCGCATCGCTTCCCCATCATCGATCATCCGCAGGCCAAGAACTTCGTCGACTACGACGAGGACCTGCAGGTCAAGGATCTGGAGAATGCGGCGCAGGAGGGGTTCGATTCGAGCGAGCTGCTCAAGCGCTACAGCACGGTCGGAATGGGTCCCTCGCAGGGCAAGCACTCGAACATGAATGCGCTGCGCGTGCTGGCGCGCGCGCGCGGTCTCGGCGTCGAGCAGCTGGGCTTGACCACTGCGCGTCCCATGTACCATCCGGTGCCGATGAAGCTGTTGGCGGGGCGCAGCTTCAATGTGGAGCGCCGCACGCCGATCGATGCGCAGCATCAGGCGCTCGGCGCGGTCTGGATGCCGGCCGGCAACTGGCGGCGCCCCGAGTACTACGCGACCGCCGGAGAAACCCGGGCACAGAGCATCGAAGCCGAGGTCGAGGCCGTGCGCACACGGGCCGGACTCATCGACGTGGGCACGCTCGGCAAGATCGAGATCTACGGGCCGGAGGCCGGCCTGTTCCTGGATCGCGTCTACACCGGAAAATTTTCGGAGTTGAAGGTCGGCATGACGCGCTACGGCCTCATGGTGGATGAGTCCGGCGTCATCATCGACGACGGAGTGATCGCCCGATTGAGCCCGGAGCTTTTTTACTTCACCACCACCACGAGCGGCTCCGCGACGGTGTTTCGCGAGTTGCTGCGGCTCAATGCCCTGTGGGGGATGAACTGCGGGCTGGTGAACGTGACCGGGCACCGCGCTGCGTTCAATTTCGCCGGTCCCTTGAGCCGCAAGATCCTGCAAACGTTGACCGACGTCGACCTGGGCGAGGCTTCGTTTCCGTTCCTGGGCGTGCGCACCGGGCAGGTTGCGGGTGTCGCCGCCCGGCTGTTGCGGGTCGGATTCGTGGGCGAGCTCGGATATGAGATCCATCTCCCGGCCGGCCAGGCTGCCTCGGTGTGGCAGGCGTTGTACGATGCCGGCCGAGCGCAGGGTCTGCGCGCCTTCGGCGTCGAGGCGCAGCGGGTGCTGCGTCTCGAGAAGGGCCATTTCATCGTCAGCCAGGACACCGACGGGCTGACCGATCCGTTCGAGGCCAATGCGCGCTGGGCCGTGAGCCTGCAGAAGCCCTTCTTCGTCGGCCAGCGCAGCCTCAAGATTCTGGCCAAGCGCGGGCCCCGGCAGAAATTGGTCGGCATCGAAATCCTGGACGCGGCTCGGCTGCCGAAGGAATCGCAGCTGGTGATTCACAATGGCAACATTGCCGGCCGCGTCACCAGCGTGGTGCGCTCGCGCACGCTCGACAAGTC
>Ga0335073_10015010_pt1 | contig 10839 bp, 8 predicted proteins | sample Lox_Sample_22_FD_207093 | JGI IMG/M metagenome (GOLD analysis project Ga0335073, IMG submission 207093) | Soil microbial communities from Loxahatchee National Wildlife Refuge, Florida, United States - Lox_Sample_2.2 | ecosystem: Environmental > Terrestrial > Soil > Wetlands | place: USA: Florida...
CGCCACCCAGAAGAACAGGATGTCGAAACCCGTCACCAGCAGGACAGTCGGATAAAACGCGTCCAGATCCGGCGTGTGCTCCGGCCAGCCCAATGAGGAGCAGGGCAAAAGCCCGGAAGAAAACCACGTGTCCAGCACATCGTTTTCCTGCTCCAGATGACTGCTGCGGCAGTGAGCGCAAACCTCAGGCGTAGTGCGCGCCACGGTGATCTGGCCGCACGCCTTGCAGTGCCACGCCGGAATGCGATGGCCCCACCACAGCTGCCGGGAGATACACCAATCATGAATATTCCGCATCCACTCAAAGTACGTTTTGGAGTATTGCTCCGGCGTAAAGCGGATGTGGCCCTCTTCGACGGCGGCAATCGCCTTGTCGGCCAGAGGCTGGATGCGCACGAACCATTGGGTTGAAAGCAGGGGCTCCACGATCGTCTTACACCGGTCGCACTTTCCGACAGCGTTTACGTGATCGCGCACGCCGGCCAGCAGATTCTGCGCTTCGAGGTCCGCCAGTACCTGCTGCCGCGCCTGGTGACGTTCCAGCCCGGCATACGCTCCCGCGGCTGCATTCATATGTGCCGTCTCGTCCATCACGCTGATCGACGGCAGACCCTGGCGCTGTCCCAAAGCGAAGTCGTTGGGGTCGTGCGCCGGCGTCACCTTAACCGCACCAGTGCCGAACTCTGGACTCACCCAGGAGTCGGTCACGACAGGGATTTCGCGTCCCGTGAGTGGCAGCCGAAGCATCCTGCCATGCAGGTGCTTGTATCGTTCGTCGTCGGGATGAACCGCTACCGCGACGTCGCCCAGCATGGTTTCGGGCCGGGTCGTCGCCACGGTGACGAAAGCAGGCTCGCCCACAACGGGATAGCGAATCTCCCAAAGCTTGCCTTGCTGCTCCTCGTGCACCACTTCCAGATCGGAGATAGCCGTCTGGCACCGCGGGCACCAGTTCACGATGTACGCGCCCCGATAAATCAGCCCTTGCTCATAAAGCCGGACAAACGCCTCACGCACCGCCGCGGAGCGCGGGCCATCCATGGTGAAGTATTCGCGCGACCAATCCACGCTGGCGCCCAGCCTCCGCATTTGATCGAGGATGGCAGCGCCGTAGTGCTGCTTCCATTGCCATACCCGCTCCACAAAGGCTTCCCGGCCCAATTCCTGCCGTGTCTTGTGCTCTTCCGCCAACTGGCGCTCGACCATCAATTGGGTCGCGATCCCCGCGTGGTCTGTGCCTGGAATCCACAAGGCCAAGTCTCCGCACATGCGGCGCCACCGCGTGAGAATGTCCATTTCGGTGTGTTCCAGCATATGTCCCATATGCAGCCGTCCAGTGACGTTGGGCGGGGGCAGCAACATGGTGAATATCGGCGCAGAAGCAGAGTCGTCTGTACGTGGCTGGTCGAATAGTTCTTCTTCGACCCAGTAGGCTGCCCAGCGATCTTCTATCGCGGCTGGGTCATAAGCTTTGGGAAGGTCACGAGGCATGTAGGTGTCTTGCGCGCCGGTCTTTCGGGGTTGACTCAGATCGGAGGAAAAGCGTGTTTCTGTCCGTGAGCAATATCGGGCACGACTGGTCGTGCCCGATATTGCCAACAAGTCTTACGAACCCCAGATTCTCACGTCCGGAGCCCGCCGCCGTCAGAAAGGATTGAGCTTATCAAGTCCCTTCTTTTTCTTGTGCTTGCTGGAAGATTCCACGCTTGAATCGTACTTGGGCGCTGGAGTCTTCTTCTTTTTTCCGTTGGTGGCAGTTGCACCGGCGTCGGTGCCTGTCTGCACCTGAGCAGCGTGCGGTACGTCGTTGGTTTGCGCCGGAGCGTCCGCCGGCTTTTCAATTGGGGGTAACGGCTGGGTGTTGGTGGGGGCCACCGTATTGAGCCCTCCAGGATTTTGGGCTCCCGGAACGCCGGCTGCCGCTGCAGCGGCAGCCGCGCCCTCTGGAGTCACGGGAGGGCCAACGGGAGTTCCGGCCGGCGGATTCGAACTAGGGGGGGCCTGACTCCCAGCTGCGGGGGCCTGATTCCCATTCTCCTGACCGGTGCTCACAATGCTGGCGCCAATCGCAGGTGCCCCGCTCGCGGGCGCGCCGGTACCAGCCGAAGGCACGCCTTCCAACTGTAGAGGTTCGCCGGTTTCGGGCGTAGATGAGGGTGCAGCCCCGGCAGCCACCGCGGTAGCGGGCGTCGCAGAAGGTCCGTTGAGCGGAGGCAAGGGCTTGTCGGTGAGGGCAGCGGCAAAGAGCGCCTGGTCCCTCTTGTGAACTTCGGGCGCCGTGACTGGTGGAGGATCGGTAATGGTCGGGTCGCCGACGCGGGCCGCGTTTACCGTGACTGGGCCGCGTTTCACCAGCACCAGGACACGATCCTTGAAGGTGATTCCCGTCCGGCTCTGCTCTTCTGCCTCGCTGTCAGCCAATTCCTGCTTGGTTGGTTCCGGCACAGGGCGGTTCAAGGCAATCAGGCGCTCGCGGGCGTCTTCAACATGCGGAGCCATCGGGTAGTGGGTGACCACGCGGGAGTAGGCGTCCGCCGCCTGGTCATCATAGGCCTTCATGAGTTCCTGCTTGGCCTTGGGGTTGAGCCGCTTGTCGGAAATGCCCTGAACATAGCGAGCCTCCGCGGCATAGGCGTCTCCGAGTCCAATCAGCGCCAGGTCGCTGCGGCTGTAAAGCGGATAACTGTCGGTCACAGTTTGAAGGCGGGCAATGGTCGCCGCCCAGTTCTCGTGCGAGGCGTAGAAGCTGCCTACCTGGTACTCGCGCTCAGCCAATACCTCCTGCACTTCGCGCAGCCGTTGCTTAGCCCGGGGAACAAATGGGGAGTCCGGAAATTGCTGGATCATCGTCCGGTATTCCTGTTCGGCCTGCTCCGCATTTTTCGGGTCGCGGTCCGGCTTCTCCATCTGCATGTAGTAAATGTCGGCCACCTTCATTTGCGCTTCGGCCGCTTCCGGCTGATTGGGGAAGAAGGTGATGAAGTCCTTGTACTCCGCCTCTGCCTGGGTCAGCGCAGCGGTGCCCCCTTCTTTGAACCAGCTGTCGCCCACGGCGAGCTTGGCTCGCATCTGGTATTCCGATTCCGGATAAGTGTTTAGCAGCGTCTGCAGGTCAAGCCGGGCCACATCGTACTTGCCTTTCTTCATGGCCTGCATCGCCTTTTCGAAGAGCTCCTTATCCGGCTGCTTCGATGTGCTGCCGGCAAGGGGATTATCAGGCGTTGGTTTAGTTTGTGGCTTGGAGGGCTTGAAGATGCCAAACTGAGCGCACGCGGGGAGGGCGCAAAGAAGACACACTGTGGAAAACCGGAATAGATAACGCTGCATAGCACCTCAGGACAGAGGTTCCCCGACCCCGGGGAGCTCATAGACCATATTACTTGCTTACTGGATGTTAAATGGCTGCGGGCTGTCTGGAATGGAATTTTTGGCTCTGGGCGCGTTGTTCTGCCTCCCGGGCCATTTTGAGCAGGGCCCGAGCCTCCTTTTCGGGCTCGCCGGAATCAAAGACGGCGCTCCCGGCGACCAGCAAATCCGCCCCCGCCTCGACGACCTGGGCAATGGTGTCCTCTGCCACCCCGCCGTCAACTTCGATCCTGAAATTAAGACCCAGGTCAGCCCGTAATTCCACCAACTGCCGGATTTTGTCCAGAGAAAACGGGATGAATTTCTGTCCACCAAAACCCGGGTTCACACTCATGACCAGCACGTGGTGCACCATGGGCAGGATCTCCACCAGAAGGTCGGGACGCGTCGCCGGATTGATGACCACCGCGGGCTCCATTCTGTGGTCCGCGATCAATTGCAAGGTGCGGTGCAGGTGGCGGCAGACCTCGTAGTGCACGCTCATCCAGTTGGCGCCTGCCGCGGCAAACTCCTCCACAAAGTCAGCCGGATTTTCGATCATCATGTGGCAGTCAAACGGCAGGCTGGTGACCTTGCGCAGAGACTTAACCAAAGGAGGTCCCATGGTCAGATTTGGGACGAAATGGCCGTCCATGATGTCGATATGAATCACAGATCCGCCACCGCGCTCAGCGGCCTCGACTTCCGAGCCTAGCTTCGAGAAGTCGGCAGAGAGGATAGATGGCACGAGCTCAACCATGATTGCCCCTCGCAATTGTCCTCAGTTTAGCAGGACTGTTCGCGGGAAATTTTGCAGCTGGAACAAAGCTCTGTAACCGGATTGCGCTCTAGGCGTGCCACTGGATTGGAGGTTTACTCAGCGAATCGGGATCAGTGCTCGTGGTGCGTGCGGCAATTCGGGAAATCGCGCGCAGCAGAGGCTTGCGCGGCACCTCGCCGTCGGGACCGGCGAACACGATTTCCCCTGTCGTCCTCGCTGCCGGCCGGTAAAACCATTGCGTGAAGAGCGCTACATGATCGGACAGCGTTTGCGAAGACACAGATTTGGGAGAGGCTGTCGTCAGCGTCGACAACGCTTCTTCCAGGCGAGCTTCCAGCAGGTCCCTGGCAGGCTTTCCGGCCGCCGGGCCTTCCAATGGCACTGCCTCGAGGGCAACCGGGTGCGCAAAGAGGGAACTGGACCCTGATCGTTCGTTCGCCAGCCGCATACCGATCGTGGAATAAGGCGCAGGGCCGCTCCATACCCCGCGGCGCAATGCGAATAGCGTAACGGTTCCAGCTTCGGCGGACGGCTGTACCAGGATGGCGCTCAACCGGGAAAGCGGGCGAATGGCTTCATTCGTCAGTTGAGCTACGCCTTGCACCCTCTGCATCTTCTGGTGAATCGCTGCGGCCCGCTCGAATTCCATCATGCCGGAAGCCGCGTCGCGTTCCTCTTCCAGCCGCTTGATCAAGGAGGCGCCGTTTGTCGCGAGAAATGCCAGCACATCCGCTGACTCCTTCTGATAGCGCTCATCCGTGCATCCCTGAAAGCAGGGAGCCAGGCACATCTTCATTTCCGAGTAGACACAACCTGGGAACGCAGGATCGGGATTCAGGTCGTCAGTACACCGCCGCAGCAAAAACAGGTTCAGCATCTCGTCAGCGTAGCGCTCGGCTGCGGCGCGCGACGGAAATGGGCCGAAAAGAGCTTCAGCCGCGGTTTTCGTGATCCTGGTGGTTACATAAACCCGGGGGTAGCGGTTCTCGACTGACATACGTAGAAAAACCGGGGGGCGAAGGCGCAGCCGCTTGCGCGCCTTTTCTCCGAAGACCTTGAGCGACGCCTGATACAAGCACAGGGATGACTCAAATTCCGAACCGGTGACGGTGTACTCAATGTGGTCGACCAGATGCGCCAACTGCAGCCGCCGAGAGGTAACACCCGCCTGCGGCCCGCGCAGAAAACGCATCAACCGCCGCCGCAAGTTGGGCGTCTTGCTGAGATACGGTTCAGCCGCAGGATCGGCGGCGCACAGAGCAAAGACGGCCGGCGCTTCTGGAAGTCCGGCCAGACTCGTAGCGGGGTCGGCCGGATCGAAACGAATGGATTCAGCGAGGGCAGCTCTCATAGACACCCGGATACACTTTAGAGCATTCGCTGGGCTTGAGGAGGTCGAGGTTCTTTGACCGGCCTGATTGTGCGCTTTTGCTGAAGCGCACTTCACGCATTTTGCGTATCTAATTTGGCAAAATGCGTAGATGCCACAAGCTTAGAAAACTCTAACTGGCGGGCAGGAAAATGAAATGTTTCGAGGGAAACCGGCCTCTGAACGGAAGAGCAAGTCATTATCTCACCGCCGTTATTTCCCGGCGATCGTCATTCCGTCGATGCGCACAGTGGGTGAGGCCACAGCGCCGCGAAACTCAAGGTCGTTGGCAATGGCAGTGACGTGGTTCAGCATCTCTTTCAAGTTGCCGGCAATGGTGACTTCCTCGACCGCGAATGCCAGCTCCCCATTCTCGATCCACAAGCCCGCCGCTCCGCGGGAGTAATCGCCGGTGACCATGTTGACTCCGAACCCCATCATTTCTGTGACGTAGAAACCCGTCTTCACGTCGGCCAGTAATTGCTGCACAGAGATGGTCCCGTTCTGCAGGAAGAGATTGCCGCCTCCTATGCCTGGAGTGCCGGCCAACGCACGGGAAGCGTTGCCGGTGCTCGGCATGTTGAGTTTGCGTCCGGTGTAGGTGTTCAAGAGGTAATTCTTGAGAACACCGTTTTCGACAATTACGGTGCGCCGGGTGGGCAGCCCTTCCCCGTCGAAGGGAGCGGTACCAAAAAGGCCGGGCAGGGTTCCGTCATCAATAACAGTTACGTTTTTGCTGGCGACCTGCTGCCCCAACTGTCCCGTCCAGAATGAGGCACTGCGGTAGATGCTGTCCCCATTGGCGGCTTCGAAGACGTTGCCTATGAGGGAGCGCGCTACCTCGGGAGCAAATACGATCGGCACCTGTTGCGTGGCTACGCGCCGCCCGTTCAAACGCCGTAGCGTCCGGCGCGCAGCTTCGGCGCCCACGCTTTCCGGAGAGTCGAGCCGGGCCAGCGTGCGCGCGCTCGAAAACCAATAGTCCCGCTGCATTCCTCCTTGCTCCGCTTCCGCGATGGGCATGGCGGATATGGAGCAATAGGAACGGCGATACTCGCCCACGAAGCCGCGCGAATTCGCCATGATCCTGTGTCCGGTCGCGGCATCGAAGCTTCCCCCGTCGCTCTTCGTAAGCCGGGGATCCGCGGCAAGGGCCGCAGCTTCCGCACGCCGGGCGTAGTCGATGCGCTGCGACGTGGGCAGGCCGTATACGTCTTCGTAGAACAGATCGAGATCGCCGGCTATTTCACCCATGGCTTCGCGTTCGGGCAGGCCGGCGAAGGGGTCCTCGGATGTAACCCGCGCCAGATCGATCGCGCCGGAAATCAAATGCGCCAGGCCTGCCTCCGAAAAATCGCTGGTGGAGGTATTGGCTGTGCGGAACGAGCCGGGGGACCCCAGGAAGACGCGCAGGCCGATTCCGCGTGCACCCGATTCCTTGAGAGTTTCGACCTGCCCCAGCCGCACCACGGTGGAGAATTCGTCACCTTCGCGGATCACGGCCTCGGCTTCGGTAGCTCCGGCACGCAGAGCGCGCTCTACGACGTCAACCGCAAGCTGCTGGAGGTCTGTCTTGCTTGCGGCGGTGGACAAAGAAGTCGCTGTAAGCGTCATCGTGCAGTGCCACCCACGGTCATGCGGTCCAGTTTGACCGTTGGCATTCCTACACCGACGGGAACGCTCTGGCCGTCTTTTCCGCAGGTGCCGATGCCTTCATCGAGTGACAGATCATTGCCCACCATCGACACATACTTGAGCGCTTCCGGCCCATTGCCGATGAGCGTGGCATCGCGCACCGGCGCGGTTACCTTACCGTCTTCGATGAGGTAGGCTTCTGAAGCGGAAAAGACGAACTTCCCGCTGGTGATGTCGACCTGCCCGCCGCCGAAGTTCACTGCGTACAAACCGCGCTTCACGCTGCGCAGAATGTCCTCCGGACTGTCCTCGCCTGAAAGCATGTAGGTGTTGGTCATGCGCGGCATCGGAATGTGCTGGTAGCTTTCGCGCCGCCCATTGCCGGTGTCTGCCATCCCCATCAGACGGGCGGAGAGCTTGTCGCTTAGGTAGCCTTTGAGGATGCCGTTTTCAATGAGAACGGTTTCCTGAGTGGGCGACCCCTCGTCATCGACGTTCAGGGATCCGCGGCGAGAGGGCATGGTGCCGTTGTCGACGACCGTCACTTTGGAACTCGCAACCGGCTGCCCGATGAGACCGGCGAAAGCAGACGTCTTCTTGCGATTAAAGTCGGCCTCGAGGCCGTGGCCTACGGCTTCGTGCAACAGGACCCCGGGCCAGCCCGGACCGAGGACAACCTCCATGTCGCCCGCCGGTGCGGGAAGGGCATTCAGTTGCAGGATCGCCTGGCGAGCTGCTTCCCGTGCAAAGTGTTCCGGAGATTTGTCACCTTCAAAGAAATTGATTTCGACCCGTCCGCCGCCGCCGGCGCCGCCACGTGAATTTCTCGACCCGTCACGTGCGATGACATAGCAGTTCAGGCGCGCAAGCGGTTGTGTGTCATGGGCAAATGTGCCATCGGAAGCGACCACGAGGATGTGGCGAAGCTCGTCATTGTAGCCCGCGCGAACCTGCACAATGCGCGAATCGTACGCCCGCGCGGCACGGTCGGCTCGCATCACCAGCTCGAGCTTGGGCGCAATGCCCGCATCCGCGTCGGCCGCAGAGATGGGGTAAAGATTTGTCTTGGCCGTCTCACGAAAACCGGCAACCTGCTGCTTGGATGGACCATCCGCAATCAGAGCAGCGGTTCGCGCAGCGCGCATAAGGCGCTCCGCGGAAAGATCATCCGTGTAGGCATAGCCGGTGCGATCGCCGGAGCAGACACGAATGCCGCAGCCGGCGCTCACCCCCTGGCTGGCCGACTTCACAATCGATTCGTCGACCGAGATAGAGGTAGACGTGATGGATTCGAAGTAAAGGTCGGCGAAATCACCGCCGGCGGAAAGCGCCTCGCCGAGGCACTTTTCAATGGTCCGTCCGGTCAACCCAAACTTCTGGAAGAAATGAAGTTCGTGCTCAGGAAAATTCATCGGCAGCCCAGGAATGCAATATTTACCATATTGTCATTTTAGACCCCGCGAAAGGGCTGGTAAACAGGCGCGGGGAAAGGGTCATAGCACCCTTCCCCGCTTGCCGAACGTCCTGGAATGCCTGGCTTGCTTAAGATCGGCTATTTGGTGAAGATATCGTGACTTTCGTCGTATTTCTTCTGCCTTTCGCCGGCTCTTTCCGCAGCCTTCTCGGCAATGCGGTCAATCTTCTTATCTTCGCCTGTTTCGGAAGTATGGAACTCCTCGAGGTTTGATGGGCGCTTGATTGTGGTTTCGTCAGCCATAGTTTTGCTCCGTTTGTGTATAGATGCAGGGAGTAAGCTATTTGCGCTGAAGGAAGAGAAAAAAACGTATGAAGATTGCGCTCTCTGTTCTTGCCTTTTTGACCCTTTTTTATGCTTGTCCTGCCGCCAACGCCCAGGAGCCATCAGTTCATGGACTTTGGGTGTGGAAAACGCCGATTATTCTCGATTTGCCTTCCAGGGGAGAGGCGTTGCGTGATTTTTGCCGATCGAACCATATCAACGAGGTTTACCTCTCCTACACCACGCAAAATGGAGGGTCGGCGGAGCAACAGGAGATCGCAAAGCTGATTGGCCTGTTACATCATGACCACATTCGCGTCGAAGCGCTGTTATCGAGCGCGGATGCCGATGAGCCCGGCAAGCATCGCGACAAGCTGATGGCCCACGTGAATGAAGTCCTGTCGTACAACGAGGCCCATCGCCGCGAGAAGTTCGATGGCGTTCATCTCGATATAGAACCCTGGCAGCGGCAGGAAAATAAAGGATCGGGCAACCTTGCTTTCCTGCCGGCACTGCTCGATACCTATCGTGCGGTTCGCACTTTAGCCGAGCAGAACCAAATGACCGACAACGCAGACATTCCCACCAAACTGCTCAAAGGGGATTCGAGCCAGCGTCGCCAGTTGATGTCTTCACTGCCAAGATTCACCTTGATGCTTTACGAACTGAGCAGCCCGAGCGACGGGAAGAGCACGGCAGAGCAGGCCGCCAAACTTCGGCAAGCCGGCAGCAACTTTATGGAAATGGCCTATCAGGGGCTGGGCGGAGCGAATCTTGCCCGCCTGGCGATCGGCCTTCGTTATCCCGACTACCAGCAGCAATTGCCCGCAATGCTGAAGACCGTGCAGGATGCATTCAGCGGAAATCCGCACTATCTTGGCTGGGCGTGGCACTCCTACAACGATGTGATGCCGTCCAATTGAATCAGTGATAGAGCGTAACCTTTCCGTCGACCACAACCGCGAGGTAGCGACCATCGGAGAGAAACTGCATGACCTTTCTGCCCTGCCGGGCCAGGGCGGCCCAGCGTGAGCTTGTTGTTGGATTCTGCTCCACGCCGCGAAGTGCGAGATCGCCAAACTTGAAATCCACTTCGCGCAACCTGGCCCGGCTCGTTCGCCGCACCGGATAGCTCTTATCTGCGAGCGACACGGTCTTTGCGTTTTCTTCGAAGACCTGCCGCCAGACTGAAGTGAGAGCTTCTTCCAGGTTCATAGGATCGCCCCTACTCGGCACGCATTACTGTGGTGGGGTCCGCCCGCACAGCACGCAGGGCGGGCAATAAGGTCCCGAGCAACGACATCACCATGCACAAAACAGCAGCCAGAGAGAAGGTAAGCGGATCGGCCGGCCGCACTCCTGCAAGCAGGCTTTGCAGGACCCTGGCTGCAAGATATGCCAGTCCCAGGCCGGGAAGGAGCCCAGCCAGCGTCAGCCGCGCGCCCTGGGCGAGCACCATTCGGAAAATATCGCCCTGTGCCGCGCCCAAGGCCACGCGTATCCCAAATTCCTGCTGGCGCATCGACACGGTGAACGCAAGCAAACCGTATATACCGAGGCCCGCCAGTACGATGGCGACAGCGGTAAAAATCATCAAGACCCGCATTTGCAACGCACGCGATTCCGTCTGACCCGCGACCACTTCTTCCATCGTTCGGATGTTTGCGATCGGCTGCTCCGGATCTGCCTGATGAATGATCTGCCGGATCGCGGGCACTAAAGACGCTAACGACTGTGTGGAGTAAACAACCAGATCTCTCGGCGTGTAAAACGCGAACCAGCCATCATCCACCTGCTGGTAGCTGAGATACACTTGCGGTTCGCTCTCTCGTTCCAAACCCCGCACGTGGATATCCGGAACCACCCCAACGATCTCCCGGTCGTGAAATGCGAACGTAAAGTGCTGGCCGATGGGCTGCGTGTGGGGCCAGTTGCGGCGAACCAGGGACTCGCTGACCACGGCGACAAACG
>Ga0335073_10015011_pt1 | contig 10838 bp, 10 predicted proteins | sample Lox_Sample_22_FD_207093 | JGI IMG/M metagenome (GOLD analysis project Ga0335073, IMG submission 207093) | Soil microbial communities from Loxahatchee National Wildlife Refuge, Florida, United States - Lox_Sample_2.2 | ecosystem: Environmental > Terrestrial > Soil > Wetlands | place: USA...
CGCGAGCCGGACCGAGTGGTAGGCGTCCGCCCCGGTGACGGCGGCGCGGTAGGCGATCGCGTGGATCGGGTCGGGCCCCTTCGGGTCCGGCTCCCCCGGAGGGAACGGGTCCCACGGGAACGGTCCGATCACAGGGGGTCCCGAGCGGGGCGCGAGGGAAGAGCGTGGCGGCTACCCGAGCTGGAGCCGCTCGACCGTCGCGGGGGCCGACGGGCCGAGGAACCGGGCGACCGAGAACTCCTTCGGGTCGAGGTCGGTCGGCTGGCCGAGGACGGCGTTCGCGATTCGGCGGGTCGCGGCGGGGGCGAGCATGAACCCGTGGCCACCGAACCCGTTCGCGTGGATGAACCCGGGGAGCCGGGGGTCGGGGCCGAGGATCGGAAGGCCGTCCGGAGTGTCATCGTAGAACCCGGTCCAGGCGCGCAGCACGCGCAGGCGACCGAAGGTAGGGAGCAGCCCGAGGAGCGCGGCGGCCATCCGGGTCAGGAACGTCGCGGAGCTCGGCATCCCGCGCACGGTGCCGGTCGGGTGCGGCACGGTGAGACCGCCGACGATCTCCCCGCGCATCGTCTGGCTGAAGTAGAGGCCGTCCGACGCGCGGACGACCATCGGCTCGAGGAACGGCTTCAACGGCTCGGTGGCGAGGATCTCGTGACGCGAGGCGACGTTCGGCACCTCGAGGCCGGCCCGCCGCGAGAGCTCGCCGGACCAGCCGCCGGCGGCGTTGACGACGGTGGTCGCGCCGACCGGGCCGTTCGACGTGTCGACGCCCGTCACCCGCCCGTCCTGGACCGTCACTGCGCGCACGTCGACCCCCAGGGCGACCTCCACCCCGAGCGACCGCGCGGCTTCGTAGACGCCCCAGACCGCGGGGAACGGGTAGAGAGTCCCGTCGGACCGGAGGTACGACCCGCCGACCAGCCCGCGCGTCGACAGGAGCGGCACCTGGCGTTCGACCTGAGCGACGGTCAGGAGCTCGGAGGGAAGGTGTTCGGAGCGGACCGCTGCGTCCACCCCGCGGAGGCGCTCGAGCTCGGCCGCCGAGTCGGCGAGGAACAGGTAACCGCCCTGCCGGAACCAGACGTTGAAGCCGAACTCGGAGCCGAAGCGGCGGTAGTCGCGGACCGCCTCCCGGGCGAGACGGATCGTCGAGCGGGTCTCCCACTGCTGGCGGACGCCGCCGCCGTTCCGGCCCGACCCCCCGTTCGAGAGGAACCCGCGGTCGACCACGAGGATTGGACCGCCGCCCGCTCGGGCGAGGCGATACGCCGTGAACAGTCCGATGATCCCCCCGCCGACGATCACCGTCGCGTAGCTCGAACGCTGGAACGTCATGCGGTCTCCTCGGCGGGCACGGCCGGCTTCAGCGAGGCGAGCGCCTCGAGGGGGGTCGGTACGACCGGCGGACGTTGCGTGATGAACCCCACGTCGGCCGGAGGGCGCCCTTCGAGGATCGAGAGGAGCAGGAGGGCGTCGGGCAGGCAGTACCGGCCCTGGCACAGTCCGGTGCCGAGGCTCGTGTACCGCTTGATCACCTCGACCCCGCGATACCCCCGTTCATGCGCCTCCTGCACCTCGCGCAGCAGGACGTCCTCGCACGGGCAGAGGATCGGACGGGGCCCGAGCGGTTCGTGCAAGAGTTCGCGATAGTATCCTTCAAGCTCGGTGAGACCCCCCTCGTCGACCCGGGCGAGTTCCGGTCCCGCGACCGGCGTTCCGAGGATCGCCGCGGCGGCCCGCTCTCCGCTCTCGGCGGAATCGGAGGAAAGGACGCCCGCGGCGCTCCCGACGGCGAACAGTCCCGGTACGGTCGTCCGCTGCTGGCCGTCGACGACCGGGTAGTAGGCGCCCGTGCCCGCCCGCCAGGCCGTCTTCGCGCCGACCTGGAAGAACAGCTGCGGGTGCGGGAGACGGCGATGCGCGAGGATGACCGAATCGGCGGCGACCGTGAACGGGGCGCCCCCGGCGCGCGGCTTCAGTTCGACCGCGCGGACCCGGGCGCGACCGTCGGCCCGGACGAGGAGCGAGCGGGGGTACAGGGGGATGTTGCGGTCCGAAGCGGCGCGAACGACCTCAGGTCGGATCTCTCCGGGAGCGACCACTGCGGCGACCCGATCGCCGACCGCGTCGAGCACGGTGCGCGCCCGGTCCTCCCCGCCGAAGACCACGGCCCGGCGGAACGCCGGGTGGGGCCCGGCCTCCCGAAGGGCCAGGGCGCCGTCGGCGGTGAATACTCCCGGTCGGTCGTTCTGCCCGAACAAGAGCGACGCGTCGTAGCCGCCGGTCGCCACGACCACCTGGCGGGCCGACACGGTGACCCCCCGCGACGGCTCCTCGAACCCGACGAGCCGGAACGCCGGGGAGGCCCCCGCGTCGGGCGGGGGCAGGAATGTGACGGTCGTCCGGGGGCGCACCTCGGCGCCGGGAACCTCCTCGACGCTCAGCCGGCGGTCCAAGAGGAGGGGATGGACCCCGGCCGCGACCAGGCGGGCCGCGGCCGCGTGTCCACTCCGGCCGGCGCCGATGATCACGACGTCCCGGTCGAGCACGACCGGAGGGGCGGGCGCGACCGGGGTCGCGGTCGGGAGAGGCCCGTACCCGGCGAGGTGCCGGATGAACCACTGGTAGACGGGGGTGGCGAACGCCGGGCGGCGAAACCCGTGGAGGGTATCGATCCCGCCGGGGAGCAGTCGATCGAGCGCAGCGAGCAGGTCGAAGCGGGCGGTCGGCCATCCGTTCGCGTCGTCGATCCGGTCGCCGTTCTCGAGCGGGTGCCGACAGGCCCGGACGCTCAGGACGCCGTTGACCCGGACGAGACAGCCCGTGCAGAACCCGACCCCGCAGGCGGGCCCCCGCGGGCGGTGGTACCGGTTCGAGCGGACCGTGGACGGAAGCCCGCCCCGGGCGAGCGCGGTGAGCGCCGTGTCGCCGGGCTGGGCCGCCCGGGAGCGGCCGTGTCGGTAGAAACGGCGGGTGGGAGCGTCCACCATGAAGGCGACGGGCACTCACCCTCGCGCGGATTATTTAGAGGGCCCGTCGAGCTCGGCGGACGCAGTTCGACCCGCTCGCCCCCGGTCCGGTTTGGCGAGGCTATATAGAGAATAGTGAGTCCGCCTACCTCCAGAGTATGCGCACGAGCGGGGGGTTCCACGGCCGCCGCATCCAGAAGACGGGCGGTTCGACGTACATCATCTCCCTCCCGAAGAACTGGGTGACGGCGCGCGGCCTCTCGCCGGGCGACGTACTGTTCTTCACCCCGCGCGCGGACGGTTCATTGACGGTGTTCCCCGAGTCCGGCGGCCCGGCGGACGCCGAGCGTCGTGTCGTGGAAGTGTCGAACGACATGGACGACGAACACCTCTTCCGCCGCCTGATCGCGGAGTACATCGCCGGGTACCCGCTCCTCGAAGTGCGGACGAAGTCGCGGATGAGCGCCCACACCCGCGAGGTCGTTCGCAACTTCGCCCAGCGGATGATCGGTCCCGAGATCCTCGAGGAGACCGCGGAAGCGGTGATCCTGCAGGATGTGGTCGGCGCGAACCCGCTCCCCATCCCGTCCATCATCCGGCGCGAGCACCAGATGGTGCGCTCGATGCAGACGGACGCGATGGCGGCGTTCCGGGCGCGCGACGTGGCGATCGCGAAGGACGTGATGGAGCGCGACTGGGAGGTCGACCGCCTGCACTGGTTCCTCGAGAAGCAGGTGACGAGCGCGCTCCGGGACGCGCGGATCCTCGCCAGCCTCGACCTGACGCTCCCCGAGTGCTCGACTTACCTGCTCGCGTCGCGCGTGCTCGAGCGGATCGCGGACCACGCCGTCCGCATCGCGGCGACCGTGACGATCCTCGGCAAGGAGGCGATCCCCCCCCGCCTCCTCGAGTCGCTCGACAAGATGGCGACCCGAGCCGCGGCCGGGCTGATGGACGCGCTCGACTGCCTCGACTCCCGCGACATCGCGAAGGCGAACGACGTGATCGACCAGGCGCACGAACTGACGCGCGAGCGCGACCACATCCTCCACGAGCTGACCTCGAAGCGCGGCCGGCTGGCGGTCGGCCTCGCCTACGTCCTCGAGAGCCTCGAGCGCAGCGCGTTCTACGCGAGCGACCTTGCGGAGATCGCCATCAACCGTGCCGTGGAGTCGCCGCGCTCCGAGGCGGCCGGTGAGTCCACGACGGCGAAGGTCGTCTCCGCGACCCCGGGCGTCTAGCGCGCCCCGCCGCCGGGGGCCCGGACGACGTCCAGGAGGAGCTCCAGGTCCCGGGCCGACGGCACCCTCGGATTCGCGAGGACCGCCGGCGACCGGAGCGCGTGGGCGACGATCGCGGACCGGTGGCTGTCGACGCGGTCCGGCGGGACGCCGGCGGCGGCGAGGGAGCGGGGCACGCGGAAGTTCTCGTACAACCGGTCGACGCGGGCCGGCAGGGTCGGGCGCGGTCCCGTCTCCCCCCGGGCGACCGCGGCGGCGATCGATTCGAGCCGGTCCCGGGCGGCCGGGCGGTCGAACTCCAGCAGATAGGGGAGCAGGATCGCGCATAGGCGGCCGTACGACAGTCCCGTCGGGGCAACCAGTGCTCGGGCCAGCGCGTGCCCCACGCCCCGCTGCGCGTTCGAGGCGGCGAGCCCGGCTGCGGAGGCAGCGTAGTGGAGGGCCGCCCGGGCGTCCGGGTCGTCGCTCCAGCGGAGGGCGTGCGGAAGTCGCGAGAGCACCGTCGTGAACGCATCGGTCGCAAGGGCGTCCGAGAACGGATTCGACCACGCCGAGAGGTACGCCTCGAGCGCCTGGGTTGCCGTCTCGAGCGCGCCGTCCACCGCGACGTCCGGCGGCAGCGCCGCGGCGAACGTCGGGTCGATGAATGCCCACTCCGGCGCGAGCGCTCGGTGGGCGACCTCGACCGGCGCACCGTCCGCGGCGACCAGGTCGACGACGCCCGTCGACTCCGCGCCGCTTCCGCTGGTCGTCGGGACCGCCGCGAGCCGGATCGGCAGCGGCTCGGGCAGGTCGAGGAGAGGGAGCGGGCCCGAGATCGGGGCGTCGGGTCGGACGGCCCGGAGCCGCGCGGCCTTCGCCGCGTCGATCACGCGTCCGCCGCCGACCGTCACCACCCAGTCCGCCCCGTGCGCCCGGATCCTACCGGCGAGCGCGTCCACTTCCGGGATCGAGTCGGGCGCGGCGGAGGCGGTTCCGACCTCCACCGAGGCATCGGATTTACCAAGCTCCTCGAGGATCCGACGCGGTCCCTCGTGCGACGCGACGGTCGGGTCGACGACGACGAACGGTCGGCGGATCGAGAGACCCGAGAGCTGTTCGATGGCGCCGGGACCCCAGGCGAACTTCGGCCCAAGGAAGAAACCCGTCAGGGCTGGCCTCCGACGTTGCCGTGCCGGTTCAGGCGGGCGGGCCCTCGCGGCACCGCCGGCACGAGCCGGTGAGCGAGTAGGCGATCCCGTCGACGGCCCACCCTTCGGGATGGTCCTCGGCGAGACGCGTCAGGAAGTGCCGGTCGAGCTCGGTCAACTCGACCACCTGGATCCGACCGCAGACGCGGCAGACGATGTGGGCGTGGGGGTCCTCGATGAGCTCCACCGGGGCCCGGGGGAGCGGCGCCCGCTCGACCCGCACCCGCGCCACTCCGGCCGAGGCTCGACGGGCCTTGGGACGGGCCCGGGGACGAGCACGGGACGCCATCGACCGGTGGGACCTCCCCTCGTTGATAAGGAGCGCGACCGGCCGGGCGCCGGGGCTACGCCCGGGCGCCGTCGGCGTCGAGCGCCGCGACCATCTTCGTGAACATCGAGGTGAACCGAGGCACGCGGGTAAAGTGTCCGCCCTCGAACTCGTCGTGCACGACCGGGACGCCGTGCCGTTGCGCGACCGAGGCGAACCATCGGGCGCCGAGGTCGAGGTACCACTCGTCGCCCGTGGAGCCGGTGACGTGAAGGTGCTTCAGCGACCGGAGCGCGGCGGTCCCCTCGGGAGTCGCGACCCGCCCCACGGGGTCGAACGCGGTCCACCGGCTCCACACCTCGGGAACGAGCGCCCCGGTCTCCCAGTCCACCGGGAGCTCGAACGCGCCGGGGTCGGACTCCACGGGCGAGTAGCTCGCGCCCATGCCGGCGGTGATCAGGGCCGCACCGCTGGGCGACATCGGGCCCCGGAGCACGGACGGGTCGCCGAACAGTTTCGCCAGGAACGCCTCGGGCCCGCCGTGCATCCGATACTCGCGGGCGGCCCGAGGCAGCTCGGGAAGGTACGTCCACTCGAACCCCATGTCGCCGGCGCTGGAGGCGGCCGCGGAAAAGACGCCCGGGTGCTCGAGCGATAGATGGAGGGCCCCGAACCCGCCGCTCGACTGGCCGAGGACGCCGACGGTGCTCGGATGGTACCGCTCGCGAGCCCACGGAAGGAGTTCGTCGAGCAGATAGTCGTCGTATCGTCCCATCGCGGACGAGTTCACGTACTGGTTCCCGCCCAGCGCCGTCGTGCAGTCGGGCGAGATGAGCGTCGCGGTCCCGCACGCGCCGGACCGGACCAGGCGGTCGAACAGCTGGAAGAGGTTCTCCTCGAACGGGCCGCCTCGGAGCATCTCTCCCGGCCCCGAGCCCATGTAGCCCGCGAGGAGCAGGAGGAGCGGACGGCCCTCGGTCTCTCCCGACGGGGGACGGAGCACGGCGACCCGCCGCCGCGCCGGGTCGTGGAGCGGGTTGTCCGCAAGGATCGCGCTGTCGAGCTCCAAGATCTCGGCATGGTCGCCGAGGGGACGAGGGAACGACCGCTCGGCACGGGGCGACAGGGGGACCTTGTACGGCATGTTCGTCTCCGCGCCCGGTACTCGCAGCGCGCCTAAGTCTGTCGCGTCGCTCGGGCGGGCCGGTCGGTCGCCGGGGGCGCGACCCACTCGTAGTGGAGGAACTCCCGGTCCTCGACCCAGCCAAGCGCTTCATACCGACGTTGGGCGGGATTGTCGGCGGCGGTCTCCAGGGTGACGCCCACCGCTCCCGAGTCACGGGCGAGTTGCTGCGCGGCTTCGAGGAGGCGCCCTGCGACCCCCTGCCCACGGGCAGGTGGAACCACGTAGAGGTCGTTCAGGATCCACAGCCGGCCGGGCACCATCGCCGTGGACGAGAACGACGGATACAGTTGCATGAATCCGACCGCGGTCGGTCCGTCCCAGGCGAGCATGATGACCGAGTCGCGAGCGCGGAGCCGCTCCTCGAGGAACCGCCGGGCCACGTCGGGGTCCGCCGGCCGCCGGTAGAATTGACGGTACGCATCGAAGAGCGGCGCGGCCGCGTCCAGGTCGGATCGCGAGGCGACACGGACCGCGACCGAGACCGCCGGGCTCAGAGAGACTGCGGACGCCCGGGCAGGCTCGGTCGTGGGCGCGGTTCGGCGAGCCCGTCGGACGAGTTCGCCGGCGCAGTTCGGGCAGCGGAAGGCGCTCGCGCGAGCGCACTCCGTGCAGAACGTGCACTCGAACGAGCAGACGAATGCGGTGCCGTCTACCCGGAGGGGGGTACTACATCGTTCGCAGGTCTCGCGATACGCCACGACCCCGAACGGCCGGCGTCACTTCTAAACCCTCCTCCGGGGTTCCTCCGGCCTAATAGCCACCCGCCCGCTCCGGCGGGGCGATGGGCGAGGCGCTGTACCTTTCGGACGCCTACCTGCGCTCGTTCGAGGCGCGCGTCGAATCGACCTCACCGGAAGGATGCTTGCTCGACCGGACTGCCTTCTATCCCGCAGGGGGCGGCCAACCGTCGGACCGCGGCTCGATACAGCTCGACGACGGCACGACGATCTCGGTCGTGGAGGTCCAGAAGTCGGCCGAGGGGATCCGTCATCTCGTCGAACGACCGGAGGCGGTCGCGGTCGGGTCCCACGTCGTCGGGTCCGTCGACTGGGCGCGCCGGTACGCCCACATGCGCTACCACACCGCTCTCCACATCCTCTCCGGCGTCGTCTACCGGCGATTCGGGAGCGGGATCACCGGCAACCAGATCACGGCCGAACGGGCCCGGATGGACTTCTCGATCGAGGGGTTCGACCGCGCGGTGGCGGAGGAGCTGATCGCGGGAGTCAACGCGGTCGTCGCCGAGCGGCGGCCGGTGACGGTCCGAGCGATCTCGCGCGAGGAGGCCGCGCGCGACCCGACGCTCGTCCGCGTCGCGCAGGAGCTGATGCCCGACGTCACGACCGTCCGGTTGATCGATATCGAAGGGTTCGATGTGCAGGCCGACGGCGGCACCCATGTCCCGAACACGGCTGAGGTGGGCCCGGTCCGGCTCGAGAAGATCGAGAACAAAGGGTCCCGGAACAAGCGGCTCTATCTGACGACCGAACCGACGACCTAGCGCGGCCGGCGGGAAGGCCCGTTGGGCTGCGCGGCAGCCTCCACCGACTGGAAGAACCGGTCCGCCACCGCGAGGTGGCGGAGCCGGGCGCTTTTCTTCTCCTGGTGCGCCTCCATCCGGCGGAGGATGTTGTCGAGGGCGCGGACGGTCTCGACGATGTGCGGACCCTTGTTGAGCATCACGCACTCCGCCCGCGCCCCCATCGCCGCGTCGGTCACCTCCGCGCGGGTCGGGATCCCCGACTTCGCGAGCCCGGCGAGCACCTCGGTCGCCCAGACGACGGGGAGATGGGCCGCCTCACACAGCCAGAGGATCTCCTCCTGGACCTCGGCCAGCCGTTCGTAGCCGACCTCGACCGCGAGGTCGCCGCGGGCGATCATGACGCCGACGGGCGGTCCCCGCAGCGCCTCGAGGAGGATCGCCGGCAGCTCCTCGAAGGCGCGCCGGGTCTCGATCTTCAGCACGATGCCGAGGCGCGGCCGGCCCGCCTCCGCGAGGCACCGCCGCAGGAGCGCCACGTCCGCTGCGGCACGAACGAACGAGTAGCCGACCAGGTCGGCGTGCGCGGCGACGAACGGAAGGTTCGCGCGGTCCTCGTCCGTGAGGGGCGAGGTCTCGACCTCCGAGTCGGGGAGATTGATCCCCTTGTCCGCCCGCAGGCGAGCCCCGTCGGGCGGGGCGTGCGTGACGCGCACTCGAAGTCCGCCCGCGTCGACGTGCTCGACCCGGGTCCCGATCTTCCCGTCGTCGAACCAGACGCGGTGGCCAACGCGAACGGAGCGGAGCGCCTCCGGGAGCGTGCACGAGACCTGAGGGAGCAATCGGCCGGCGCCGGGTAGGGGCCGCGAAGCAGCGCCGTCCGGGGACTCCGGCACGACCCGAAGCCGGTCGCCGACTTTGACGAGGATCGCCGACTCCCGTCGAGGGAGGGCGGTCAGCACGGTCGTGAGGGGTCGACCCGAGCGGGTGCGCGCGCGGAGCACCGTCGAGTTCGTCAGGTAGACGGTGCGTGGAACCTCGAGCTCGCACGAATGCCGGCTCCGACGGCGGAGCCGGAGTCGCCGGCGGGCGCCCCGGGCGTCGGTCAAGTGAACGAGGCTAGGCACCCGAAGCCGACGGAGCCAGCTCCACTCAACCAGGAGGGTCGCGTCGAATCCCGGGGGAGCCGGAACCGCCCGGTCCACGGGCGTCAGCCAGACCCGGGCGGGCGCGGTCACGCGACCGAACTCGTTCCGATGAGGCCGGATTTTGAGCACGGCTGGGCCCGGCGCGAGTCCGCCCGTGCGAAGCTTCGGTCCGCCGAGGTCCATCTGGATCCGGCAGGGGAGGTGGAGTTCCTCCGCCGCCCGGCGTACATGCTCGATCATCCGGGCCCACGTCTCGGCGTCGTCGTGAGCGCAGTTGATCCGCGCCGCGTTCATCCCGGCCGCGACGAGGGAGCGGACGAGGTTGTAGTCGGTCGACGCCTCGGTCGACAACGTCACCATGATGCGCGTTCGCCGACCCACCGGCGCTGTTCCGAGCAGCGTGCGGGTCCGACGATCGAGCGTGGAGCGACCCAGTTGAGGGGTGGTCCCTCCGGCTACGGGCGCCGAGTGCCGTCCCCCGGATCCACGCAGGTGGGCGAGCACCGCGTCCAGGTTGTGGAGCGTGTGACCCTCCGACCGCCCGAGCGAGGAGAGCCCCAGGTCGGCGAGCTCCTCCTGGAGGCGTCGTAGGTCGACCCGACGGAGCGCGAGGTAGTGGAGCAGGTTCCGGGCGCTCGCCTCGTTCTGCGCGAACCCGCGCAGTTCGAGGTTCTCGGTGAACCGGACCACCTCCTCGCGGAGGCTCCGCAGCTCCCGCACGAGCAGCCCGCGGTCGCGGGCTGGGGCCTGGTGATGCGCCAGTCGGGAACGGGGGGTCACGCCCGGTCGAACTCGGGGGACCTTTGAAGGAGCTTGCTCAACACGCGTTCACACGAACCCCGCGCGGAATCTTCGTAGATTCCGAATTCCGGGTCGCGCGGTGGTGGTTGGGCGAGGGGTCCATTCGGAACCGAACCCTAATTCGAATTCCGGTATCGGTCCACCGGTCCCGCCCGCGGTGCACTGGACCACCCGTGTCTTCGTCGCCAGCACTCTCGCCGTCGTTGTGGTGGCGGCCGGGGTTCTCGCGTACGTCGCCTTCATCCGGGAGGTGGTGGCGCGCAACTCGGCCCGGCGCCGTTCCGGTCGCGAATGCGACCGATCTTCCCGTCGGTTGGCAGGCATCCGACCTCGACGCCGGTTCTCCCATGGTGACCTCGAACGTCGTCTGGTCGAGGAATCTGACGATGGGCGACCTGCTCGGCTTCAACCTCTCCCACGGGCAGCTGCACTTCGACGTCCTGCTCGGCTCCGTCGACCGCTTCATCTCGCCCGAGGCGGCCCGGCGTCGGGTCCTCGTCGGGGCCGGCGACCGCGTGGTGTGCGTCGCGCCTACCTGAGGCGTCGCTTCGGCGA
>Ga0335073_10015012_pt1 | contig 10837 bp, 6 predicted proteins | sample Lox_Sample_22_FD_207093 | JGI IMG/M metagenome (GOLD analysis project Ga0335073, IMG submission 207093) | Soil microbial communities from Loxahatchee National Wildlife Refuge, Florida, United States - Lox_Sample_2.2 | ecosystem: Environmental > Terrestrial > Soil > Wetlands | place: USA: Florida...
AGATCGGGTAGTAGCCAGGATAGCCGACGACCGGCCCCGGCCACCAAACCCAGTTGCCGCCATAGACGAACCAGCGGCCGTAGTGATACGGCGCCCAGCCCCAAGGCTCATAGGAAACCCACGTCCAGCCGTAGTACGGTTCCCAAACCCAGCGGCCGGAGCTGTACGGAGCCCAGTCGGGGCCTTGCTGAGGAACCCACACGCGACCGTAATCCGGCACTTCGCTCCAGACGCCGTAATTATCGAGATCTTCCGAACCGGTGTAATAGGGGTCGGTGTTGTGCCAGCTTTTTGCGCTGGTAATTCCGCGGTCGCGCTCGGCGTTCCACGAGTCCCAAGCATCCTGGGCCGGCGCGTTCGTCGTCTTGTATTGAGGATTGTCCGTTCCCTGGACAATAATCAGCTGGCCGGCGTTGACGTGCGTGCTGCCCTGAGGCTCGGTGATATCCGCCGAGCCGCTGCGAACGGTGACATCGGTTTCGCCGTCGGAAACCACCTGGATGCGATAATCGCCGGGGCCATCGGGATGGATCGCCGAGTTCGGCGTATCGATCTCAGCGTTCGCTTCACCGGGGCGTATCACGGAGTACGTAACGAGGCCCTGGCCGACCTGTACCTGAATATTTTCGCGGCTGATCCCGGCGACCTTTGCGGTGGCGCCGCCGGAGAGACGCAGGACGTTCGCGGAATCGATCTGAATTTCCGCGCGACCATCGGGCCCGGTCGACACGCGGTCCCCGACCGAGACCGGAGTATTCACGGTGGCGGCGACCCACTCGCCGTTGTCACCGCGCTGCGTCGAGACATTTCCTTGAACCACACTGAGGCGCGCGACGCCCGGCGCGGGACCCTGGTCGGCGGACTGCTGATCGCCGGGCTGCCCGGGGTCCTGCGGGCCGCCGTACTGCGCGTCGGGCGGGGCCTGTGACTGAGAGGGCGACTGATCGTACTGACCGTAACCCTGATCGGAGGTTTGGCCTGGCGGAGGCGGCGGACCTTGCTGTTGGTCCTGCGCGTTGACGGAGATCGCGCCCGCCATCAGAAGCAGTGCCGCTAAACCTGCGAGATGCTTTTTCATGAAATCACCCCGGGCGGTCGACTCGCGCCCGACCCTTTGAACTCGATCTTGATAATGCAGGGCCAATGCCAAAGGGGCACAGTTCGCCAGTGTGGGGAGATCCCCATTCTTTACAATTCGTTACAGAGAATACCGGAGAGAAAAGGCCTTTGGCGGGATGCGGCCAACCCGGTGGTTTTCACGCAGTGGTGGCTGTTTTCAACCACACACCAAACTAGGCGCCATCGGCATCCTGCGGGTCGGGAACGCCCATTTGGGAGAGGCGATAACGCAGGGCATTGCGCGAGAGGCCGAGGGCGCGAGCCGCCTGGCTTTTATTGCCGTTGGCGCGGCGCAGCGCTTCGCGAATGATTTCCTGTTCCCACTGATCGAGAGTGATGCCTTCGGGCAAAACGGGCGCGGAGCTTTCGCCGCGAGGGCGGGGACGCGCTTCGTCGAGATGAATATCGGCGACGTCGAGCGCGGGGCTGGTCGAGAGGGTGACGCTGCGCGCGAGGATGTTTTCGAGCTCGCGGATATTGCCGGGCCAGTGAAAATCCATCAGCAGCTTCAGCGCCTGGGGGGTGATCTTGGGCGCCGGCCTGCCGGACTCGCGCGCGAATTTTTCGAGGAAAAAATCGGCGAGCGCGGGGATGTCTTCCTTGCGGTCGCGCAGAGGGGGGATATCGATCGCGACGACATTGAGGCGGTAATAGAGATCCTCGCGGAAGGTGCCCTCCTCGAGGGCGGCGCGGAGGTCGCGGTTGGTGGCGGCGATCAGGCGGACATCGACCTTGATCGTCTTGGTGCCGCCGAGGCGCTCGAATTCGCGCTCCTGCAGGACGCGGAGGAGTTTTACCTGGATAGCGGGAGGGACATCGCCGATTTCGTCGAGAAAGAGCGTGCCTTTGTCGGCGAGCTCGAATTTACCGGGCTTGCTGGAGGTGGCGCCGGAGAATGCGCCCTTCTCATAGCCGAAGAGTTCGCTTTCGAGAAGATTTTCAGGAATGGCGGTGCTATTGATTTTGACGAAGGGGCCGGAGGAGCGCTGCGAATGTTCGTGAATGGCGCGCGCGATCAGATCCTTGCCGACGCCGGATTCGCCGCCGATGAGGACGGTGGCGTTGGTGGGCGCGACGCGCTCGACGAGGCTGAGCACAGCCTGCATTTTATCGCTCGTCGCGACGATGTTCTTATATTCGTAGCGGCGGCCCAGCGCCTCGCGCAGGTCGCGATTTTCTTCGCGCAGGGCGTGGGCGGCCAGCTCCTTGCGGATGACGAGAACGAGCTCGGCGAGCGAAAACGGTTTGAGGACGTAATCGCTGGCGCCCGCCTTCATGGCGTCGACGGCGGACTCGACGGTGCCGTAGGCGGTCATCATGATGACCGGAACGCCGGCGTCGATACGTTTGAGCGCGTGGAGAAATTCGAGGCCGGTCATGCCGGGGAGCTTGAAATCGGTGACGACGATATCGGAGGGGTCCTTGCTGAAGATCTGCAGGGCGGATTCGGCGTCGGGTGCGATGCGGGCCTGAAAACCTTCCTCGGCGAGCTGGAGCTCGAGGAGGCGGCGCATCTTGGCTTCGTCTTCGACGATGAGTATGGTCGGTTTTTCGCGCTTCATATCAGTCGGGCGTCCGGTGCGAGCGTGGAGCGGTCATGAGCGTTCAGGGGCCGCCGGGAGAAAAATCCGGAAACGGGCGCCGGGCCGGGGATTCTTCTCCAGTTTAATCGATCCACGGTGGTCATCGACGAATTTCGCGACGACGGCGAGGCCCAAGCCCACGCCGTCCTTCTTGGTGGTGAAAAACGGATTGAAAATCTGCTCGCGGGCTTCGGGCGGCACGCCTGGGCCCGTGTCTTCGACGGCGATGCCGACGCCGGCGCGGCCGCCGCAAGTTTCCGGCGCGACGGAGAGGGTCAACACCTTTTCAGGGCCGTCCGGCGACGCATCCATGGCCTGAAAGGCATTCTGGATGAGATTCACAAAGATGCGCTCGCAAAGGTGTTCGTCCGCCATGATCTCGGGCACGGGCGAGTAACGGCGTTCGACGCGCACTTTGGAATTTGGCGACTGCGCGAGGACGGATTCGAGGGAGCGGTCGATGATTTCGCAGACGCGGAGCGGATGAAGATCGAGGTTGGCCGGGCGCGCGAAATCGAGGAAACGCGCGACGAGGGCGTTGAGGCGGTTCACTTCGGCGGAAATATAGCCGGCGAGCTCGCTCGAGAGCGGTTCGGCCTCCTTCAATTTCTGCTGCAGCATTTCCGCCGAGCCCTTGATGACGCCGAGCGGATTGCGAATTTCGTGCGCGAGGCCGGCGGAGAGTTGACCGAGAGCGGCGAGGCGCTCGGAGCGGCGGGCGTCGTCTTCCGCGCGCCGAAGCTGGAGGTTGGTTTCCTCGAGCTGCTCGGAAAGCTCGCGATAGCGCCGCGTCTGGCGGCGGTTGTCCATGACGAAGCGGTTGACGAGCATGGCCGCGAGAAAGAAGAAGAGGATGCGGATGGCGAGGATGGTCTCGCCCTCGGTGCCGATGTCGTATTCCTGCAGGGCGGGGATCAGGAAGGAGCAGTAGGCGAGGGAGGCAAGCGTGGTCCAGGCGAGAGTGGCGAGCGGGCCGAAATAGACGGCGGCGGTGAGGACGGGCAAATAGTAGATCGGATAGTAGGCGCTGTTGATGCCGACATCGCCGGTGTGATCGAGCAGCAGAGTGGCCAGAGCGATTTTCAGAATGACGCTGTAGGTGCGGCCGCGACCGGGAAGCCAGACGATCAGCGGACCTTCGAGAAGCTGAAAAACGGCGATGACGAGGAGAATCAGCTGCTTGTGCAGCTCGTCTTCCGCCGGCAAAACCGCCAGGCAGGCCAGCAGGATCAGAATGAAAACGTCGAACCAACTGATCGGCGATTTTTTGCGGTCGAGCATTTCGCGAATGGGCTCCCGAGATGCCGAAGCGGATGAACCCGAACCCCACACGAATCTAACACGAGGCTGAGCGGTTTTGTTTCGAGGAGTCGAGGGCGGGTGCACGGCGTGCGGGTGTGCGGGCGATTGCCCGCGCGCTCGCTTAGCGGGCGGAGAGGATGAGGCTCGTTTCGTCGAGCGCGAGGAGCGGGTTTTCGATGCCGCGCCGGCGCGCGTTTTCGAGCACGCGGCCGACGATGAGAATCGCCGGAGGGGCGAGGCGCGGGAGCTTATCGAGGTCGCGGATCGTCGTGTATTCGTGGCGCTGCTGCGGCGTGGTGGCGTGCGAAACGATCGCGGCGGGGATTTCAGCGTCGAGGCCCGCGGCGAGGAACTCGTCCTGCAGGCTCGCGAAATCGTGGCCGGGCATGTAGATGACGAGCGTCGCGTCATGCTGGGCGAGATGTTTCCAGTCGGGCGTTTCACGCGGCCGGCCCTTTTGCGCGTGGTAGCCGGTGACGACGACGATGCGAGCGCTGGTGCGGCGGTCGGTGAGCGAGACGCCGAGCGATGCGGCGGCGCCGAGTCCGGCCGTGATGCCGGGAACAATTTCGAAGGGAACGGCTGCGGCTGAGAGGGCGTCGATTTCCTCGGCGAGCCGGCCGAAGATGCCGGGATCGCCGCTCTTGAGGCGCACGACGTCAAGCCCGCGGTGCGCGGAGTGGATCATCCGCGCGTCGATTTCCGCCTGCGTAATTCCTTTCGCGCCGCAGCGCTTGCCGACGTTGACGACTTCGGCCTGCGGGCCGGCGAGCGCGAGGATCGCGGCGGGGACGAGATCGTCGTGGAGGACGACGTCTGTCTGAGCGAGGAGGCGGTGCGCCTTGACGGTGAGCAGTTCCGGATCGCCCGGCCCTGCGCCGACGAGATGCACCGTGCCTGTGGGAGTCCTGGTCATCTATTTCGTCGCGTATTTTCTTCGCGCCCTTGCGCGGCTAGGATCGCGCGCTAACAAAAAACCCGCTCACCGATTCGCCGGCCAGCGGGGCTTGGATTCCGTTCGCGTTTGAGATCTCGGATCACACGCCCGCGCCGCTTGTCGTGGCACGACAACAGGCCGCAAGAAGCGTAGCGGGGATGAAGTGGAGCACACCTGATTTTACGCAGCGGTTCGTCCTGCGGTCAAGGCGAGCAGGGGGCGGGAGGCAGAAAGCCTCATTGCCAGATGAATCCATGCCTCACGCCCGAGGAATCGGAAAACAAGCCGACCACCGTGCCGCTCGCGTTGATCCGCAGCGCAGCTGTGCCGAGGTTCACGCCAGAGAGGGGGAGTTGCGCCGCATTCGGCTCATCGAAAGTGACAAAGGTTCCCCCTGGCTCTTCCAGAAATCCATGACGCACCAAGGTGGCATCGCGGTAGGTTCCTATGATCGCGCCACTCTCATTGATGCCCTCAGCGAACGAACTTACGCCATCAGCCGACGGTGGATCGAAGATCGAATATGTCCCGGTGGCGGAGCGAATCAGGCTGTGCGTCGTACCGACGCCGTTGATCACGCCGATGTTGATTCCGCCTACCATCACGCCGCCGGCGTTCATATCCGCAATCTCAGTTCCCTCGCCAGTGGAAGTGCCCGCACCGGGAGCATCCAGGACCGTAATGTTGCCGCTCGAATCCCGCAAGAAGCCGTGAAAGACGCCATTCGTGTCGGTATATTCGCCCGCCACCGAGCCCTGTAAATTGATCTGATTCGGCACCACGATCGTTACTTGGCCGGCGTCACCCGTGGGATCGAACGTCGCAAACGTACCATCAGGAGCGCGCAGATACCCGTGAGCTCCGTTTTCGTCCACGTACCCGCCCGCGACCGTGCCATCGTCTCCGATCGATTGCGCGCCGGATGTGCCCGCGGGATCGAATGTCGTGATGGCGCCGTTTGCGTTGCGCACAAAGCTGTGCTCGAGATCTTGCGAGTCGATGAAATATCCCGCCGTCTCACCCGATGCATTGAGACCTTCGACGACCGTGCCGAGACCCTGCGCTGTGCCTGCTCCGGGAGCGTCAATCGTCGTGACCAATCCGGACGAGTTGCGAATGAATCCATGGCCGGCGCCATTGGCGTCGATGAAGTATCCGGCGATCTCGCCCGCATCATTAATACGCAAGGCATAGGTCCCCTGGCCGCTTGCAGTCCCGGCCCCGGGCGCATCGATCGTCGTGAATGTCGGCGGAGGCGGATTCTGGCCTTGCCCGCCGGAAGCTCCGCCGCAACCCGCAGTCCCGAAACAAAACAGGGACACCAAGACCGAAATGCCGACGGCAGCCGAACATTTTCCAGGCACATCAACACGGGAGTGGTCGAACAAGTTCATGGCACGGGCTACGAACCTCTAAACGGCTTCGCTCAGCTGCCCTTCGCGGGGACCACATATTACATGGAACGTTAATTGCTTTCCAGAGTTCGTCCCCAGGGCAGTAAGGCGCCGAAGGGCGGGGCGGAAAATCACTTCGGATTCGGGAAGACGATCGGGAGGACGCCGCGCTCGTGGAGTTTAAGTTCGAGGATGGCGGGTTCGGGATCGTCTTCGAAGTGAGGCGCGGTGTGACGGGAGTTCGTCGCGCGCGCCCACCAACAGGCCACGAGCGCGGCGGAAACGAGGACCGAGAGCATCGCCGCATAGCGGAAGGGATTCCCGAGCGCGCCGAGTTCGAAGGCGACGCCCTTGCCGATCAGAACGAGAACCACGACGAAGGCGAGAAGCGTCATGTGGAGTTGCGACTTGCCGGGCTGGTAGGAGCAGGCGAAGGGAATCTTCTGAAATCCGCGCAACGAGAGTTCGCAAACGAGGATTCCGACGAGCGCGAGGACCAGCAGGTGCGCGATCGCCATCTTCCATGGCCAAAGGCACAGGGACATGGCGGCGAAAAACGTCCAAACGGGAAGCGCCGCGAGGCCGTAGAGGGCACGGCGGGTTGCCGCGGCGCAGGAAGCCGCGCCGGCCGGCGTGACCTGGAAGATCCAATTGGCGCGAAGCTCGAGTGGCAGCGAGAATACGACGCGGATTCCCAAAACGGCCGCGCACATCACGAGAACGCTCGCCATCAGCAAGGGAGCGTTGATCTGATTCCACAGGTCGACGGCGAGGCCCTCGGGCGGCGCGAGCGGAATCTTGGACATGAACATCGCCAGTCCGATGGCCATCCCGAGGTAGAAGGAAAGAATCATCCGATGCTGGCGGCTGCGAAACAAGGCGCGCGCGGCGAACTGGCCGATCGCCGTTTCGAAGGGATTTCCGAAGGGAGGCAGCCAATGGGCGCGGCGCGAGGAGGGCACGATGTCGGGTTCTTCCGCGATCCTGCGCAGGGTGCGGTAATAGCAGATCGCGTAGGCGCCGGCGGCCGTACAGATCGAGACGGCCAGGCCGATCCAGGCGCGTTTCGCCAGGATAACGAGCGACGGATCGATTGGGCCATTGAGCGTCTCAAATAGACTGGAAAACCAATACGGCGGCAGCCAGGAGAGCAGACTGCGGTCGGTATCCAGCGTATCCGGCGCCGCAAAAAACGGCTGCAGGAAATACACGGTGAGGAACAGGCAGAAGCAGCCCACCTGCAAAAAGGACGAGACGCGCAGAAACATCTGCCGCGGGAGCAGTTGAGCGAAGCCTTGCAAGGTCAGCACGAAGCAGAAGACGAAGGCGCCCGCAGCGAAGACGGTAAACCAGTACGCGGCGAAGGAGCGCATTATGTTGAGGGGGCTGCCGCGACCGGAAACGGCTTCTGTGGCGAGAGAAATGGCCGGCTGCCCATCCAACCTCTCGCGAATGTGCTCGGCGAGCTGGCCGGGATTGAGAATCAGATTCGGACCGGTGTTGATCAGGACGACGGCGGCATCCTCGCCGCCGGGGCAAAAGAATGCGTAGCTGGTGTAGCCGGCCGTTGCGCCGTTGTGCCAATAGATGCCGGGACCAGGATCGTAGACCCACGCGAGCGCGATGCTTTGGCCGGCGCCCATGGGCGCTGCGTCCCTCCGAAGCTGGTGGGAGGCGACGAGCGCGGCCGCCAGACTGGCGAATTTTTCCGGATGCAGCTGAGCTTCGAGATAGGTGAGCATGTCGCCGGCCGTCGATGAGATGGCACCGGCGCCCGCGAACGCGTCGAAATCCCAGGGACGAACGGCGTCATGCGGTTCGTCGCCGCTGTGTCCCTGGATCAGGCGAGGCCGTTGATCGGGAGAGAGGGACACGCCCGTATCGCTCATCGCGAGCGGATCTGTGATCTCCTGTTTCACCAAATTGGCGTAGGTTGTCCCGGCGGTGTTTGACAGGGCTTGCCCGAGCACGGCGAGGCCGAGGTTGCTGTAGACGAACGGCGGATTTGCGGGCCGGCCTACGCCGCGCTTGGCGAGATAGGCGTAAAGATTTGCTGCGTGATAGTCAACGTAGGGATTTTGGGTGTCCTCTGGATTGAAGTTGTCCGGCATGGAAGGCAGCCCGGAGTGCTGCGTCGCCAGATCGAGCAACGTGATTTCGTCGCGTTTCGGTTTCGGGACGATGCCTTGCGGCAGGAGGTCGCGCACCGGCTCATCGAGCCGGACTTTTCCCCGGTCGACCATCTGGGCGAGCAACAGCGCGGTAAAAGTCTTGGTAACGGAACCGATCTGGAAGATCGAATCGGGGTGGGCGTGACCGAAGGTGAAGATCCGCCGCCGGCCGTGCTGCAAGACGCCGACGACGACCCCTGCATTCGCGCCGAGCGCCAGCTTGTCGCTGCCGGGCGCCCGCGCCGCGTTCATATCGCGATCGAGGACCGGCTTCAGATCGGCGAGAGCTACCGGCGGCATGGCCGCGTCGTATTTCGAGGCCGGCACCGTGGGAGCGGTCGCAAACGAAAGCGGAGCCGCGATTCCGGGAAAGATATTCAGGCAAAGGATCGACACAGCCAATGCGGCGGCCACGGCGGCGATCTTGGCCCCTAAGATCGTGCGCGCGCGGACGGGCAGCGGAAGAAGGACCATGACGTCTCGCCGGTCGGGGAACAGCGACTCCCAACTGAGAACGGCGAGCAACCCGACGACCAGCATGGTGGTCGCGATCAGAAACTGCTCGACGCCCCAGGTGAAAAACAAAGAAAGCTCGGAGGGAGGGCTGCCGCCGACGCCCAGCGCTGGAAACATCAGCACCCAGAAGCTGATGAACAAGAGCAGCCCTGCAAACTGGCCGAGCAGTTTGCGCATGTCGCCCTGCGGCGCAAGAAGCTCCAGATCGACAACGCGAAAGAGGAATTCGCGGTAGAGAATCCGGAACTTGGATTCGGCCATGCGAGTCGCTCAGGCGAGAATCAAATCCGCAATCTCCCGGGAAACTTCGGTCGTATCCTGCTCGACGGCCAGCTGGCAGAAAATTCCCTCGAGCGTCGGCGTCTCCATCAGCGTCCGGAGGCGGTCGATCGAGTCATCCGCCACGACTCGGCCGCGATGCAGGATCACCACGTGGGAGCAGACGCGCTCGACCGTGTCGAGTTCGTGCGAGCTGAAGAGGACGACTTTACCCCGCGCGGCGAGCTCGCGGATCAAGCCTCGCATCACCAGGGCCGACGGCACGTCGAGCCCCGAAAACGGCTCGTCCAGCAGAATCAAATCCGGATTATGAAGCAGCGCCGCCGAGAGCAGAAGCTTCTGGCGCATCCCTTTGGAGTAAGACGAGATCGAAAGGTGGCGGTGACTGTGCAGAGAGAAGAGCCGCAAGAGCCCGTCGATCTTTTCGCGGAAGGGATTCGCCGGAAGGCTCCGCAACCGGGCCACCATGGTCAGATATTCCAAGCCGGTGAGGTGGGAATAGAGATGAGGCTCCTCCGGGACGTACCCGATGCGCTGCTTATAGGCAAGCGGGTCGCGGTCGATCGGCGCGCCGTCAAACAGGATTTCGCCGTGCGTGCACTCGATCAGCGCCGCGATCATTTTGATCGTCGTGGATTTGCCCGAGCCGTTGGGTCCGAGATAGCCGGTGACTTTGCCGGCTGCGGCCGAAAAGCTGACGTTATTGACGGCCACAAAGCCGCCGAATCGCTTGGAAACACCGCGTAGTTCGAGCATGGTCGCCTCCGCGCCGAAGACAGCGGCAACACACTAGCACAGCGATGGGTAGCTCACCTGGGAGGAGTTAGACACCGGAGGACGCTGGAAGGTTTGTTCTCGAATTCGTTCGCTCTTGAACTTCCAGGTGTCGCCATATTTTTTCGACTGCCCGTTGTTTCTCAGGGTCAAGAGTTGTGCCCTGACGAAGAACGGGACACCCAGGCTGACCCGTTGCGATGCGCCTGGCCCCACGCGCAGAAGGGAGCGACCGCGGAAAAGAGGGCGCAGCAAGCAGCGCCCCTACAACCCACCGGAACCAAGCAGCGTGGCCGACGGACGCGCCGCTAGCCTAGCGACAATAGGGCGGAGAAGGAACGAGCCGAGGACCGCGATTCGCGGTCCCCGGCTCGGGTGTTTCCGTTCAGGTTTTTCCGCGCGCGCTACCAGCCGCCGGCGTAGTAGCTGGGGCCGAAGTTGAACAGCTCGAACAGATCGCTGATCGCCGGGCCGTTGACCGGGACGTAGGGATTACCGGCGGTGATCGGGTTCGGGAAGTTGTCGCGGCTGCGGTTGGTGACCGTGGGCAGATTCCAATTGCGCTCGATGAACTTCAGAATCGAGACGTGATCGGAGTAGTTGTGAGTGATGCGGCCGCCGGTCGAATACGCCGACACCACGATCATCGGAATGCGCGTTCCGTCGCCGAAGAAGTCGAGCGGCTGGACGTAACCCGAGTCGTAGTAGCCGCCGCCTTCGTCGAAGGTGATGAAGATCGCGGTGTCCTTCCAATACGGGCTG
>Ga0335073_10015013_pt1 | contig 10837 bp, 12 predicted proteins | sample Lox_Sample_22_FD_207093 | JGI IMG/M metagenome (GOLD analysis project Ga0335073, IMG submission 207093) | Soil microbial communities from Loxahatchee National Wildlife Refuge, Florida, United States - Lox_Sample_2.2 | ecosystem: Environmental > Terrestrial > Soil > Wetlands | place: USA...
CCTCGCGATTGCATCGATGTCGGCGCCGGCGAAGCCGAGCCGCAGGAACTCCTCGAGCGCGACCGTGAGCAGCTTCGCGCGTTGCGCCGCGGATTCATCGGCGGGCGGACGGCCACGGCGCTTTCTCGCAACGCCGTTTGCCGTGGTGGCTTTCTTCGTGACGAGTTCGAATTCCGCGTGTGTCCCGTAAGGCCCGGCTAAAGGCCGCAAGGAGCATCCGATGACGATTGTCGTGCGGCGCCCAAAGATCGATTATTCGCAGATTCGGGCACGCTGGGCGCCCAACCTCGCGTTTTGCCACGACCGCAATGCGGCCTCGATTATTCCGACGCCCGTCGAGCCGTGGCTCGTAAAGCTGCTGCAGGAAGCGCTGCCGATGTTGCCGGAGCGGGACGAAGGGCTTCGTGGGTCATTTAAAATCAATCACTTGCAGCGCGACAAGAACGATTCGAGTTTCCCCGCGAAGAAATGCGTCCCGGCGGATAAGCACGCCTCTCGCGTGCGGGCCGCTGTGGTATAAAATGTGGATATCTCTCCACATCAATTCACACATCCATGAAGACGATCCAGATGACCATCGACGAGCGACTTCTGAAGCTCGTGGACAAGCTGAGCCGGGACCGTCACACCACGCGCTCCGCATTCATCCGCCACGCGCTCGAAGCGGAGATACGTCGCGAGCGGATTCGCGAGGGCGAAGTGCGCCATGCGCGAGGCTACGCACAAAAACCCGTCGCGCCAAACGAGTTTGACGTCTGGTTCGGCGAGCAGGACTGGGGCGCCCCTTGAATCGAGGCGACGTCTGCTGGTACACCTTCAAGGCGCCAGACAAGAAGCGTCCCGTGTTGATCCTCACACGCGATTCCGCCATTGCCGTCCTCAATACCGTCACTGTCGCACCCATCACGTCCACTATTCGCAGTATCCCAACAGAGGTCGTCCTGACGACGGGCGATGGGATGCCGGAAACGTGTGCGGCAAACTTCGACAATCTCCAGACCGTGCCCAAGGCCAACGTTGGCGATCGTATTGCCAGATTGACTGCGCGAAGGATGAGGGAGGTAGCCCAGGCGGTGTCGTTCGCGTTGGGCTTTGACGCCGACTGACTGGACTCCCGTACACGAACTGAAATGGCACCCGGCCGGCATTGCTCGATCGACGAGTACGTTGCCCACTTCATCCGGGTCCCGGATACTTCGCCATGTCGAGGGTGGCGCGTCTCGGTATCTGGCTCGTGTGTCACTATATCTTCCGGATACTCGTTGCGGAGGTTAGGCCTACCAGTGGTCTCCGGCATCCGTTACTGGCACCACACACTTCCTTTATGCTCTCCTACATACATGGTCCGAGCATTATTTTTTAGTCCCTGATGAACAAAACCCAAGAGCGGTTCAAGCAGGTGTACGAGCGGGCGCTGAACGCGCTGCGCGTCGGTGAACCCGCGCAGGCGGAGCGGCAACTCCGAGCGATACAGGCGACGCTGCCGGGGGAGATCAACAGTTTGCGAATTCTCGGCCTCGCGTTGCTTGCTCAACAGAAAACCTCTGCGGCGGTCGAGACTCTTGAGCGAGCCGTGGCAGCCGCGCCGGATTTTGCCCTCGCGCGCGCGGATCTAGCGCGCGGGTATCGCCATGCAGGTCGCACGGCGCAAGCCCACGCTGAGATCCGGACTGTCCTTAAGCGCTCACCGGCGCTGGCAAGCGCGTGGTTGATATACGGTGATGTGTTAGTCGATATGCGGAGGTACTCGGCCGCCAGCATCGCGTACCGGCGCTCGCAACGCGCGGATCCGCACGCGTCGCGCTTGGCGGCGGCGCGACGAGCGTTTGCGGCCGGGAGGAGCGAAGACGCGGAATCGGCTTTCCGCGAGATCCTTGTCATTGATGCGAGTCACGTGGGTGCGCTGTGCGGATTAGCCGCAGTCCTTATTGGCGCGGGTATGGCGTTCGAGGCGGAGCGCCTGTTGAAGCACGCGCTGAAGCAAACAGCGCATTCGCCTTTGGTGTGGGGGCTCCTGGGGCAGGCGCTGCTGGAGGCGGGCCGACTATCGGAAGCGGAGATTGCGACTCGCCGTGCGCTTTTGGTCGAGCCAAAGAACGTCCAGTACTGGATCGCGCTTGGCGCCGTTGCCGCTCGCCTTCTGCAGCCGGACAACGCGTTGATGGCGTATCGGGAAGCCGAGCGTCTCGATCCACGCCAGCGGCTGGTCCATCTTTCAATCGGCCATGTTCTGAAAACCTTGGGTCGCCGTGCCGAATGCGAACGTGTATATCACGAATGCATTGCCGGCGGCCTCGATTCCCACGAGGCCTATTGGAGCCTGGCGGACCTCAAGAACTACCAGTTCACTGAATGTGAAATTGCTGCGATGCAGGCGCGTCTCGCCGGAGGCGCGAGTGACGTCGAAGCTGCCCTGCTGCACTTCGCGCTCGGTCGCGCCCGGGAGCAGGAGGGATGCACGACCGAAGCATTTCTCCATTACCGGGAAGGGAACCGTCTGCGCGCACAACAGTCGCCGTTTGACCTTGCCGGATATGAAAACAAATGCCGACGCGCGATGGCGTGCCTGGGAGTCGCATATTTCGGCTCGGTCAAGGGCGCCGGCTGTGCGGACGCGGCTCCCATTTTCATCGTCGGTCTGCCGCGATCAGGTTCGACGCTGGTAGAACAGATATTGGCCAGCCATCCGAGCGTCGAAGGGACGATGGAGCTGCCCAACGTGCCGAACTACGTGCGCGAACTCGACCGCTTGAATCCGCGATTGGATGCTTATCCGGAAAGCCTACGATCAGCGCCGCACGAGGTGCTCACGGCGTTGGGTAACCGCTATATCGAGGAAACGCGCTCCTTGCGCCGCGGCCTCCCGCGCTTCATCGACAAGCTTCCCAACAACTTTGCGCACATCGGCTTGATACATGCCATTCTCCCGAATGCGACCATCATCGACGTGCGCCGTCACCCCATGGATGCCTGTTTCAGCTGTTTCAAGCAATATTTCGCGTCGGGGCAGGCATTTACATACGATCTGCAATGTCTTGGTCGCTACTATCGGTGCTATCTTGAGCTGATGAATCACTGGGACACGGTTCTCCCGGGCAAAGTCTTGCATTTGTCCTACGAAGGCCTGGTAGCGGCCCCCGACACCGAAATCCGCCGGCTGCTCGCGCATTGTGGTCTCGAATTCAACCCGCGCTGTTTGCAATTCCACGAGACGCAACGCCCGATTCGTACTTCGAGCTCGGAACAAGTCCGCCAGCCACTGTATGCCTCGAGCGTCAGTTACTGGCGGCGGTTCGAGCGCGAATTGCAACCGCTTGTTGAAAGCCTCGGAGACTGCGTGGAGCGATATCACTCGACCGGCTGACCGGAAGAGATCAGAAAATCACCTGGCTCAGAGTTCGCCGTCGGCGGCGCGGCGCGTGTCGAGTTGACGGAACCGGGTTGCGCCACGAAGATCGGCCTGAGAGCTGTCGAGTAGAACACGAGGGATGCATGTGCCATATGATCAAACGCGCAAACAGCACCGTGAGTCTAGGAAGGCAATCGGCATCGCATCGGCCTCGGCGACGTTCATTCCGTCTACCTTAAGTCTCGCCATCGCAACCTGCTTGTACGGCGGAATCCGCATGTCAGGGGCGCTTGCAGAGACGACCGGCGATGCGCTCGACGAGATCGTCGTGACGGCGCGCAAGCGCTTGGAGAATCTGCAGGACGTCCCTCAGAACATCGACGTGTTTACATCCCATGATCTGCAGAACTCCGTCATAAAGGGCTTGGACGATTTCGCATTGCTCGCTCCCTCGATGTCGGCGGTGAGCATCGGACCCGACAACCAGCGCTTCTTCATTCGTGGCGCATCGGACGGCAGCGGCCCGACCTTCGGCACCTCCAATGTCGAGACAACGGGGTATTTGGTCGATGACCTCTCGCTCGATTTTTATGGGCATATGCCGGACTTGCATCTGTATGACATCGAACGCATCGAGATATTGAACGGTCCCCAAGGTACGCTGTTCGGCGCGAGTGCGATGGCCGGCGCAGTGCGCATCGTCACCAAGAAACCGGATCCCGGCGCGTTCAGCGCCGGTGTCGACATCGACGGGGGGCATCTCGAGGGCGGCGCCAATAACTGGACCTACGAAGGCTTCGCCAACATACCGCTCGTCGAGGGCCGGAGCGCCGTGAGACTATCAGCCTATAGCGAATATGACGGCGGTTACATAGACAACCTATTGGCCACGCGCCATTGGCTAAACGGCACCATCTCGACGAACGCGGCCTGGGCCGGCAGCGACTTCAACCGGCAAGACGTCGTCGGCGGGCGTATCGCGCTGCTGCAGGACTTCTCTGACGATTGGCGCACGACGTTGACGGGCTATTATCAGCGGCAGCGATTCCGCGGCCTGTGGGAGGAAAACCCCGCCCAATATGGACCCTACAATCTGCAGCTATTCTCGCCGCAGGGCGGCTACGAGTACGACCAATTCCTGGATTTGCACGTGGACGGCAATGTGGGTATCGCCGATCTCGTGTACGCCGGTGGCTACTCATCGCAGCGGCGGCTCCGGCTGTACGATTTTTCCGATTACGCGCAATACAGCTCGTATGCGAGTTTCGCGCAGGGCAGTGCCTGCAAGACCTCGCCGATCAATGGAACGGGATCCTACGGCGGTTGCAACGTGCCCTACATGTACGGTCAGGTCAGGGGCGTCATTCAGAAGTGGTCCAACGAAGTGCGGCTGCAATCGAAGAGCGGCGGACGGGCGCACTGGACTCTCGGCGTCTATTGGGAAAAAACCGCGGACCCCTATTCGGGGGTAGAGCTTCTGCCGGGCATCAATTTCTCCGGTGCCCAGGCGCGCAATGCCATCAATGCTTACGGCAACCTGGCCTCCCCTGTTCCGCACGTCTATTACGAGGACTATGCGGTTTTCGATTACATTCAAACGTCGGAATTCGGCGATCTGACCTTCGATCTTGATGACCGCTGGAGCGTCGAGGGCGGCATCGTTCATTTTCACGGGTCGACGTCGGAGCTGACCAGCGCGGAATCATATTACTACCAGCAAGTCGTGCCCGTGCTGCGGGGCTCATCCGATGAAAAAACCAGCTTCAAGGCCGGGGTGAATTTCAAGCCGACGGACCATGATCTCCTGTACGTCGCATTTGCGCAGGGATTTCGGGACGGCGGATTCAATTATGTGGATGCCAGTGATGCATCGAAGTATCCGGCTCAATTTCAACCCGACACTCTGAACAACTACGAGGCGGGATGGAAGAGCACGTGGCTGGGCGGACGCGTCGTCTGGAACAGCGCGCTCTATTACATGCGCTGGAACGACTACCAGATCGCGATCAGCGTCCTCGGTCCCCCCTTCGGCTTCCGGGCTAATGTGGGCGATGTTCGCATATATGGCCTCGAGTCCAGCATCCAGGCGCGTCCCCTCGACGGGTTGCGGCTATCCTTCACGGCGAACTACAACGATTCGAAACTGGAGAGCAACGAGTATCAGAGTGCTTACTATGTGGTGACACCCGGCGAGCGTCTTCCGGAAGCGCCCTATTTTAATTTCAGTGCGGCATCTCGGTATGACAGGCCAATCGGCGGCGCATTGGCTGCATTCGTGCAAGTCGATGTCGGGCACAAGGGCGACATGTGGAACAACTTGAATCAAAACGACCGCACTCTGCAGCCGGCCTACACCATCGCCAACCTGCGGTTTGGCTTCGAAAGACCGGACGGCGGCTGGCAGGTCGAGGCCTACATCGGCAATCTATGGAATACTCGTGCCGTGGTATTTGCCGACTACTCCAGTTGGTTTGCGCAGGACGTCCCAATTCCGCCGCGCGTTTTCGGCCTCCGGCTCAAATATCGCTGGGGCCAACCGCAATAGGCTTCGTTGACCACGGGATTCGGAGCGCCCCATGTCGAGGGTCCCCGGCATTCCTGGGGCGAGTCTCAACGCACGAGTCGAGTGTTGCTCCCGCACGTTGAGACTCGACCGCAATGGGCTCTCAATTCCCGTCATTTACGCGCTAACAAATCGGCACCGCTTCGGCTCGCCATTGCCTGCAGTAGCGGCTCTGCTTTGGCCATCGCACTATCGACGCAAGCGAGATAATTCTCATGATGCGATAAATCAAGTTCATCGGCCACCTGCGAGCACAGCTTGCGTGCGGCTTGATGCAGCCGCTCGCGCGCAGCACGTTGACCCTCCAGCGTGGAGAGATCGATACCTGCCAGCGTGACTTTTTTGGCGCGCATTTCTCCTGAAATCTGACCCGCTACCGCTGCGGAAGTCAGTCCGACAAAGGCGACCATCGCTGCCACTACGATCAGGTTCTTCTTGGCCCCGAGATGTCGAGGCCGACGATTCAAATTAATCATTGCAATATCTCCTGTCATTGGGTTGGAATTCTTTCGCTCCCAATCTGTCAATTTCTCGATGGGGCGGCAGCAAATTTCCGACCAAACACGGGCCCACGGGAGTGAGCGGCGCCAAAGCCGGCGCGAAGATGAATCGGTGGGGAGAGACTCAAGTTTAGGCGTGCTTGAACAAATGCGCGTGCGATGCGCTGACCGGTAGAAGCTCGGTGCGATCCTTCAGCTTCAATTCGAGTGTGCCGCGAAACGAGCGGTATATCGTGTCGATAGCGCTCACGTTGACGACCACGCCTCGGTGAATCTGCCAGAACACGTTCGGGTCCAGCTTGGCCTGCATCTCCTTGAGAGAAGAATTCAGCAAGAAGCTGGAGGAGCGCGTGTTGACCGTCGTGTACTTATTGTCGGCGCGCAGATACAGGATCTCCGAAACGGCGAGTACTCGGAGTTCCGAACCGTGCGGTACGGTCAGCCACTTAAGATAGCGAGATTCGTTACCTACGGCGGACTTCAGCATGTCCACGAGGCCTGTCAGATCTGCGGGCGGCTCGCGCAGCCGGTGCCGGAGGCGCTCGACCGTCACCTTCATTCGCTCAGGCGATATGGGCTTCACAATATAGTCGAGCGCGCCGTCCTTGAAGGCATCGACCGCGTAATTGTCGTAGGCCGTGATGAACACGACGTGGGCCTTGCCGCTGGCTTGTCGCGCGACCTCAATGCCGTTGAGGCCCGGCATATGAATATCAAGAAACAAAATGTTCGGTCCGAATTGCTCCAAGGCATCGACAGCTTGCTGCCCATCGCCCACCTCGGCACATATATGCAACTCCGGCCAGAGCAGGCGCAGCGTTTCCCGAATTTCGGCCCGGAGCAGTGGCTCATCCTCGGCAATGATCGCGAGCGGAGTAATCATGTCCTGGAAGTCTCGGTTTCGCGCACCGCCACGGTTCGAGCCAGCGCGGCTCGCAGCGATTGAATGAGCGCGTTGAGTTCAGCCTCGGCTTCCGGCGCAGAGCGCTCGTAACCCCGTTTGATGTCGTGCAGCGCGCCGAACAGCATTGCGGGATCGATCTGCGCCTCGGCCGTCGCGAGTCGTGAGTCGACGAGTTGGTTCTCCAACTGAACTCGCCGCAGCTCGGCACGGCGAAAGTTCTCCAGCAGGCGGTCCGCCGTGCGCTGGTTCATGTATACGAGCATCACGAAAGCGCCGTAGATGTACATATGGAAGCTCGTTTCGATGACAGCTCGCGGCCAAAGGGGGGCCTGCGCCTGGGGTAGTCCGAAAATGAGGACATAAACCCAGAGCATGGATACGCTCGCGATGCCCGCAAGTGGAAGCGTCATGAGGATGGCCAAGGGATAGGTGTAACGGGCCTTCGCCCCCCGCTCGAGAGCCGCATCCGCGAACAATGCCACCGGTACGGTCAGGAGCACATTGAGTGCCATCGACGCGTAGCCCAAGCTCGGATGCCCGATCCAGGTGCCGAACAAATGCGATTCGGTGGATTCGATGAGAATGGCAAGTTGCCCCAAGGCCTGCGTGAGCAGCATTTTGCGCCACGTTAGCGCAGCCCAGGTTGCATGCAGCCAGTCCTTCACACGCTTTCCATGGGAATCGAGACTGTCGCTACCGTTCCTCGCGAAGCGAGCCGCGCCAACGACAAGATAGCCGCGTCGCCGTACAGCATGGCTAGCCGCCGTCGAATATTTGCAAGACCCAGACCATGACCATCTGTTGCGGCAAGTCCCTGACCGGAGTCCGCCACCTTCAAGACCAGCGCCTCGCGCTCGCGGCTCACGCTGACACGGATGGAACCTCCCTCCACCGCCGGGTTGATCCCATGCTTGATCGCGTTCTCAACCAGCGTCAGCAAAATCATGGTCGGAATTCGCTCCGCGGAGAGGTCGTCCTGCACCAGCAGCTCGTAGGACAGCCGCGTTCCCATGCGAATCTGGTGAATACGCAAATACGCGTCGATGAGCTGCAGTTCGTCCGCCAGTGAGCACTCCTCCTGCCGCAGCTTCGGCAGGGCCTCGGACAAGTAGCGCATCAGATTGTCGATCATGTCGACGGCGGCGGGGAGGTCGATGCGTGCCAGCGTTCGAATCGTGGCCAGCGTGTTGAACAGAAAATGCGGCTCGATCTGAGCGCGAAGCAATTGCAGGCGGGCGCGTTTAACGTCGGCATCGAGCACCGAATCCTCGATCTGGCGCTGCATGAGCCGGCTTGCAGCGGTACGTGCCGAGCTCCGATACACGCAGGCGGCCACGATCAATGATTGCATGAGCAAGCCCTGGAGATTCCAGGTGGGCTCTCCCTCGATGAAGAAGAACAGCGTGCAGAATCCCCACATGAGCAACAGAGTTGCCGCCAACTGAAGGTAGCGACGAGCTCCCGATTGCGGGGCGATATTAATGGAGATCGTGAGCGGCGGCACCACAGGCAGCTGATGCGCCGCCATCACCAGAAAGAAAAAACTAGATTCTCTCCACGCCGTGGCAACGCCATGTTCTAGCGCGTTCCAAACGAACATATCGAGGTCCCATGCGACCATCAGCCCCAGGGTCACGGCCAGTGCGTAGCTCATGCCCACGAAGAGTCCCCGCCGCCGCATTCTCGCCAGCCATCCACTTCCGTGAGGCAATGCCGCTATGTCTCCGTGCATTGCGGTGACTCTAGCAACTCCCTCGCGCCGAATCACGTCGCGTCGCGATGATTAGACGCTACCAAAGACGTTCTTTCGCTTCCCCGCGGTATCGGCTAGCAAATTCACACCCGAAAAGACCATCTTCACACCTGGCATTCAGGGTTTCATCGGAAAGCTCGATTATTCAGGTCAGGAATGAGAAAGGATGCGCAAGAACCTGGAGTCGCCGCTCGAAAACGCTCTCCAACGCAACAAAAGTACTCGGAGGCTAATCTCATGAAAACAACTCTCATCGCAATTTCTGCTACTGCAGCCTTATCGCTTTTCGGATTGTCTGCGCATGCCAACTGCGCGTATCGAGGCGCCGGGAATCAGCAGGACATGCAACTTCCTGAGTATCTCCAGCACTTCGAGGACCATGAAGGCATCGTGGGAACCTGGCTGGTGAATTACGGCCCTGATGGCCAAGCCTTCATTCAATGGCACAGAGATGGCACTGAGTGGGAAAACATCACTCACCCCGCCATAGGCGGAAACATCTGCATGGGTTCTTGGGTAGCGACAGGACCGTGGACTTATTCCCGCAACCACTTCGGTTGGATTTTTGATTCGACCACCGGATTGATCGCCGGATATTTCAATGAGACCGAGACTGACACGCTGTCGAAAAGCGGAAACTCATATACCGGAACCAACGTTACAACTTTCTACGATATGGCCGGCAACGTCGTGCCAGCACCGGGAGCACCGTCCCCGGCACCATCGGGTGGATATCCTGGTACGTCGTCGGCGGTGCGAATCGCGCCGTAGACCTCATGCTCCCGTCGTCGCGAAGCCTGCGGCGGCGGGAGCCGTGTCCACGCCCTGCAGTCAGGTCTTGAAGCGCGTCTGAAACGTTCCTGGCGGGTCGCCATGAGCCGGCGTTGCGTGATTCCGGACGTCCTGTGCCTTTCTAGGGCAGAATTTGGTCACAGTCTAACGAACTCAGTTTGGAGGTTTTAGTCGTAAGTTTTTGTTTTAATTGGTAGCGGGGGCATGATTCGGAATTATAACTATTGGAATTCCCACGTGATTTTCTTCGACTCGAAGAAGGGAAAGTAATCCTGGAAGCGGCATTGCTGCACCCTACGATCCCGCCGGGAGAGCGCGCACGCGAATGCGGCCAGGTTCGACCACCGAAAAATTCCCAGGCCAATCGTCGCGTGCCATCAGAACATCGGCGATGACCTTGCCGACACCTGTCGGGCCGAGCGCAGGCAAGCGGAAGAGTACGATACCGCAGCTCGCCGGCAGACCAGATCGCCACGCGAGCTCACCAAAATCCTTATCGAAAGTCAGGAGTACGCGGGCATCTTTTAGACTGCGCGCAAGGACATCTTGATCGGTGATGCCCGGCGCGTCGGTCCTGATCCAGACTACGTCGTGCCCAGTTGCGCGAAGCGCAATGACCGCATCCCCAGGAAAGTTCTCATCCGCAAGAAACCGCATCGTCAGGCTATCGCCGCGGGGTACACCTTTTCAGATTGCAATATCTCACTGGCATATTGCAGGCACGCGGCAATGTCGTCGTGCGTGATACCGGGGTAGTTCCGGAAAATATCGGCCTCAGTCCAGCCCTGCCCCAACAACCCCACTATGAAATCCACGGCCAGCCGAGTACCCCGGACAACAGGCTTTCCGGCCAGCACCGCGGCATCTAGGGTTATGCGATCTCTCCAGTTCATTGGGCCAGTGTACCAGCGATGAGTCACTTCCTACCAGGCGGCTGCTTCAGTGACTCGTAGGTTTGCAGAAATTCACAGGCGAA
>Ga0335073_10015014_pt1 | contig 10837 bp, 14 predicted proteins | sample Lox_Sample_22_FD_207093 | JGI IMG/M metagenome (GOLD analysis project Ga0335073, IMG submission 207093) | Soil microbial communities from Loxahatchee National Wildlife Refuge, Florida, United States - Lox_Sample_2.2 | ecosystem: Environmental > Terrestrial > Soil > Wetlands | place: USA...
GACGTCGTCGATTGTTTCCACTTCTACAATCTTCGCGCCGGTCGTTCTGATCTGATGGTCCCACCCGCTGCGATGTGCTCGCTGAATGATGACCTCGGACTTCATGCCGGTTAAATCCGGGATCTGTCTGATATACGCGTCGTTGTTTCCGGTAAGAATCCCCGCGTAGCCGTTTTGAATTGCCGACGCGGCGCCTGAGGTCACGATGGCGCTATAGCCTTCGGGTAGCTTCAACATCTGCGCGATTCGCATGCCTACCGCCGCTTCCAGGTCCATGATGACCACGAAATGCTGCGACGCCAGTTCCATCACCGCCTTGACCTCCGGGCGTATCAGGGAACCGCCAAGAACCGTCTCCGTACCCTGGCCATTGATGACGGTGGTTAAGCCCAGCTCGGTGTATACATTCCCGCTTTCACCCAGCCCGGTTATCTTCCCCTGCCAGGTACCGTCTTTGCCGGCGGACGCATCTGCGGCTGCGAAGAGTTTCCGGCCGCCAAGCACGGATCCGGCCAGAATACCGAGACTGCTTAGAAATCCTCGACGATTCAATTCGTCCGAGCCGAACTTCCACATCGCGTTCTCTCCTGAAATGTATGGATGGTGACGAAAACCGTGCAGCGATTGACGGGGGTGACAAGACGCCATCACTTTATCATGCCGGGTAGGGCATGCGAGAACAATACAGGCAAACTGTACAGGTTAACTGTATATCTGTTACAGTTCCGTTATGGCAGAAACGTTGCCGGGTAAGGACGCCGCACTGGCCTCCAGGCTTGCAGCGGAGCTGCGCACCACCTTGGGGCATCTAAAACGCAAGCTGCGACAGCAGGGAAGGCAGCACGACTTGACGCCGTCTCAGGCCGCAGTGATTCTCCGCTTGGAACAGGACGGACCGGCGACGGTATCGAGCCTTGCCAGGGGCGAGGGAATGCGACCTCAGTCGATGAGCGCTGTGATCGCTCCGCTGGAGGAAATGGGCTTTGTGGCCGGTGCTGCGGACCCGAACGACGGGCGAAAAACACTCATGTCGCTCACAAAAGCCTGTAGGAAGTCGCTCGAGGACGGGCGTGCCGCTCGCGAGGACTGGCTGTCGCGAGCGATCCAGCAGAAACTCTCGCTACAGGAACAAAAGAAGCTAGCTTCAGCCATACACCTGCTTGCGCGGCTCACTGAGGACTGACGATCCCGCAACGAATCGGGCCAATCAACATTCGATCACTCGTTTTCCATTGCAGGACACCCTTTATTGAATAGCGCAGAGGAGCGCTGAATCATGAACTGGCTGCACACCGTGTCTTACTTTTTCGGAGGCATATTTCTCGCCAATGTCGTGCCCCACTTGGTTAGCGGCATGATGGGAAGACCCTTTCAGACGCCGTTCGCCAAGCCTCCGGGGAAAGGTCTCTCATCCTCGACCGTGAATGTTCTCTGGGGCTTCGCCAATTTGGTCCTGGCCTATCTGCTTCTGCTGCGCGTTGGCTATTTCGATCTGCGATCCATTGCCTGCATCGCACCGTTTGCTGCTGGCGCACTGCTCATCAGCCTACAGTCGGCACGCCATTTCGGTCAGTTTCATGGTGGCAATACCCCAGGGCGCCCATGAGGAGTCCGCTCTCCGGGGCTTTCCGAGCCCTGACGAACTTCAACTTTCGTTTGTGGACAGCGGGCGGCCTGATATCGAACATCGGGACCTGGATGCAGCGCGTGGCACAAGACTGGATTGTGCTGACGCAACTCACCCACCACGACGCCACTGCCGTCGGCATCGTCACCGGCCTGCAGTTTGCACCGCAGCTGCTTCTGCTGCCCTGGAGCGGAGTGGCAGCGGACCGGTTCAACCAGCGCAAGCTGCTGATGCTGACCCAGGCCTCCATGGGTGTGCTTGCGACTGCGCTCGGAATCCTTACCATCACGGGTCACGTTCGGCTTTGGCATGTCTACGTGTTTGCCTTTGTTTTTGGCGCGGCTGCTGCCCTCGACGCGCCGGTGCGCCAAACGTTTGTCGGGGAACTGGTGGGTGACGAGTACTTGCCCAATGCCGTCGGACTCAACTCCACCTCGTTCTTCGCGGCCCAGATGATCGGCCCGGCGGTGGCAGGCGTGGTCATCGCAAAGATCGGGACAGGCTGGGCATTTGTCTTGAACGGGCTGTCTTTCGGTGCTGTCCTGCTCTCCATGTATTTCCTGCGGGTCCATGAGCTCAGGACAAATGCCAGAGCTTCTCGTGCGCCGGGTGGCTTCCTCGAAGGGGTCCGGTATGTGCGGGCTAGACCGGACATCCGATCTATCCTGGTCATGCTGTTTCTAATCGGAACATTCGGTCTGAACTTCCCGATCTTCATCTCCGCTATGGCGGTGAAAGTTTTTCATACCGATGCCCGCGGATTCGGTTTGCTCTCGTCCATCATGGCGATCGGCACGGTGAGCGGAGCGCTACTGGCCGCCGGCCGTGACAAACCAAAATTCGGCACGCTGCTCCTCGGCTCCGGAGTCTTTGGCGTCGGTTGTACGTTTGCGGCTCTCTCCCCCGGATACTGGTGGTTCGCTGTGGCCCTGGCGGTGATCGGTGCGGCGGTCCTCACCTTCACTACCGCGACCAACAGCATGATGCAACTTTCAACGATGCCGGCCATGCGCGGCCGGGTCATGGCGATTCGCTTAGGCCTGGGGCTTGGCGGAGCAGCCATGGGAGCGCCCATTGTCGGTTGGATAGCCAATCATTTCGGGCCGAGGTGGTCGTTAGGCGCGGGCGCGATTTCCGCCTTGCTCGCAGCCCTGGTCGCAGCCCTGATGATGGCGAAACCTGAGGCTGCGCAGCTAGACACGTAGTCCGCCGTAGTAATCTGCTTCCTTGACTCCGCCTGTTATCCCCTTCTTTTGGCAAGAAAATTCTTCTTTGCATCCGCTGGCTGGTAACTGCTGGTAACGTTCTTCGTACCGTCCAGGAAGCGGAACAAGTATCGACCCGGAAGTCCATACAACTTTAAGATCAAGTCAGCAAGGAGATGGTGGGAGAGGGTATGCAACTGCTGTGGCATTGTCTGGTGAATGCGTCGTTTGGCTACCTGATGCTGATTGCCGTCGTGCGCATCGTTCAGGAAGTCGTAGTCCTTGGTTCTGCCATGCATCGGGAACGGGCGAAGTAACCTCCGCCCGTCGAAAATTCCAGTAAGGTCGTCGCTCAGGCATTGCTTGCCTGGCGTTATCGCGGTGAAGTAGCAGTTCGCCTTGAAGCGAGCCCGCTCGAAAACTCTTTGTTCAGGGAGACTGAAGCTATTCTATTGACGGCTCGCGTTGCGGACAGAAGCCACAAACTGGCCCGATCTTTCAGCCGCAGAGTCAGGAGACGCGGAGGCGTGTGAGGCATTGCTGCCACTATAGGTACAGGCGAAGGTCGCGGGGAGAGTGCGCGGCTTATAACTTTCCGGCAAAGAGCCGACGGTCGTAGTGCGCAGAACGGCGCGGGTGCAAGCGTAGTCCAGGGAGCTGAAGCCGCTGGGTTTGCCTATTCTGACATTGCTCAGAGAACCGTCGCGGTTCACGTCGAACCACATCTCCGCCGAATTTCCCGCAGGAATACTTGCATCCACAAGTTCGTAACTACGGAAGTTCTGTTGCAGCCTCTCCGCCATTTGTTTCATGTACAGATCGGAGGGTTTCACGGAATAGGTCACCGGCGCAGGTATCTGTTCACTCGCCGGCGGAACATCCTGTTGAGGTGCCGGCGGAACATCCGGCGGGTGATAGGTGCAGTCGTAGATAACGTTCAGACTGTCTTTGGCCCCTCCTTCAGGCGGCCCAAATGTTCTGACCTGCCGCACAGCGTTCACACAGGAGAAGTCCAGCGAAGGATGCCAGCTGGATGCAACCAGGGAGACATTTTGAGGGAATCCTTCGCGTGAGATGGTGAATGCGAGGACTGCGGTGGCTCCTGCGGGCGTATGGAGGACTGTGGACGGATTCAGGTTGCGGGAGATTTTCTCGTGAATCACGTCTCCATACCACTTGGAAGGGGTAGGCTGATTCACGTCCGCCTGCACTTTTCTGGTAGCCTCGGCAGCATCGGCCTGCGCCGTCAGGCTGTTCGCCACGGCGTGCTGATTGGTTGTTATGGAATAAAGAGAGAGGCCCCCGCAAATGAGGATTGCGCCTGCCATCGTTGCGTAAAGCAACCGTGTCGGGGAGAACGCGGCTCCAGATAGGAAAGATACCGATGTCTGTGGAGGCGCGAGAACGGCTCGCAATGCGTCCAGGTCCCCGGCCTGGTATGCCTCATTGGCCAGTTTTGTGAGCCATTCGCAGCGGATTCGATCCTGTTCGTCGATTGCCAAATCAGGATGAACGCGTTTGAGAACGCGAACCCATAGCTGTTTTAATTCCGGCGATGGCATATCCATGCTGCACTCTCGTACTTCGACAGTTTCAGGAAAAGATGGTCTGCGCTACGGCCTGGAGAACAGAACTGAAGGAAGCCACAAAACAGAACAGACCTCAATGCCTGCTGATGGGCACGACGATATTTGCAAGAGTGAAGACGCGGAGGGGGCCTGGTTCGTGCTACCGCCACAGCAATGTCGACGTAGGCCTCTACGCTATGTCCGCCATTTTCTTTTCCCAAATAGTACGGTCTGGCCGCGCGCGGGTACAACACCGTTGATAGACATGTTTGTTACCTTTGTGTGAGGCGTCTCACGCTTTCGCGTTAGCCGGGCTGAGGTAGGATCCTGGATACCCTACGCGCAGTTGTCATCCCGAGCGCCTGACCTGCTTGCGGGGAAGTTAAGGGAGGTTATGAACGGCTTCAACGGAATTGTCATCTCAACCCTGGCAAAGCCCTTGAGCGCTGGATGTGTCTCTCCGTCACCAAGTGCTATTTCTGTCTAATCTCCTGACCTCACGCGACAATTCAACATGTCGCCTGCATGCGGCGGCCGACGGGTTGCGTGTACTGGTTCTGTAGGGGAGTGACCAGCCGCTTTTCCGCCTGGAATGACTTGAAAACTCTGTAGATGCGCTATTCTGTGCCGGGTCGCGATTCCAGGTACAGACCAGAGTCGACCCGGAAAGGAGCCGTCGTATGGCCCGCATCATGACCATCGGAGAGATCCTGGTGGAGATCATGGCGATCGAGCGCGGGCAGAGCTTCCGCGCGCCGGGCGCTCTGATGGGGCCTTTCCCCAGCGGCGCTCCCGCCATCTTCATCGACCAGGTGGGCCGGCTCGGACATTCGGCAGGAATCATCGGCTGCGTAGGCGACGACGATTTTGGCTGGCTGAACATCGATCGCCTGCGCCGGGACGGTGTCGATACGAGTGCCATCGCGCTGCTGCCCGACGCGGTCACCGGAAGCGCATTTGTCACCTACACGGAAACGGGCGAGCGCCACTTCATCTTCAACATAGCCAATAGCGCCTCCGGCCGCCTCACCGCGTCGTCGGTCACCGAGCCGGTGCTCGCCGATTGTTCATGGTTACACGTGATGGGTTCCTCCCTCTTTTCTCCGGGAATCACCGAAGCCGTCCACAAGGCGATCGTCTTGGTGAAGCGCCGAGGTGGCATCATCTCCTTCGACCCGAACATCCGGCCGGAGATACTCAGAGGCGGGGGTATGCGAGAATCGCTGCAATCAGTGCTCCAACAGACCGACGTGTTCCTGCCGAGCGGCGATGAGGTGGCTCTGCTCATCGATGCGGCAACGGAAGCCGAGGCCATCAAGCAGCTACTCGCCCTTGGAATTCGAGAGATCGTCGTGAAGCACGGCAGAGCCGGCTGTACCTATTACGACCGTTCATCCCGCCTGGATGTACCGGCGTTTGCCGTCCGCGAACTCGACCCCACTGGCGCCGGCGACTGCTTCTGCGCCACGTACGCCGCGTGCCGCGAAGAAGGCAAAGCGATCCACCAGGCGCTGCGCTATGCCTGCGCGAGCGGAGCGATTGCCGTCACCCGCAAAGGTCCCATGGAGGGCACTGCGACCTTTGCTGAACTGGATACGCTCATTGGCCTTTGAGCAATCAAGCCCCCTTCAGGGGACGCAACCCTCTGACGGATATCAATAAATTCTGTTGAACGCGCGCCGCGACAACTCCGGTGATACACAAATCCGGTCGCAGACGGGGAGAATTGAGATCACAATCGAAACAGCATCCCAAAACCCATCGGTCCACCTAAGGAATTACATGGTTGATCGAGGCAGTCCTCGACTGCGGCTTTGGGATCATCTCTCAAATGAAGGCTGTACCGCGTCAGTGGGACTTCAGGGGTAAAGTGGACACTGCTGCCGTTCCGCGGTATTCCAACTGGTACTCAACTTTCCGCTTCGTTGCGATGGGAAAGTAGAGATAACCAGCGACCGGGTTCGAGACGTCTGCGTCCTTCAATTCCTTGTCGAGCAGTTCTGTCTCCATGGTCTGTCGATCAGAGTCGGTGGTTGCGGCGGATGTATTCTTATCAACTGCAACCCCGACGCCTGCTCCGTAAACCACACCACTGGCGCGACGACCGTTTCCTTCATAGTCGGGATAGCTTACATAGCCGACATTTGCGGTCGGATACAGCGTTACATCATGGCTACTCTCAGGCCGCTTCTGGTAAATGGAAGCTATTGTCTGGGGGCTCGCCGGACTAAGCACGTCCTTGCCGTCAGAGGTGCGCAGCACAAAATCAGACTGCTTCAGGCTGATTGTCTTACTATTTGCGGGGTAGAAGCCAATCTCTACCACAATGTACCGGCCGGCCAAAGGAGTGGCGAAGGAATTCCGGACTTCGGTGTTTGAGAGTTCCTTTGCTCCGATGGAATAGGGCGGCTGAACCATGGATGCTGGGTACGCAGCCGCGGACGCCCGTGGCGCCGGGGCATTTTGCCCGATCGCCACGCAACCACTCAGCAAACCCAAGATCAGTACACATTTACCAAACTGAGTCATGACGTTCTACTCCAGGCTGACCTTAACAGTCTTGCCGGTCAAAACATAGATGCGCTTCTTCTTGGGGGCTTGATTCTTCCGGCGAACTTCAAGATCGTAGATGCCCGGCGCCAGCCAGAACTTCTTCAACGTGGCAAGGGTTCCTGCGTACGCGTTGTCAAGGTAAACTTCCGAATTATCATAGGGGCCTTGCAGGCTGACTTGCCCCTTGTCAGGCTGGGGAACCAGATAGACGGGAGAAGGGAAGAACGGGTAGCCGACCCATGGATCGTAAAGGAACGGCGGATAGAACCCAGGCCAAACCGGACCGGAATAATAACCATACCCCGCGCCTACCGAAATTGTTCCGAGGCGGACACCCGCTGAAGCGGAGCTCAGCGAACCAAACGCGAGCAGCCAAACGAGCATAAGCGACGGCAACCGAAGTGTTGCCATATCTCGTCCCTCTCGGACCAATCATACGCTGGATCAGACCACAAATTGCACAAATTCCACGGCCAGTCATGAACGTATAGTTAGAAGCGGCTACCTCGTACCTAGACTGTCCCGAACCCACTTTGAGTAGACCCATTCGTATGAGCCAGAAGCGGGGGTTCTCGGCGTTCGGGATGTCAATCCAGGAAAAGCAGGACAGGCGAAGACGACCCCAGATGGAAAGGCTGTCGTTCGCGTTAACCCACAGCTTTTGTTCGTGGCTGCTAGCTCAACGGCGACAGCTCGCGCATCTTTTTTCCGATAGAGGTAACTCCGTCTGTCCCGGGAATATCCTGACCCGCAGCAGCCCACGCACGTCTACTTGATCCGTTCGAGTGCGAATGCCGGCTTACCACATGAATGTTTGGCCAGGAGCGATTTGACGAGAACGAGGCAGTGCGGTGAGTCGAGTGGGAAAGGTGCCGTCCCATCGACCAACCCATGCTTTGAGGGTGCTGAAGGAATTTCGGCCGGGAACTCGTTTGTCGAGATGTACGTTATTGGATGACATGAAACCTTGGCTGGCCCTTGTGGTATTTCTCTGCTTTAATGCTCTGGATATCGGCAACTCGCCTCCGCAACCCAAAAGCAACCTCTTAGCCGGTATGGCTGGCAGGAGGTTCATGTATTGCAAAGCAGGGATCGGCCACGCACTGCCGATGCTGTCGCGGGATGCATGTTTGTCATTCAGCCGTGGGCCCCAGTCGAACGGCCAGTCTGCGAGTCCCCCTCTTGCCGTCTCGTTCAACCTTGAACAAAAAAGCTTTTGGAGAAAACCTCTATGATTCGCAGCATGCTCCTCGTCCTGGCCCTTATCCCGTCGTCTGTTTTCACTGACGCACACGCGCAAACCCGGGTCGCCTTCATCGGAGGCAATATCACCTACCAATGGCAAAGTTCGGGCGTGTTTGGAGCCAGTCCCCAATTTACTTTTGAGGGATATGGCTCAAAGATCAACAACTCACCGGGCCCGTGCCACGAAACGAACCAGGTACTAGCCGTCCTTCAGACCATCATTGCCGGTGGCAAAAGACCGGTCATCCACCTGATGGTGGGGGCGGACGACGCATCCGACACCTCTACATCGAATCCGGTCGCGTGGCAATTGCAGTCTTTCGAAACCTGCTTCGCTAACGTAGTGAACACGGCCCTCCAGGCGAAGCTCAAGCTCGTCGTGGGAACCAACCCATACGCGCTGGTCAACAGCATCGATCCTTACAACAAGTACATCTTCGCTTACTGTACGGCCAAGGGCATCCCGGTTATCGACTACCAGACGCTCTTAACCCACGCTAACAACAACTTCGAGGGCACCGAATACCTGACGACCCCCGTCCCTGGCCAGTCACCGAGCATCACGAACAAGGGCTACGCCATCATGAATAGCTTGGCCGATGAGGTGCTCTCCCAAACCATACTTGGCGTAACACTCAAGGCCGGATATCTGGGCAACGAAGCTTTAGAGATGGATGGGCAGCTACCGCTCGAACCACAGCAAAGCGTGAACACCGTGTATCCCGGGACCGAAATGCATTGGCAGGCGTACGGCGAGTTCTCAGACGGAAACACGCGTGAGATCGACAACGCCAACGTGCAGCATGTCTATGGCACCTGGACCAGCTCGAATCCGGAGGTGATCTCGATCGACCCATACGGCAACGCATGGGCGCTCGCGCCGGGTACCGCGAACATTCATTTCACCACACCTTCCGGGGCAACGATCAACGAATGGATCATGTACGTTGACCAGTTTTCCAACCAATCCCTCTAACGCTCGCTCATGAGGGGGCGGCCTCGAAAAGCCATTGCCGCCGCACGCGAGGCTTCGCCCCCCCATCAGATGAGAGTTCGGTTGCACATTGGCCTTACCCCTAAGGGGTTATTTAGCCCTGTCGCGATACCTTCGCCGAAAACCCTGTGTCCCCGTCGCCTCGACGGCCGTCTAGGGAAGTCGTGCCGCTTCTGCGATGGGGTCCCAATGGTCCGTACCGGCGAGGAATTTCCTGGTTGCAAATCCTTTCGCTTCTGCCGCGGTTAGCTGGCGGGAGCCGGCGAGCCTTGACGGAACATTGGCGCCCGGTCCGTCACTGCCGCGTTCCGCGTAGTAGGTATGCTCGATGGTCGAGCCAGGCGTCCAGGGCGACCAGCCCTGCGGACTCAAACTTGCAGGCATCACGCAATCAAGGAAAACAACCCGTGAGAATGGACGCCATGGCCGCCCAAGATAGAAAAACCTGCCGTCGAGATCTTCCGCTGTGATGCGGTCGTGGTGGAATACATAGCCCGTGCTCTGCTCAGCCGAGACGCGCGATTGTGCGGTCAGATATCCCGGGCGGATGATGTGGATTTCACTGCTTTCGAATACGGCAGCGGCGTTGCCAAAGATGAAGTCCACTCCGCCCTGAATATACGAATCCAGAAAATACTGGCGGCCGAAGTCGGAAAACAAAGTGTCCTGGTCACCAAGAAAGCGGCAATGCTTGAAGATGGCACGGTCCGATCGTACCGTGATGGCGACCGCTTGGCCGGTATTTCCCGCGGTATTTTCAAACGTGAGGTTATCCGCCTGGAACGCGTCGCCGCTCACCTGGACGGTCGAGGTGAAGAAAGTCCCCCCTGCACTCTTTGCATTTTGCGAGGCAGAGACCACGACTTTGCCCGGGTCTGCTCCTGTGCCCATCAGCGTGGTGCGCGGCCTGTTTTGGGTGACGAACACGCGCTCGTGATAGATTCCGGGAGCAATCTCTATATACAGTCTGCCTCCCGGACCGGGCTGAGGAGCGTGATCCAGCGCCATCTGAATCGTGGGAAAGCCGGTGTTATCGGCCGTCGCTCCCGGCAAATCGGGAGAAACACGCACGTGGACATCCTGCGCTCGCAGCGGAGCGGAGGCCAGAATGGCGGCCGCGACGGCCAGGTAGCTGAATGTTCGCGTTTTTCGTTTTGCAACCGGCACACAACCTGGCGTCCATTCCGTCCTGTCAGCGGTTGGTGTCGTCACGGTATGGTCACCCATCTCCCCGTGCTTTCAGTGTCTCAGGTTTGCTATGAAGGATGAAGACAGCGGGCATAGGTAATCCGCCGCGGATGGTTGTTTTTATATCTGCTCAGATAGTCCGAACAAATTATTCGCAAATGGAATCAAGGTTCGGGGGAGGGACATTGGCCCGGCTCAATAATCCTGGGTTGCCCACTGCGGCGACGGCGTCAGCGTATAGGGCGATCCAATCCAGGCGAGCAGAAGTATTACGAACAGGCCGATCGCAATCAGCAACCGCGTATCCTCACGTTTCAGCCGGCGCACTATCCTCCCTATGAGGCCTGCTGGGATCCGGTAGCAGAACGCAAAGGATATGAAAAAGAGGGGAAGTAAGAAGAGTGTAGCCGCCTCGTAGGCTTAGTTGAGGCTATCTTTAGATAACGGAAGTTGTCTT
>Ga0335073_10015015_pt1 | contig 10836 bp, 7 predicted proteins | sample Lox_Sample_22_FD_207093 | JGI IMG/M metagenome (GOLD analysis project Ga0335073, IMG submission 207093) | Soil microbial communities from Loxahatchee National Wildlife Refuge, Florida, United States - Lox_Sample_2.2 | ecosystem: Environmental > Terrestrial > Soil > Wetlands | place: USA: Florida...
GATTGTTTTATTTTTCTGGCTTCACCTATGTTAACGCAACGATTTTCGAGAATTTCATGGCACCATTGTTTCTATGTGTAATATGTGAATTTTTAGTTTAGTATCACTCGTGAAGCACCTTCGCTGCTCTGCAGATATCGACTTAGATGTAGAACTCATGCAAGCATCCACAAATATGGGAAGATATATGTGATAAAATTGGTATATCCATTCTGAGTAAATGTAACTAATGCAATCCTTGATCTACATCGTACTCCGCCTTCATGTCTCCATGGTGTGCCCCTACACGTCGACGCAATAGAAGACTCCCATGCCCTCAAGTGTCCACAGTGACCTCGTCCCGATGGAAAGAATGTCCGCATTCAATTTATCTGCGTCACCAGCGCTCTTGAAGGCATACCTCATCCTGTGGTTTGGTAGCGGTGACCAATGCGCACTATGGAAGCTTCCCGGAATCGTGACGAACACCTGTTTGGTTGTCAGTGATGGCTCTGTATTCCACTCACAATTCGGCGGAGCAGCGAGTTCGAAGGCGATAGCGTCTGATTCGCGGGTGAACTCAAGGACCAGGCATGCGAAGGAGGAAGTTGGGTTCAACCAGAAGAAACTGTACACCGGATGAGGAACGCCAGGATCCGGAGGAAGAGGTGCTGTGACCACTGACTCCTTTCGCCGCACTGTTTTCTGTAGATCTTTGAGTTTCGCAGCCGCCGAAGGGGACTGGTCGCCTTTTGGTGCTTCTCCGGATGGCATCGTGATGATGTTGGGTGGAAGAAATTTGTAGGCGAAAATGATGGCAGTGATTAGCAAAGTTAACAGCAGTGTGAAAGAAAAACGTCATGATGAGGATATTCACACTATGTATTAAATGTTGTAACTGTCACGAATTTTGCCACAAATTGAAACTTAATGTTGTAGCTCTAACCATATACCTATTTGGCGGGAAATGCGTAAACACAGATGAAAAGCTTACATTGCTACTGAGCTACTGAAAGGCGGCCCGTTTGTTGCCGGTTCTATGAAAATAATGAGGCAGAATATTTGAGCAAAGTGATACTGACTCGCTCAAACGACAAGCGCCCCCATCTAAGACTACAAGTTGCTTGCAGATTGAAAAGCATCGCGGTGTGAGATGCGAGTGTCAACTTTCCGACCTATATCAGGTTGCTTGTCAGCTTCAATCGCTCTCAAGAGGATACAAGTTCCGCAAAAGCTCGAACATAGTGGCTCAGACATCCAAGGAAGAATTGGCCCTCAATGCACCGTCTTGAATTGGGTTCAATCGACGGGCTAGGGTGGAAACTGCGAATGTTGGGTTGGGTATCATCATTGGCCAGCACTTGTGCGTGAAGAGATGATTGACTTACTTTTTACTCTGGCATCGTGAGTGATGCTATGGAAGGTGATGCTGTTGGGAACTCGCGCAACGGAACACGACAGTCACATTCTCAGAAGTCCTGCTCTGGTTCCGTTAGTATAAATCACTGCAACGAAAGCTAGTATTTCAAGACGTAAAGCCATTGTCAGACGAAATGTTACTGGCTAGTATTACAGGCCTTTTGGCCCGGAAAGACTGATTTCTTCAAGGTCGAATCAGCTGGGAAAAGAAGACTTTTTGTGGGAATCATCATTCAAGCAAGGGTGATAAAGGGGTTTAAACGCTCACCTTAAGAAGTTGAGACGACAGAAAAGTAGATCTGGTTCCTACCTACCGTCCTGAAGTCTGTAGATTTGGTGTGTTGTTTCTTAAGAAAAGACTCAAAAAGTTGCACGCAAAAACTTTCCACTCGCTCCGAGGTTTGGCCGAAATGCGCCTTTTGCTTGGCAACGGTGCGATCGAATGCAACAACCTCGCATATAACCACTCTATCGAGTAGTTGCTCTATGACCTTATATCTCCCTTTTCTGTCCGCTAGTATAACATTAAATTCCGATATCGATGGTCGAATTGCAGCTCATCTTTCGTCACGTAACCCATACCTATGTATATGCGGCGAGCTTACTTATGCTTAGTTGCCATTTGTATCGTAGGATTCAGTTACCCTCATTTGTTTCAACGCCGCGCTGACGTTATATCCCCTTTTCAATTCCATATTTGAGAATAGCGTCACAGCGTAACCTAGATGCGTCACCGTAACTTGAAAGACTCTGCGTGGCTCTTCCAAATGCCTTCATCGGTAGACTATACGAGCGCGTTGGCTCTCCTTCCATGATGTCGGGATCTGATCCCGGCTTAATATGCTTGTTGGTAGATTGAGCCAATCGCTGGTGGAGCTGAGACGTGACCGTCATCAAACTCATGCCGCCTTCATTTAGTTTAAATCGCCGACATTTCGTCTTTTGAATCGTATCGACATCTCCAATTTTACCGTTCTTCCTAACCATCACCCTCACAATGTACTCCTCAATATGGAGTCTCTTTCTATTTGCGGTGACTGACGTCGTGGCCACAGTCTCCGATGTTTTCGAAGATCAACGTTTAGTCAACAGACAATCGAATGCCTCATCACTCAATGCAACTCTTGAAGAGATTCTTGAAGATATTGAAGAGGCTGCGACTTCCTCAAATCCCTGTGGAGTATGCCAGGTACGTTGAACGCGATCCCTTTCTCATGTCCTACGCTAATGTCCTTCAGACTACCATCCTCCCAATACTGCACAGTATCGCACAGCTTGGTGTTGAGGTCATGGCCGAAGCGCTCGTTGAATTCTGCATTACTACCGACGTAGGTTCTAATTAACTCTACTTCACATGCTAAGTTGAATTCGAAACAGATGGCATCGCCTGACGTGTGTGAAAGCCTCCAGCCTATGGAAGCTCCCGCATTTGTTTATGCCGTGACCAGCATGCAATTCCCATCCCGGACGGCTCAAATCTTCTGTTTTACGGTCTTTGGACTTTGCCCATATCCCCCTGTCGCTCCACTGGCATTCAATTTCACGAAACCTAGACCACTGAAGCACCAACCCAGTGGTTACATCAGAGAACCCTTAAAAGTGGTTCATATCAGCGACGTTCATGTCGACCAAAATTATACGGTCGGAGCGAGTTTTAATTGCAGCGAACCTCTCTGCTGTCATGCATACACACCTCCGGAAGCTCCTGGAAATACCTCCTTTCCCGCCGGTCCATTTGGTAACCACAATTGTGATTTGCCGGTCTCTCTTGAGGAAAGCATGTACAATGCAATCAAAGAAATTGTACCTGAGAGGGCATTCAGCATCTTCAGTATGTTTCTTCGATACGGAATGAATAATATGCTGACTTCCATTTTAGCTGGTGATATTTCCAGTACCGACTGGCTAGCGACCCCAGAAGTAGTTGTTTTCGACACCAACGACACCTTCAGTCGCATGAACGGTCTCGGAGTTGTGTATTCAGCAGTTGGCAACCACGATTCTTCTCCTGTAAACCAGTTTCCACCTGAACAGGTCGTTCAACAAACCAATACGTCAATACAATACGCCTACGACGCCTTCGCAGAAGGACTCAGTCAATCAATTGGTTCCGCGGCTGGAATGAAATTTGATACCAACTCAGGGTCGTACTCTATAATTCATCCCAACAGCAATCTCAAAATTATCTCTTTCAACACCATTTTCGGCATGAAAGAAAACTTCTGGGTCTACGAGACAGCTATGGAGCAGGATCCGTCTGGCGTCTTTGAATTCATTGTACAAGAACTTGACGAGGCGGAGGAATGTGGTCAGCGCGTTTGGATCCTCGGGCATATAGCTCCTGGTTTGGATGACATGCTTTACGACTTCTCCGCATCCTTTGACGCAATTGTCCAGCGATACCACGGTACGATCGCAGCGATGTTCTGGGGTCATGTCCACCGCGATCAATTCGAGATCTCATACTCCAACTACAGTGACCAGATTGCCGAAAATGCCATAGCCGCCGGGTTTATCGCTCCTTCTGTAACACCGACAAGCGGTTACCCTTCATTCCGCGTATACAGCGTTGACCCTGTCACATACGATGTTCTGGATTACACCTCCTACTATACGAACATGTCGGCTCCGGGATTCCAGGTCAGACCGCAATGGCAGAGCCTTTATTCGTTTAAAGAGGCGTATGGATCACAAATGAACCCACCGTACATCGCGCCCAACCTGCCGATCTCACCAGCATTCTTGAACAACGTCACGGATCTGTTTGCGAACGACGACAACGTATTCCAAGAATACAACTCCAGAAAATTCCGCGGTAAGTTACTATTCTTCTTCTCTTTGTCATTTCTCCACATACAAGATCGTTCGTTCTCACAATCACCCCTGGCGGTGACTAGTCGTACATGTGCTAACGGGTAATGAATGAAGGCTTTGACGTTACGCCTTGCACGGGAGTATGCAAAACCAACGAGCTCTGCCAGCTGCGCTCTGCACAGGCTCAGTTTGCATGCTACACGCCAGAGTCGATCGGAGTGAGCAAGAAAAGGACGTTGATACAGCATATTCGCGATGGCGGTGAGTGTGAAGGAAGCCGCGCACTGCCAATTTTGCGGTCGTTTGGGTTGGATCAGACGGCGCTCAAGGCTGCAGCGCGCAAGTATCTTAATAGGAGCTAGATACTCTGCATTGGACGCATTGCACCTTGACCGTACAACACACTAGGACACATTGGAAGGTAAATTGGCGCCAGTAATACTGTCAACCTTTACCGTATAATCTCATTCGTCATTGGTCTCAACATCTATGATCTCCACATCGATAGTATCCATCGCCGACCAGCACAGATCGAGCAGTCAGATCAGAGACATATTTGCGGACATGTCGCGTCTCATCACGTAATTCAGAGAGATTGATCATCGTGAAGTCGTCAACCATCTTGACTCTCCTTATTGGTACATATTGAGCAGTCATTAACTTATCTCTAGGATCTCATCCTTCTTGGTTGAACTGTTGTGTTAAGCTTCTGGTAGCGATGACTGCCGCTATAGGGCAACGAAAATGTTGGGGCACTCGGTATCACTACTTCATACTGCGACATTCACAATCTACTCGGCCTCCATATTGGCTTACGCCTCTCCGAAAATGCTTTTAAGCCCTCCCGCATATTTTCTCCCTTTTGCAATTCTGCCCATGGACCTTCAAGGGTGATATCTGCTGCTCGTTCCACAGATGCAGTCTCCCAGCTTTGTCTAAGACCAGACCTTGTACAAATGATAGAATCAGGGCTATTTTCGGCAATCATTGCCGCATATCGAATTGCTTCAGGCACGCACTCTGCCGGTGCTACAACCTTATTGATGAATCCCCAGCTGAAAACTTCTTGAGCATCAATTGTCCGACCCGTTAATGCCAACTCAGAAGCTCTTTGAAGTCCAACGATCCTAATAAGGCGAGGGAGAACACCCGCAAAGGGCGAGAGACCACGCTTGACTTCCGGAAGTGCGAAGACTGCAGTTTCAGAAGCGACCACGAGATCACAATTTGCCGTAAATTCCATGCCTCCACCCATTGCAAGACCATTCACAGCGGCGACAACAGGCTTTTTCCCAAGCCTTCGACTAAATGGCTTTCCTCGATATGCAAAACGCTTATCTCTATCGGCACCTGACTGCACTGAGGTGTTCCACTCCTTTAGATCAGCACCTGCGCAAAACGCTCGTCCCGCGCCCGTGAGAACTGCCACAGAGAGATTTGGTTCATCATCGAACCATTTAAACACTGTTTCCATATCTTGAGATGCCACTTGATTGATGCAATTGAGAGCGTCTGGACGTGACATCGTAACAAGAATGACTCTTTCCGCAGGATACGAAAGTTTGAGGAACGTCAAACCTTCTGGCTCCTTAGTAGCCAGTTTTTTGAAATCGTTCATTATGAAAGTTCGCGGCTCCTAGCGCTTCGAGGGTGAATGTATTGGTTCGAGCGTATCCGTCAACTGAGAATAGATTGGAACAGAAGTGAGCGTTAACAGTCCGTATTAAATCAACGAAGCGTCTCAACAAATTTATGTTCTGAATGACGAAGATGACCGTCTGGAATCTTTGTTTCGTCTCGGAATTGTCTAATATGTGTAAATATCGGGCAGTACGACCACTTATGTTGACAATTCTCTTACCGAAACCCCTCTTTTGGTACTGTAACATGCGGACGAAAGGCTAAAATTAAAGCCTCGGTGAACGTATAAGTACGCCGCGCGAGTGAAGTTATACTCTATGGGATCGGCTACTCTAAAGAAGTGAAACATAAATCAACATGCGCATTTACATGACCGGCAGCATCAACGTTCCTCTAGATCTTAATCTAACGGAGCTTCTCCATTCTTCGGCTCGACCAAACCTCGATAGCCACCATGAGATCGCAAACGACTGTTTGACGGACCGAAAAATCACAATTGAAGAGTTACGAGATCGTGCGGGACGACTAGCGAAAGGATTGAAGGACCACTATAATCCAGTCGATCAGAGTCGCTGGGCAGTGATTCTACCCAACAGCGTCAATTATATCGAAGTTTTCCATGCGATCCTTTGGCTCGGAGGTGTTGGGTGTCCTATCAATCATGCTTTGAAACCAGCAGAGATAGCTCATGCGCTCATCACCTCAAAGCCACAGTTCATCATTGCGTATGGCCCTGTACTCCCAAATGTTCTCGAAGCAAGAGACTTGGCTCTGAAAAGGGCAAAGGAGGAAAACCTGGATTTTCAAGATCCTCAGATAATAACCGTTCTCGCTCAAGCCAACAGCCATCCGGACATAGAGCAATTTCTAGCATCTCAAAGGTTGCAAATTCCACATTATCCGGATACGAAGTCTCGACTTGCCTCAATTCATCTTTCAAGTGGTACCACTGGCAACCCGAAAGGCGTTGCACTGACCCACTACAACTATGTTGCGAACGTACTGCAGCTGTTCGAGGACGATCCCGAGCATTGGAATTCAGATATCCGAATTGTAGCGTACACGCCATTTGTGCACATCGCCAACACAACTATACCACTGTTTCTAGGACCATGGACCGGGATACTACATTGTATAATGCCATCATACAATCTCGAAACGTTCGCTAAGATGATAGTTGCGAATAAAGCCAACCACGTTCAGGCAGTGGCATCGGTGGCATTGGCTCTTGCGAACACAGATGTGACCAAACAGTACGACTTTTCGAGCGTCCGATACCTGATCGTTGGTGGACTACCAATGGACGAAGAGACTTACCAGCGGCTCTTGAGCAGAGGAAATTGGAAGGTGATCACTCTGTATGGCATGACGGAGGCCGCTCCCTACGTTGTGTTTCAGAGGTTAGATCAAGACATCCCTTTAGAGAAGATTGGCAACCTCCTTCCCGGAATTGAAGCTCGACTAATGACAGAGGATGGCAAAGAAGCACCAGAGGGAGGCCCAGGCGAAATGTGGCTTCGAGGACCGAACATGACGTCTGGTTACGTCTTCAATGAAGCTGCCACCAAAGCTGCATTCAAAGATGGCGGTTGGTACAATACCGGTGATGTCTGCACCATCTCGAAAGAAGGTTGGCTACAGGTTGTCGGTAGAACGAAAGAGCTCATCAAGTACAAAGGCTTCCAAGTTAGTCCGGCGGAACTTGAGGTGTACATCAATTCTCATCCTGATGTTGAAGAAGGGACAGTGGGAGCCACGTGGGATCAAGAACAACTAACAGAACTACCTACGGCATTCGTGGTGCTTCGACCTTCTGTGAAAACTAGAGATCACAAAGTCCGTGTACTCAAGGAGATTCGAAAGGAAGTGGACTCGAAAGTAAGCGGTTATAAGAAGCTGAGAGGGGGGGTTTGGGAGAACACCGTACTACCGCGAAACGCTAATACGAAGATATTGAGAAAACAGCTTCCAGATCATAGAACCGGAATCAATGATGGAATGGAACTAACCGAAAGATCGAAACTCTGAAGGTTTTGCGAATTTGTCAGTGGAGGATAGACGCTGAATATTGTAGCTCTGGCCATCTTGAGTAAATGCAAGCTCACATTCGTTCCTCATGCTCTGCAATGTGACACTCGCCGGCGTAAATTCGTTGTGTGGAAAGTTGAGAGTATTCGACGGATTCGAAATTTTAAGTTGAGAGGTGATCTCGGGGTTTGAAAAATTTACCTTTTCCTTTCAAGGAATCGCCTCGATATAATTCCCCATAACATTCAATCCGAGGAATATTCGAGCACCGACTACATTGAATTCAAAAGGTTGAATTTTATGCGACTGCGAAGACTTTTGAAATATATCAACATGGCTTCGACTACACATATTCTACTTGTCGGCAGCGGTGGTCGTGAACATACAATCGCCTGGAAGCTGTCTCAATCGTCCAAAGTCGGAAAAATTTGGGTATGTCCTGGCAATGGCGGCACAGCATCTCTTCCGAAGACTACGAATATCGCGAACGTCGATGCGTCTGACTTCTCGGCGTTGGTGAAGTTCGCCGTAGACAACGACGTTACCCTTCTTATCCCGGGACCCGAACAACCTCTAGTTGATGGCATTGTCGACGTATTCAGAGAGAAGGCTCCGAAAATCAAATGCTTTGGACCATCCAAGAAAGCGGCGCAGATGGAAGGCTCAAAAACATTCTCAAAGAACTTCATGAAGCGAAACAACATTCCCACCGCGGCCTACAGCAACTTCTCCTCCTATGAATCTGCAAAGGAGTATCTTGACTCGATTTCTCATTCCGTAGTGATCAAAGCATCCGGTCTTGCTGCAGGAAAAGGTGTCGTCATACCAACCTCCAAGGATGAGGCACACACGGCGCTTAGGGAGATTATGCTCTCGAAGCAGTTTGGATCAGCAGGTGATGAAGTTGTGATAGAGGAATTCTTGGAAGGTGACGAAATCAGTATTCTCTCACTTTGCGACGGCGAAACCATCAAATCGTTGCCACCAGCACAAGATCATAAACGCATATTCGACAACGACAAAGGTCCCAATACAGGCGGGATGGGCACTTACGCACCTGCTCCGGAAAGGATTTGCAGCGCGGAGATGTTCGCTGAGATTGAGAAGACTGTACTCCGTCCAACAGTTGAAGGGATGAGAAAAGAGGGCATGCCGTTTGTCGGTTGTTTGTTCACTGGGTTTATGATGACAAAAAATGGACCGCGAGTGCTAGAGTATAACGTTAGGTTTGGAGATCCTGAGACGCAGAGTTTACTCCCGTTGATGGAGAATGATCTGTTCGAAGTCATGCTAGCATGTACTGAAGGCCAATTGAAAGAGATAGATCTAAGAGTGAGGAACGCTTCTGCAGCAACGGTTGTAGTGGCATCCGCGGGATATCCAGATGCATACCAAAAAGGAACACCAATGCAACTTGATAGTACGCCACCAGAGGTGGTTCTATTCCATGCTGGGACAACCCTTGACGAGAAAGAGTCGCCACCAGTTCTTCGGACCTCTGGTGGGCGTGTCATTGCGTCGACTGCCACGGCAACAAAGTTGGAAGACGCAATCAAGAAGGCCTACGAAGGCGTCAACTGCATTCACTTCGAAGGTATGCAGTACAGAAAAGACATTGGAGCAAGGGCACTCAGATAAAACCCACAATCGCTGCGTTTGAATACGGTGCTTGTATTATTATGCTTATGCAGCGAGTGTCTAGAGATAAGTCAAGGAATTAAAGAGACATTGTTTCGCTATCCAAACTGTATTGGAGAAATCCATCTACTAGGAGTTATCAAAAACTTGCTTTAGAACAACAACCAAAGAATATTATGCCGTCTTTCAATTCGATAGTACGTCCTTAAGCACTTGAATTTGCTCCAGCACTCCCTGTTTGCTTGTACCACCGCCTGACTTTCTCTGTTCAACGCTTCGTTGATAATCGAAAACACTCTTCACATCATCGCCGAACCTCTTGTCCACACCTTGGAAGTCTTTCACAGAAAGCTGATCCATTGGTAGCCCTTGTTTTTCTGCAAGTGCAACGCACTGCCCGGAAATGTGATGTGTTTCACGAAACGGGACTCCTTTGCGTACCAAGTACTCTGCTAAATCCGTCGCCAACATATCAGGACTCAATGCATCTTTCATCTTGTTAGGAAATATCGTCAATGTTGATAGAACTCCGGTGGCAATTTGTATGCTGTCTCCTACTGTCTTCACGTGATCGAACATCGGTTCGACGGACTCCTGGAGATCTTTGTCGTATGTGGATGGAATACCTTTCACAGTCATCATGAGTCCGGCAAGTTGGCCAAATGCCCGTCCTGTCTTTCCTCGGAGCAGTTCTAGCGAATCTGCATTTTTCTTTTGTGGCATCAAACTGCTACCGGTACTGTACGCGTCGGCTAACCGCACGAAACCAAACTCGGCTGACGAGTAAATGATGAGGTCCTCAGCCATTCGAGACATATGCAGCATGAGCATACCCCCCCACTGCATAGTCTCTACGACAAAGTCACGATCGGCGACACCAGCCAAGCTATTAGTGACAAGACCGTCAAAGCCGAGCTCCTTGGCCATAGCAACGCGATCGATACCGAAAGGATTACCGGCCAACGCGCCGAATCCCAGTGGACTCCGGTTGACGCGAGCCCTGACTTCGCGCAGCCGCTCGAGGTCCGACATGAAGAAGCTCCCGTAGCTCAATAGCCAGTGTGCCCACCGGATGGGTTGTGCTCGCTGCACATGTGTATATCCTGGCATGACAGGCTCAATCTCTTTCTCCGCTCGACTGGCAATCACCTTGAGCAAGCTCTCGAGATATCCGGTCAGCAGATCGAGCTGGTCCCGCAACCACAGGCGCATGTCCGTGGCGACTTGGTCGTTCCTGCTGCGGCCTGTGTGTAGTTTTCCCGCCACATCCATGCCAATTAGTTCACCTAACCGTCTCTCGTTCGCTGTGTGAATGTC
>Ga0335073_10015016_pt1 | contig 10836 bp, 8 predicted proteins | sample Lox_Sample_22_FD_207093 | JGI IMG/M metagenome (GOLD analysis project Ga0335073, IMG submission 207093) | Soil microbial communities from Loxahatchee National Wildlife Refuge, Florida, United States - Lox_Sample_2.2 | ecosystem: Environmental > Terrestrial > Soil > Wetlands | place: USA: Florida...
GATTTAGAGTTATGTCAAGCTGCTGACTGATAGGGACAGTAGGGTTGCCCGCATCCCCAGGTCAACAACTGGTAGGTCTGGCCGCCCGGCGTGTCGCGGCAAGGCGCCAATGTCCGGTGCGACATTATCCGCGGGTCACCGCCGTATCCGGATCGCTGATGTCGTAAAAACGCGCGTGCGTTCGCAGCAGCAGAGTGAGCTCAGCGGATTTCTGCGCGGCCCGGCTAGCGCTGCCCCACAACACCGTGACGCGCCCGGCCAGGTGCAGGGTCACGGCATTGGCCGAGGCAGCCGACACCCACTTCAGGCGCGCGCGCACCGCCGGCGGCAACTGGCGCACGACAGTTGCGATGGCCCTGACAGCCGGGCTGCCGCGCAGCACGGCCGGAGCGGGCGACAGCAGTGGCATCCCAGCTGGCTTATGCGCGGCAGACCGCACGACGACGCCGTGCGGGTCGACAAGCTGATAGCCGCCGCCAGCCGCCGCAACGGCGAGCACCGGCGTCCGCTCCCGTACCGTGATGACGATAGTGTCCGGCCAGGACCTGGACACGGCGGCCGACAGGACCGGCGCGAGTTCCTCAACCCTCGCAGCGGCCGCTTCCGTGTTCACGCTTGCCAGCGGCGTCCCCGGCTTGATCCTCGCCGCCTCGCGCACCTGCGCGGCCGTCACCAGCCGCTCGCCGACTACCTCGACGTGTCGCACGACAAGCAAGCTGGAGCCAAGCAGCGCCCAGCAAGCCCCGCCAAGTACGGCCAGGATCAGGACACCGACGAGCGCGGCCCGCCGCGGATCGGCGGGCCGACGGCCCCGATTGGCGCTGCCGGATATGACCCGGTTGTCGTCAATGACAGCCTCGCCGGACGAGGGCTGCCGCTGGCTCACAGCCCGCCAGCCCGCTCACGCAGAGCCGCGACAATGAGCGGGCCGATCTGCGTAATGTCGCCGGCGCCCATGGTCAGCACCAGGTCACCGGGCTTAGCCAGGCTGACCGCCGCAGCAGGCGCAGCAGCGCGATCCGGCAGGAACACTGCGCCACCGCCGGGCACCGCGTCGCTGATCAGCTTGCCAGTGACACCTGGCTCAGGGTCCTCACGTGCCGCATACACATCGAGCACCAGCACCTCGTCAGCCGCGCCGAGAGCGGCACCAAACTCGGCCGCGAACAGCCTAGTCCGGCTGAACAGGTGCGGCTGGAAGATCGCGATCACCCGGCCCCCGGCCGCTACGTCGCGCGCAGCGGCCAGATCCGCGGCCAGCTCGGTTGGGTGATGGGCGTAACTGTCGATCACCTGAACGCCGTCAGCCTCGCCCTTGAGCTCCATCCGGCGTCGGGCACCGCGGTAGGCGGCGAGGCCTCGGACGGCATCGGCGACAGGGACGCCCAGTTGCACTGTCAATCCGAACGCGGCAGCCGCGTTCAGCGCATTGTGCCGGCCGGGCACCGCGAGTTCCAGGTAGACCGGGTCGGCGTCGGCCAGCACGGTGTCCGGTCCGCCAGTGACCGTCAGCGCCGTTCGCATGCCGCGCGATTGGATGCCGGTGATCCGGTACGAAGCGTCTGGGGCTGTGCCGTAGGTGAGCGCGGCTACACCCGGCTGGACTGCGCCGGCTAGAGCTCGCGCACCCGGGTTATCGGCGCAGGCCAGGAGCAGGCCGCCGGCGGTAATCCGGCTAGCGAAGTCCGCGAACGCGGCCTCAACCGCCGCGAGCGTACCGTAGTTGTCCAGGTGATCGGCCTCGACCGAGGTGACGACCGCCGCGTCCGGCGAGTACATCAGGAACGAGCCGTCGCTCTCGTCCGCCTCCGCAACGAATGCCGGGCCCTGCCCGAGCGCCGCCCCAACGCCGGTCTCGGCCAGGATCCCGCCGATGACGTACGACGGATCCGCGCCGCTGTGCAGCAGCACTGTCGTGATCATGGAAGTCGTCGTGGTCTTACCATGCGTGCCGGCCACCGCGATGCTCTGGTGATCCAGCATCAGGCTGGCCAGGGCTGCCGCCCGGTGCAGAATGCGCAGCCCGCGCCGCTGGGCCTCGACCAGCTCCGGGTTGCCGGGCCGGATCGCCGACGAGACGACCAGGGTGTCAGCGTCGCCAAGCTGGTCCGCCGCGTGCCCGACGCTGACCCGAGCGCCGGCCGCCGCCAGCTCACCGAGCAGCGCCGAATCCGCGGCATCGCTTCCCGACACCGTCACCCCGCGAGACAACATGATCCTGGCAACCCCGGACATGCCTGCGCCGCCGATGGCCGTGAAATGCACCTTGCCAAGTTCGCGGAGCGGCACCGGGTCGGCCGGGGTGATCAGGCCCATGTGCTATCTCTTCCGCCGGTGGCCAGGACGCCGCCGCCCGACCCGCAGCACAAGCGCGGCCAGGTCGGTGTCGGCCGACCGGTTACCGCTCGCGGCCGCGGCCTGAGCCATCGCCGCGACGAGCTCACCATCCTGCATGATCGGCAGCAACGTAGTCATGATCCATTCCGGCGATAGATCGGCGTCGGCGACGATGAGACCGCCGCCCGCCTGCTCGATCGGCTCGGCGTTCAGCCGCTGCTCCCCGTTGCCGTGCGGCAGGGGCACGTACGCGGCGGGCAAGCCTACCGCCGTGAGCTCGGCGCACGTCATCGCTCCGGCCCGGCACAGGACAAAGTCCGCCGCAGCGTAGCCCAGGTCCATCCGGTCAAGGTACGGCACCACCACATACGGCACCGGCCCGGGCGGCAACGCCACCTCAGCTGCCTTCGGTCCGATCACGTGCAGCACCTGGATCCCGGCCGCCCGCAGCCCCTCGGCTGCCCCTAGCGCCGCCTGGTTCAGCGAGGCCGCGCCCTGCGAGCCTCCGGTGACAAGCAGGACCGGCAGATCTGGCCGGAGTCCGAAGTGCGTGCGCGCCTTATCGGCCAGCGCGAGCCGGTCCAGTTCCGAGATCTCCTGCCGGATCGGGATACCTACGTGCCGTGCATGCGGCAGCTTCGTTCCCGCCTGGCCGGTGCACACATGCGTGGTCAGCCGGGCGCCGATCCGGTTGGCCAGGCCTGGCATGTAGTTAGCCTCATGCACGACGATCGGCACCTTGCGGCGGCGCGCGGCCAGGTAGGCAGGGGTTGCGACGTAGCCGCCGAATCCGACCAGCACGTCAGCCTGGGTCCGCTCCAGGATCTGGGCGGCCGCGCCGACGGCACCGAGCATCCGGGCCGGCACTGACAGCAGCGCCGGGGTGACCTTGCGCGGCAAGGGCACTGGCGGGATCAGTGCCAGCTCGTAGCCGCGCATCGGCACCAGCCTGGTCTCCATCCCCCGGTCCGTGCCGAGGCAGGTGATGGCGACGTCAGGGTCGGCCCGGCGCAGTGCGTCCGCAAGGGCTAGGGCGGGCAAGATATGCCCGCCGGTGCCGCCGCCTGCGATAACGACGCTTACACCCATCCATGCCTCACCTTCTCCGACCGAGCCACCTTACTTCCACCGCGCTCACCTCACCTGCCGCATCTGCCGGTCAAGACAGCCGGCGTGCGATGCCGAGCCAGCCGAGCAGGCGCCGGGGCAGGCCAGGTCCGGCTGCAGCCAGCGCCCGTGCGGCACCCGGCTCGGTCCGGGCGAACGAAAGCAGCATGCCGAGCGCGGCCAGCGTCGCGATTAGTGACGACACCCCCGCCGAGATCAGCGGGAGCGGCACGCCGGTAATCGGCAGCAGCCCAAGCACAGCGCCAATGTTCACCACGGCCTGTGTGATCAGCCAGACCGTGATCGAGCCTGCGGCCAGGCGCGAGAACGTATCGGGCACCCGGCGGGCGATGCGGAGCCCGGCGAAGGCGAGCGCGCCGTAAAGCACGATGATGCAAATCGCGCCAACGAGTCCGAGCTCCTCGCCGAGGTCGGCGAAGATGAAGTCGGCATAGGCGAGCGGCAGATAGCCCCACTTGGCCGTGCTCGCCCCGAGACCCACGCCGAACCAGCCGCCCGAGCCGAGCGCGTCCTTGCCTTGGGTGAGCTGGTAGCAGCTCATGCTTGCGCAGTTGGCCGATGACTGGGAGGACACGAACCCGACCAGCCGGGTCCACTCGTAGGAGTGCACGGCCACCAGCATCGCGAGCGCGAACACCAGCAGCGCCAGCAGGCCGATGAGCAGCCTGGCCGGCGCTCCGATGATCCACAGCAATGCCATGAAGATAACCAGCAGAAGGAACGTCGTTCCGAGGTCCTTTCCGATCATCACCAGCAGGCACATCAGGGCGGCGCCGGGCAGCAGCGGAACGAGCAGGTGCCGCCAGTCGGTGAGCTGGCCGAGCCGGTCCTTGCGGGCGAGGAGGTCTGCGCCCCACACCACGAGCGCCAGCTTGGCGAACTCCGACGGCTGCACCTCGTTGCCGCCCACGATCAGCCACCGCTGCACGCCCTGCACCTCGGGGCCGAACAGCAGCACAAGGACGAGGCCAAGCAGCGACGCCAGCAGCAGCGGGTAGGCGAAGAGGCGAAACACTCGTGGCGGCGCCTTGGCCGCGAGCCACATGATCACCAGGCCGGCCACCGCACCGAGCGCCTGCTTCTCGAACATCGAATACGGGGGCGCGCCGTTATCCAGGTCGTACGCGGTCGAGGTGGACAGCACCATCATGAGCCCGACTGCGAGCAGCAGCAGCGTGCAGCCGAGAACAAGGTAATACGACGCTAGCGGCCGGTCGAGCAGGGCCTTGAGGCCGAGCGCGCCGTCACGCAAGCGCGCCGCCCGCTCGCGTGCCTCAGCCACGGCGGCTCCCGGCCCGCCCCGGCGCCCGGCCCCAGCTAGGCCGTCTGCCGGCAGCCCGGCCTGCTCGCTAGCGGTCCACTCAGTGCTCGGCCAATTCGGGCTCACCGGGAATCCGCGAGCTGCCGTACCGCTGTCGCGAACGCGTCGCCGCGGGCCGGGTAATCGCGGAACATGTCGAACGACTGCGCGGCCGGCGCAAGAAGCACGGTATCCCCGCGCTGAGCAAAGGCCGCCGCCTGTGCTACCGCCTGATCCATGACTCCAGTGTCGGTGCTGCCCAGCTCCGCGACTGGGACATCCGGGGCGTGTCGCGCCAGTGCGCGCGCGAATCGGGCCCGGTCGGTGCCGATCAGGACGGCGGCCCGCAGCCGCCCCGCCGCCGCGGTGACGATGGCGTCCAGGTCCGCATCGGTCCCGCGGAACAGCCCTCCGGCCACCCAGACGATCGAGCGGAACGAGGCAAGAGAGGCAGCCGCGGCCGCCGGATTGCTGGCCTTGGAGTCGTCGATGAAGGCCACGCCGTCGAGCTCGGCGACCAGCGCGATGCGGTGCGCTTCCGGAACGAAGTTCGCCAGTCCGGCGGCAACGGAGTCCGGCTGGTCGCCGTAGGCCCGCGCCAGCGCCGCAGCCGCCAGGGCGTCAGCCACGTTGTGCGGGGCGGGTGGCTGGACTGCGCTGGCGGGTGCCAGCCGGACGCCAGGAGGTCCGGAGGCTGGGCCAAAGGCCCGGTCAGTCAGCCAGCCGCCCGCAACGCCGAGCTCGCCCGGAGCCGGCGGCCCGAGGCGGAAGGCGACCCGGCGGGCGACCCCGCGCGCCGCGTCGGCCATCGCTACCGTGCGCGGATCATCGGCATTGCAGATGGCTACCGTGCCGGGCGCGAAGATCTTTGCCTTGGCGGCCGCGTACGACTCGATGTCGTCGTGCCAGTCGAGATGGTGGGCGGCCAGGTTGAGTACCACGGCGGCCTGCGGGGTGATGGTGGCACTCCAGAAGAGCTGGAAGCTGGACAGTTCCACGGCCACGACTGGGTAGGGCTCGGGATCGGTCACCACGTCCAGGATCGGCGTGCCCACGTTCCCGGCCGCGATGCTGCGGTGGCCCGCAGCGGCGAGCATCGCCGCCAGCATGCGCACGGTGGTCGTCTTGCCGTTCGTTCCGGTGATCGCGAGCCACTGCTGCCGTCCGCCGCCAGGCAGAGTCGGCCTGAGCCGCCAGGCCAGTTCCACGTCGCCGATCACCTCGATCCCGGCCCCAGCCGCGCTGGCAAGCAACGGCGTGCCGGGCCGCAGGCCGGGCGAGGTGACGACCAGTCCGGTACCTTTCGGCACCGCTGCACCAGGACCGAGCTGCTCGGGCCCGAGCCGGACGGCCACGCCCTCCTTGGCCAGCCGGTCAGCCACCTCCCGACGCTCGGCGTCATCCCTGGAGTCGACGGCGGTCACCTGGGCGCCCCTGCCGACAAGCAGCATGCACGCTGACTGGCCGGTGATGCCAAGGCCCGCCACGACCACGGACTGGCCTGCCAGGTCAGGTTCCGTGGGGCGGTCGTCAGGAGGCATCGGTCTAGGTTGTCAGCCAGGCGGCATAGAAAATGCTGAGCCCGAGGGCGACGCACAGGCCGCAGACCAGCCAGAACCTGATCACCACGGTCGTCTCCGCCCAGCCGAGCATCTCGAAGTGATGATGCAGTGGCGCCATCCGGAAGACTCGCCGGCCGGTCATCTTGTAGAAGCCGACCTGGATCACCACGGACAGCGTGATGATCACGAAGAGCCCGCCGAGTATGCCGAGAAGCAGCTGAGTCTTGGAGCAGACGGCCAGGCCAGCCAGCACGCCCCCGAGTGCCAGGGAGCCCGTGTCGCCCATGTAGATCTTGGCGGGTGGGGCGTTCCACCACAGGAAGCCGAAGCACGAGCCGAGCACAGCCGCCGCTACCACCGCGATGTCCAGCGGGTCCCTGACCTGGTAGCAGGCCACGGAGAAGAAGGTCGTGCAGTCGTTGCGCTCCTGCCAGATGCCGATCAGCACATACGCGGCGAGCACTAGGACCGTCGATCCGGTGGCCAGCCCGTCGAGGCCGTCGGTGAGATTCACGGCGTTCGATGTCCCCGCGATCAGGAACACTACCCAGATCACGAACGGCAGCACGCCGATCGTCGGCCCGAAATCGCGCAGGAAGGAAAGGTGCGCGTCGGCCGGGGTGAGGTCGAAGCCGTCGGGGTGCTGCAGAACCTCGAGCGCAAAAACGGCGCCGACTACCATCTGGCCGGCTAGCTTCGCGCCGCTGCGCAGGCCCAGGCTGGTTTGCCGGGAGATCTTGATGAAGTCGTCGATGAAGCCGACCAGGCCAAGGCCCGCCATCAGGAAGAGGATGAGCAGGCCGGACGCGCTCATCGGATCGTCCGTGACTACGTGCCCAACCACGTAGCCGACGAGGGTGGCCATCACCATCACAGCCCCGCCCATGGTCGGCGTGCCGCGCTTGGTCTCGTGCGTCTTGGGGCCCTCGACCCTGATCGGCTGCCCGTAACCCTGGCGCCGCAGCACCCTGATGACTACTGGCGTGCCGAAAAGGGCAATAAACAGCGATACGGCCCCGGTCACGAGGATCGTCTTCAACTGCGCGGCCCCTCGTTGTCATCGGTGAGCGGGCGCTCGCCTGTCAGTGCCAGCGCGACTCGCTCAAGGCCGATCGAGTGGGACGCCTTGACCAGCACCACATCACCGCTGCGCAGCCGGTCCGACACCGCTCGCACGGCCGCCGCGGCATCCGGGACGGCCAGCAGCTCACCCTGCCAGGACGGAACCGCCTTGGCGCCCGCCAGCATGGGAGCCGCCTGCTCCCCGACCACGATCAGCGCGGCGACACCGGCCCTGGCGGCCGCGGCGCCGATCTCCTCGTGCAGCTGATCGGCAGCGTCACCAAGCTCGGTCATGTGCCCGAGTACGGCGAGCCCGCGGCCCCCACGAGCCATGGTGGCCAGCGCGGCGATGGCTGCCCGCACCGAGTCGGGGTTGGCGTTATAGGCGTCGTTGACGACTGTTACGCCGTCCGGGCGATGCGTCACCTCCATCCGCCAGCGGCTCCGCGCAACCGCTGCTGACAGCCCGGCGGCGATGTCGGCCGCCGGCATGCCGAGCTCGGCAGCCAGCGCGGCGGCAGCCAGCGCGTTATAGACGTGATGCTCGCCATGCAGTTGCAGCTGGACCGGTGCCGAGCCGGACTCCATGACCAGGGTGAACCCGGCCCGGCCGAGGTCGTCGACGGCAACGAGCTCGGCCCGTACGTCGGCCTGTGGCGACCGGCCAAAGGTCACGACCCTGGCCAGTGTCCTGGCCGCCATCGCAGCGACCCGGTGGTCGTCGGCGTTGAGCACGGCCACCCCGTCGGCCGGAAGCGCGGCCGGAAGCTCGCCCTTGGCCTGCGCGATCCGCTCCAGGCTGCCGAATTCGCCGGCGTGCGCGTAGCCGACGCAGAGCACCGCGCCGAGCCGAGGCGGCGCGATCCGGCAGAGCTCGGTGATGTGGCCGAGGCCGCGCGCTGCCAGCTCCGAGATGAGGTACCGAGTCTGGCCAGTGATCTTCAGCACCGTGAGCGGGTGGCCAATCTCGTTGTTGAACGACTCGCGCGGCGCCACCGTCGGCCCGAGCGTCTCGATCAGCTGAGCAGCGAGATCCTTGGTCGTGGTCTTGCCAGCCGACCCGGTGATGCCGACCACGGTTAGGTCAGGTGCCCGGTCGATGACGGCCCTGGCAAGCTTGGCGAGCGCCGCCTGGACGTCGGGCACGATCAGCGCCGGGCCACTGACCGGGCGAGTGGCCAGCACGGCCACGGCACCGGCCGCCAGCGCCTGGGCTGCGAACTCGTGCCCGTCAGTCCGCGCGCCAGGCAGCGCAGCGAACAAGCTGCCCGGCGTCGCGTCACGGGAATCGATCACCACCGGCCCGGTGACGAGTACCTCCGGATCCGGCACAGACGCCAGCCTCGCGCCGGTGGCCTCAGCGATCTGCGCCACAGACAGCGGGATCACATGTCCTCCGGGAACGAACTAGCCGAGCCGCCGGTGACAGTCGCATCCTCGCTCGATCGGCGGCGCAGGAGGGCCTCTGAAGCGACCTCACGGTCATCGAACGGGATCACCGCGCCGGCCACATACTGGCCCTGCTCGTGGCCCTTGCCCGCAACCAGCACGACATCGCCCTTACCGGCGCTCGCGATCGCCAGGCCGATGGCGGCCGCGCGGTCTGGCTGCACCACCACCTGCGCCCTGTCTCGCTCCGGCACCTCGATCGCGCCTGCGAGCATCTCGGCGAGGATGGCCAGCGGGTCTTCCGATCTCGGGTTGTCGTTAGTGAGGATCGCCACATCGGCCAGCCGGGCCGCCGCGGCACCCATCAGCGGCCGCTTACCCCGGTCTCGGTCGCCTCCGCAGCCGAGCACGATCACCAGGCTGCCTTGCGTGACCTCGCGCATCACGCTCAGCAGGGCCTCCACCGCACCTGGCTTGTGCGCGTAGTCGACGAAGACAGTGAAATCCTGGCCGCGATCCACCCGTTCCAGCCGGCCAGGCGGGCCCGGGCACGCCGCGACGCCTGAGACTGCCGCCGCCAGCCCCACGCCCGCCTCTACCAGCGAGACGATGGCCGCCATCGCGTTGGCCACGTTGAACTCGCCGGGCAGCGCCACAGCGGCGTCAGCCTCCACGCCGCCTGGCCCGATCACCCGGAACGTGGAGCCATCCGCGCCTGACCGCACGTCCACGGCCCGCCAGTCCGCTGCGCGCCTGCCCTCAGCCGAGAACGTGGTGATCGGGATCGGCGCCTGGGCGGCGAGCTCTCGTCCCCGAGCGTCATCGATGTTCACCACGCCCGCTCGGGCGTACTTCGGCGTGAAGAGCTCGGCCTTGACGGCGAAGTACTCGTCCATGTTCGCGTGGAAGTCCAGGTGGTCCTGGGACAGGTTGGTAAACACGGCGACGTCATAGTGCGTTCCGGCCACGCGGCCCTGAGCCAGCGCGTGACTGGATACTTCCATCGCCACGGCGTCGATCCGGCGCTCCCTCATCGCCGCGAACAGTGCCTGCAGGTCGGTAGCCTCTGGCGTGGTCAGCGTGCTTGCCTGCGCGCTGTCGCCAATACGGGTCTGAACCCCGCCGATCAGCCCGGTCCGGTAGCCAGCCGCCCTGAGCCCGGATTCCAGCAGGTAGCTCGTAGTGCTTTTGCCCGCGGTGCCGGTGACGCCGATCAGCAGCAGGCTGGCCGACGGGTCGCCGTAAATCCAGGCAGCGATCTCGCCCAGGCGGTCTCGCGGGTCGGCCACGACCAGCACCGGAAGCCCGGCCGCGATCGCAGCCTCGCGCCCGGCCGGGTCCGTCAGCACGGCCGCCGCACCTGCCGCGGCGGCAGCAGCGCTGAACCGGGCACCGTGCACTGTGCTGCCGGGCAGGGCCGCGTACAGATCGCCAAGCCGCACGGAGCGCGAATCGTGAGTGACGCCGGTGATCCCAGGCCCGGCGTCCTGGTCTACCGGGTACCTTCCGGCCGGCCGCAGCCCAAGGAGCGCCGCGAGGCCGGCGAGGGGGCGCGCGCGAACGTGTTCTGGGCGGATTGCCGCTGGCACGGGCAGAGGTTACCTCCCATCACGGCGCAGTGAGCCGGATATAGGGCGCCCTGGCATAGTCAGGCGCGATCTTCATCGTCTGCAGGGCGAACTTGGTGACGGCGAAGAATGCGGGCCCCGCGACTTCGTCACCGTAGTACTTGCCCCGCGGATCCTGGATGTTGACGGCAACGACCAGCTGCGGGTTATTTGCCGGGACGATACCGATGTAGCTGGAACCATACTGGCAGAGGCACCTGCTCAGGCCAGGGTCGGAGACCTGGGCGGTTCCGGTCTTGGCGGCCACGGGGTATCCGTCGATGAATCCCCACGGCTCGCCTGCCTCGGCGTCGACCTTGGGGACCTGCTGCAGCATGGTCATCAGCGCGTGGGCGGTCCTCGCCTGGATCACCCGCCGCCTGGCCGGCTCTGGCGCCGGGGTGAAGTGCCCGCCCGCGCCGATCGTCCCGGCCACCAGCCTCGGCTGGAC
>Ga0335073_10015017_pt1 | contig 10836 bp, 7 predicted proteins | sample Lox_Sample_22_FD_207093 | JGI IMG/M metagenome (GOLD analysis project Ga0335073, IMG submission 207093) | Soil microbial communities from Loxahatchee National Wildlife Refuge, Florida, United States - Lox_Sample_2.2 | ecosystem: Environmental > Terrestrial > Soil > Wetlands | place: USA: Florida...
GGTTTGCCCGTGGAACCGGACGTGTACAGGATGAACAGATAGTCCTCGGCGTTCATCGGTTCGGGTGGACAATCCGGCGGGGCGAGGCTGCTGACGAGCCGGCTCGCGGGTGCGCTCGCCCCACCCCCAACGGCGGCCATCCGTTCGTGATACCAGACATCGCGGCCGGCCTCGAAATGGCACGGCTCGTCGTTGCGTTTGACGACGATCACTTTTTCAATGCTCGAGGTTTTCTTCAGGGCGTCATCGGCAATCGTTTTGAGGGGGATACTCCTGCCGCCGCGCAGCGACACGTTCGCGGTGATGAGCAGCTTGCAGGTGGAATCGTTGATGCGGTCGGCGAGGGAATCGGCGCTGAACCCGCCGAACACGACGGAATGAATCGCGCCGATGCGAGCGCAGGCGAGCAAGGCGACGGCGGCTTCGGGCACCATGGGCAGGTAAATCGCCACGCGATCGCCTTTCCGCACGCCGAGCGATTTCAGGACGTTGGCGAATTTACAGACTTCGGTGTGCAGTTCCGCGTAGGTGATTTTTTTGACTTCCTCTTCCGGTTCACCCTGCCAGAGGATGGCGATTTTGTCTCGGGTTTTGGTTTTCAGATGGCGGTCGAGGCAATTAACCGTCACGTTGAGCTGGCCATCCTCGAACCAGGCATGCCGGATGATGCGCGCGTCGCTGTTCCAGGTGAATTTTCTTGCCACCGTCGGCGGCTTGAACCAATCCAGCGTTTTTGCCTGCTCCAGCCAGAAGGCTTCCGGCTCGCGGAGCGAACGTTCGTACATCGCATGATATTGAGCGGCATTGAGATGTGCGCGTTCCAGGATTTCCGGCGGCGGCGGAAAGGTCCGGCTTTCCTGCAACAACGAATCGGTCGAAATAGTTTTGTTCAGCGTGGTCATGCGCGTTTTGATTTTTCGTATTGTCGGCTAAACTAATTGTTCCTGTCAAATGTAGTGATACAACCGGGAGCCCGGTGCGCGGGAAGGCGAAAAGGGGGAGGTCAATCAGGTCATTCCCGCTTTTATCCGCCGCGGTTTTCTGTTCAAATCGGTGGCGGGCGACAACGGGATGGATTTGACAAACAAAATTTTCTCCGCAAGTTTCCCGCGCAACAATTAATGGGTAAGACGCTGATCATTGCGGAAAAACCGTCGGTGGCGGGCGACATCGCCAGGGCGCTGGGCGGTTTCAAGAAAGAAGGCGACTATTACGAAAGCGCCGATTACGTGCTTTCGTCGGCAGTCGGTCATTTGCTCGAACTCGTGCCGCCGGAGGGCGTCGAGGCCGCGCGCGGCAAGTGGACGTTCAAATGCCTGCCCGTCATCCCGCCGCATTTTGACCTGCAACCGATTGAGCGCAATGAAAACCGGTTGAAGGTCCTGAAAAAGTTGATCAAGCGCGATGACGTGGACGCGCTGATCAACGCCTGCGACGCCGGGCGCGAAGGAGAACTGATTTTCCGCAACATCGTCAAGTTCACGAAGGCCAGGCAGCCCATCAGGCGCCTCTGGTTGCAATCCATGACACCGGCTGCCATCCGCGAGGGCTTCGAGCGGTTGCGGGAGAATGATGCCATGCTGCCGCTGGCGGACGCGGCGTTCAGCCGGTCGGAGGCCGACTGGCTGGTCGGCATCAACGGCACGCGGGCGATGACGGCCTTCAACTCGAAGTCGGGCGGCTTTTACAAGACCACGGTGGGCCGCGTGCAAACGCCCACCCTGGCCATCGTGGTCGAACGCGAGCATAAGATTCGCAAGTTTGTGCCGCGGGATTATTGGGAGGTCATCGGCACGTTTGACGCGGCGGCGGGACAATATACCGGGCGCTGGTTTGATGAAAAATTCACCAAACCCGACAAGGACGGTGATGACCAGCTCAAGCCGGAGCGCATCTGGGAGAAATCCAAAGCCGAGGCCCTTCGCGACCAATGCCTGGGCAAACCCGGCATCGTCTCCGAGGAAAGCAAACCCAGCACGTCGCTGTCGCCGTTGCTGTACGATTTGACCAGTCTCCAGCGCGACGCGAACTCGCGGTTCGGATTCAGCGCCAAGAACACCCTGGGGGTGGCGCAGGCGCTGTACGAAAGGCACAAGGTGCTGACGTATCCCAGAACCGATTCGCGCGCGCTGCCGGAGGATTACATTGGCACGGTGAAGAGAACTTTGGAGATTCTGTCCGGCCGTGTCCCCGGCGCCGGGACAGCATTCATGACCCGCTATTCGCCCTTCGCGGCGAACATTCTCGATCACGACTGGGTGCGTCCAAACAAGCGGATCTTCAACAACGCCAAAGTTTCCGACCACTTCGCGATCATTCCCACAACGCAGCCGCCGAAAGGCTTGTCCGAACCGGAACAAAAGCTTTACGATCTGGTGGCGAAACGGTTTCTGGCGATTTTTTACCCCGCCGCCGAATTTCTGGAGACGACGCGCATCACCCGGGTCGAAGGCGAGCCGTTCAAAAGCGTCGGCAAAGTGCTGGTGACCCCCGGCTGGCTGGCGGTGTATGGCAAGGAAGCCCAGGACGAAGACGCAGCGAACCTGGCGCCGGTTAAACCCGGCGAAACCGTCCAAACCAGCGCCGTCGAGGTGAAGCCAAACGTCACCAAACCCCCGGCGCGTTACACGGAAGCGACGCTGCTTTCGGCGATGGAAAGTGCGGGTAAAATGGTCGAGGACGATGAACTGCGCGAGGCCATGCGCGAAAAGGGCCTCGGCACGCCCGCGACGCGCGCGGCCATCATCGAAGGGCTGATCTACGAGCAGTATCTCCACCGCAACGGGCGCGAATTGCAGGCGACGGCCAAGGCCTTTTCGCTGATGGAACTGCTCAATGGTCTGGACATTGCGGAATTGACCAAACCGGAGCTGACCGGCGATTGGGAATTCAAGCTGCACCAGATCCAGCGCCGGCAGAAAAGCCGCGACGAATTCATGTCCGAAATCGCCGACATGACGCGGCACATTGTGGAGCGCGCCAAAAAGTACGAGCACGACACGATACCCGGTGATTTTGGCATCCTGAAAATTCCCTGTCCCAAGTGTGGCGGCGAGGTCCATGAGAAATACAAACAGTTTCAGTGCGAGAAATGCGACTTCGCGGTCTGGAAAACCGTGGCCGGCCGCATGTTTGAGATCGAGGAAGTGGAGCGGCTCATTGCTGAAAAGCAAATCGGGCCTTTGCAGGGGTTTCGCAGCAAACTGGGCAAACCGTTTGCCGCCGTGTTGAAAATGAACGGCGAGTTCAAGGTGGAATTTGATTTTGGCAATGACCCGAAAAGCGGAAGCGGCGAAGCTGCGGCGCCGGTGGATTTCACCGGCAAGGAACCGCTGGGCAAATGTCCGAAGTGCGGCGCGCGGGTGTTTGATGCCGGGATGAATTACCTGTGCGAAAAGGCTACGGGCGCGGACAAGTCGTGCGATTTCCGTTCCGGCAAAATCATTTTGCAGCAGGAAATCGCGCCCGAGCAGATGAAAAAACTGCTGGAAACGGGCAAGACCGATTTGCTGACAAAGTTTGTTTCCAAGCGAAACGGCCGCGCGTTCAAGGCGTTTCTGGTTGTCGGCAAGGACGGCAAGGTGGGTTTTGAATTCCCCCCGCGCGAATCCAAGGGCCGGGCGGGAGTGGAGCGAAAACCGAAGGAACCGGCGCCAAAGATTGATTTCACCGGCAAAACCGACCTCGGCAAATGCCCCCGGTGCGGCGGACGGGTGTTTGACACGGAGGCGGGTTATCTTTGCGAAAAATCGCAGGTGGAAAAAAAGCCGTGCAAATTCAGGATCAGTCGGGAAATTTTGCAGCAACCGATCGAACCGGCCCAGGCGCGGAAACTGCTGAATGCCCGCAAAACCGATTTGCTGGATAAATTTATTTCCAAAGCCGGCAAGCCGTTCCCGGCGAATTTGGTCATGGATGACAAGGGCAAGGTGACATTTGAATTTCCGGAACGCTGAGCGGGCGGACCTGGCCGCGACTCTCGCGGATGAGCAGCGGTCCAGTTTGGTGGGATGAGGGCGCCAACGGGCCGGCTCGCGAGGACGCTCATCCGGCCGAAAGCTGAAGGTGTGCTGCCGCGCGCGGATGACCCGGGTTGAATGCTCTTTGTAATCCGCGTAAACTGTGGTGCAAGTGAAACCGGATGCCGACCACCCCCACGCTGAAATCCGCGACAAGTGGATTCACCGATTCCTTGCGCATCTGGCAACGGACCGCGGGGCGTCAGGGTACACGCAGCGAAATTACCGCCAGGCGCTGGAGGAGTTTCTTCACTGGCACCGCGAGGAGCGATTGCAGCCGCCGGCGTGGGAAAAATTGCAGCGCTATGATTTCCGCAATTACCTGCGATACCTGGGCCGGCACAACTTGAGCCGTGCGGCGACGCAGCTCCGTTTCTCTGCGTTGCGGACGTTTTACAAATTTCTCATGCGGCACGGCATCGTGGAAAGGCTGCCGATAAAAAATCTTTCGTTGCCGAAACTGGAAAAGCGCCTGCCGCAATTTCTGACGGTGCAGCAGATGAAGGAGTTGCTGGAGGCGCCGGTCAAGCTGTTGGAGGGTCGGAAACACCCGGAAGGACCGGGTCGCCCGGTTTCTGCCGTCGCCTGTCTGCGGGACGTGGCGGTGCTGGAGACGATTTATTCCTGCGGCCTGCGCATCAGCGAACTCTGCGGCCTGCGCGCCGAGGACATTGACTGGAGTGAGCGGCTCGTTCGGGTGCGGGGCAAGGGCAAAAAGGAGCGGCTGGTGCCGATTGGCGAACCGGCGTGGAAGGCGATTCAAAATTATTGGGCCGCGTTGAAACAGCCGCCGTCCGGTCCGGCGCCGGTTTTTCTGACCGAAACCAAAAAAGCCGCGCCGCTCAAGCCGCTGCAACTGTCCCGTCGCCTGAAACAATATCTGGTCATGGCCGGACTCGATCCGGCCCTGACGCCGCACAAGCTGCGGCACAGTTACGCCACGCACCTGCTGGATGCGGGCGCGGATCTGCGGAGTGTGCAGGAGTTGCTCGGCCACGCCCACCTGGTCACCACGCAGATTTATACGCATGTAACCACCGAACGATTGAAAAAGGCTTATGATGCGGCGCATCCGCGGGCATAACGAATTCCGATTCTGATTGAAATTTCTTGAATTCCGGGCAAAATAATCTGTCTAAGTAACCGAACGGTTAAAAAGGTTTAACTCCGGCGGATCATTTTGAACATGAAGCTAAAATTGAGAATTTTGACTTTGGCAACGGCGGTATCGGCCGTGGTTTTGACGGGTTGTCAGTATCCCAACGGCGAACCAAACAACACCGGCACCGGTGCGCTCATCGGCGCAGGGGCGGGCGCGCTCATGGGTGCGGCCATCGGCGGTCCGCGGAACGGCGGTGCGGGCGCGTTAATCGGCGCGGCGGCAGGGGCGATTACCGGCGGCCTCATCGGAAATTCGATAGACCAGGAGCAGGCGGCGGAACTCCGCGCTCAGGCGCCCCAAACCTATGTGCGGGTGCAGCAGGGCCAGCCGCTGACAATTTCGGACATCAAGGCGCTCGCCCAAGCCCGGGTGAGTGATGACATCATCATCAGCCAGATTCGCAACTCCCACACCGTCTTTCACCTCAGTACCTCCGATATCATTGACCTGCACAATTCCGGCGTGAGCGAAAACGTCATCAACTTCATGATTAATTCGCCGAGTATGATCGGGGATGATTCAACCGTTCAAACCACCACGGTGGTCGCAGCAGCGCCGCCGCCGCCGCCGGCGCAGACGGTGGTGATTGCGCCCGGCCCGGGCTACGTGTGGATTGGCGGCGATTGGGTTTGGAACGGTGGATGGGTCTGGCGGGCGGGCTATTGGGCTTACCCGCCCTATCCTCACGCGGTTTGGGTGGGTGGCTATTGGGGCAGGGGACCGCACGGTTGGTACCACCGGCCGGGACATTGGCGGTGATGGCGGATTAAACCTTCCGGAATGAAACACAGCGGCGGGCGTGGGGAACATACTGTCAAAAACCACGCCCGCCGGACTTATAACTCTATGTTTTACTCAGCAAAACAAGTTAGCACGTCTTAATTGAATTGCAATGGGGTTAAGATGTTTTGTCAGCCAGGCGGACATGAAACATTCCGTCCGAAACAGCTTCGGTCATTTGTCTTCTCCAGGTTTCCGCCGGTTAAATTTCAGCCCCTGGCTTTGCGTCGCCGTTACCACGGCGAAGTCAGATGGTCGAGAAATTCGTACCGGGCCCGGTGCGGGTCGGGTGCGGCGCCGGAGTCGGCGCCGAAATGCATGACCGGATAACCGGCCTGACGATCGTATGCCGGCCACGGCGGCAGGCGAGGGCCGTTCGGATTGCCCGTCTTCGCGAAGTTGGTCCAATACGCCGCCATCAATTCTGACACCCTCTGGTCTTCCGGCCGCCACGGCAATTTCTTCGCTGACAATACGCGAAAGACGTACTCGATTTCGGAGGCGTGCGGCGCCGTTGGTTCCGTGCCTGGCCTGGTGTTGGCGGGCAACGGCAGCGTCTGATCAAACTCGTACCGGTAAACCGGAGATTCCCCGGTCTGAAGCTGCATTTCCAGCCACTTCCAGGTGGCATAGGCGATGAACTGGTCCCCGGCAAAATCCTGCGCCGCCCGCCTGACCTCGGCATCCGTCGCCGCCGGATAGAGCTTGAGAAATGTCTCTGCGTTGGTGCCGAAGTGCGCCCTGGCGCGCGCGACGTAGTTCTCAACCGTCGGCGCGTCATTAGCAAAATAGGAATGGAAGCTTCCTTCGTCCCGGTTCCATCCCGCCAACAGCGGGACATGGCTTTGCTGTCCGGCGGCGTAAATGGCGAGACAGTTGGTCGGCAGGAAATAACCGTCAATATCAGGTTTGAAATAGTCCCATGAGCGTTTCAACCCGGCTCGGAGCAGATATTTGGCCGGCAACGCCCGCAGATCCTTGAGGGAATGCGCATCAAATGCCGACGTCACGAACTTCAAGCCTGTGGCTTCGGCCTCGACGCGCGGTTCTGCCAACAGGGTAGGACCGAAAAACGCGCCACTCTCGCCAATGGCCCGTTGAAACAAACCTTTCGCCAGAGGCGACGCGATTAACGCGCTGACCGAAAACGATCCGGCCGATTCACCAAAAATGGTGACGTTGTCAGGATCACCGCCGAACGCCGCAATGTTCGTCTTGACCCATTGCAGCGCGGCGACCTGGTCCAAAAGTCCGTAATCGCCCGAAGCATGATATTCCGATTCCTCGCTCAGCTCGGGCAGTGCCAAAAATCCGAATATTCCCAGCCGGTAACCGAAGCTGACCACCAGCACGCCTTTCTTCGCCAGGTTTCCACCGTCCTGGCGCGGCTCGGAAGTGGATCCCGCAGCGAAGCCGCCGCCGTAAATCCAGACCATCACCGGCAGCTTGCCCGGCGGTCGATGTTCCGGGATCCAAAGGTTAAGATACAAACAATCTTCGCTGGGTCCGTGGTCGCGGAAAATCATGTCGCTGAAAATGCGGCCCTGCATGGGGCGCGGTCCATAATCCATGGCCTCCCGCACGCCGGTCCAGGCCGGCGCCGGCTGCGGCGGTTTCCAGCGCAGCGGACCGACCGGCGGCGCGGCGTAGGGAATGCCCTTGAACGAGCGCACCATCCCGTCGGCGCTGATGACGCCTTCCAACACGCCATTGGCCGTGCGGACCTGCACGGTGTGCAATGGTTGCGCCGGCGCGGCCTGCCAGCCGAACAACAGCGCCAACAACACGGCCCAATTCTGTAACTGCGTTTTCATCGTTTCTTCCGGGTGAAGGCTCATGACTAGCCAATCCGGTTCTATTTGCACAGAAGAAAACAAGGAAAACGAAGATTTGCCGGGAGATGCGGCATGTTGCCGTCTCCGAAATTGGGTTATCAATACGCCGACCGCGGTTTTGGTTTGCCCAGGTTGAATGAACTGCCAGGAAAGCAAATATCTTCTGCCCGGTGAAACAAAGACCGGAGAACGGCCTCCTACCATGGGTGTTCCAGAGCGGTTTAGCCGCCGGGAACGCAGAGGGCAGGCGAGTGAAATGACAAAACTCTCATGCCTCGTTCAAACAAAGTTCATGGATATATGCTATGTTCCTCAGAGGGTTCGATAACTCGACGAAGCCGAAGGCAGTATGAAAAGGCGAAGCTGGAATAAAATGGCCGTCGCCGCGTTGGCAGTCGTGGGACTGTCCATGGCCGTGGCAGGTTATGCCGACCGGATGCAGGCGGCGGGTTCAAATGCCACCAGTCCAATCGCAGTGATTGCGCCGGCCCAGGTCAACCTGCCGCCGGTACCGGCCGAAGTCCTCCGCATGTCCGAAGCGGGCTTGGGCGACGACGTGATTACCGCTTATCTTCAGAAATCGGCCTATCCTTATACCCTTGATGCGGATCAGATCATTTATCTCCACGATATGGGAGTTTCGTCTGCGGTGCTCAATGCCTTGGTAAGCCAAGGTGGCACGGCCGCCAGCGCCCGGGCGGCGGCTGAGAACAAGGCGGCGGCCACAGACAACGTTGCTCCGGCGGAGACGCCGCCGGTGAATGGCGTCGCGACAAATTTTTACAGTTCATTGGCGCCATACGGAACCTGGGTGAACGTGCCGGACTACGGCTGGTGCTGGCAACCTACCGTGGTGGTGGTGGATCCTGCCTGGCAGCCGTACTGCAATAACGGGTACTGGCTTTGGACGGACCAGGGCTGGTATTGGAACTCGTATTACTCATGGGGTTGGGCGCCGTTCCACTATGGCCGATGGTGCCGATCAGCGGGCTATGGCTGGTTGTGGTGCCCCGACAACACGTGGGGGCCGGCATGGGTCTGCTGGCGGAATTATCCGGGTTATTGCGGCTGGGCGCCCCTGCCGCCGGGTGCGTGTTTCAGGGCCGGCGTCGGCTGGACCTTCAATGGCCTCGCCGTCGGCTTTAATTTCGGTTTCGGCCTGGGGCCGCGCTGCTTTACGTTTTGTGGTTTTGACGATTTTTGCCGCCGACATCCCTTTGAATACTTCCGGCATGGCCGCGACGCTGACCGCTTCTTTCAGGATTCACGGGTGAACAACGACTTCGCCGTGGACGCGCATCATCGTTTCATTAATGGCGGCATTGATCCGTCACGAATTGAGGCGGTCACGCATACGCGGCTCCAGCCCGTGGCGGTGAGCGATCTGCCGCATGGGGACGGACGTTTTGGCGGTTTTACCATGAATCGCCAGAGAGGCAATTTCCCGGCAACGTGGGTGTCCACGGACGCACATGTGGCGGTCCACACACCGCGATTTCAACCGGGCCGACCCAATGATTTTCGACCTTCCGCGCCGTGGGCTTCGTGGAATCATTCGAGCGGGAATTCGGCGAACCGGCCGTGGGGCGGAACTGAAGATTCCCAGGTAAGAAGCTTCGCACCCGCACCGGGTTATCATCGTGATTACTCCGACTCGCGGAGGTACACCCCTGTCTGGCATCCAGCGCAGGTCTGGCACCCGGCACCGGCCTGGCAATCCGCGCCGTCACATTCCTGGAATGGCGGAGGACGCTCCGGCGGCGGAGCCTCTTATGGTTGGAGTGGAGTCAATTGGAGTGGCGGCATGGCGTCCGGCGGCGGCTTTCGCCGATAACCAAGTTTTTGCCGGGCGGGACGGCATGTTGCCGTCGCTGCAATCGGCGGGTGGTGACACGCTTTTGGTGTTTAGACCTCGACAGCTAGAGCTGGCTGCGTAAGCATGGCGTCGGACGGGCCATGAACGCCACGAAGGAAAAAATCCTGAAAATCGCCGCCGACCTGATGCTGGGCCGGGAACCACGCCCGAGCAGCGGCAGCCTGGACAATGTCAAAAGCCTGGCACAGTGCATCGCCTTCGTTCTGGAAACCCGGCAAGGTCGGAACCCGGTGCACGTGGTGGGCTGTCGTTTGAACGACGAAGAGCGTGACCTCTATCCCGAAGTCGTCTGGGAACTGTTCTGTGCCCGCGTCATCATTCCGGCAAATGAAGGCGGCGCATTGGACCGGATTCGCACCCACTCGGACGCGGACGCCAATTGGGAAAAGTTCAAGGCAACTGCGGGCATTTCCGGATGAAATCCACCCGGGCCGGCCGGCCGGCATTTTAACTGGCGAGGAGGGATGTTTTTGGCGAAGGCAGTTTGATCGTCCGACCCGGAATGACGAACACACCTTCGCCCTGATGATGAATTGTCCGGGGCCGCTTTCGGCCTGGCGCAATCCACGCCTTGACCACCTCCAGCACGAAAAAGTTGTATTGATTTACCAACGTCCGATCAACGACCTTGCACTCCAGGCTGGCATGGCACTCGGCAATGAGCGGAGCATTGACGACCGACGCGGCTGTCGGCGTGAGGCCAAAGGTTTTGAACTTGTCCACCGACCGGCCGGAGGTATTTCCGCAAGCCACCACCTTTTTCGTCAATTCCGCCGTGGGCACGTTGATGACGCATTCGCCGGTCGTCCGCAACGTCTCAAACGTGTAATTCAGGTTGCTGATCACGCAACCCACGAGCGGCGGCACAAACTCCATCATGGTATGCCACGACATGGGCATGACGTTTGGCCGTCCCGCGCGGGCCGTTGTGACGAGCACGACCGGGCCGGGTTCCAGCAATCCATAAACTTGCGCCAGCGGAAACTCTCTTTTCCGGGTCATGCTGAAGTTCTGCCTTTCGGGGCGTCGCATGCAACGCCCCCGGCCGTCCCGTTGGTCCGGGATTGATCTTTATTGCATGCTCCGCAAACCCACCTTGCGGGCGCGCACGGCCAGTTGTCTGGCCTTGTTCGACCCGTATCGCCAGAACGAAAATTCTTTGCG
>Ga0335073_10015018_pt1 | contig 10836 bp, 7 predicted proteins | sample Lox_Sample_22_FD_207093 | JGI IMG/M metagenome (GOLD analysis project Ga0335073, IMG submission 207093) | Soil microbial communities from Loxahatchee National Wildlife Refuge, Florida, United States - Lox_Sample_2.2 | ecosystem: Environmental > Terrestrial > Soil > Wetlands | place: USA: Florida...
TCACAGAGTTCGCTCGAACCACTGGGCGGCCGATACGCACGGCGATAAGTCCGCGGGTTTGTAGAACCGAAGCCCGGCCGCCCGCAACGTAATTTCCCCCATACCTCGGCCGTAGTGTCTCCCCTTCCGCTTCTCGGTTGCCCCATCCAATACCGCCGAATTCGAGTTGCATGCAAGCCCTCGCCGCGCTACTATTTAAGGCGAAGAAAAGGCGAATATATGGCGGAACGGCCCGACTTCGGTCCAGACAAACCGTTGACCCTCACCCAGCTTGCCGAGGTGCGCCAACGTTATGCCCAGCTCAGCACGCCCGGCTTGAAAACGGCCTACGCGGAAGCGCTCGATCGGTGCAAACTCGATAAACGCGGGCGGCCACCACAGTCGGTTCACATTCAGGTCCTCGTGCAGGCCTGGAAGGAGCTTCGAAAGACGAAATAGTTCCGCATCCATCCCGCCCCGACCTGCCTCCTCAGACTTTCGGAGGATTTCATTCCCGTTGTCCCTGCCGAACAATAAAAAGTCAGGAGACCAAACAGGATGAGGATCTTCAGTCTGCCAACCCGAGCCGTCTGCCTGCCGGCCCTGCTTGCCCTCGGGCTCGCACCCGCGATTTCGTTCGCCCAATCGGCGGCCCGCCAGAAGTTCTATCTCGGCGCGGATATCTCGTCGCTCGCCTCCGGACGCGGCGGCGGACGCGGCGGCCCCATGGTCTACAAGGAGAACGACCAGGAAAATCCCGAGTTCGCCATCATGATGAAGCACGGCTGGAATGCCTTCCGTCTTCGCGTCTTTGTCTCCCCCGTCCGCATGGCCCCCAACAACAGCCTCGAGAACACCCTGCCCCTGGCGAAAAAGCTCAAAGAGGCCGGCGCGACCTTCATGCTCGATATCCACTACTCCGACACCTGGGCCGATCCGCAGCATCAGGAAACTCCCCTCGCCTGGCGCGATCTGGATGCCGCCGGACTCGAAAAGCGAATCGAAGAATACAGCAAGGATGTGATCACGCAGCTCAAAAACGCCGGCGCCATGCCGGATATGGTCCAGGTGGGCAACGAGATCACCGGCGGAATGCTCTGGCCCACCGGCTATGTCAAAGTGCCCCCGTCGACCGTGAAACTCGACGCCGGGCAAATCCGCGGCCCCTTCCCCGATCCCTACGTCGAAACTACCCAATGGGAGAACCTCATCCGCTTCATCAAGGCCGGCATTCGCGGCGTGCGCGGCGGCGCCGCGGGCAGCCCCGTGAAAATCATCATGCATATCGACTGCGGCGGCGATTGGCCGGTCACGCAATCGTGGTTCGACCACCTGAAAAGCGCCAAGGTCGATTACGACATCATCGGACAAAGCTTCTATCCGCGGTGGCACGGCACACCCGCGCTCTTGCAGCAGAACATCGTCGAGTCCATCCGGCGCTACAAAAAGCCTTTCATGGTGGTCGAAACCGGCTACCCCCAGTCGGGCGGCGACCAGGTCATGACCGCGAACAAGTACAACCTCTGGCCCGGCACACAGGCCGGCCAACTGCAATTCATGGTTGACCTGGTCAACACCGTGAAGCGCGCCGGCGGCAGCGGCGTCTTCTACTGGGCGCCCGAAGGCGGACGCGGCAACGGACTGTGGAACGCCGACGGCACGCCCGATCCGGCCGTCTTCGTGCTGGACAACCTCGCGAAGCTGAAGGACGCCCCCGGCAGCCATCTGCCGCCCGCGCCCGCGAAGTAGCGCCCTCGCGGTTTCCCATGCGCCGGGTGTCGACGCCACCCGGTGCTACGCTGGTTCTCTGTCACGCGGCCTGACGGGCCGACGCTGGCACGCCAACATGCTGCTATACGCGCTCAGCATTCTGGTCAGCGCCTTCCTGCTGTTTCAGGTGCAGCCGGTGATCGCCAGGATCATCCTTCCCTGGTTTGGCGGATCGGCCGCGGTTTGGACCACCTGCCTGATGTTCTTTCAGCTCGATCTGCTGCTCGGCTACCTGTACGCCCACGCTCTGGTGCGCCTGCGGCCCCGCGCGCAGATGCTGACGCACCTCGCGCTTCTGCTGGCCAGCGCCGCGCTGCTTCCCATCCATCCGAGCGCGGCCTGGAAACCCACGGCGTCCGATGAGCCGATCCTGCGAATCCTCGCGATGCTGGCCGCGACCGTCGGTTTGCCGTACTTCGTGCTTTCCGCCACCGGTCCCCTGCTTCAAGCCTGGTACGCGCGCCGCGGCGCCGGCGCATCCTCGTACCGGCTCTACGCGCTCTCCAATGCCGGCTCCGTCTTCGCGCTCTGGAGTTACCCGGTATTGTTCGAGCCGGTATTCAGCGCCCACCGCCAGGCCGGCATCTGGTCGAGTACATACGCCGTATTCCTGGTCCTGTGCGGACTCACCGCAATTCGATCCGCCCGCATTCCCGAAGCGCGCGCGGAAATGGAATCCGCCGATACGCCGAAGCCCGCGCCTCGGCTCTACCTCATGTGGCTGCTTCTGCCCGCTTGCGCGTCGACGCTGCTCCTCGCCGTCACCAATCATCTCAATCAGAACGTGGCGCCGATTCCGCTGCTCTGGATTCTCCCGCTCAGCGCCTACCTGCTGTCCTTCATCCTCTGTTTCGGCAACCTCCGTTGGTATCGCCGCACGCCCTATCTCCTGCTGCTGGCCGCGGCACTGGCCGCGATGGCGTACTGCAGCCTCAGCGAGACCGCCTACTACGAAATGCCCGTCCGCACCGGGATCGCCGTGTTTGTCGCCGGGCTCTTCGTCTGCTGCATGGTGTGCCATGGCGAGCTGGCGCGTCTGAAACCGCCGGCACGCTACCTGACGCACTTCTACCTGACCATCGCCGCCGGTGGCGCCCTGGGCGGGTTGTTCGTGGGCCTCGTAGCGCCGCTGCTCTTCAACGCCTATTACGAACTTTCGCTCGGTCTGCTTGCCACCGCCGCGCTGGCCGTGGTGGCGGCGCGCGCCCATCGCGATAGAGCCTGGCAGAGGCACCTGCTGCCGGCGTCGCGGTGCCTCCCGGCTCTGGCGGCATTCGCCGCCGCCGGATATGCCGCCTACCCAATGCAGCGATGGATCGCCAGCCCGGCGCGCGCCGCCGTTGAGCGGCTCCATTGGAAGCCGGCCGACGGGTTTGACCGCTGGGTCGTGGAGCGCGCAATCCTGATCGGCGCGGTGCTGACGCTCGTCGCCCTGCGCGGCGATTGGAAATTCCGCTGGACCCGCCGCGCCGGCCGTTGGGCCGCCTTCTGCATCGAGCTCGGCGCGCTGTTGCTCGCGGGCTACATCGGCTACCAGACCCGATATCTCACCTCTGGAGCGCAGTTGATGGTCCGCAATTTCTACGGCGCGCTGCGCGTTCACAATTCCGGTCCGCCGTCCGACTGGACCGCCACGCGCAGCCTGACGGTCGGCATCATCAACCACGGCGAACAGTTTCTGAACCCCGTGCGTCGCGATTCGCCGACCACGTACTTCGGGCCCAGCTCGGGAATCGGCCTGGCGATTCGCGCGAAACAGATTACAGGTCCGATCCGCGTGGGTGTCATCGGGCTCGGCGTGGGCACCATCGCGGCTTACGGCCGCGAGGGCGACGACTACCGCTTCTACGAGCTCAATCCCATCGTGGTGCGGCTGAGCGCTCCCGACCCGCCTACAGCCCCGCCGCAGTTCACTTTCCTCGCCGACTGCAAAGCGCTCCACGACGTAGTGACCGGTGACGGCCGGCTTTCGCTCGAACGGGAATCTCCACAAAGGTTCGACGTCCTGGCGATCGACGCCTTCTCCAGCGAAGCCGTCCCCATCCACCTGCTCACACATGAAGCTCTAATTCTGTACTTCCGGCACCTCAAACCGGACGGCATCCTGGCCGTGAACATCTCGAATCGTTTCGTCGACCTGGCGCCGGTGGTGGACGGCGAAGCCCGGGCCATGGGCAAAATCGATTGCGTCGTCGAGAGCGACGACGACGACCCGCAGGACCTGCTGGCGGCCAAGTGGATGCTGATTACGTCCCCTGCCGCGGGCTTCGGCCAACTCATCCTGGACAAATCGGCCGTGGTCCCGCCGGCCCGGAACATCCGGCTCTGGACCGACGACTACAGCAACCTGTTTCAAATCGTGAAATGACTACTGCGTATCGGTGACCGTAAGGCTCCGGAAGTCGAGCGTGCGACGCATCTGGTGGTATTTGATGGTCAGCATCTGGGAGTCTTTCGATGCCTCCAGAAACGGTCCGCCGAACAGCGGCCAATTGGCATAATCCAGCGGCACGCCGTCCCGTTTCGGCGTCTGTCCATAGGTGAACTCCAGCGTTCGCCCGCGCAGGGAGCGGAAACGGACGGCGGGGCCGGAGTCCACAGTAAACTCCAATGGCAGACGCAAAATCGCCTCGCGAAACGCCCGCAGATCCGCGAATTCGCTGCGCGCGGCCACCTGAACCACCATGCCATTTTTGAGGTACGGGCTGAAAAGCCGGCGTCCGCCGCCCTCGATTGGCTTCCACGAGTACGGTTGCAGCGGACGGCAGGCGATCAGCGCATCGCCGCCGCGGACAAAGATCCAACCCGACGGGTCTTCGATGGTCTCCGCCAGATCTTTCGAAAAGAAGCCGTTGATGTGCGGAAATCGCGCGCCCGGCGCGATATCGTAAAGCGCCACCAGGGCATCCTCGTCCTGAAAGATCTGCTCATATGGCGACCCACCGTTGAACTTATCCGGGGAATCGTAACTCTTCTTAGAACTGACCACTCCCGAGATACCGATGTCGGCCGGGAACGTGAAGTACGTCTCGAGCTCGTGAAGCGAGGAATGCGGATTCAGCGTGAACAGCGTATTCTGCACCCCGCGCGGGTCCGGCGCCGCCCAGGTCACATCCCACGAGTGCTCCTGGATCGGTTGCAGCGTGCCGCCCTGGTCGGAACTTACGGCGTACTCCTGCCGAATGTAAGTGGTCTTGTACACCGGGCCGTGTAAGTCGTCGAAGAAACGCCAGCGATTCCGGGTCCTTTTCAGTTCGTAGTGCGTATACGGCTGGCTGCGATCGGATGCGATCTGCCGCAGGATTTCCGGCGGCTGATAGGCGCTGGCCACGACATAAAAAAGGACGGCGTTGGATGGCGGCTCCATCGGGTGGCCGAGGCCGAACCACACCCAGCCGAAATCGCTGGACGGCGCTGCCCACTTCTCCAGGACTTCGCGATCATATACTCGCGAGTGCGCGCCTGCATAAACACCGTCGAGCGTTTCGGCGGCGTAATCCGCGACGAGGTAGTCGAGCATCATGGCCGCGCGCTTCTTCATGGCCGGGTCGCGCGCCCACGCCGCCAGATACGACATCGACAAAAGGTAATAACCCATGTACGCCGGGCTGTCGTACTCGCCCTGGCCGCGGGTGGTGGTCAGCCTCACCCACGATTCCAGCCAGCCCGAGGCCTCGCGCAGATTCTCCGCCGATGACTTCCCCGTGTACCACCGGTCGCCGCTTTCCTCCGGCCAAAGCTGCGCCATCAGGTAAAGCGACGTGTAGTACATCACCCAGTGATTCTCGGTGTCGCCGCGATACGGCATGTACGTGCGGAATGACTCGCGCAAGGCTTGCCGCGCCGGTCCGGTGAGCTGCCCGCGGTCGAGATAGGCGATGGCGGCCATCGGATACATCCAAAACATGTCGCCGGTCGGACCCGCGTCCAACAGTTCGATCAGCCGCCGCGAACAGACTTCGGGATCCTCTCGCAGCCATAGCTTGGCGGCGATATTCGCGTATCCCAGCGGACCGCCGTTGGACGGGTGGGCGTACGCCAGCACCACGTTTCGAACCCGCTGATCGAAAGCCGGCGCCTGCGCATGCAGCCCGATCGGCAAGATCAGGCAGAGCCAGGCCAAGAGACGTGGCGCGGGCACTCGTGCCTGCCGCGCCGAGACTCGTCTCGGCGCTTGTGACCGCTCGCGGCGCCGGACAGCGCATCGACACGAGTGTGGGTGCGGCAGGCAAGAGTGCCCGCGCCACAGGCAACGGCCGCCGCTCATTTGGCCCCTTCCGGAACGAACTTCATTCGGAAAATTGTGCTGCCGTTGAGCCCATCCCGCCGCCAGTTTCGGCCGTAGTCGGTGGAGATTTGAACCGCATCCTCGTGAACTCCCGCAAACATCCTGCCCGCCTGCGACGGATCGAAAGCCACGCTCCACACCCGCGTCGAGGGAAGTCCGGAGTTGAATAGCTGCCAGGTTTTGCCTTTGTCCTCGCTGATGGCCACGCCGACGCCCCATCCGGCGGCCGCAATCCGGTCCGGCGAATTCGGATCGAAGGCCAGATCATAAAGGTTGGAGCCGACGCCCAGATTGCCGGCACTCTCGAATGTCGCGCCGCAATCCGTCGAGGAAAACAAGCCCGCGCCTTCCGTCGATGCCAGCCAGAAGCAGGCGTCGTGCGGCGATTGCTCGATGTGCAGGATCTGGATGCCCGCCGCGCCCGCCAGCCGCCAGGAGTTTCCGCCGTCTTCGCTTCGGTAGATTCCCTGCTCGGTCCCCGCCACCAGAACTCCGCTACGGCGTGAATCGACGCGCAGCGCGGCTGTGTATTTCCGCCGCAGCCCGCCGGCGATCTCGCGCCAGGATGCGCCGCCGTCATGGCTCACCTGGATACCGTGGGTGTGGCTGAAATAGATGGTTTGCGGAACATTCCGGTCGACGCTGACATCCAGCAGTTCGGTGACATCGCTGCCGGTGAGGATCTTCCAGCGTTCTCCTTTCTCCGAAACCCGCAGCAGGCCGTTACCCGCGGCTGCATAGACCACCGCGGGATCGCGCGGGTCGAAGTCGAATGCCGAGACGAACGGGAGATTGAATCCCGCATGCCGCCAGTCGCCGCCGGCGGACCGTATGAAGATGCCGCTGGCCGGCAGTTTCGCGCCTACAACATAATCCTTGGCGCTCGACCCGCAGGTGTAGAGCGCGACTTGAGCTTGCAAGGCGGCCGGCCATGCGGCCAGCAGCCACAGCCAGCGTTTCATCTCGGATTACTGTAGCACGCGAGGACTCGCCATTTGCGTTCGCGGCAACCGGGTCGCCAAACCGCCAGCAGAGCGCCTGTTACACTTGCGTTCGACAGTGGAAACAGACATCGTCATCGGGCTCGATAGCAGCACGACGGCTACGAAAGCCATCGCCTGGACTCGAGATGGCGCCATCGCCGGAACGGGTCGCTCCCCGATTCCCCTCGCCAGCCTCGGCGCGGATCGTTACGAGCAAAATCCAGACGATTGGTGGTCCGCCGCCACCATCGCCCTGGGCGAACTCGCGCAGCAGATCAATCCCGAGCGGATCGCGGCCATCGCCGTCGCTAACCAGCGCGAGACCTTCGCGCCGCTGGCTTCGACGGGCCAACCGGTTCGTCCGGCGATCGTCTGGCTGGACCAAAGATGCCGCAGTGAGGTTGCATGGCTGGTGGACAGGGCCGGTGCCGATACCCTGCACCGCATCTCGGGCAAGCCGCCGGACACGGCGCCGGTGGCGTATCGAATTGCCTGGATGCTGAGGTCCGAACCGGAGTTGTTCCGCTCCACCGCCGTGTTCGCCGACGTGCACTCCTACCTGGTCTGGCGGCTTACCGGAGAATTCCGCGCAAGCTGGGCGAGCGCCGATCCGCTTGGTCTATTCGATATGGAACGGAAAGACTGGTCGGAAGAGTTGCTTCAAGTGCTCGAATTGCGCCGGGAACAATTGCCGGCGCTGGCTCCGCCGTGCAGCCCGATCGGTGAGGTGAATGCCCGAGCTGCGAGCGAGACCGGGTTACGAAAGGGAACGCTAGTGGTCGCAGGCGGGGGCGATGGACAGGCGGCCGGATTAGGAGTCAATTGCCTCCACTCATCGTCCGCGTATCTCAACCTTGGCACCGCTGTGGTCTCGGGAACGTACTCCGCCGAATACAAAATCAGCACCGCCTGGCGAACCATGTGCAGTTGTTCCGGCGAGGGTTATTACTTCGAGACCAGCCTGCGCGCCGGAACTTTCCTGTTGGACTGGTTTGCGCGCCATATCTGCGGCGCTCCCGATGGCGATACCGCCATCTATTCCCAACTCGAAACCGAAGCCGCGCGCATCCCCATCGGCAGCAACGGACTGCTCGCGCTTCCGTATTGGGGAGCGGTGATGACGCCGTACTGGGATCCCGAAGCCCGCGGTTGTTTCGTCGGATTGTCGGGCTCCCACCGCCGCGGCCACCTGTATCGCGCTTTGCTGGAAGGAATCGCCCTCGAGCAGGCGCTGGTCAGCGGCATGATCGAAGAACAGACAGGCCGGCCGATCGAAGCCTTCATCGCCATCGGAGGAGGCGCCGCGAGCGACCTTTGGTGCCGGATTATCGCCGCCGCTACCCGAAAGATAGTGCGCCGGACCAACACGGTGGAGGCGTCCAGTTTGGGCGCCGCTACTTGCGCCGCTACCGGCGCCGGCTGGTATTCCAGCGCCGCCCAGGCCGCCAGGTCGATGTCCGGCAATACGGTTCTGGAAGTCGAGCCGAGCCCTGCAGACATGCAAGGCTATCGCGAATTAATGGTCATTTACCGCCGGATCTATCCACGGCTTCGCGACAGCTTCCGCCACCTCTCACGCCTTTCCGGCTGAACGTAACGGGGCAATCCTAGGCCGCTGGTACCACTTCCTCGCTCCCATCGGGAATTTCCCCCTTGCATTGGATGCCCGTCAGTGGCACGCTTCTGCTGCGCGGTAAAAAAGACGTTGCAGTACCGACAGCGGACGGCCCACCTATGAATCCCGGTACCGGTTGGAAACCGCACTGGCCGCATTTTATTGCGGGGTTTTCCAGCGAGTTGTATACTGGCCAAGCAATTCCGGGTGATGGTGCCCCCGGGTCGCAGATTTTTGCTTACCGGATGTCCCATTTCGGCCGTTTGTAACGCATGGTCATAGTGGGGCACGCGAAGGCGATCTTGAAAGGGAGAATGTCAAATGACTGTTAGGGTGCGGAAGTATTACGCGAAGTATTGCTTCGGAATTCTCTTACTGGCCGGCCTTCCTACGATGGCGGTCGCGCAAACGCCCGACCTGCGCCCGGGTAATTTCGAGTTGGGCCTCTACGGCGGAGCAAGCTATGGAGCGGACAGCTTCCGGCCGATGTGGGGTGTGAACCTTTCGTATTCGCTGCCCAAACTGCTGCTGCCCTATGTCGAGTTCAGCGACTTCCCCGCGTTGGTGCGGAATTATTCAACTTCCCAACTGAATTATTTCATTGAGGCTAAGATTAAAGACGTCCATGCCGGTGTCCATGTCCGGATTCTGCCCCACGAATCGCGGGTGGTGCCGTACGGTGTCGTAGGATTCGGCGTCCTGTCTTCCAACACTACTGGAAGCAGCCAGGGAACGCCATCTTACTGCTCGTCGATAAGCCTGCCTACGGGCTGCTTATCCGGCAGCTATTCCAACAAAAGTACCGACGCCGCGGTAAACTTCGGCGCCGGTCTGCGCGTGTACCACACTTCCTACCTTGGATATCGCGCCGAATATAAGTTGTATCGTCCGATCACCGGACCCTTCAGCAACTTTTTCAGTAAGGTCGAGGGCGGTATCTTCTTTCAGTTTGGCGGCAAATAACATTCATAACTCGGTGTAACCGGGCTGGGGGTCTCATCATGGCACGGTCAGTTCGTCTCGCAGGTCGGTGGATCAGCCTCATTGCGCTGCCGGCATCCGTCGCGTTCGCTCAAACGGTCAACATCCCTCGTTTCAGCGGTCATGCTTCCAGGCTGCCGATCGGGGACGCCGCTCATCGGCAAGCGGCTTTCGACCTCAGCTCCCTGCCGGTCTATTTCGAAAAGGACCCCGGCAGCCAGCGTTTTCAATCCAGGACGGCAACCTCGGGACTGCTGTTCGATTCCGGCGGATTCTGGCTTGGCGCCGGGACCGACGGAACGTCTGTGCGCGTGAATTTCCAGGGTGCGCGCCGGGGAGTCGAGCCGGCCGGCGAGGGACCGTTGCAGGCGTTCAGCAATTACTTCATCGGCAATGACCCGTCGCAATGGTCGACCCGGCAGCACTACGCCGGCGTCCGCTACGATTCGCTATGGCCCGGCATCAACGCCGTCTTCTACGCGCAGCGAAACAACCTGGAATACGACTTTGATATCGCCCCGAATGCCGATCCTTCCCGTATCCGGCTGCAGGTAGCCGGCGCGCAAGCGTTGTCCATCGACGAGGCCGGTGAACTCTGGATCGTGACCGATTCCGGCAAGGTGAAACAGCGGCGGCCGGTGATCTATCAGGAAATCGACGGGCGGCGCGTGGAAGTCGCCGGTGGATACCGGATGGCCGGCAAAAACCGCGTCGGCTTCTGGGTGGGATCCTATGACCATCGCCATCAATTGGTCATCGATCCGGTTTTGCTGTTCTCCACCTACATGGGCGGCAGCGGATACGACCTGGCGATGGCGGTGGCCGTCGATCCTGCCGCGAACATCTACGTGACCGGCTATACCCAGTTCGCGGACTTCAAAACCACGCCCGCCGGCACGCGCTTGACCCGTAGCGCCAGCGTTGGCCCCAACGTATTTGTCGTCAAGATCGACGCCAAAACCCGGCAGATCGACTATATCAACTATTGGGGCGGCAGCCTGTACGACTTCCCCTGGAAGATCGTGGTCGACTCCAACGGCTACGCCTGGGTGGTCGGCGAGACTCTTTCGAGCGACATCCCGCTAGTGAGCCCAATTCTTAGTAATCCGCAATTAATCAATCTCATTAACGGCAGCGGGCAGGCGGAGACCTACGGATTTGTGGCGCGGTTTTCTCCCACCGGAAGTCTCACCTTGAGCACGTACACGGCGCCAGGGTCG
>Ga0335073_10015019_pt1 | contig 10835 bp, 9 predicted proteins | sample Lox_Sample_22_FD_207093 | JGI IMG/M metagenome (GOLD analysis project Ga0335073, IMG submission 207093) | Soil microbial communities from Loxahatchee National Wildlife Refuge, Florida, United States - Lox_Sample_2.2 | ecosystem: Environmental > Terrestrial > Soil > Wetlands | place: USA: Florida...
GCGAGCCGGTAATATAGTTCAACCAGATATGATTCCTGTTCTTTTCCAGCTCGGACCCCTGACCGTCTACAGCTACGGCTTGATGATGGCGCTGGGCTTCCTGGCGGCGGATCTGGTGATTCGCCTCGATTGCAAGCGCCGCGGTATCGACCCCGAGTATTCCTCGTCGATGGTTATCTGGGCGGCGATCGGCGGAATCGCGGGCTCGCGAATCTACGCGATCCTTGACGACCTGCCGGCCTACCTCGCCGACCCGAAATCGATGATTTTCTCCGGCTCGGGCTTTGTCTGGTATGGTGGCCTGATCGGCGGCCTGGCAGCGGTCTTTCTCGTCTCGCGACGGTACAAAATTCCCTTCGCGATAACCTGCGACCTGGCCGGGCCCGCGCTCGCAATCGGACAGGCTCTTGGGCGAATCGGATGCCATCTGTCGGGTGACGGCGACTGGGGGTTGCCTTCGACGCTGCCGTGGGCGGTGGCCTACAAAAACGCGATCGTCGGATGGAACTCGCAGACCGTTCTGAAACTTGATGAGCACGGACAGCTTGTCTCGGGCTACTTCCCCGGCGTCAGGGTTCATCCGGCGCCGATCTACGAAACTATCCTCTATATGTTGGTGTTCTCTTACTTGTGGTCGATCAGGAAGAATTATGGCGCCCCGGGACGGCTCTTTTACTGGTATCTTGTCCTCGGCGGGGGGGCGCGCTTTCTGGTTGAGTTCGTAAGGATCAATCCGCGAGTCTTCATGGGCCTGAGCGAGGCGCAACTGATCGCGATTGCGATGATGGTCGGAGGTACGGTCGGTCTCCTGCTGACTTCGTCGCGCGAGACTCCGCAGGCGGTTGAACCCAAAGAGGCGCTAAGAGCCTGAGCGATGGAGAACAGTAACCGATTTCTCTACGTGATTGCGGCCTTCGTGGTCGTCGTTGGACTTGGTCTCGCGATCATCATTGAGAATCGGCGCGCTTCCGAGCAGCCCTTCGTCGGCGAAACGATCCCGGCCCCGTCGTCGTCCTCAAAGGATGAGCCGGTCGCCGCTGGGCCCAAGGCCGCCAATTTCAAGCTCGAATCACTCGACGGCGCGACCGTTACGCTCGATCAGTTCGCGGGCAAGGTCGTGTTCCTCAATATCTGGGCGACCTGGTGCGGGCCGTGCCGCGAGGAAATGCCTTCGATGGAGACGCTGTACAACGAATTCATGACCAACAAGGACTTCGTGATGCTGGCCGTTAGCCAGGACGAGCGGGGACGCACGGCGGTGGCGCCGTACGTTGCAAAGAACGGCTATCACTTCACGGTTCTGCTCGACCCGGAAAACAAGGTGAGTACATCGTATGACGTGAGCGGGGTTCCCGAGACCTTCATAATCGACCGCAACGGGCGCATCGTCGCCCATCACATGGGTGGTTTTGACTGGTCGCGGCCCGACGTCAAGGACGCCCTGCAACAATTGCTCGATGCTAAACAAGGATGACCGGGTGCTGCCTCTTCGTCGTGTGCATCCGGCGCGTCCATATGGTTCAATGTTCAAACTCTTTCTGGCGGTTCATTAATGTCGATGTTTAAGCGCCATCGTTGGTCTATCACTGTGGCAGTGGCGGCAGCGCTCACGTTCGTGGCGCTCCAGGAGATCGCAGTTCGCCGCGCCCAAGCGCTGCCCGACGACACCTACCAGGAGCTCGACACGTTCGCGAGCGTGCTCGCAATCGTGCAGAAAAACTACGTCGAGCCGGTGAGCACCAAGCAGCTGATCGACGGTGCGATCACCGGGATGCTGTCGTCGCTCGATCCGCATAGCGCCTACCTCACGCCCGACCTGTATCGCGACCTCGAGGTCGAAACCCGCGGCAGCTTCGGCGGCCTCGGAATCGAGATCACGATCAAAAACGGCGTGCTTACCGTCGTGTCACCGATCGAAGACACGCCGGCCTACAAGGCCGGAATCAAGGGCGGCGACCAGATAATCAAGATCAACGACGACTTCACCAAGGACATGACGCTCAACGAAGCCGTCAAACGGATGCGCGGGCCCAAGGGCAGCAAGATCAAGCTGACCATTCATCGCCCCAACGTGCCCGACCTGTTCACGGTTTCGCTCGCGCGCGATGTGATCAAGATCCAGGCCGTCAAGTCGAAGATGGTTGACGAACAATACGGCTACATCCGTATTGCGACCTTCCAGGAGAACACCGACGACGGCGTCGAGAAAGCGATCGACGAGATCCGCGAAAAGGATCACGGACAGATCAAAGGCGTCGTGCTCGATCTGCGGGACAATCCGGGCGGCCTGCTGAATCAGGCGGTCAAGGTCAGCGACGATTTCCTCGACGGCGGGCTCATCGTCTACACGCAGGGCCGCAACGAGAATCAGCAGCAGAAGTACTTCTCGCACAAGAAGAAGGACTTCGTCGACTATCCGATGGTCGTGCTGGTGAATGGCGGCAGCGCCAGCGCCAGCGAGATCGTCGCGGGTGCGCTCCAGGATCAGCGGCGCGCCGTGGTCGTCGGCACGCAGACCTTCGGCAAGGGCTCGGTGCAGACGATCCTGCCGCTCGACGATCATTCCGCATTGCGCCTGACGACGGCGCGCTATTACACGCCGCTCGGACGCTCGATCCAGGCAGTTGGTATCACGCCCGATGTCGATAGCGAGCCGCCCAAGCAGACACTAGCTGCGCTCGAACTCCAGGGCGCGCAAGTGGATCAGGATGAAGAGATTCACGAGGCCGACCTGCCGCATCACTTCAAGAACACGCAGAAGCAGGAGAAGCCCAAGACTGGCGCCGAGGCCGAGCCCGCCAAGCCTGGTGCGCAGCCTTCGCCGGGCCTGGGAGCCAAGGCCGAAAAGCAGCCCAAGGAACAGAAGGACGTTCAGCTTGAGAAGGCGATCGATATTCTCAAGCACTGGGACTCCTTCAAGATGCAGCTCGCCCACAACGACGATCCCTCTGATAGCGCGAAGCCGTAACGGCTTAGCCGAGACATGAAAAACGCACGCCGGGCCCTCATGGTCCGGCGCGCGTTTTTCAGGAATCGAAGATCGCGTCAGGCGGGAAGCGCGCCGCCGGGCGGACGGCTCGAATCCAGGATCGCGTGCGCCGCGAGCAGCAGTTGTTGCTGTGTTTCGAGTCGCCTCAGGATGTCGATCATCACCTCGTCCTGCTGCTCCAGGTGACGCATGATCGATTTCACTTCTTCCTCGGCTTTCGCGTTGACCTGGTAATCCTGCTCCGCCATCAGGCGATCCTTCGCGGCCTGCCGGTTCTGCGACATCATGATTATCGGCGCCGCGTAAGCAGCCTGGAAGCTGAGCGCAAGGTTGAGCAGGATGAACGGGTAGGGATCCCAGTGGCGGATCCACCCGATCACGTTAAACGCGATCCATACGATGAGCATTAGAGTCTGCACGATGATGAACGTCCAGCTTCCCATCATTGCGGCAAATGAGTCAGCGATTCGCTCGCCGGTCGTCAGGTGCCGGGCGTGAATCTCGTTCACGTTGAGCACCGGAGCGTGCAGGTGCGCGTGTTTAATCCGCTGTTTTTCCCAGTGTTCGGCAACGCCGGCGATTGCCTGTGCGGTTCGACTCATAAATGTCTCCGCGCGGCCCGGGTAGAGGGATACGGCCGCGCTAATTGAATTTTGCAGTATCGCACTCGACGCGGGCAATCAAAGTGAAGTGCGGGTTTTGCGCCGCGCGATCTGCTAGTGATGTCGCCGACTACCTGCCGAAAGAATTGTTCAGATGAGTTTGCTCGATTCTGAGTTGACCACCGCGCTCGATGAGCTCGAGCGCTCTTCGCTTCGTCGCAGCCTGAGAATCATCGACAGCGCGCACGATACACACGTCACGATCGGCGGGCGGCGCCTTTTGATGATGTCCTCCAACAACTACCTCGGCCTCGCCTCGCATCCGACGCTCAGGCGTGCCGCCATCGACGCCATCGAGCGCTCTGGCGTCGGCGCTGGCGCCTCACGCCTCATCGCGGGCAGCCTCGCGCCGCTTCATCAACTCGAAGTCAAGCTGGCGCATCTGAAAGGGGTCGAGGCGGCGCTCGTGTTCGGTTCAGGCTACCTCGCCAATCTCGGAACGATTACGGCGCTGACCGGACCCGGCGACATGATTTTCAGCGACGAGCTCAATCACGCGAGCCTGATCGACGGGTGCCGTCTGAGCAAGGCGCAGTTGCGAATTTATAGGCATCGCGATGTCGATCATTTGCGCGCGATGCTGGCCGAGGGCGGCGACGCGCGACGGCGTCTCATCGTGACCGATTCCGTATTCAGCATGGACGGCGATTTCGCGCCGCTTAAGGAGATCGTCGAGCTCGCGAAACGTTATCGTGCCGCGGTGGTGATCGATGAGGCGCACGGCGTCGGCGTCGTGGGTCCACGCGGCGCCGGTCTCGCGGCTCATCTTGGCCTCGATCGCGATATCGACGTGCACATCGGCACGCTCAGCAAGGCGCTCGGCTCTTACGGCGCATACGTCGCGGGCTCGCGCGTGTTGATCGACTTCCTGTTAAATCGCGCGCGCAGCTTTATCTATTCGACCGGCCTCGCACCGGCGATGGCCGCGGCGGCAGGCGCCGCCATCGATCTAATCGAATCGATGCCTGAACTGATGGCGCGGCTATGGGACAACGCGAATTATGTGCGCGCCGGTCTCGCCGCCATGGGATTTGCGATCGCGCCGACCGAATCGCCGATTCTGCCCGTGATGATCGGCGAATCCGATGCCGCGGTCGCGATGGCCGCGGCGCTGATTGATCGCGCTGTATACGTGATCGCGATTCGTCCGCCTACCGTTGCGCGCGGCACGGCGCGCCTGCGCGTAACGCCGATCGCCTCGCACACGCGCGCCGATCTCGACCAGGCGCTCGCCGCGTTTCGTTCAGCCGGACTTGCGCTTGGCTTGCTCTGAACGCACTGGCAGCATTGGCGCACAATGAGTTTGCAGTATCCCGATCTTAAATCCACCGATCACCGTTTCCTCTGGCATCCTTTTACGCAGATGCGCACCTGGATGAGCCAGGATCCGCTTGTCATCGAGCGCGGCGACGGCAACTACCTGATCGATGTCGAAGGGCGGCGCTATCTCGACGGCGTCTCGTCGCTATGGTGTAACGTCCATGGTCATCGCAAGGCCGAGCTCGACCGCGCGCTCAAGGAGCAGGTCGATCGAATCGCGCATTCGACGATGCTCGGTCTATCGAACGTTCCCGCGATCGAGCTCGCGCGCGAGCTGATCGCGATCGCGCCGGATGGACTTTCACGCGTCTTCTATTCCGATTCGGGAGCCGAGGCGGTTGAAGTCGCGATCCGTATGGCGACGCAATATTGGCAGCTTAACGGCGAATCGCAGCGCACGAAGTTCCTGACGCTCACCGAGTCGTATCATGGCGACACCGTCGGCTCCGTAAGCCTCGGCTACAGCGAAGCGTTCCATCGCCACGTGAAGCCGCTGCTCTTCCCGGCGCTAAAGGTCGATCCGCCGCACGCGTTCCGTTTCTATCGCGGGATGGACAGCGCCGCGGCGACGGCTGCAGCGCTCGAGGCAGCACGCGAAGCAATAATGGCGCATCGCGACGAGCTCGCCGCGCTGGTGATCGAGCCGCTGATGCAAGGTGCGGCGGGTATGTGGGCGCATTCGGCCCAATACCTGCGCGAAATCACCGCGATGGCTCGTGAAGCGGGCGCGCTGGTGATCTGCGACGAGGTTGCGACCGGCTTCGGCCGCACCGGTGCGATGTTCGCCTCGCAGCTCGCCGGTGTCACGCCTGACCTGCTCTGTCTCGGCAAGGGAATCACCGGCGGTTACCTGCCGCTGGCCGCGACGCTCGCGACTGAGCGCATCTTCGAGGCGTTCCTCGGCGAGCCGCAGGAATATCGCGCCTTCTACTACGGGCATACGTACACCGGTAACCCTCTTGGCGCCGCAGTCGCGCTGGCGAGTCTGAAAGTGTTTCGCGACGAAGCCGTGATCGCGAGTATTCAGCCGCGTATCGCGCAGCTCGAAGCTGGACTTGACAAAATGTTTGCATCGCTGGCGCATGCGGCGGACATCCGCCGATGGGGCCTGATGACTGGCATCGAGCTGATGCAGGATCGCGATCGCGGAATTCCTTTTCCGGCGGCCAATCTCACTGGCGTCCGCGTTATCAAGGAGGCGCGCCGCCACGGCGTCATCATCCGGCCGCTCGGCGACGTGATCATCCTGATGCCGCCGCTTTCGATTCGCGAAGACGAGCTCAACACATTGATCGAAGTGACGTGTAACGCTGTAGTTGATGTGACCGAGCGGGCAGGGCGGTGAGCGAAGATGGCGCACAGATATCTGATCACGGGCACAGACACCGGCGTCGGCAAGACTACTGTCGGATGCGGGCTCGGCTTCGCGATGAAGGCGCGTGGCATGCGCGTTGGAGTCATGAAGCCGGCCGAGACCGGGTGCTCCGAGCTGCCCGACGGCACGCTCGATCCGGCCGATGCGCGCGCGCTCGCGCTCTCCGCGGCATGCCCGCTCGGGCTCGAAACGATCGCGCCCTTCCGCTATCGCTCACCGCTGGCGCCCGCTGCGGCGGCTGTTCTCGACGGAATTCCCGCGCCGGATTTTGCCAAGCTGGCCGAATGTTTCAGAACGATCCAAAGCACGAGCGAGGTGATGCTGGTCGAAGGCGCCGGCGGTATCGCCGTGCCGATTACCTGGGAGCGCAATTTCTCCGACCTTGCCTGGCTGCTCGATCTCGAAACGATCGTCGTGATCGGAAATCGTCTCGGATGCCTGAATGCCGCGGTTCTGACCCTGAACTACGCCGCGAGCCGCGGCCTCAAGATCACCGGCTACATCCTGAACGACGTCGAACCCGCCGACTCTCCCGCCGCGCAAACCAACGAGGCCTCGCTCGCACGCCTCACCCACGAGCGTTACCTCGGCCGCATGCGCTACCGCGAACCGCTCGCGAAATCGATCGTGGAAAAGTTGCTCGGCTGAATCCGACACAATGAACGCTCTCACGATCGAGTCACTTTAAATAAAGTTCTTGTCTGTCCTCTCTCTGGCTGCCATCCATTGCGTCATCTTGAGCGGAGTCTGCGGAGTCGAAAGATCTCGGAGGCCCCGAAAGGGCTGGTACCGGTGAGCGCGCGAAGCGCTCTCCTTATTTTCTGCTCTTATCATTTAGTCACGCGAGCGAGGACTCCGCTGCGACGTTCGTTTTCCGTAAGCAGGAATGGCACTTCGCGATGCGCCTGTTCGCACCCGCGCCTGCACCTCCTGTGCCCCGCCGATGCATCTGCTAGCCTGAGGGCTCATGGGCGGACAGGGCCAGCTTGACTTTGCGTTTCGCGCCGGACGCGGCGCGATGATCAAAGTCTCGGACCTGGTGCGCCGAATCCGCGACACGCTCGATGAAAACCTGGGCGAGTTCTGGGTCGTTGGCGAGGTCTCCAACGCGCGGCTTGCACCCTCGAATCATTTTTATTTCACGCTCAAGGACGATCGCGCGTCGATTAGCGTCGTGATGTTCCGGCTCGCGTTCCAGCGCGTGCGTTTCAAGATCACCGACGGGATGGAGATCGTCGTGCGCGGGCGCGTGAGCCTGTTCGATCAGCGCGGCGCCCTGCAGCTCTATGCCGAGGAGATCGAGCCGCGCGGCGTCGGCGCGCTCCAGGTCGCGTTCGAGCAGCTTAAGCGGCGGCTCGCCGCTGAAGGTCTCTTCGAGCAGAGCCGCAAGCGGCCGCTGCCGTATCTGCCCCGCACGATCGGAATCGTGACCGCGCGCGGCGGTGCGGGCCTGCGCGACATGTTGCGCATCCTCTTCGATCGGTTTCCGAATCTGCGCGTGATTTTCCGGCCGGCGCGAGTGCAGGGCGATGGCGCCTGCAACGAAGTCGCGCGCGCGATCGCCGATCTCAACGAGGACGGCCGCGCCGAAGTGATTATCGTCGGACGCGGCGGCGGCTCGCTCGAAGATTTGTGGTGCTTCAACGAAGAGGTCGTCGCGCGGGCGATTGTCCGCTCGCGAATCCCGATCGTGTCGGCGGTCGGCCACGAAGTCGATTTCACGATCGCGGACTTCGTCGCCGATCTGCGCGCGCCCACTCCCACCGCGGCTGCGCAGATGGTCGTGCCGAGCAAAGCAGAGCTGCGCGAGCGAATCGCGGCCGACGATGCGTCGCTGCAAATGACGATGGAACGCGCGCTCGACGAGCTGCGCGAGACCATCGACGATCTGACGGCGCGGCTGCGCCATCCGAAGAATCTTATGGCCGCGGCGCGCGAGCGGCTCCTTGAAACCACTGCTGAACTGCAAAGCGCGATCGCGCGGCAGGTCGCCGACAATCGCCGCACGATTCGCGAATGCATGATCGGCCTGCGCGCTCCCGACGCCGCGGTGCGTGAGGCGCGGTTGCATATCAGCCGGCTTTCGCTCACGCTCGCGCATGCGATGGAGCGCGGTACTCGCGACCATCGAATCGATGCGCTCGATGCGCGCCTCGCCGTCGCCGTGCGGCGCAAACTCGAAGAGCGGCGCGCCGCGCTCGGCATGCTTGCGGCTCAGCTCGATTCGCTGTCGCCGCTCCGGGTACTTGATCGTGGCTACGCGGTCGTGATCAATTCACGCGACGGGCGGCTCGTGAGCGACTCGGCGCAGGTGGAGGTGGATGATGAGCTCGACATTCGGCTCGCGCGCGGAAGACTCCGCGCCAGAACGATCGCGCGTCAAAGCTGACAGGACTCCGATGGCATCGAAGGGCAGAAAATTCGAAGACGAGCTCAAGGACCTCGAGCAGATTGTGAGTCAGATCGACTCGGGCGAGCTTTCGCTTGAAGATGCGATCGGCGCGTTCGAACGCGGCGTCGCACTGGTGAAGGCGCTCAATCACAAGCTCGACGATGTGCAGCGCAAAGTCGAGCTGCTGACGCGCAACGCCGAAGGCCAGCTCGAAAGCGCCGTCCTCGGGTCGGAAAGCGCCGCCTCGCAATCATCCGAAGCAGCCGACGATGACGATATCCCATTCTGAGATTCTTTAAGGAAGAAGCGACAGGAGCACGCCGAACTCTCATCCATATTCAACCTCTCCCTGATTTTTAGTTCCCTTTCCCTGACCAGGGAGAGGGATTTTCAGAAAGCGACGGCGATGAAAAACCGGCTTGATGCTGAACTGGCGCGGCGTGGATTGGCTGACAGCCGCGAGAGTGCGCAGCGGCTGGTTATGGCCGGGCGCGTGCGCGTGAATTCGCGGCCCGCCGACAAGCCGGATCTTCGCGTCGATGCTGATACTCCGATCGAAGTGCTCAGCGGCGGGCCTGAGTATGCGAGCCGTGGGGCCTACAAACTAATTGGTGCGCTGGATAATTTTGCGATCGATGTCGTGGGGCGCCGCGCGCTCGATGTGGGCGCATCGACTGGAGGATTCACCGATGTGCTGCTCGCGCGCGGCGCGGCCAGCGTGATTGCACTCGATGTCGGCTATGGCCAGCTCGTGACGCGGCTGCGCAACGATCCGCGCGTGATCGTTCTCGATCGTACCAACGTTCGATATGTGACGCCGGGCGAGCTTCCCTATGCGCCCGATCTCATCACGATCGACGCGAGTTTCATTTCGCTGCGCACCGTGCTGCCCGCGGCGCTTGCGCTTGCAGCGCCCGAGGCGGAAATTATTGCGCTCATCAAGCCGCAGTTCGAAGTCGGCAAGGGCAAGGTCGGCAAGGGCGGGATCGTGCGCGACGAGGCGCTGCGGCGCGCGGCCGTGGACGCGATCGTGGCGTTCGCGCGTGAGATTGGCCTCGAAGTCGCAGGCGTGATCGAGTCGCCGATCGAGGGCGCGCAGGGCAATCGCGAGTATCTCGCATGGATGAGAGTGAAAGCGGCGCAGTGATTAGATGAAGCGCGCATGGGCGTTGGGATGCGACATGGGCGGCACGAATATCCGCTGCGCCGCGGTGTCTGTGGATGGCGACGTGCTGATGTTGCAGCGCGGGCCGTCGTTCGCGTCACGCGCGGCAGAGGCGGTCGCCTCGAATATCGCGTCGCAGGTTTCATTGCTGCTCGATTCAGCGCGCGATGCGGGACTCGGCTCGCCGCGCGCGATCGGAATCGCAGTGCCGGGTCCGCTCAATGTATTTTCGGGAACGGTGATGGCGGCGCCGCACGTCGCGGCCTGGAAAGCATTCCCGCTGCGCGCGCGTCTCGAGCAATCGCTCGGCCGCTCCGTGGTCGTTGAGAATGATGCCAACGCATGGGCGCTTGGCGAATACTGGCGCGGCTCCGCGCGCGGCCGGCGTGATGTTGTGCTGCTGACGCTCGGTACCGGAGTGGGCGGCGGCCTGATTGTCGATGGCGCGCTGGTGCGTGGCCGCAGCGGCATGGCAGCCGAGCTCGGCCACGTCACGGTCGAGCCGGACGGGATGCCGTGCGATTGCGGCTCGCATGGATGCCTCGAAGCGTACGCCTCGACGTCAGGATTGCGCGGGCTCGTTGAGCAACGTCTCGGCGTCGCGCGCGGCGGGCGGATTCCAGAACAGCTTCTCGACGAAGACGGAAATTTTTCAGTGCGTCAGATGACGGCCGTTGCGCGAGGCGGTGACCTTTTTGCGCGCGAAATATTTTCAGTCGCCGGCCGTTACCTCGGAATCGCAGTCGCGTCTTTTCTAAATGTCTTCAATCCCGAGCTGGTCGTTATTGGTGGCGGGGTGGCTGGGGCTTTACCGTATATGCGCGCGGAAATGACGAAAGAAATAAGCCGGCGCGCATTCACTGCCATCGCCGGCGAGGCTAAAATCGTGCGCGCCGCACTGGGTCCGCGCAGTGGCGTCGTGGGCGCGGCGT
>Ga0335073_10015020_pt1 | contig 10834 bp, 13 predicted proteins | sample Lox_Sample_22_FD_207093 | JGI IMG/M metagenome (GOLD analysis project Ga0335073, IMG submission 207093) | Soil microbial communities from Loxahatchee National Wildlife Refuge, Florida, United States - Lox_Sample_2.2 | ecosystem: Environmental > Terrestrial > Soil > Wetlands | place: USA...
GCGGCGCCATCCAAGACGCCGGTGTCGATTTGTCCCCCTCTGCCATCGTTCGCCGCCGCCGGATTCATCATAGGTAACCCTCCGTCATTTTGTTGAGAGGTTAGTCACGGCGAACGCGCACGGTCAATATTCCTTTGGCTATATTCGTGCGACGCCGTGCCGATGCCACGTCGCGGCCCCTCACGCCGTCACCCTTTGCAGTCCTCGAGCAAGCGCGTATAACCCTAGTCGGTCCTCTATGGGGTCATCGGGCAAAAAACGCGGTCGACAGGGTCCGCCGGCGAGATTCATTGGTGAATGTCGAGGGCTGGACTTTGTCAACTCCGGGGAGAGCCCGGAAATCTCTCAACCCGATTGGATGGCAAACGGAGAGAGGTTGATCGGCTGGCTCGACCAAGCGGGGCTGGTCCCTCGGGCGGTGCTGCGCGAGTTCAAGCGGGATGCGCACTCGGGGAGGCTCGACCGCGTCGCCTCACGCGCCCGGGACCTGCGCGAGTGGCTGCGGACCGTCATCCATCAATACCGCGGAGAATCCCTCGCGGGGGCGGATATTTCCACCTTCGACGTACTGAATCGTATCCTCCTCGAGGACCAGCGATATGTTCAGATCGTCCGATCCCATGGCCACGAGTCCCCTCTCGCACGGCGATTGATGCGCCGCTGGAACGCGCCCGACTCGTTGCTATGGGCTATCGCCGAGTCGGTTGCGCACTTGATCTGCGAGGAGGATTTCCGTCGGATCAAGCAGTGCGAGGGGTGTTCTCTACTCTTCCTCTGCCGTACTCGTCGCCACGAGCGCAAGTGGTGCAGTATGTCCACTTGCGGAAATCGCGCCAAACAAGCGGCGCACCGTAATCGACGGAAGTCCCCGCACTCCTGACCCGCACAAGAGCGCGGGGCTTTGCCGCAATTGCCGGGGTCGATCTTGATGCGGCGAAGCATTTGCGCTTTTCTAGCACATGAATTTAATAGATCCTGCGTGCTACGATGCGCTAACCTGCCAATACGCGTCTCATCAGTTACCACCGGAGGATCCATGAACGGCACGCATTACTCCGCAGCGAGCGTCGATGGCTTCAAGGTCTTCTATCGCCAGGCGGGTCCCAAGGACTCCCCGAAGCTGCTCCTACTGCATGGTTTTCCGAGTGCGGGCCACATGTTCCGGGATCTGATCCCGCTGTTGGCCGACCGTTTCCACATCGTTGCGCCCGATCTGCCGGGGTTTGGACAATCCGACATGCCGCCACGCGATCGCTTCTCGTATACGTTCGAGAACATCGCGAAGGTGATTATCCGGTTCACCGAGGTAATCGACTTCAATCGTTTCGCGCTGTACGTATTCGATTACGGTGCGCCGACGGGCTTCAGGCTGGCGGTCGAACACCCCGAGCGTATCGCCGCCCTGATTTCCCAGAATGGCAACGCGTACATCGAGGGCCTGAGTGAGGGCTGGAGTCCGATACAGGCCTATTGGAAGGACCCTTCGGAGGCCAACCGCGCCAAGCTGAGATCGTTTCTTGCGCCGCAAACGACCGAATGGCAATACACCCACGGGGTCGCGGACCCGCGCTTGGTATCTCCCGACGGCTATTCTCTCGACAACTTCTATCTGGCCCGTCCTGGCGCCGACGAGGTACAGCTGGACCTATTTCGGGACTACGCGTCCAACGTAGCGATGTACCCGATATTTCAGGAGTATTTGAGAAAGCACAAGCCGCCTTTTCTCGCGGTATGGGGCAAGAACGATCCGTTCTTTCTTCCCCCGGGCGCCGAAGCATTCAAGCGCGATATCCCAAGTGCCACGGTGCGCTTCCTCGATACGGGTCACTTCGCATTGGAGACCCACGCGGCCGAGATTGCCGGCGAGATTCGCAAATTCCTGAGCAAGGTACGGTGATTGCATGACCCGCTCACCGGGCAGGTACGGTTTGCCGCGCCGGCCATGAGGGTATGCCCCGATGTCGCAGCAGCCACTGATCGTCTTTGATGTCAATGAGACCTTGCTCGACCTGGAAACCATGAGTCCGGTGTTCGAGCGCATTTTCAATGATCGAGGTGCGATGCGTCTCTGGTTTGCGAATCTGATTCTCTACTCCGAGGCACTGACCCTTGCTCGCGCTTATGTCCCGTTCACGGACATAGGAGGGGCGGTTCTTCGCATGTTGGCAAGGACGCGGTCATTGGAGATCACGAGCGCGGATGAAAAGGATCTCAAGGAGCGATTCTCGACCATGCCGCCTCATCCCGAGGTGCCGGAGGCGCTTGGCAAGCTTCGCTCCGCCGGATTTCGCCTGTTTACGTTGACGGACAATTTGCTCGAGGTGCAGGGACGGCAGCTCGAGAATGGCCGAATCATTCAGTACTTTGAGCGCCGTTTCAGCGTCGATCAGGTGGTCAAGCGTCACAAGCCCGCGCCGGAGGCCTATGCCTACGTGGAGCGAGAGCTGGGGGTACCGGCCTCACGGCTATTGCTCATTGCTTGTCATACGTGGGATACGTTGGGCGCAGTGGGTGCCGGTTGGGGGGCCGCCCTGATCAAGAGACCGGGTAATGACATGCTCGAGGTTGGCCCACAGCCCGCTTTCGTGGGCTCCGATCTCAACACCGTGGCCGATCTGCTCATCGCGAAGTACACACGGTCGCCGATCGCGACCGGATCTACCCTTTAGGGTATGGCTTTGCTCAAGTTGACTCGCTACGGTGGGCGTCAGCGGGCTTGGCGGCTACGGTGTGCGGCCTGTTTTGCGCGATTTCCGCAGACTGCCATGCTGCACCAGCGCCGCGCTCGACTATGGGTTCTATCGAGAAACAACAGCGTGCAAGTAGGGCCTTCACACGATTTGACGTGGACGAAGTCTTCGTTGCAAACAAGCTCGGCCATCGCTTGAGCAATGGGAATCAAGAGACTCTCTGGCGAGCGCCAACGGCGCATCGAGCGCCAGACGAACGGCGGGCGCTTGCGCGGATTGTCTTTCCCGTCAGCCTTGACGATTTGATGGTAGGCCTCATCCCGCTCGAGCACTTGATTCAAAGGAGCGAGCTCTTGCAGATCCTCGGACCTGAGATGGCGGCCCTTATGCCGAAAGACAAATGTCCGAAACCACTCACGGAGCCCCCGTGCTTGGGCGGCGGTCGCATCCAACGCGCCCGGCAGGGAAGCACGGCGAAGAGAGCTCAGCGCGCTCGCCGGCACGAGGTCCGTCCGCCCAAGCCAGTCGACCAAATCGTCGCCGCTGGCCAGCCATTCGACCGGCAAGTCGACAGGTGTGGCGATGGAATTCAGAAAATCGATTCCAGGCGAGTCGCCTATCAGTATCGGCGGCGGCCGTGTTGCTTTCATGAAACACCACCTAACCCCATTGTTGTCAAGACCAAGGTTACCAGAATTCGGCCATGGTCTCGGGCAAACGCCTGCCATCAATTGCCAACGCGCAAAATAGCCGGCCGTTGGCCGACTGCACAATTGCACGCGAAATCAAGCCGTCGCACGACGCGTGCCGGGGATGAGAATGTGAATCCGCACGGCCGCGCGGCGTTGTCCTTGACCTGTATGTCAGCTCGAGGTGATCAATGAACCCAGGTGCACATTCCGCTACGGTGGTCGTGGTTCATGGTGCGTGGGCGGACGGCTCGAGTTGGAGCGAGGTGATCCGGCCGCTGCAGGAACACGGCTTCAAGGTAATCGCCGCACCGATCCCCTTGACCTCCTTGAGCGATGACGTGCGCGCCGTGAATCGGGTCCTGCGACGAACCATGGGGCCCCTGGTGCTGGCCGCCCACGCCTATGCCGGAGCGGTCATCTCGGCCTGTGACGAACCGCGCATCAAGTCACTGGTCTACATCGCGGCGCTGACGCCCGTAGAGGGAGAAACCGTGGCCGATGTCTTCTATCGCGACACCCGGCACCCCCTGTCTCCCAAACTGGCACCGGATGCCGACGGGATCATTTGGATGCCCGATGACGGCTTTGCCGCGGCCTTTGCTCAGAACGCGTCTGCGACTCAGATCCAGTTGTTGACCGCCACCCAGCGACCTATCGCCATACCCTGTATCCAGGAGCGCGTCCCGCGTCCCGCTTGGCTTCAGAAACCCGCCTGGTGCCTCATCGCAGAGGAGGATCGGATGATACCTCCGGTGACTCAGCACTTCATGGCCGAACGCATGAACGCTCGCATACGCGCTGCGAAGGTGGATCATACCCCCTTGGTCACCGCCCCGGCGCTCGTGGTGCAGACGATCCTCGAGGCCGCATCCTGAGGCTTCTCCGTCACCAGGCTGGCCCAACGCTTCACTCGCCCAAGCTCGCACCTCGTCCGCGACTCACGATTCATCCTTTCGGGTATTTTCTCCCGCGACTCCTTTGCCTATGGTTGGGGTGGTGCAGCTAACGACCTGCCAAATCGTGTGCGGCAATTTTCCAACCTCAAGTACATGGAGATCTTTCATGAAAGCCAAGCTAACCTCATTCAGCATCGCAACCGTCGTGGGCGGCCTCGCCCTGGCCGGCGCCATTCCGCGTGTTTCGCATGCCGGCCCGGTCGCACAGCCGAATGATTCGGAGAAATGTTACGGCATTGCGAAGGCGGGCAAGAACGACTGCGCAGCGGGCATACACTCTTGCGCGGGCCAGTCGACCAGGAACTCGGACAAGGAGTCCTTCGTCTATCTGCCCGTGGGTGCTTGCAGCAAGATCGCGGGCGGCAGCACGAGCCCTAGAAAGTAAGGAGCGGACGCGAGGAGTAGGCGATGACTCGCATGCCTCCCGCTTTGTTCGGGCGAAGGCCGATTCCTCTTGCGGCGGGGATCGGCCTGCGCCCCGCACATTACGATGGGGTCTTCGCGGGGCGCCCGACCGCAGCCTGGTTCGAAGTGCACGCCGAGAATCACATGACAGGCGGCCAGCTCACCGCACGCTTGCTGCAGATCGCGAGCAGCCACCCCTTGTCGCTGCATGCCGTCGGGCTCTCGCTCGGCTCCCCTTCGGGCCCCGAGGAATATCATCTCTCGCGGCTTGCAGAGTTGGTGAACGCGCTCCGTCCCGCTTTGGTCTCGGATCACTTGTCGTGGAGCGCGGTGGATGGCATTCATTTACCGGATCTTCTGCCGTTGCCCTATACCGAGGAAGCGCTCCGGGTGGTCGTCCGGAACATCCATGTCGTGCAGGACCGGTTGTGCCGACGCCTAGTCGTCGAAAATCCCTCCCGGTATCTGTCGCTCCCGGATTCCTCGATGTCCGAGGCCGACTTTTTCGCCGAGCTCGTGCTCCGTACGGGATGCGGCGTATTGCTCGATGTAAATAACCTTTATGTGACCGCCACCAACATGGGCACCCCGCCAGGTGCCCAATTGAACGACTTTCTGGCCAAAATAGCCCCGGAAGACATCGCCGAGATCCATCTCGCGGGACATATGTCGGTGTCGTCATCGGGCTCCTCATTGCTGGTCGATCATCACGGCTCGGCGGTCTGCTCCGAGGTCTGGGAGCTGTTCGAGACAGTCGTTGCCGACGTCGGCCCGGTCCCGTCCCTCGTCGAATGGGACACCCACGTGCCCTCGTTCGAGGCGCTGCAAGCCGAGGCCGCCACCGTCCAGTCCGTCCTGTCGCTCGCGCTCTAGGCACGGTATGGGAGACTTGCTTGATTTCCAAAGACGCTTTATCGGCACGTTGCTCGGCACGCCGACGGCCGACTTCGAGCTGGACGGGCATCCGGCAATCGAGATCCACCGACGTACCGTATTTTCGGGTCTAACGAAGGCGCTCACACTTTCGTTCCCGACAATTAGGAGCTTGACCGGTCCTGATTACTTCGAACACCTGGTGTGTGAGTTCGCGCGAGAACATCCGCCGCACAGTGCGGTGCTCTACGATTATGGCGCTGAGCTTCCCGCCTTCCTCGAGACTTTTGCAGGAGCCGAGGACTACCCCTACTTTGGTGATGTCGCGCGTTTCGACTGGCTCGTGGACCAAACGGCGCACCGTCTCCTGGGTCCGACCAGCGCCCCGCGGATGATTCCCGACTACGGAAGAGTGTGCCTGCCGGCGTCTTTGACGTGTGCCCGCTTCGACTATGCCGTCGATTTGATTCGTGACGCAGTCGAGCTTGAGCGCAATGGTGAATCGCCGACCGTGGATGTCGGGCCGAATCCACGGTGGCTGGTTCTGTGGCGCAGCCCGAGCGGCGCATCGGTCAAAGCCCTGAGCGCTACCGCCTGGAACATCTTGAACGCCTTGGCCGCGGGATACGACGGGATGAGCTCGCTCGAGCGTGCGACTGAGCAGGACGAGGCTGCGCAGGCCTTGAGCGCCCTGCGGGACGAGATTCTCACGAGCTCTTTTATCCGTCTCAATCTTCAGGAGCCCTGACCATGAATGAGCCATCTGCTTGGTTGTCCAATGCTCTGATGCGGGGAATAGGCCTGCTCGAGCGCATTCCCTATGCGGCGATCGCGCTTGTTGCCCGCGTTGCGACCTTTAGCGTGTTCATGCGCTCCGGTCTCGTGAAGCTGTCCGACTGGAATGCGACGCTGCTGCTTTTCCAGAACGAATACCGCGTTCCACTCTTGCCGCCGCATTTGGCCGCCTACATGGCCGCCAGCCTGGAACTGGGCTGCTCGTCCCTGATCCTCTTGGGGTTCGCGACGAGGCTCAGCGTACTGGCGCTTTTGGGCATGATTGCCGTCATTCAAACATTTGTTTATCCGAGCGCTTGGCCGGACCATATTCAGTGGGTTGGGTTCATGTTCATTTTATTGGCGCGCGGTCCGGGTGCGGTCTCGGTCGATGCTCTGATTGCACGTCACTCGGGCCACAGGCTTGTGCCGCTTCATCTGGGGCCGCGTTGATGCGAGCATCCCATGCTGCGGGATGGCCGATCGCTGATCCGCGGCGGTCTCGCACGGCCATTCGGACGTCGTGTAAACTCGGATCGTGGGTGATGCTCGGCCGGAGGGGATTGACATGGACCATACCAACCCGAAGACGAACGTACTGATCGCTGACGATCACCCTGCCATGCGCGAGGGGCTTTGTGCGTTACTCGAGCGCGAAGGGAACTTCAATGTAGTCGCTCAGGCTGAGGATGGCTTGCAGGCCGTCTCGCTTTTTCGAATGCATCGCCCACAGCTCACGGTGCTGGACTTGCACATGCCGCGCATGGACGGCCTGGCGGCCGTTACGGCGATCCTCAACGAGTTCCCGGAGGCCCTGATTGTGGTGCTGACGAGTTATGAAGGCGACGCTCGAGTGGCGCGCGCCTTGTCTCTCGGTGTGCGTTCCTATGTCGTCAAGACCTCGCACCCCAGAGAGCTCGCGGGCACCTTGCGACGCGTGCTTGCCGGCGAGGTATTCGTGGAGCAACGGCTGGCGAAGTCGGCATGGTGCTCTCAGGACCAGCTGACGCCGCGAGAGATCAGTGTCGTCAAGCTTGTTGCCCAGGGTAGGCCGAATCGCGACATCGGCGCATCGCTGCATGTGTCCGAACATACGGTGAAAGCGCGGATCAAGAGCGTTCTCGCCAAGCTTGGCGCCAACGATCGCTCCCACGCCGTGACCCTCGCGAGGGATCGCGGCTTTTTGGACTTCTAGGACTCCCCCCCCCCGCCCGAAGTACCCTTTCGGGTGTGGGCCAACAAGCCCCCAGCGCGTATGGTGTCCTCGACGCTGCGATGCCGCCCTCGACCATCGACTGATGCGGTCGAAACGGTAACTGGCGGATCGACCATGCCGAGCGTGAGTCGACGGGACCCACTTTGGATGACTGACCGAAAACTTTGGCGAGCGGCCGCAACGACCAGGAGAAGATCATGCACCCCGAGGGACGAAACGACTCAATCGATGAGGAAGCCGACCCACACGGTCGTGAGATCGCCGCGGCCGATCACTCGGATCATACGCGACGACGCAACCCCGATCGGGAGCTAAGGCTGAACGGCGAGAAAGATACCCTCTACGATGACGGCATCGATATAGATACCGACGGCGATACGCTTGCAGGTACTGACGGCAACGGCCCGAAGGGCATCAAGGGCTAAGGACCAAGGCGCTACCGGGGATCCCCAAGTGCCCCATGGCCTGCGGGACGATGCACGCCGATAACGGTCGCCGCTGGTTCATCGAGCCGGTACGTCTACAGGCGGCCGCTCTCCGCGCGCTGACGAGCTGGGTTTGGCCCCTGTTCGATGCAGCATTGCGTTTCTGGGTCGCCAAGTTCTTTCTCATTTCCGGGATGGTGCAGGCCATGCACCTACATGGCGATGGCAATGCGGGTGCAGAGCATTACCTCGGAGACTGGGCCAGATCGTTCGTCGCATCCGGATTGGGCTCGAGTCTTGAGCTCCTGAGCGGGATTCTGTTCTTACTCGGTCTTCTGACGCGCGTAGACGCGCTCGCGCTGCTGATCTTGAGCATTGCCGGCGCGATATCCCCTGGAAGCGATGCCGTGCGGCTGGTCCGGGTGCTGTTGGTTTACTACTGGCTTGGTGGCGCCGGCCCACTGTCGCTTGATCACCTCCTTGGAGGACTTGCCAGCAGCGCCTTCGCCTTTGCGAAGACGGCCAGAGAGGCGCTGGCCGCACTGCGCAGAAGAATCCTGCCGCTATTCCTGGCCGCGCTGCGCGTCTGGCTGGCGATCTCGCTACTGACGGGCCCACTGACGACCGAGGGCGTCCAGTCTGTCATCGTCAATTTCACGTACCTGGTCCCGGCCTCCTCCGCTCCGCCGCTGGCTCCCTGGCTTTGCTGGGTGGTAGGCATCCTGCTTCTCATCGGATTGGGCACCCGCCTGCTCACAATAGTGTTGCTGATCAGCTTGAGCACCAGCGCGATGATGGGCTGGCATTATGGCGCCAGTTTCTACTGGGCTCTGATGCTCGGCCTCGTCACCCTACAGGGGCCCGGATCTTGGTCGCTCGATGCTTTCCTGGAATTCCGGCTGCGCAGGGCGCATCCCGAGCTCGCCGGCGGTTCGGCACGGTCGTCGGGTGTCCCGCGCGTAGTCATCGTGGGCGCCGGCTTCGGCGGGCTCTCGTGCGCCAAGTCTTTGCGACACTCGCCGGTGGAAATCACCTTGGTGGACCGGGCGAACCACCACTTGTTTCAACCTCTGCTGTATCAGGTCGCCACGGCAAGCCTGTCACCCGGCGACATCGCGGCGCCCATTCGATCGCTGTTCAGAGAAGCATCCAACATTCGCGTGATCTATGGAGCGGCCAGGGGCATTGACACGACGAATCGCGTGGTTCAGCTGGACTCCACCAGCCTCCCGTATGACTATCTGGTGCTCGCGACCGGCGCCACTCATGGATATTTCGGCAATGATGCCTGGCGTAGGTGGGCCCCGGGCTTGAAGCGTCTCGAGGATGCGACCGAAATCCGTCGTCGGCTCCTTACGGCATTCGAAAGAGCCGAGCTGACGGAGAATGCGGAGGAGCGTCGAGCACTACTCACCTTTCTCGTGGTGGGCGGCGGACCGACCGGAGTGGAATTGGCCGGTGCCATTGCGGAGTTGACTCGGCTCGGCATGGAACGAGACTTTCGTCATTTCGAACCCTCTCAAGCGCGCATCATCCTCGTACAGTCGGGGGCGCGCATTCTCCCCTCCTTCCCCGAATCGCTGTCGCGCGTGGCTCAGCTCGCCCTTGAGCGACTTGGCGTCGAGGTACGGGTGGGGAGCCGTGTCGAGATGATCGATGACTCCGGAGTCAGCGTCAGCGGGGAACGAATCGCCGCGCGCACCGTGTTGTGGGCGGCCGGCGTGGTCGCCTCTCCCGCCGGCGCCTGGCTCGGCACCGAGTGCGATAGCGCGGGACGCGTCGTCGTGAGCCCCGACTTGAGCGTGCCCGGCATGCCCAATGTCTTCGCTGTAGGGGATACCGCCGCAAGCAAGGGCTGGGCGGGCGCGAACGTCCCAGGACTTGCTCCAGCGGCCAAGCAAGCGGGTGTCTACGTTGCCCGCACGATCGACGCTCGCATCAGCGGTCAATCGGCAACACGCGCTCCCTTTCGCTATCGCCACTGGGGAAGCCTCGCTGCGATTGGTCGCAAGGCGGCCGTCGTCGACTTTGGCCACGTGCGGCTTTGGGGCGCTCCAGCCTGGTGGCTGTGGGGCATCCTCCACATTGGACTTCTCGTCGGGGTACGTAATCGAATCGCAACCGTCATCAACTGGTTTTGCTCCTACATCACCTTCAGAAGCGCTGTTCGATTGATCACCGGCGGAGAGACCGCCCCGTGACTGGCAGGCTTCACACAAGGCTACCCAGCATTGGAACGATGCAGCCCCGACGCACCCGGGTTGCGTGACACACTCGCAAGATTGGAGGAATCTCTCATGTCGAAGAATCGCATATCTCACCTGATTGTTCCCTTGGCCGCACTCGCCGGCGCCGCTCTTTGCGCTCCATGGGCGATGGCGGATGATATGGTTTCCTTCGCAACCGGCGGGTACGCGCGCGGACTTCGTACCATGGACGAAATGCATGAGATCGACACCGATGGTGATGGGAGGGTGTCGAAAGCGGAGTGGCTCGCCTATCAAGAAAAGGTGTTCGCCGCGCTCGACAAGGATAAGACAGGCAAGGTCGACGAGAGGGCGTTCCTGAGCCCCTCCGGCGAGATGGCGACTTTCGCCACCGGCGGCTATGCGCGCGGCCTCCAGACCAAAGCGATGATGCACAAGATCGACACCGACGCCGACGGCACCGTGTCGCACGATGAATTCATCGCCTACCAGACCAAAATATTCGATTTGATGGATGCAAATCACGCCGGGTCGCTCGGACCCCGGGAATTCCTCGGCAAGTAACCCTGCGCCTGACGCCCACCCAGCGCCCACCG
>Ga0335073_10015021_pt1 | contig 10834 bp, 13 predicted proteins | sample Lox_Sample_22_FD_207093 | JGI IMG/M metagenome (GOLD analysis project Ga0335073, IMG submission 207093) | Soil microbial communities from Loxahatchee National Wildlife Refuge, Florida, United States - Lox_Sample_2.2 | ecosystem: Environmental > Terrestrial > Soil > Wetlands | place: USA...
TCGGGACACACGTTCGGTCAAGACTTCGCGCAGCAAGCGCCATCGGGCGCAAATCCGGCGAGTCTGATCGCGCCGCCCAGCAACACGCTCGCTTCGCAAGTGCAGAACGCCTTGCAATCGAGTGCGAGCAATGGCAGCACGGTTGACGCGAACCAGTTGATCGAGCAGATGGTCAACGGGATGACGATGCGCACGCTCGCCCAAGGGACCTCGGAGATTCGGCTGCAGTTGCAGCCGGAGAACCTCGGTCAGGTGACGATGCGCCTCACCGTATCGGGGAACCAAGTCAGTGCAAACGTCCTCGCGCAGAGCGCCGACGTTCGTAGTGCGCTGGTTGCCAACCATCAAGACCTCGCGCGCTCGCTCGCGGAGGCCGGGTTGACCCTTTCGGGTTTCTCGGTCGACGTTTCAGGCGGTGACGCGGGCCAGGATCAAAGCAAGGATCGCACAGCCGGTTTCGGACGCCGCTACGTCGTTCACGAGTTGAACGGTGCCGCGACGAACGATGCCAGCGAAACCTCGAATCTCGGGCCGCCGCTTTTGAGCGGGTCGGGGCTCGGGCTCTTTAACTCCCTCGCATAGGAGGACCTTAATGGGAATCACATCAGGCGTCGGCTCGCCACTCGCATCAACGGCGACCGGTGCCAACAACTCGGCGGCGACTTCGGACGACACACTGGGCCCGAATGCGTTCTTGCAATTGCTCACGACGGAATTGCAGAACCAAAATCCGGATCAGCCCCAGGATGCGACCGAATCCGTTACCCAGTTGGCGCAGATGTCTGAGCTGCAGTATCAGCAGCAGCTTACCAGCGCGTTTCAATCGTTCTCGAGCAACTTCGGCGTCATGCAGGCGGCCTCGCTCATCGGCAAGGCGGCAACGGTCAACACCGGAACCAGCTCGACCGGTTCAAACTCGTCGACGGTTACAGGCATCATCCAATCGATCGACGTGCAGAACGGTTTGCCGTACTTCACAATGACCAACTCCTCAGGACAAACCATCACCGATAGCAGCGGCAATCCGTTGTTGTTCCAGACAAACCAAATCATCGGCATCGGGAGCGCGTCATCGGTAACCGGCACGAGCAGTTCGGGACAATAGCGACGTGGATCCGAACGACATAAGCCGCGTCCAACAACCGGGAATCATCCCGGGCCCAACGGCGCGTCCGGTCGGTAAACCCGTTGAAATTCCGCCGACTTCGTCGCCGAGTTTCCGTGCGGTACTCGACAACGTAGCGGCGCAGCAGCAAGCTCCGGCGGCAACGTCGGGCGAACCGCTGAAATTCTCAGCTCACGCCATGCAACGTCTGCAATCGCGCAACATCAGCCTAACGTCGGATGACGTCACCAAGATGAGCGCAATGGCCGATAAAGCCGCGGCAAAGGGAGCGAAGAACTCGCTCTTTATCGTGCGCGACACCGCCATGATCGTGAGCATCAAGAACCGGACCGTCATTACCGCGGTCGATTCCGACTCGATGAAGGACAACGTCTTCACCAACATCGATTCGGCCGCAATCATTTAAGAACACTACACCGGGGCGGACCGCTTGCGGAGCTCCGGCCGCGACGTGGATAGATCGAAGCGTCGCGGATCCGTAATAGAGGTCAGAATGGCTTTCGATTCACTCTACACGGGGATCTCCGGTCTGGACGCATACCAGAGCTGGATCGACGTGATCTCCAACAACATCGCCAATACGGCGACGACGGGCTTCAAGGCCCAGCGCATGACCTTCGCCGATCAGTTCTATCAGCAGATCGGTTCGCCGTCGGGTCCCACAACGACCAGCGGCGGCGTCAATCCCGAGGATCTCGGTCTTGGCGTCAAGGTCAACACCGTCGACACCGAGTTCGGTCAGGGCGGTCTCGAAACGACCGGCATCAACACCGATCTCGCGCTCAACGGCGACGGGTTCTTCATTCTCAATAACATCAGCGGCACGGGTTCGCCGACGTACACGCGCGACGGCGCGTTCTCCACAAACGCGAACGGCGTGCTGTACGACCCGGCCTCGGGCCTGGGCGTGATGGGCTATATGGCCAACGCGGAGGGCACCGTGAACGCAACCGGCACGCCGGGTGCGATCACGATTCCGGTCGGCCTGCAAGAGCAGGCGACGGCGACCGGTTCGGGCGTGAAAACCGGCCCAGCGAACAACGATCAGGTGTTTGACGTTGCCCTCGGCGGCAATCTCGATCAAACCAACTGGACGCAGGCGTTCCAGCAAGCAATCGGCGCGTCGGCCAATCCGGGCGCGGCCGTAACCGTCTCGACGACGCTCTACGACTCGCTCGGCGGCGCACACGAAGCAACGATCACATACACGCCGATTGCGCCGAGCGCGACCGCTTCGCTCGCGACAACGACCAATGCCGCAGGCGTATTGACCGCCAACGCCACCTATCCGCTCACCGGTAACGTGACGACCAACATCACGGTGACCTCGCAAGGCGCCGGCAACCCCTACACGATCACGGATACGCTCGGTAATAGCACGACTGCCACCGCAGGTTCAACGGTGACCTTCGATGGCGCGACGTTTACCGTTAATGCTGCACCGCCGGCTGCCGGCGATATAGCAACGGTTGCGCTCACCGCTGCGAACAGCGGACTACCTGCGTCGGTTGAGAACTCGGCCGGCACGGCGGTCACACCCGCGACCGAGTGGGCGGTCAGCGTGTCCTTTGCCGATGGCACGCAGTTCCAGGCGATCACACAGGGCGCAACCTATAATGGCGCGGCCGTTACGGCGGCGGCGACCACGGATGCATCATCCGGCGTGGTCGGGTATGCGTACTTCGACCAGAACGGACAGTACATAAACACCTCGTCGATCGAGTCGGTCACCGGAGCCGGGTCGGCAATCGGTGGACCCGGGTCAGCCGGGTACTTCCACGACGCGGGCGCAACGGCGTCACTCAATCAGGGCAACCAACTCAACGTCCTGCAATGGGGCCCGAGTCCGGGCAACGCCGCGCAGGCACCTACCCAAGCCGCAGCGCCTGGTGCGATTGCGCTCGGTCTCTATGACGACACCAGCTTGAACGCATCATCGGCCGCGACGGTCGTGAGCCAAAACGGTTACTCCGCAGGCACGCTCTCGAACTTCACGGTTGGCGAAGACGGAACGATCACCGGGTCGTTCACCAACGGCCAGCAGAAGACGCTCGCGCAACTTGCCGTCGCGACCTTCCAAAACGAAGACGGCCTGGAACGCGTCGGTGACAACCAATTCATGCAGACGGCCGCGTCGGGCCTGGCCCAAGTAGGTACAGCCAACAGCGGCCGCTACGGTGCGATCGTAGCTGGATCGCTCGAACAGTCCAATGTCAACCTTGCCAACGAGTTCACCAACCTGATCGTCGCGCAACGCGCGTTTCAGGCAAATACCCGCGGCATCGAGACGGCGGACGCCAACATGCAAACGGTCATCGCACTCCAGGCCTCGCAGAACTAGCCTAGAGACCTGGAGGACCAAGTTTCCGTCAGCCGCACGGAGGTGGGGGCGGTTACAGGGGCGGCGGGGCCCAGCACGCCCGCCGCCCCCAATTCCTCGGGTCAGGGAGATCGGCATGATTGCACTTACGCGGCTCAACGGGCATCCGGTGATGGTCAATAGCGACTTGATCGAACAAATCGAGGAGACGCCCGATACCGTGGTCACCCTCACCTCCGGCAACCGGCTCGTGGTGCGCGACCGGATGCTCGAGATTCAGCAAAAGATCGTCGACTTCAAGAGGCGAATCTACGGGCCCGTGTAGGTGCCAAGCAAGCCCCCATTTACATGGGCTTGATATTGGGATTGGCCCGGCCGATACCCCGTAAAGGCGCCGGGTAACCCCGCGGAGAGCAAAACGTTGGATTTAGCAACTATTTTAGGCCTCATCTTGGGCTTTGGAGTCATCTTCCTTGCCGGATGGATAGGCGGAACCGATCCGCACATTATCTTCGGGCGGTGGGAGGCGCTGATGCTGATCATCGGCGGAACGGTCGGCGCGACGCTGACGTCCTTCCCGATGCGAACGTTTTTGCGCGGCTTCTTCGGCGGCTTCCGCACCGCGTTCGTCCAGGTGGATTACCATGAGCGCGATGTCATCTCGACGCTCGTCTCATTTGCAGAGAAGGCCCGCCGCGAGGGGCTCTTGGCACTCGAAAACGAGGCTGCGGCGCTCGATGACGACTTCATGCGCAAGGGCATCCAACTCGTCATCGATGGACGCGACACCGAGATCATCCGCAAAGTTTTGGAAACCGAAGTCAGCAGCACGCAAGAGCACGGCGCGAAGGCCGAACAAGTGTTCATGAATTTGGGCGGCTACTCGCCGACCCTCGGCATTATCGGTACGGTGCTCGGCTTGATCGGCATGCTCAAAGGTCTCTCGGAGATGAGCAATAGCACGAATGTCGCGGGCACGATCGGCGTCGCGACGGCCCAAGCTTTCGTGGCGACGTTCTTCGGCATTTTGTTCGCCAACTTGCTGTGGCTGCCGATCGCGACCAAGATCAAAGAGCGCAACGGACAACTGCTCCTGATGCGCGAGATCATGATCGAAGGTATCCTTGCTATCCAAGCCGGCGACAATCCGCGCCTGTTAGAAGAGAAACTGCTTGCGTTCATCGATCCGAGAGAGCGCGAAAGTGCCGTCGAGGAAGGCGGAGCGATCGCGGGTGAGGCCGGCTACTCGGCTTCGTCCGCCTAACGGAAGCGCGCGCGTAACCACTGATGGCACAACAGATCAAGAGCGCCGCACGCGCGGCCGAGTCGAACCGCCCGCGCAAGAAGTCCGAGGAGAAGCTCGAGACTGCGGGCATGATGCGCTGGCTGCTGACCTACGCCGACATGATCACGCTCATGTTGGCGTTGTTCATCATCCTCTTTGCGATGTCGACGATTAGCCGGGTCAAGGTGCAGCAGTTCGCGAAGTCGGTCTCGGCCGGATTCAACAACCAGTGGACGGTCAACCAGCCACCCAACGGCGGCGCCAACGGCGAGGCGTCGTTCGAGGCGAGTTCAAGCATACCGGCGATCCAGAAAGAACTGGAGAAGTACGTTAAGGAAAACCATCTCGAGCAGCAGGTGCAGGTACACGCCGAAGCGCGCGGATTGGTCGTGACGTTGCTTTCCGACAAGTCGTTCTACGACAGCGGCAGCGCGCAGATCCGGCCGGGGACGCAAAAGCTTCTCGACGGTATTGGCCCGATACTGAAGCGCGGCGGCAACAGTATCGCAGTTGAGGGCTTTACCGACAACGTCCCGATCTCGACCTACCAATACCCAACGAATTGGGAGCTCTCGGCCGCGCGCGCCGTCGGCGTAGCGCGTTACCTCGTCGAGAAAGACGGCGTGGCGCCGAGCAAGATCAGCGCGACGGGCTATGGCGAGTTTCGCCCACGCAACGACAATTCGACCGACACGGACAAACAAGAAAATCGGCGCGTCGACATCGTCCTACTTACCGGCAACGCGGCGCCTGGCGGCGGAAAGGTTCAATTTTAAGCGCCAATGTCAAGTCTTTCACAAGAAGAGATTGATGCACTTATCAATCAACTTTCTGGCGAAGGTGCTCCGGCGAAGGAAGCGATCGACGGCCGCAGGGTAAAGTCGTTCGATTTCCGTTTCAACAAGCGGCTCGATAAGTTTACCAACAATCAACTGCAGACGCTGCGCACGCTCCACGAAAATTTCACGCGCCTGCTGAACAACTCGCTTTCCGTCTATTTGCGAACGCGCGTCGAGGCGACGATCGTCTCGATCGAGCAGATCAGCTATGGCGACTTCATCGCGTCAATCGGGATACCGTCGATCCTCGGGATTTTTTCCATGGATCCGCTTCCCGGCAGCGGAATCGTGCAAGTTGACCTCAATCTCGTTTTCTCGATCATCGACCGCCTGCTCGGTGGTCCCGGATGGTTCCCGAACAAGTTGCGGGACCTCACCGACATCGAGCGCACGCTCATGCAGCGTTTCATGGCGCGGATGCTCAACAGCTACCGCGAATCGTGGAACTACTTGCTCACCCTCTCGCTGAAGATCGAGGCGCTTGACTCCAACCCGCAGTTCATCCCGCGCATCATTCCGCTGGATCAGATCGTCGCGTACATCTCGATGGAGCTAAAGATCGGCGATATGTCGGGCGTCATGAACTTCTGCCTGCCGTATTTGGTATTGCAGTCGATCGGCCAGCAATTGACCGAGTTCCAGTGGTCGCCTACGGTGATTGCCGGACGCGGCATGACCGAGGAAGACATCGCGCAGCTGACTCGAAACGTCGAACGCGCGCCGGTGGAGGTCGAAGTGGAGCTGGGACAAACCACGGTTTCGCTGCGCGATTTGGTGGCATTGCAGGAAGGGGACATCGTCGTCTTCGATAAGTTGACCAACGAGCCGCTGTCGGCAAGGGTGAACGAAAAGGAAAAATTCCGGGTCTTCCCCGGAATCAACAAGGACCAACTGACGGTGCAGGTCTCACACGTTTTAGCGAGCGAGGACGAATAGCGTATGCCCGATACACAGCAGCTTGCCGACGCGATGCTGGCTGCGGCCGGCACGGTGCTGGGCAGGCTGGTGGAACAGTCCGCGACCGTAGGAGCGGCATCGCGCGACGACCACGATGGGTCGATTCGTACCGATGGCGACGAACTCGTTTCGCTCGCGACGATTCCCGCGCTCGGGGCGCAGCTCGTGGTACGCTTCCCCACCGCCGACATGCAACAGATCGTCGGCGTGATGTTGGGCGGCGGCGACGACGTCACCGAGATGGGGCCGATGCAGCTTTCGATTGCTTCAGAAACCGTCTCGCAGATTGCAACGGCGATGGTGGAAGAACTCGCCAAGCAGATCGGAACGTCGGCGGAAGGTGCCCACGCCTCGATGTGCACCGACGCGACGCTCCTGCCGCCTCCGCCGTTCATCTCGTACAACGCAAGAGTCGAGGTCGGCTCGGATCTACACCCGCATATCAGCATCGACTTCGCCGCGATTACGCTTTCGAAGCTCGGTCTGGGAGCAACCGCGTCGGCTGAAGCCGCGAAAGCGCGCGAGACTGAACCTGCGGCAGCGGCTGCGCCGAAGAAGGCTACCGCGCCGGCTGCAAACGCGCAGAACGTGGCCTACACCTCGATGCCGCCAACGCCGGTCCGTGCTGCGCAGCCCGGCCAAGCCAACCTCGATCTCGTGCACGACGTGCCGCTGCAGATCAGTGCCGTGCTCGGCAAGACGGTTATGCCGCTGCGCGAGGTTGTGTCGCTCCAGTCGGGCAGCGTTTTCGAACTCGATAAGCTGGCCGCCGAGCCGATCGATCTGTATGTGAACAACATCCTGATCGCGCGCGGCGAAGTGGTCGTTGTGGATGACAAGTACGCCGTGAAGATCAGCGAACTCAATCCGCAGACGAGTTCGTAACCCTCGCTTATGGCCTCTGGGTTCTGGCTCAGCTACGTCTTTGCATTACTGGTCGTCGCGCTATTGCTCGGCGGCCTTTATCTTGTTGCACGGGGGCTCGCTCGCGGACGCATCCTGACCTCGGCCAATCGCCGGCTCGTGACCGTCCTCGAATCGACGCCGCTTTCCCAGCATTCGGCGCTCCACGTTATCAAGGCCGGCACGAAGTACTATTTGATCGGTGGCGGTCAGGGACACGTTACCTCGATCGTCGAGCTTCCGGCCGAGGAGGTCGAAGGCTGGCTCGAGACGCAGCGCGCGCTGCTGCGCACAACGCAAAAATCGTTTGCCGATATGGTGAAATCGCTGCGTGGAAAACCGTAGCCGGCGCGAGGCGCTCGCACGTGTCTGGGCGCGCCACGCACCGTTCCTGATCTCGTCGGCGCTTGCGTTCGTCCTGCTGTGGGTGTTGCCGGCGCTTGCCAATGCGCAAACCGCCCCAACCGCGCCGACCTCTCCGACCCTGCCGATCCCGAACATCAATCTGAGCCTAGGACAAACCAACAATCCGCAGCAGGTCGTCGGCGCGCTGCAGGTACTCCTACTGCTGACCGTCCTCACGCTTGCGCCGACGCTGCTCGTAATGATGACGTCATTTACGCGCATCATCGTTGTCCTCTCGTTCGTGCGCACCGCCATGGGCACGCAGCAGACACCGCCCAACCAAGTCTTGGTCGGTCTCGCCCTGCTCTTGACGTTCTTCGTCATGAACCCGGTGATCCACCAGATCAACAACAACGCCGTCCAGCCGTATCTTCAGAAGAAGATATCGCAACAAGTCGCGCTCGACCGCGCGGCCCAGCCGCTGCGGGCGTTCATGTTCAAACAGACGCGAGAGAAGGACATCCAACTTTTCTACTCGATCTCGAAAGAGCCGCGCCCGACCGCGCAAAAAGACGTGCCGACGTATTTGCTCGTCCCCGCGTTCGTGCTCTCCGAGCTGAAGACGGCCTTTGAGATCGGCTTTGCGATCTACATTCCGTTCATCATCGTCGACATGGTCACGGCGGCAATCCTGCTCTCGATGGGCATGATGATGATCCCGCCGATCATCATTTCGTTGCCTTTCAAGGTCTTGATCTTCATCTTGGTTGACGGCTGGGATCTGGTCGTCAGCGCGCTGTTTCAGAGCTTCCATACGTGACATTCGGCGACGTCGTACAGATGGGTCAACAGGCAATTTTTGTCGCACTGCTGGCGGCTGCGCCGGTGTTGATTCTTAGTATGATGGTTGGCCTGGTGATCTCGATCTTCCAAGCGGTCACGCAGATCCAGGAGCCGACGTTGGCGTTCATCCCGAAGATCGTCGTTTCGGCGCTCGCAATTCTGTTCTTTGCACCGTTCATTCTTGCGCTCTTGACCGATTTTGCCGCGCGAGTGTTCGCGAGTTTACCCGCGCTGGCAAAATAGGCCATGCATCTTTTCGGCCTGACGCCAGAGCAGTTTGAGACCTTCTTCCTGATCTTTCTGCGCGTCACGTCGATGCTGTATCTATTTCCGGTGTTCTCCTCGGCGCAGATTCCCCACCAGGTGCGCCTAGGCTTAGGAGGGCTGCTTGCGTTTCTGGTCTATCGCGTCATCCCGGTGCCGCATCTCACCGGCGGCGCCTTCGAACTGATCATCGGTGCGACGGCACAGGTGTTACTCGGGGTGATCGTCGGATTCGTCGCGTCGCTCGTCTTTGTGGGCATCCAATTCGCCGGCGAATTGATCGACTTACAGGTTGGATTTGCGATCGCCAACGTTCTCAATCCACAGACGCAACAGAACATCACGATCATCGGCGAATTTCAGCTGGCCCTTGCAACGCTGATCTTTCTCGCAACGAACTCGCACTACTTTTTCATCCAGGGCATCGCCGGCTCGTTCAACCTCGTGCCGCTGCCGTACATCAATCTGGATCCGAGTGCGGGCGGTAATCTCGTGCTATTTTTCTCAGAATCGTTCCTGATCGTGTTCAAAGTATCAGCGCCGGTTATTGTCGCGCTGTTCCTCACGAACGTCGCGCTCGCGTTCATGGCGCGCGTCGCACCGCAAATGAATGTCTTTGTGATCGGCCTACCGATTCAGGTGACGGTCGGCTTCACGATGATGATCATCGCGCTGCCATTGTTGGCAATAGTCGGCCCCGAGATATTCCAAGACGTGTCCGGCCAAATGGATGCGGTGATGCGAGGACTGAAGCCGCCATGATGATCCGCTGGGCAACCTTACTGATCGCGGTTATGCTACTCGCGGCGTCGACGCCGTCGAATCTTGCCGGAACCTGGGAGGGCACCATGGATGGGCCGACCGGACACATCCGGCGGATCATGGTTATCACGCGACATGGCGGTGCGTACAGCGTCACGATCCACAGCATCGACGAAAGCGACGTGCCGATCGTTACAAAGAACGTAAAAGTCGATGGCCCCAACGTGACGATGACGTTCGATATGGACACCGACCCGTGGTTCGACTACCATCGCGTCTACCACGCGACGCTCGGTGCAAATGCGACAACGATGGATGGAATGTGGAGCACGACGCAAGGTCCTTCGTTCAAATTCGCGACGAACTACCATCGCGTTGCGCACGCCTCGTGGCCCGTGCCCGAGCCGAAGGTGACGATGGTCCAAGTCGAACCTGGTGTGAAGGTCGAGGCGCTCGATTGGGGTGGTACCGGCCGGCCGGTGCTGTTGCTCGCCGGGCTTGGAAACACGGGGCATGACTTTTTTAAGATCGTACCTGCGCTGCGAGCGCGCTATCGCGTCTACTCGATGACACGCCGCGGTTTTGGCAATTCGAGTAAACCCGCGCCAACCGTTGCGAACTATTCCGCCGACCGCCTTGGGGATGACGTCCTTACCGTGATGAAAGCGCTGAACATTGAGAAGCCGGTCCTGATCGGTCACTCGATCGCGGGCGAGGAGTTGAGCGATATCGGCACGCGTTCTCCGCAGAAAGTCGCGGGTTTGATCTATCTCGACGCGGGATATTGGTATGCGTTCGATGCCGGCGTCCCGCAGCCGAGGTCGAGCCCGAAGGCCGGCTATCCGCCTCTCCCGCCGATCGGCAAAGCAGTGCTCGACGGAAAGCGCGATTTCAAGGGGCCGATCGACCTACCGATCCTCGCGATCTTCGCGAATCCGCACGACGATGACTGCGCCGCCAAGACGCCTACAGCCAAAGCGCGGGCGAAAAGGAACGGCGCTCGAAACGCAAAGCAGATCGACGGATTTCGCCGCGGATTACCGCAGGCGAAAGTCATCGTCATCCCATGCGCCGATCATTTCGTCTATGAATCGAATACCGACGAAGTGCTGCGCGACATCAACGCGTTTGTGAGCGCGTTACCAGGTTAGAAATATCTGAACTGACCGATGTTGTTGGCAGTTTGCTCG
>Ga0335073_10015023_pt1 | contig 10833 bp, 9 predicted proteins | sample Lox_Sample_22_FD_207093 | JGI IMG/M metagenome (GOLD analysis project Ga0335073, IMG submission 207093) | Soil microbial communities from Loxahatchee National Wildlife Refuge, Florida, United States - Lox_Sample_2.2 | ecosystem: Environmental > Terrestrial > Soil > Wetlands | place: USA: Florida...
GGCGCCGCTGCCGGCCACCGCCGCGACCCCCGCCGCGCGCGCCGCCAGGGTGGCCTGGCCCGGAAGGGCGCGCCAGCCGGCGCCGCGCAGCTGCTTCCAGAGCCGGCGGAGCGCGCCGCCCCGGACCGGCTCCTCGATGTAGTGCCAGGACAGGGCGGAGATCGCGATCGTCGCGGCGGTCTGCCAGGCCGCGCGGGCCAGGTTCTCGGTGGCGTTGGCCGGCGTGGTCAGCACGATGACCGGATAGTGCCACAGGTAGATGCCGTAGGAACGCACGCCGAGCCAGCGCAGCGGTGCCCAGCCCAGTACCCGGCCGGCCAGCGTCCCGGGCGTGGCGGCGGCCGCGATCACGGCGGCGGTGGCGACCGAGAGCACGATCAGGCCGCCGCGGTAAAGGAACGGCGAGTACTGGCCGGTGCGACAGATCATCAGCAGGATCCCGGCCATCCCGGCCGCCGCGGCGATGTCCAGGGCGATCCGGGCCGTGCGGCGCGAGCGGGGCGCGGCGTGGCTGGCCACGGTCAGGTCCAGCCCGACCCGCGCGGCCCGGCGCGACGGCCAGGCCATGGCCAGCGCGGCCCCGATCAGCAGCCCGGAGGCGCGGGTGTCGGTGCCCTCGTACACCCGCGTCGGGTCCAGGCCGGGGTGGTAGAGCGCCAGCATCAGCGCGCCCGAGGCCGCGGCCAGGACCAGGGTCGGCAGCGCCAGCCAGGCGACGCCGCCCGGCCGGCCGCGGCGCATCCTGCGCACGGTGAGCAGCCCGGCCAGCAGGAGCCAGGGCCAGGCCAGGTAGAACTGCTCCTCCACCGCCAGCGACCACAGATGGTCCAGCGGCGCCGGCGGGGCGAACCTGGCGAAGTAGGACTGCCCCTGAATGATCAGGTACCAGTTGGAGCAGTAGGTCGCGGCGGCGGCGACCGCGCCGCGCAGCCCGGACAGCCGGGCCCGGTCGGCCAGGGTCACCCAGGCGGTCACCACGGCCAGCATCACGAACAGGGCCGGCAGCAGCCGCCGGGCCCGGCGGGCCCAGAAGTCGGCCAGCTTCAGCCGCCCCGCGGCGGCCCACTGGCCCAGCAGCAGGTCGGTGATCAGGTACCCGGACAGGGTGAAGAACAGCCCCACCCCCAGCAGCCCGCCCGGCGCCCAGCCCAGCTGCTCGTGAAACGCGATCACAGCCAGGACGGCCAGCGCCCGCAGCCCGTCGAGCCCGGGCATGTATCGCTGGCCGGAGCGAACCGGTTCCGGCATGACGTCCCTCCCAATCGTGCGGCAGGGACGTCAATACCCGAAGTAGTCATTTGATTACACATAGTAATTGCCAAGGAAATGGCAACGAGTCGGCGCGCCCGCACCTGGGCGGCCCGGGCCGGTCCGGCTGCTGGTGCCGGGCCAGCCAGTAGGTAGTTTGGCTGCTATGGCCTTTCCATTTGGCGGCCGGATCAGGCGGGAGCCGGATCGTTGTGGCCGATTCTCGGGGGTATGTCCGTGACCGCGGAGCCTTACGCGACGGCGGCCGGCCTGGTCGAGAGATCGGCGGCGGCATACGTGTCCGGCGTGCCGGAACATCCGGCCGACGACGGCTTCTTCGGTCCGGCCAGCGTGACCTGGAAGATCAGCGGCGACCTGGCCGGGCCGATCGCCGGGCTGCGGTCGCTGCTGATGCAGGCGCTGCATCCGCTGGCCATGGCCGGCGTCGACCAGCACAGCGGCTGGCGCGAGGATCCCGTGGGCAGGCTCGCGGCCACCTCGGCCTACGTGACCACGGTCAGCTTCGGGGAGCGGGCGGCGGCGGAGCGGGCCGCGGCGCGGGTGCGCCGGATCCACACCCGGGTCAGCGGCGTGGACCCGGTCACCGGCCGGCGGTATGAGGCCAGCGACCCGGCGCTGCTGCTGTGGGTGCACGCGGCGCTGGTCGAGTCCGCGCTCGCGGTGCGGCGGCTGTTCGGGCCGGCGATCGGTCCCGCAGACGCCGACCGGTACGTGGCCGAGATGGTGGTCGCCGCCGAGCTGGTGGGCGTGCCCGCCGCGCGGGTCCCGGCGAGCGTCGCGGAGCTCGACCGCTACCTCGAGTCGGTCCGGCCCGAGCTGCGCCGCACGCCGGCCGCGTCCGAGTCGATGGCGTACCTGCTCGACCCGCCCGGCCTGGACGCGGAGGTCGCCGAGATCTGGCAGGACATCCGGTACGGCGCGGTCGTCGCGCTGCCGGAGTGGGCGCGCGAGATGTACGGCTACGAGGCCCCGCCGCTGACGGCCGGGCGGCGCGAGGAGATCCGGCAGGTGCTCGGCGTGCTCGACGCCGTGTTCCTCGGCGAGCCTGGGGTGCTGGAGGCGCGGCAGCGGATCGCCGCGCGGATGCGTGCAGCACGCGCGTGAACAGGTGGCGGCTGGTCGCCGGGGGAGTGGCCGGCGCGGCCGGGGCTGCGGCCGCGGTCGTCGTCCTGCGGCGGGGCGGTAACCCGCGGCTTCGCCAGAACCTGCGGCTTCGCCGTGGCGTGGCCGCGCTGCTGCTCGTGGCCCGTGGCGGGGCGCGGTACGCGGGTAGCGCCCACAAGCTCTTCGCCGCGGCCGGCGAGCACCGCCAGCGGCTGCGCAACGACCTCGCGCTGCAGACCGCCGAGGACGTCGCCACCACGCTCGGGACGATGAAGGGCGTGCTGATGAAGCTCGGCCAGATGGCCAGCTACGTCGACGACGGCCTGTCGCCCGGCGTCCGCCGCACGCTCAGCCGGCTGCAGGACAGCGTGCCGCCGATGAGCGCGGAGCTCGCGGCCCAGGTGGTGGCCGAGGAGCTCGGCGGCCCGCCCGATCAGGTGTTCGCGCGCTGGGATCCCGACCCGATCGCCGCCGCGTCGATCGGCCAGGTGCACCGGGCGATCACCCGTGACGGCCGCGCGGTCGCGGTCAAGGTGCAGTATCCGGGGATCGCCGAGACCATCGCGGCCGACCTCGGCAACGTGGCCCTGCTGCGCCGGATGCTGCGGATCACCGCGCCGAGCCAGGACGTCGACGCGCTACTGGCCGAACTGCGCGAACGCGTGCTTGAGGAGCTCGATTACCGCCGGGAGGCCGACAATCAGCGGCTGTTCGCACGCTACTACGCGGGCCATCCGACGATCCTGGTGCCCGCGATCGTGGACGAGCTGTCCACGCGCCGGGTGGTGACCAGCGAGCTGGCCGACGGCGCCCGCTTCGCCGAGCTGGCCGGCTGGTCCCAGGCCGAACGCGACCTTGCCGCCGAGACCATCTACCGGTTCGTGTTCCGCAGCCTGTACGAGCTGCACGCGTTCAACGGCGACCCGCATCCGGGCAACTACCTGTTCCACGGCGGGGGCCGGGTGACGTTCCTGGATTTCGGGCTGGTCCGGCGGTTCACCGCGGACGAGCTCGAACCGCTCATGCAGATGGCCCGCTACCTGTGCGTGGAGCATGACCCGGAGGAGTTCCGCAGGAACCTGGTCAAGGCCGGGTTCCTGCGCGCGGACGCGCCGCTGAGTACCGACCAGGTGATCGAGCACATGGCCGTGTTCTACGACACCGTGCGCGAGTCGCGGCCGCTGACGATGACCGGCGACTACTCGTCCGCGGTCGTGCGCCGCTTCTTCGACATGCGCAGCCCGGTGACCACCTACGCGCAGATCCCGCGTTCCTACGTGATCTTGCAACGGATCAACCTGGGCCTGTTCGGCCTGCTCGGCGAGCTGATCGCGACCGCCAACTGGCGGGCCATCGCCGAGGAGATCTGGCCCTTTGTGCTGGGGCCGCCGACCACGCCGATGGGCGAGGCCGAGGCCGCCTGGCGGAAGGCACGCGGCCCGGCCCGGTAACGCGGCCGCCGGTGCGACAATCGGCTGTCACCTGCAAGGAGTTGCCGTGATAGCCGCCCTTATGCGCCTGTTGTCCGCGCCCATCCGGCGAAGCCCGCGGGTACCGCTCGCCGTGCTCGGCCTGACGACGGTGATGACGCTGGCGGCGGCGCTGACCGTGGTCCTGACGGCGGCCGGCCCCGCGCCCGCGCCGTCCGCGGCCCGCGATCCCGAGCGCACCCGCATCACCGTCGGGGTCGTGCCGGCCACCGACACCGCGCCGCTGTTCATCGCGATCAAGAAGGGTTACTTCGGGCGGCTGGGCCTGGCCGTGACGGCCAGGATCGTCGCGCAGGCCAGCGCCACGCTGCCGGACCTGCTCTCGGGCCGGGCCGACATCATCGCCGGCGGCAGCTACGTGCCGTTCTTCCAGGCTGCGGCCCGCGGCGCGGCGCGGATCGAGGTCCTCGCCCCGGCCGCCCAGTGCGCGGGGAACACGCTGGACGTCCTGGCCATGCCCAAGTCCAAGATCACCACCCCGGCGGACCTGGCGGGCAGGACCATCGCGGTGACCGACCCCGGCGGCATGCAGACGCTGACGATCAACGCGGTGCTCGCGGATCAGGGGATCGACCCGGCCGGCATCAGGTACGTGGAGATCCCGTTCGCCGACATGCCAGCCGCGCTGGCCTCGGGCCGGGTCGACGCGATCAGCGCGGCGGGGCCGTTCATCGCCGCGGCCGAACAGGACGGCGCCGCCCCGGTGCTGGCCCAGTGCCAGGACTCCACCACGGACATGCCGCTGACCGGGTACTTCTCCACCCAGGCCTGGGCGGCGAAGCATCCGGGGGCCGCGCTGGCCTTCCAGCGGGCGATCGAGGAGGCGCAGGCGGCGGCCGACGCCGACGGCGCGCTGGTGCGGCAGGTGCTCCCCGGGTTCGCCGGCATCACCCCGGCGGCCGCGGCCACCGTCTCGCTTCCGTACTACCCGGCCGCGCTGGACCCGGCGCAGATCCAGCGCGTGGTGGCGCTGATGCGGTCGGCCGGGCTGGTCAGCGGGTCGTTCGACCCGGCGCCGCTGCTGCTGCGTCCGGCCGGTTAAGAGGCCCGTTCGGCGGCGAGCGTGATGTTGCGTTCCATGCCGCCGAACACGACGTGGTGGAACGGCCACACCGCCCACCAGTACAGGTGGCCGAGCAAGCCCCGGGGATGAAACAGCGCGCGCTGGGTGTAGAGGGTCCGGCCGTTATCGCGGCGCACGCCGAGTTCCAGCCAGGCCAGGCCCGGCAGCCGCATCTCCGCCCGCAGCCGCAGCAGCCGTCCGGGTTCGATCTCCTCAACGCGCCAGAAGTCCAGTGACTCGCCCACGAACAGCCGGTCCGGGTCGCGCCGGCCGCGGGCCAGGCCCACGCCGCCGGCGAGCCGGTCGATCAGCCCCCGGGCGCTCCAGGCCAGCGGGAACGAGTACCAGCCCCGCTCGCCGCCGATCCCCTCGATGATCCGCCAGAGGCGCTGCGGCGATGCGCGCACCACCCGCTCCCGTTCGTCGCAGTACAAGCTGCCGCCCGCCCACCCCGGATCGGTGGGCAGCGGGTCGCCCGGGGCGTCCGGCGACGACGCGGACGACCATCTGGTGGCCACCGCCGCCTCGCGGATGCGGGTCAGCGCGAGTTCCACGGCGCGCTCGAAGCCGGCCAGGCCGCCCGGCGGGTCGGGCACGTACGCCGCGATGTCGTGCTCGCCGCAGACGACGTCGTGGCGGAGGGACTCGACCAGCGGGCGGGCCAGCGGGCCGGGAACGGGCGTGACCAGGCCGACCCACAGGCTCGACAGCCGCGGCGTCAGCAGGGGCACCGGCACCACGACGCGTGGCGGCAACCGGGCCACCCGGGCGTAGCGGGCCATCATGTCCGCGTACGTCAGCACGTCGGGGCCGCCGATGTCGAAGGTCCCGTTGACGCCGGCCGGCAGGCTGGCGCAGCCCACCAGATAGCGCAGCACGTCGTGGACGGCGATCGGCTGGATCCGGCTGTGCACCCAGCGCGGGGTGACCATCACCGGCAGCCGCTCGGTGAGGTAGCGCAGCATCTCGAAGGACGCGGAACCGGAGCCGAGGATCACCGCGGCCCGCAGCACCGCGGCGGGAACGCCTGCGTCGAGCATGATCTGCCCGACCTCGCCGCGCGAGCGCAGGTGCGGGGACAGCTCCTCGCCCGCCGGGGCCAGCCCCCCGAGGTAGACCAGCCGGCCGAGGCCGGCGTCCGCGGCGGCGGCCGCGAACGTGCGCGCGGCGGCCCGGTCCGCGTCCTCGAACCGCCGGCCGGTGCCCAGGGCGTGGATCAGGTAATAGGCGACGTCGGTGCCCTCCAGCGCCCGCCGCACCGCCCGAGGGTCGGCCGCGTCGGCGCAGGCCGTCTCCACCCGCGCCGCCCAGGGGTAGTCCCTGAGCCGTTCGGGCGAGCGGGTCATGCAGCGCACCCGGAAGCCCGCGTCAAGAAGCTCGGGGACCAGGCGCCCGCCGATATATCCCGTCGCCCCTGTGACCAGGCACAACGCTTCGCGATCTGACATGACGCCGAGTCTGCCCAGATCCGGCCGGGCCATGCGGGCGGGCGCTCAGCGGGTCAGCGTGGCGGCGATCTTGCCGGCGACCAGCTCGAACGAGCGGATCCGGTCGGCGATGTCGTAGACCATCGTGGTGAGCATCAGCTCGTCGGCGCCGGTGCGCTCGAGCAGCCCGGCCAGCCGGGTGCGGACCGTGTCCGGCGAGCCGACCGCCTGGCTCTCGAACCGTCCCCACGCGATCTCCCGCTCGGCCGGGGTGTACGGGTAGGCGGCCGCCTCCTGCGGGGTGGCCAGCGGCTGCGGGTGCCCGGTGCGCAGCCGAAGGAACGACAGGGCGGCCGGGCCGGCCAGCCACTCGGCGCGCTCGTCGGTGTCGGCGCAGATCGTGTTCACCGCGACCATCGCGTACGGGCGCTCCAGCCAGCGCGACGGCCGGAAGTTCTCCCGGTACAGCGCCAGCGCGGGCACGGTGTTGGCCGAGCTGAAGTGGTGCGCGAACGAGAACGGCAGCCCGAGCAGGCCGGCCAGCTGGGCGCTGTACCCGCTCGACCCGAGCAGCCACACAGCGGGCATGTCGCCCAGGCCCGGCGTGGCGGTGATCCGGGACCGGGAGCCGGGCGCGGCGGCGTCGCCGCCGGTGAACAGCCCGATCAGGTCCATGAGCTCCTGCGGGAACTGCTCGGCGGACAGCCCCTCCACCGTGCGGCGCAGCGCCAGCGCCGTGAGCTGGTCGGTGCCCGGCGCGCGGCCGATGCCCAGGTCGATGCGGCCCGGGTGCAGCGCCTCCAGCGTGCCGAACTGCTCGGCCACGACCAGCGGCGCGTGGTTGGGCAGCATCACCCCGCCCGAGCCGACCCGGATCGTCGAGGTCGCGGCGGCCAGGTGGGCGATCAGCACGGCCGGCGCCGAGCTGGCGATCGACGGCATGTTGTGGTGCTCGGCTACCCACAGCCGCTTGTACCCGAGCTCCTCGGCGCGCCGCGCCAGCTCGGTGGTGTTGCGCAGCGCGGCGCCCGCCGTCGACCCGGCGGCGACCGGCGAAAGATCAAGAACGGAAAGCGGTACCTCGGCCACATAGGTCTGCAACCAGTCAAGATTCGTGTTTCTTCCGGGGAGCGCCGGGCGGCACCGCCGGGTCGGCGTCGAACGCCGCGGTGCCACGGCGTACCGCCTCCTCCAGGCGGGCCGAGATGTGCTCGATCACGCCCAGTGCGCGGCGCTGGTCCGCCTCGGGTACCCCGGCGACCAGGTCCCTGGCCAGGCCGCGGTACCCCTCGAGCAGCCGGGCGAACGAGGCCTCGGCGGAGGGCGTCAGCGCCACGATCGTCGCCCGGCGATCGCGCGGGTCGGCGCGCCGCTCCACCCAGCCGTCGGCCTCCAGCGCGTCCACCAGGCCGGTGATCGTCCGCGGCGTGACCCCGACCGCCTCGCTGAGCCCGCGCATCAGCACCGGTCCCGAGGCGTGCAGCGCCGCGACCACCCGGCCGCGCGCGTAGCTCATCCCGTACTCGCGCGCGCCGAGGTCGAGGATCTCGACAAGCCGCGGCGCCAGCGAGAACAGCCGTCCCGCGATGCGCTCGGCCGTGTCCATGTCGAGCGCGGCGGACAGGTCGGCGCGCGGCGGGCAGACATTTTCTGAGTAAGACACATTGTGAGCCTACCAGTTAATGAGTTAGCCTCACAATATGGACGAGACGGTCAGCGCGATCGAGGCCGCGGGCGTGGTCAAGTCGTTCGGCACGGTCCGGGCGCTGCGCGGGGTCGACCTGACCGTGCGGGCCGGGACGCTCGCCGCCCTGCTCGGCCCGAACGGCGCCGGGAAGACGACCCTGGTGCGCATCCTCACCACGCTGCTGCGCGCGGACGCCGGCACGGTCCGCGTGCTCGGCCGCGACGTTGCGGCCCGTCCGTACGCGGTCCGGTCGGTCATCGGGCTGACCGGGCAGTACGCGGGCCTGGACGAGGCGCTGAAGGGCAGGGACAACCTGGTGCTGATCGGCCGCCTGGCCGGGCTCGGCCGGCGCGAGGCGGCCCGGCGCGCGGCCGAGATGGCGGAGCGCTTCGGCCTGGCCGCGGCGGCCGGACGGGCCGTGCGGACCTACTCAGGCGGGATGCGCCGCCGGCTGGACCTGGCGGCCAGCCTGATGAACCGGCCAGCGCTGCTGATCCTTGACGAGCCCACGACCGGGCTGGACCCGGCCAGCCGGGTCGAGCTGTGGGCCGCGCTCAGGGAACTGCGCGAGGCCGGCACGACCATGCTGCTGACCACCCAGTACCTCGAGGAGGCGGACCGGTTCGCGGACATGGTGCACGTGCTCGACCACGGCGTGATCATCGCCGCGGGCACCGCCGCCCAGCTGAAGGCGCGGGCCGGCACCCAGGTCGTCGACGTGCTGCTGGCCGGGCAGGAGGCCGCGGCGGCCGGCGACGCGCTGCGTGCCCGCGTGCCGCCCGCCGACCTGCGGGTGGACGGCGCGTCCCGGCGGCTGACGATCGTCGCCCGCGACGGCCTCGGCACCCTGCTGGCCGCGGCCGCGGCACTGCGGGAGGACGGGATCGGGGTCGAGGACATCGCGCTGCGGCAGCCGTCTCTGGACGAGGCGTTCCTGGCCCTCACGGCCGGGCGATGAGGGGAGCGGGTGTCGATGACGGAGATCACCACCGGCGGAGCGCGGTCCGGCCTGGTCGCGGGCGGACGGCGGGAGCGGCCCGGGGCCGATCGGCTGGCCCGGGACAGCCTGCTCATCGCGGGCCGCTACCTGCGGGTGCTGCGGGGCAATCCGGGCCGGCTGATCTACCCGCTCATGCAGCCGGTGCTGATCCTTGTGCTGTTCGTGTCGGTGATGGAGAACCTGGCCAGCGTGGCGGGCGGCTCCTACCGGCAGTTCCTCATCCCCGGGATCATCATCCAGAACGTGGTGCTGACCGCGCCGGTCACCGGGCTGGCCATCGTGCGCGACGCGGACACCGGCCTGGCCGACCGGTTCCGCTCGCTCCCCATGCCGCGCAGCGCGGTGCTCATCGGCCGGTCGCTGTCGGACACCGTGGTGTTCTTCACGCAGGCCCTGGTCATGATCGGCGTGGCCGCGCTGCTGGGCTTCCGCGTGGCCGCCGGCCTGGCCGGCATCGCAGGGATCATCGCGGTCTGCGTCGGGTTCGGCACCGCGCTCGGCCTCACCTGCGCCTGGCTGGCCTTGCTCATCCGGGACGTGGAGACCGCCGAGCGCGCACTGTACTTCCCGTTCATCCCGCTGGCGTTCGTGAGCGCCGCGTACGCCCCGGTGAACCGGCTGGCCGGCTGGCTGCAGCCGGTCGCCCGGGTCAACCCGGTCACCTCCGCCGTGGGCGTGGTCCGGGCACTGGCCGGTGGCGGCCCGCTCCTTTTGCCGGTCGTCCACCTGGCCGCCTGGACCGCCGCGCTGGCTATCGTGCCGGGCGTGCTCGCGGTCCGCCGCTGGCAGTCGGCCCCGTAGCCTTCCGGCGGTCAGGGCGGCGGGATCTCCAGGCGGCCGTCGAGCACGGCCCGGTCGATGCTGTCGCGCATGCTGGCGCAGGTGTCGATCAGCGCGCTCTGCTCTCCTGCCGCCGCCCTGGCACGGAACTCGGCGCAGGCACGCACCGACTCCAGGCTCCACTGCACGCTCGTGTGCTGCGGGCTGAACTTGGCCGCCAGCGCGCTCGCGCCGCAGCGCCCGCACGTGACCGGGGTGAACCCGGCCTCCCGCTCGTCGGCCAGCGGAGCATGCCCGTCGGCCGGCGGGCCGGTCATGCGCCCGCGTCCGGGGCCCGTGCGGCCAGGTTCGCCGCGACCTCGGCATCCCATGCGGAAACGGCGCGCGTGGTGTCGACCTCGAACTCGTAGCGCTCGACCATGTAGGGCTTGATGTCCTCGACGTCGGCGTAGAACTGCTCATACCAGCGGCGCAGCTGGTAGACCGGGCCGTCGTCGGAGCACAGCAGCGGGTTGTCGACGCGGGTCTTGTTGATCCAGATCTCCACGTCCTGCTGGAAGCCCAGGCCGATGAACTTGGCGAACTTCGCGGCGAACCTCTCGGCCTGCGCGTCGTCGAGCCCGGGCAGCTTCTTCACGATCACGCCCCACTGCAGCATGAACGAGTCGGGCGTGACCGGGTAGTGGCAGTTGATCAGCACGCTCTCGATGTTCATGCCGTGGTAGTCGTGCCACAGGTAATCGATCATGTAGGAGGGCCCGTAGTAGGACGCCTCCGAGCGCAGCGTGCTCTCGGTCCCTTGCGCGTAGTTCGAGCCGCTGCCGACGTCGGGCCTGGCCCGCGTCCGCAGGTACTGCGACGCGATGTGCCCCTCCAGCACGTTCTTGAAGTACGTGGGGAACGCGAAGTGGATGTAGAAGAAGTGCGCCATGTCCACGACGTTGTCGATGACCTCGCGGCAGTTCGCGCCGTCGACCAGGATCGAGTCCCAGGTCCAGTCGCTCCACTGCGCC
>Ga0335073_10015024_pt1 | contig 10833 bp, 11 predicted proteins | sample Lox_Sample_22_FD_207093 | JGI IMG/M metagenome (GOLD analysis project Ga0335073, IMG submission 207093) | Soil microbial communities from Loxahatchee National Wildlife Refuge, Florida, United States - Lox_Sample_2.2 | ecosystem: Environmental > Terrestrial > Soil > Wetlands | place: USA...
ACCGGCTCGTGCTCCTCGAGCACGGCGACGGCGCAGGCATGCTGCCCGTCGTGTTCCAGGGCCGCGACGAGTTCGCTGAGCACCGGCGCGGCGTCCGGCGCCAGTTCCAGCGCGCGTGCCAGCGGCCGGACTGCCAGGTAGCCGGCCCCGCGCTCGGTGCACGCGTGGCCGAAGTCATACAGCACCCGCGCGGCCTGGGTGCCGGGGCCGTCCCCGGCTCCGGCCACCGCCGCGGCGGCGTGCGCCAGGTCATCGAACCCGGCCAGCTGCGCGGCTCCCGCCACCAGCCGCGCCATCGCGCCCAGCGGCAGGTCGTCGCCGTGTACGCGCAGATGCCGCAGCAGACCCGGGACGTCGCCGGATGCCAGCAAGCCCTCGGCCTGCTCAAGCTCCTCAGCCACGCCCCCACGCTAGCGAATAGCCCCGGCTCCACGGGCGGTAATCCGGCCCGGGTAACCGGGCCTGCCGGGCCTGCAGGACGACCGGGAGGATCAGCCCTGGTAGCCGGCCCGCCCGGCGGCCCACCCCGATGAACTCGGGTGCGTCGTCGTCCGCCGTGTGCCCGCCGTCCGGCTGTGGCGAAGCAGCAGAGAAAACCGCCCGCAGGCCCGGTGCCGGTTCCACGACGACAGGTGTCGCCCGGGCCCGCCGCCAGGGGCCGGAGGGTCCCGGGCGATACCGTGCCGCTAGTTGCCTGTAGCCGCCCGGCACCGGGCGAGGACGTCGGCTGAGACCCGGCCGCGCTCTTTGACCTCAAGCCCTTGTGCTTTGGCCCAGGTGCGTACCTCGGTGTTGCTGATGCCGCTCGCAGGGGTCTTGCGGCCGTTCCGGCCGGGCCTGCGGGCGGTGCCGGAAACCTTCCTGCCGGCGTCGATATAGCGGGCCAGGGCTGCCCGCAGTTCCTTGGCGTGGACTGCGCTCAGGTCAATCTCGTATTGCGTGCCGTCCAGTCCGAAAAGGACCGTGCCTTCTGCGTCGCTGGCATCGAGGTCGTCGATGAGGAAGGTCTGTATTTTCTGGGCCATCCCTGTCTCCGTTCGTCCTGGTTCCCGGTATCCAATAGCACGGCATTCGCGATTAGCATGCAGAATTCGATAGCTGCGAGGGACGGGTGCTGTGAAATTCCCCCTGTTCCCGCGCGTATTCCGGGATCTGGCCCATCCGGACTTGTAAATCGCCGCCGAGTGGCGGAACTATTTGGTCCCCGGGTAGCCAGGCCGTGTGATTTCCGCGCGGACGCCGGGTGCGGTGGAGGAGCAGTAGCGGATGATCCAGGAAACGCCGGCAACCCGGGCCAGCGCCCCCCGGAGCGAGAAGCCGGGTACGCGCCGGCCCCGGCGGCGCATGCGCGACCGGGCCCGCCGGACGTCATAGGGGAAGCGGATGGGCGGCGAGGAAAACCCCGTGCGGGATCCGGCCGGTCTTGCCGGGGCCGGGTCAGCCGCAGCGGCAGGAAACCGGGATGATCCGTCCGCGGGCGGGGCCGGGCTGCGGATTCCGCCGTTCATCACGCGGCAGGGCCGCGGCCTGAATGACCGGTGGCCACTTCAGGACTTCCTGGAACTCGGTGCCCTCGTCAGCGCGGTTCCCTGCGCCCGGCTGCACGCCAGGCAGGTGCTGCGGGAATGGGGAATCGGGCACCTCGGCGATAGCACCGAACTCGTGGTCACGGAGCTGACCACGAATGCTGTCAGGGCTTCCCGTGAACTGGCACAGGCGGCGGTGCGGCTCTGGCTGCTGTCCGACGCGGCGCAGATCCTGATTCTCGTCTGGGATGCCAGCCCGCAGCCACCGGTTGTGCTGGGCGTGACCGGTGAGGCCGAGCACGGTCGCGGCCTGATGCTGGTGGAAGCCGTCAGCGAGCAGTGGGGCTGGTCCTCTCGCGCGGGCGGCGGCGGGAAATTCGTCTGGGCGATCGTGAGATTATGCTTAACGCCAGGAAAGCCGGGTGGAATCGGGATCGGCAATCTCAGCGGCAGCGCCGAACTCCTGGTTACCCATTGGCGGCCGCTCTCGCGCACGTTCAAAGATGAAACAGCCTGCCGGAATGGCCCGGCGGCGTCACGTGCAAGACCGCGTCCGCAGGCTCGCTCCTTGGTGCCCGGGCCAAGCGGATAGCGTCCCGTTCTCCTGTTCAGAAGAGCCCAGGACTCTTTGAACAGCTCGGCTGATTAGGAGCTGTAAAACGTTCGCCGTGCGCGGCAGGTAGGAACGGATGTCGTTGCGGACGTGGTAGCCGAGTCCGGGGACCCGGTATACCAGCCCGGCATCCTGAAGGACCCGCAGCGCATGAGCTGCAGTCTGACGGGCCACGCCGTGGTCCGCGCAGAGGCGGGTGATCGAGGGTGCCGGCTGGCCGGGTGCCAGGTCTCCCGCGGTGATGCGCTCACGCAGCATCGCGGCGATGCGCATGTATGCCCTCGGGTCCGCCCCGGTACCAGTCACGGCGGATGCTGCGGCTGATCGCTCACGGTGGGCTGATATCATTCCTTGAGTATACTCGACTAGTATCATAAGCTGTAGCGTCTGCTCGGGCAGCACTGGGCGGCATTGCCAGGCGAGCAGGTTGCCGAGGCGACGTGCCGCCAGGTGAGTGGCCGCCTCCCGCCGGGAACGCCGCGGGAATCGCGTCGTCCCCTCACGTCCGGCCCGGCGTGTGCACCGTGAAAACGCTGCGACGCTCAGGCGAAGCGGGTTTGCCGGCCCGGCTGCCCGCTGGCAGCAGGGCGGCCTGCCCTCTCGGCGAGCTCGGCGTCAATGGCGCTGATGTGCGCGAGGATGGGTCCTCGCACCGGCGAACCCGGGAAGGCCAGGCTGAGGCTCGCCATCAAGTGGCGGCGGGCGCGTTCCAGCTCGCTGCCGGTCATCCCGCTGACGTCGCGGACCCGCTCATCAGGCATCGGCCATCCTCGTGCGCTGCCGCAGGCACCTGCCGGGACGCGGCCTACGCCGGCCAGCACGTGCCCGGTACGGCCGCCGGCCTCAGGCGTCCGCTCCGGCCAGGTCCGTGCCTCGGTCACCCCGGGCCCGGCCAGGTCCAGCCCATCGAAGAACTCCGCCACGTCGGCAGGCGAGTGGTTGTACCACGTCGCCGCCGTGTATTCCTGGGCGAGCTGCTTGGCCAGTTCCTCATCCTCGAACCGGGCGCAGGACAGGACCAGGCAGCTGCCCGGCGCCATCAGCGAGGCGTACCCGGCGGTCACCGCGCAGGCGGCGTCCGGGTCCAGGAAGTGCACGACGGCACCGAGGATGACGCACACGGGCCGGGCGGGGTCGATGACGGCCCGCAGGTCCTGGTGGCCCCAGACGGCCGCCGGGTCACGCAAGTCCGCGTTCACGGCGGTCACGCCGTCGCCGGTGGCCAGCAGCGCCACGGCATGGGTCAGCACCACCGGGTCAGTGTCGACATAGGCGACCCGGGCGGCGGGCAGGACCGCCCGCGCGGCCTGGTGGACCGACGGAGAGACCGGAAGCCCCGCACCCAGGTCGATGAACTGCCCGATCCCCCGCCGGGCGGCCCAGCCGACCGCCTTGATGAGGAACTTCCGGTTCTCCCGGACCAGCGCGGGCAGCGGCGGGTAGAGCGCCACCAGCCTGTCCGCCTCAGCCCGGTCAGCGGCGAAGTGATCCTTGCCGCCTAGCCAGTAGTTGTAGATCCGCGCCATGTTCGGCGCGGACGTATCGAGCGCGGCCGTCACCGCGAGCACCGCCCCGGCATGCCGCGGCACGACGGGCCGGTCGGCCCGCAGACCAGGCAGGTAAGGGCATCGCGCTGGCCCGCGGGGGCAGGCCGGGCAGGTGCGCTCACCGCCGCTTCCTCCACCGGGCCTGCGTGGGAGCTCATTGCAGTGCCTGCCAGTGCGCCCGGATCTGCTGGCCCAGCCCGTCCGGTGTGTTGCCCGTGAGTACCTCGCCGGAGCTGCTGATCGCGGACCAGAGGCTGTGCTCCAGGACGCAGAAGCCGTGGTAGCCGCCGTCAGCCCACGCCTTCTCCAGCTCAGCCAGGGCGGCGTCCTCGTCCACCTCGAACACGCCGCGCGGCCGGTCCGGGGATTGCGCCGGCCTGTCGTCGCCGGCCTGACCCGCTCGAGCGGCCGTTTCCGGCGCCCGTTCCAGCGGCATATCTAGGTCGTCCCGCACGTGATAGCTCCAGGTGAGTTCGCCGGCACATCCGTGCGCCCCTGTGGCGCTCGTCAGGAGCGTAAGCCGCACCGGGACGCAGGGTAAAGCAATGTGCTTGAGATTGCTCGCAAATAACCTGCCGTTGTCAGGTCGCGCACCATCCGGCAAGCTCTGGCGAGAAGCCGGCACGGGCGCAGCGGGATATCAGTCCGTGGCCGCCGTGAGGCCGGCGAGCGTTCGCGTGATGATCGCCCGCGCCTCGGCGCCGTAGCGTGCCATCTCGGCGAACTGGCCGAACAGCTTTGCGTAGGCCGCGATCTCGGACGGCTGGGTGAGTTTCAGCACGGCCGTAAGGTTTTCCACCCGGACCATGCGCTCGTCGTAGACGTAGAAGCCGTGTACCGGAGCGACCGTGTACTGGACCTCGAACGGGATGACACCAAACCGGATCGTGGTCAGCGTCGACAGCGAAACGAGCCGGTCGAGCTGGCCGGCCATCACCTCGGGCGGGCACAGAAGGTAACGCAGCACCGCCTCGGTGACCACGAAATGGAATCGCTTGCCGGTGCGGTAGATCACTTGCTGCCTGTTCATGCGGGCAGCCACGGCGTCATCCACGTCGTCGGGGGCGCCGATGTCCTCCAGGCGCTCGGCAAACCGGTAGCGGGCGTACTCGGGTGTCTGCAGCAGACCTGGCACGAAGACCGATTCGAAGTTGCGGGTGAGATCGGTTGCCGCTTCGATCTGGGCGAGTTCTTCCTGGGCGGTGCGCTGGCCGGCGCGGAACATCCGCCGGAACTCCAGGTACTGTCCCTCCAGTGAGCGCAATGAGGCGACCAGTTCGGCCGCCAGCTCAGGCCGGGCGCAGGCGACCGACCACGCTTCTATGTCGGCCTCCGACGGCGTCTGCTTGCCGCCCTCGACCTTGGAGACCTTGCTCGGATGCCAGCCCTGCGACTCCGCGAGCTGACGACCCGTCAGGTGAGCGTCGCGGCGCAGCTCGCGGAGCCGAAGGCCGAGCGCTTCCCGCGCTCGCTGGAAATTCGACACCTAGGAACCGGCATACTCCGCGTACGGAATCGCGTTCTGCCACGCCACGTCGCGATAGTAACAGTGCCGGGCCACGATCACGGGATCGTCGCAGATCTCGGCTCCGAGCAGCGCATCGTCGTCGCTGAACCGCAGGATGCCCACCCTCGCGGAGTCCATCAGCCAGAAGTCGTAGCCGGGCAAGTCCAGATCCTTCGCCTGGTCGCGCGGCAGGTAACGGATGTCCTCGCCTGCCGCGGCGCTGAGCCCGGCCAGGAGGAGCCCGAAGCGGATGTAGCCGGTGTGCGGTTCGGTCACGACGCGGACCCTGGTCATCCGCTTCCCTTCGGCCGCCCAGCGGCGCTGCAGCTCCTCCCAGTCCTCATACCAGTCACCGATCGGCTCGCCGGCCAGGAACCGCCGCAACGGCTCAGCTTCGCCAGGCTCGTTATACCGGTCCCGGACTTCCAGCCGGAATGCAGTGTGCTGATACCCGCGGACGAACCTCCTGAAGTCCTGGCCCGTGACGAGTTCCGTCACCCATCACCCCGCGCGTAACGGAGCAGCCCAGCGGGGATCTCCACGTAGAACTCGTCCTCCCGGACATCGACCAGCCCGGCGATGGCTTCCGGGTCGGTGACGCGCTTGCCCTGCACCACGTAGGTGCCACGGTCGGTGGCATACAGTGCCGGGCATCCCTCTTTACCGGACTCGGTCCCGAGGAGCCGCAATCGCATGCGAACTCTCCCTTCCAGGTTGCTGGAATAATTACCTATGATGCTGCAAGATGCGTGGAATTTCGTCAAGGGCAGACTTGCCTCCCCTGCGGAGTACCACGGCATTTCCGCATCCCTGGGCACGTCAGTCGATGACACCACCCCTGCATTCCGTTGCCGCCGGCGGTCGCGGAGCCCGCCTGTCAGCGCCGTCCGGCCTCCGGCCTGGCGCCGGGCGTCTTGTAAGACTTCCGTAAGCACGTTCCGTGACATTCCGGCTGCAACGGGTGCAGATTAGGTGAGGGCGCGGAGCCTTGCGCAGATCGTTCCCGCCGGATGACCGGCCAGCCGCGAGCGCATGTCATGGGAGAGCCGATGGGACGCAAACGGCGAGTCCTGACCCCGGAGCGGTCAGCGGTCCACCGGTGGGGCTCGGAACTGCGCGCCCGCCGGGACGAGCGCGGGCTGTCCCTGGCCGGGCTGGGCCGCCTGGCCCGGTATGACGCCAGTTACCTGGGCCGCCTGGAGCGCGGTGACCAGTTCGCGACGCTCGCGGTCGCGGAGGCCTGCGACCGGGTCCTCGGTGCTGGGGGCGAGCTGGTCAGGTCCTGGCAGGCGGCTGACCATCAACGCCGCGACGCCGATAGTCCGGCCGCGGCTGGCGGCGGCCCTGCCGGCGAGGTGGATCTGCGGCTGGTCATGGTGATGCCGCTGCACGCGGTCACGGCCATGTACGGGGAGGAGGGGCTGCGGGCCCGGTTCGCCGCGGAGATCGGCCGGCTCCCGGACCCGGCCGGCCGGGAGCAGGCCGCGCGGGCGCTGCAGCTGGCGGGGGACCTGCATGCCGCCGACCGCCGCCAGCGGGAGCCGTACGTCAATCACCTGCTGCGGGTGGCGCTGCGGATCATGAGCCATTACGGCGTCGACGACATCGACGTCATCTGCGCCGCCCTGCTCCACGACGCGGTCGAGGACCACGCCGACGGCCTGGCCGCAGGCGGCCGGGCTGGCGCGGTCGCCGCCCTGGCTGCCGGGTTCGGCCCGCGGGTCGCCGGCCTGGTCGATGCGGTCACCAACCCCGAGCGGGTGCCCGGCATCGACCGCCACCAGCAGTACCGGGAGCACGTCGCGGCCAGCCTGGCCGCCAGCCCGTGGGCACGGGTGATCAAGGCGTCGGACTTCACCGACAACGGGGTCGGCCTGATCCACACCAGCGGGCCCAAGACGGTCCGGCTGGCCCGCAAGTACGCGCCGCTAGTCCCCGTGCTGGCCGACCTCATCACCCGCCCGGACACGCCCCTGGCGCCCCCGGTCAAGGCCCGGATCCTCGGCCAGTTCGTCGCCGCCCAGGAACGGTTCGCCGTCATCGCCTCCGCAGCGGCCAGCGGCACGAGCGACCCCGCCGCCCCGTAAGGCTGGCATCCCGGGCCGGCAGCAGCGCGCAGGTCCCGCATTTGGCCATATGCAGGCCTTAACTACCTGCCCGCCGTACTTGCGGCCGGGACTGGAATCTGCTAAGGCGACCGCTTAGCTGGCTGGCCCTCCCGGACACCGCGCGGCCCGCGGCCAGCGAGGCCGGGACCGGGCGCCACGACCGGAGCGTCCCAGGCAGCCGGTACCGCGCCGCCGGTGACCGCCGCGCAGGCTCCCGCTCCCGGCCGGCGCCGCGCAGGCCTCCGCGCGGGCGGGACGCACCCGGCAGCTGGGCGCCGGGCTGCGCGGCCATGCCGCCGCCTCCCTCCCGGGCCGCCTATATGGCCAGCTCAGGTGGCCATATCCGCTCCATTGTGCGCGCCTGACGGCATCCCGGAACCTGGGGTGGTAACCAGCCCGTCCGGATACGGCAAAAGGGGTCTCGCCGATGCTCACCGCGACAGTCGCACCAGAACACCTGGCGCTGGCATCCGCTGCCAGCCGGCACGCCCCCGGCCACGCGGTGCTGTGGCTGGCCGTGATCGGGCTGGCGGCGGCCTGGTTCGCCGTGTACCGGGTGTCTCTGTGGCTGCACCCGTTCACCATGTGCCGCCGTTGCGGCGGCAGCGGCATCACCCGTGGCTTCCTTCCCTGGTCACGGGCGTTCTGCCGCAAATGCGACGGCCGCGGGCTGGTGCCCAGGCTCGGCACGGTGACGGTCGGCCTGTGGGGACGGTACCCGCGGTGAGGACCGGATCGTGGGTACCAGCGGCCCGGATCGCCTGCCGCGCTCCCCGCGAGGGACATCCGGCAGCTGCCGGGCGTAAGCGGGCACCCGGGCCGGCCCAGGCTCCCCAGGCAGCCCCTCGCGGGGGCAGGTGCTGCCTGGGGAGCTGGCCGCCCGGGCTGGCTGCCGGTGCCGTCGGATGAGAACGGGCCATGCCCCGTCCCGCCGCACGGGCGGGCAGCCGCCGGCGCCAGGTCCGCGCCGGGCGGGCGGGCGCAGGGTGCGGCCGGTGGCGGGCGTCCTGCTGGTGGTGGCGGTGTGCACGCTAGTGCTGGCCGAGGGGCGGATGCTGACCGGAGGACGGGCGGGAGGCCGGGAGCCTGTCCTGGCGCTGGCCCGGCCGGTGGCGGCCGGGCAGGTGATTACCGCCTTTGACTTGCGGGTCGTGGATGTCGCCGCGGCCGGCCCGGTGTCGCTGGTCTCGGCCGGGCGGCAGGCCCAGGTGGCGGGCCGCACGGCGACGGCTGACCTGCCGGCGGGCAGCCTGCTGGCCGTCGGCGACGTCGGCGCGCCGTCGCCGGGCCGGGGCAGGGCGTGGCTGGGCGTGGCGCTGCTGCCCGGCCGCTACCCGCCAGGCCTCTCCCCCGGACAGCACGTCGGCGTGCTCGCGGCCCCCGCTCCCGGCGGCCGCGCGCCCGCGCGGGTGGCCGGGTACGGGGTCGTGCTGTCGGTCACCGCCCTGGTGCCGGGCGCAGCCGGGGAGATGGTGGTCGGGCTTGACCTGCCGCGGGACGTAGTGGGCCAGGTCACCGCCGCCGCCGCGGCCGGGCGGGTCAGCCTCGCGGTGATCGCGGCGGGCAGGTGAGGGCGATGCCGCGCCTGCGCACCGCCCGGCCGGGTCAGCACCGGGCCGCCGGCGCGGCGGCCCGGGCGCGGCGGCTGCGGACGGCCGCCGACGTGACCGGGGCAGCGGTCTTGCTGGCGGGCCTGCCCTGGGGGCTCGCCCGGCTGGACGGCTCCCCGCTGGCCGGGCACTGGCCCGGCTGGCAGCAGACGCGAGAGCTGGCGGCCAGCCCGCTCACCGGCGGGACGGCCGTCACGGTGCTGGCCGGCGCGGCCTGGCTGCTGTGGGCTGTCTTCGCGGTCGCGGTGATCGCCGAGGTCACCGCCGCGGCCCGCGGCCGGCCCGTCCCGCGGCTGCCCGCGATCGCCCCGGTCCAGGCCCTGGCCGCCACCCTGGCCGGGACCATCGTCATCGCCGCGCTGCACCTGCCCAGGACCGCGGCGCGGGCCCACCCCGCGCACGCGGTGCTGACCGCCACCGTCACGACCGCTGCCCCTCTCGTGCCGGGACCTCACCGCGCCGACGGCGGCCTGCCGGGCAGCGCCGGGGACCGGCCCGGGATCGGCCGGCTGGATGCGGCCCGCGCGACCGGGATGTCCGGGCAAGCGGGGCGGCAGGACCGCGTGCACATCGTGGTGGCCGGCGACAGCCTGTGGGACCTGGCCCGCACCTACCTGGGCAGCGGGTACCGCTGGCAGGAGATCTACGACCTCAACCGCGGCAGGCCGCAGCCCGGCGGCGGCACCCTGACCAACCCTGGCCGGATCTACCCTGGATGGAACCTGCTGATCCCCGCCGCGAGCCAGCACCCTCCGCACCGTCACGGGAACCCGGTCGGCGCCGGCCGGCCGGCCGGGCACCGCCGCCCGCCCGCCGTCGCCTCACCCGGCCCAGGCCGCAGCCCGCACCCGGCGCGCAGCACTCCCGCCGCGGGGCCGGGCGCACGCCAGCACGCCCCCCGGCCTGGAGTACGGCTGCCGTCCGGGGCGCTGATCGGACTGGGCACCGCCACCGCGGTCAGCACCGCCGTCGCCCTGGCCCGCCTCCACCGCCGCCGCCGCTACCGGCCCGGCACGGTCCTGACCTCCAGCTTCCAGCCCACCGCGCCGCCGGCCCCGGTCATCTCCGCCCTGCACCGTGCCGCCCGCACCCCCGCCGCCGGCACGCCCCCGGCAGAGGACACCGGCCCGGACCTCGACCTGGACCTGTACGAGCCAGACGAGCTGCCCTTCCCTGCCCTCGCCGAGGCCGGAGCCGCGACCCCGGCCCCGCTCACATCCGGTCAGCCTGCTGGCCGGCAGGACACCGGCCCGGCCTTGCCCGGCCCGGTCCCGATCGGCATCCGCGACGGCCAGGAGATCACCGCCGACCCGGCCGCCCTCGGCGGCCTCGGCCTGACCGGCCCGGGCGCGCCAGACGCCGCCCGGGCCATCCTGGCCGGCCTGCTGACCCGGCCGCCCCGCATCCCCGGCGGGCCGCCAGCCCAGATCATCATCCCCGCCGCCGACGCCGCCCGGCTCCTGCCCGGCCCCGCCAGCCAGCGGGCTTACCCGGCCATCGGCGGCGTCGTGGTGCCGCCCGCACTGGACGCGGCGCTCGATGAGGCCGAAGCCATGATCGTCCGCCGGGCCCGCACCACCGACGGCGACGGCGGCCCGCAGCCCGTCACGGTGGTGATGGCCGCCGCTCCCGGCCCTGCCGCCGCGCAGCGGCTGGCCGGCATCACCCAGGCCGGCCGCGATCTGAGGGTTGTCGTCATCGTGCTGGGCAGCTGGCCGCTTGGCACCACCTGCCATATCGCCGCCAGCAGCCTGATCACCAGCGTCACCCCACCGGACGCGGACCTGGCCGGGACCGAGGTCTACCACCTGGCAGCCGCGGACCTCGGCGCCATCATCACGCAGCTGGACCAGGCCCGGCAGACCTCTAGCGGCGACGGCCTGGCCGCACCCGGCCCGCCGGAACCAGAACGGCCGCATCCG
>Ga0335073_10015025_pt1 | contig 10832 bp, 7 predicted proteins | sample Lox_Sample_22_FD_207093 | JGI IMG/M metagenome (GOLD analysis project Ga0335073, IMG submission 207093) | Soil microbial communities from Loxahatchee National Wildlife Refuge, Florida, United States - Lox_Sample_2.2 | ecosystem: Environmental > Terrestrial > Soil > Wetlands | place: USA: Florida...
CCGCAGCAGGAATAGTTGACGCATCGAGGATGGGATAAATTCGAGGGAACGAAAACACCATACGGTCAGGGTAAATGACAGCGCTGGACCCGCCCTTCCGTGTCGCGCCGGTCGCCCGTCCTTTCGCCGGAAAGAAAGCGAAAGGACGGGGAACCGATCTGTTTTCCTATTCCCTATTCCCTGCTCTCCAATCTCTGCTTTTACATCTCGTCCGCCGAGGGTCCATAGACGCCCGGCAGCTTTGCGCCAAGGAGTCGGATATAGACACCGAGCTGAGCGCGGTGGTGAATCGTGTGGCCGATCACCCAGTTCCGCCAAACCTCGTATTTCGGCTCGTCGATCCACACCTGGTCGCCTATGCCGAACTTCCAGTGGTCGCTCCATTTCGCCGGATCGAAGACAGCCAACGCGGCTTTGGCTGTTCCGGAATCCTTGTCGAAGCGCTCCAGCAGCGCCGCAGTAGATGCCGGGATATACGGCTCGAATTTGTGGTCGGCAGGAAAGATGAGGGCGTCGCTCGTCAGCGCATGGAGAGCCCAGTCGCCGGACGTCTCGCAGATATGCCCGGCGAGACGACCAAGGCTCATCGACTTCGGGTCGGGTTTGTAGCTAAAGTCGGCATCGGCAGGAACGGCGGCCAGGATCTTACGCGTGCGTACCGCTTCGCGGTCATATTCAGCAATGATTTCCTTTTGAAAGTCCATCTTGCATCTCCTCCAGTTGCGAGAGCCAGCATAGCGCATGCACGAGGAGAAGGCGAATGAAAAACGAAAATATTTTGTGAATTCTTCGCTATTGCGGCAACGCAAAAGCGACATACGAGCCGCCGGTCGGGCCTTTAGGGTCGCGGCCGCCGCTGGCGGCGATGACGACGTACTGGCGGCCATCGACCATGTAGGTGGATGGCGTTGCGAGGCCGGCAAAAGGCAGTTCGGTTTCCCAGAGGAGCTTGCCGGTGCTCGAATCGAAGGCACGGAATTTGCGGTCGTAGACCGTTGCGCCGATGAACAGAACACCGCCGGCGGTAACGATCGGTCCACCGTAAAGCTCCGAGCCGGTTTCCTTCATTCCCTGCTTCACCAGCTCCGGATATTCACCGAGCGAAATTTTCCAAAGATACTTACCGGTTTTGAGGTCGATGGCGTTGAGTGTGCCCCATGGCGGCGCGATCGCGGGATAACCGTCGGGATCGAGGAATTTTCGGTAGCCGGTGAAGACGTATTGCGGGGCTTCGGCCGATGGCTGAGCCAGCTCCGGCTCGCCTACGCCGAGGTAGCGCAGAAGCGCGTCGAGTTCAACCCCTTGAATCTGCGGCATGGGCGGCATCGCGTCTTTACCCTCGTGGATGCGCGCGGTGATCTGTTCTTTCGTCAGACGCTTGCCTACACCAGCGAGCATGGGAATGGCAGGAGGGTTCCCCTCCATGTTGGCGCCATGACACGTTGCGCAGTGGTCGCGATAGGCCGTGCCGCCAGCGGAGTTGAAGTAGGGTTGTTCCGACTGCCCCGGCAGCGCCTGTTCATTCTGTCCACCGGCGGCGGCCGGAGTGCGGAGATATTCGAGCAAGGCGGTAAGACTAGAGTCGCCGATATTCGGGAACGAGGGCATGCGGCCTGCGCCGTTGTGGATTGTATGGACGATCACCTCACGGTTCAAACGATCTTCAATCCCAACCAGCGACGGAAACGCGGGCGGCGAGCCGGCTCGATTCAGCCCGTGGCAGACGGCGCATTGCTGGTTGTAAAGTTGCTCGCCTGCGCTTGAAGCATGCGCAACGGGGACGAGACCCCCGAGCCAGGCCATCTCGGTGGATCCGACAAAAAGCGTGTTGGTCGTCGGGTCGAGCGCGGGGCCGCTCCATTCGCCGCCGCCATCAAAGCCGGGAAAGACGACCGTCTGCTTGCCCACGGCCATCGGATAGAACTGACCGCCGCTGCGCAGGGTGCTGAATTCCTTCGCGGCCCACGCATGCGCTTCTGGGGTGCGGTTGGTGAGCATATCGGCAGTGAGCTGCTGACGGGCGAATGGCAAGGGCCAGTCGGGCGCAGGCTGTGTGGGCGAGGTAACCTCGCCTGGGATGGTGCTTGCAGGGTACGGATGCTCGTGAATGGGAAACAACGGCTTGCCTGTAAGCCGATTGAAAAGGTAAATGTAAGACTGCTTGGTCAGCTGCACGAGGGCTTCAATTGTCTGGCCGTTTTCATGGAGCGCATAGAGCACCGGTGGCGTGGGGAAATCGCGATCCCAGATGTCGTGATGCACTCCCTGAAAGTGCCAGAGCAGCTTGCCAGTGGCGGCGTCGAGGGCGAGGATGCAGTTGGCGTAGAGATCATCACCGACGCGGTCGCCCCCGTAGAAGTCCATGACGGCGGAGCCTGTCGGCACGTAGACGATACCGTGCTGCACATCGAGGGACATGCCGGCCCAGTCATTGGCGGCGCCTGCGGTCTTCCAGGCGTCAGGCGGCCAGGTTTCGTAACCGAGCTCGCCCGGGTGCGGAATGGTGTGGAAGCTCCAGCGCAGCGCGCCGGTGTGCACATCGTAGGCGCGAATGTCGCCGGGTGGGGCGGGGTGTGTCTCGGGATTGCGTCCGCCGACGATGATGAGGTTTTTGTAGATAACGCCAGGCGTGGTGAGCGCGACGGACTGCTCTTCATAATCGCCGCGCAGGTCTTTGCGCAGGTCGATGCGACCGTTCTCGCCGAAGCTCACGATGGACTTTCCGGTGTCGGCATCGAGACAGTAGAGAAAGTTCATCACACCGGCGAAGATTCGCCCCTTGCCGCCGTCGGACCAGTAGGTGACGCCACGATTCGGTTGCGTCGCGCGGATGCCGGAATCGAACCTCCACTTAAGCTTGCCGCTTGCCGCGTCCAGAGCGATCACGATCTGCGAGGACGTATAGGCGTAGAGCGTGCGGCCGACGATCACCGGGTTGATTTCGAGGTTGCCCTTCTCGCCCGTGTCATAGGTCCAAGCCACCGTGAGATGCTGCACGTTGCTGCGATTGATCTGCGTAAGCGGCGAGTAGTGATCGCTGGCGTAGTCGGCGCCGTAGGCGGGCCAGCTTCCGGTTTGCGCGGGACTCGCCGTGCAGAACAGGCCTGCAAGCATGAATGCGAAGGACACGTGGCGGAGTGTCCGTGTCTGATGAATCTTCGTGGAGGTCGACAAAACTATCCCTCGCCCATGCCGCGTCTACGCCCGTTTGGGAATCGAAGCGATTGTTACACAGCGGCGCGGGGCGGCGAAAGCCGCTTTGTCAGCGGATGGTGGGTCGGCATCTAACGGTGCTCTCCCACCCTTTCGACAGAAAGAAGTCGAAAGGATGGGGCACGGAGATTTCGGGGAGGGACGCTCTGAGACGGAGGAGCTTGTTCAGGCTAATTTCTTCTGGGCTGCGGTGCGGGCGGTGAGGAAACGCTCCATAAAGCCGGTATCGAACTCGCCGGCGCGGAATCCGGCGTCGGCAAAGATCTCCTGATGCAGTGGCACCGACGTATGAATGCCCTGCACGACAAACTGGCTGAGCGCGCGCTCCATGCGGGCAATCGCCTCTTCGCGATCGGCGCCGTGCACGATGAGCTTGGCGATGAGCGAATCGTAATAGGGCGGGATCACGCCTTCGGCATACTGCGCAGTATCCACGCGAACACCGTTGCCTCCGGGGATATTGAATGCGGTGATCTTTCCGGCCGAGGGAGTGAATTTCTGCGGATGTTCGGCGTTGATGCGGCACTCAATCGCATGGCCGCGAATCTCGAGCTTCCGCGGCAGGATTGAGTTCAATTGCTCGCCGGATGCGATGCGCAACTGCGCCTTGACGAGATCGATGCCGGTGATGGCCTCCGTGACCGGGTGCTCCACCTGGATGCGGGTGTTCATCTCGATGAAGTAGAGGCGCTGGTTCGCATCCATCAGAAATTCGATGGTGCCTGCGTTCTGGTAGCCGATATCGGAAAGGCAGCGGCAAAGCGTTTTGCCGATCTCTTCGCGCAGCTTTGGGGAGACCTGCAGCGAGGGCGCTTCTTCGATGAGTTTCTGATGGCGGCGCTGGATGGAGCACTCGCGCTCGAAGAGTGTGGCCACGTGGCCATGCTCGTCGGCGAGCACCTGGAACTCGATATGACGCGGGTTCTCGATGAACTTCTCCATGTAAAGCTCGCCATTGCCGAAGGCGTTGGCGGCTTCGGCGTTAGCGGCATGGAAAAGATTGGGCAGTTCTTCGGCGGAGCGGGCGATGCGCATGCCGCGGCCGCCGCCTCCGGCTTTGGCCTTGAGAATAACGGGATATCCAACCTTCGTGGCCCATGCCTCGGCATCTTCTACGGTGGGAATGATGCCATCGGACCCAGGCAGAATGGGCACGTTGGCTTTTTTCATTGCCTGGCGGGCCTTCTCTTTTTCGCCCATCAGCCGGGTGACCTCGGGCGGCGGGCCGATGAACTTGATGTTCGATGCGCGGCAGACTTCGGCGAAGTTGGCATTCTCGCTGAGCAATCCGTAACCGGGGTGAATCGCATCCACATCGGCGATTTCGGCTGCAGAGATGACGGCCGGAACATTCAGATAGCTGTCGGACGGTCGTGGGGGGCCGATACAAATGGCCTCGTCGGCGAAGCGGACGTGGAGCGAGTTACGGTCGGCCTCGCTGTACACCGCGACCGTGCGCACGCCGAGTTCTTTACAAGCGTTGATGACGCGGAGAGCAATTTCGCCGCGATTGGCGATAAGAACTTTACGAAACATGAACGAACCTTTGGAGCGGAGTTAGCGGGGTTAGCGTGGCTGGCGGAGTCAGCACCTTCATTTTCCGTTCTCGAGGCTCCGGCGAAGAGTGGAACTCTGCTGGTATTGCTAACTCCGCGAACGCCGCCAACTGCACTAACTCCGCTTTGCAAATGCCTATGCGGAACGAATGGCGAAGAGCGGCTGCCCGAACTCGATGGGCTGGCCGTTCGTGACGAAGCATTTGACGATTTCACCGGAGGCGTCGGCCTCGATCTCATTCATCAGCTTCATCGCTTCTACGATGCAGACCACCTGGCCCTTTTCGACTCGGTCGCCGGGCGAAACGAAGGATGCAGCGCCCGGTGATGGCGAGGCGTAGAACGTGCCAACGATGGGCGACTTGAGAACGTGCAGACCGTCATCCGGATCGGAAGCAGGCGCGGCAGGAGCGGACGCAGCCGTCGGTGTTGCTGCAACATGGGCCGGCGCTGCGGCCGCGGGAGCGGACTGAAGCAGCCGCGCCAAATCCCCGAGACTCGTTGGTGCGCTTTCCTGCTGATGAAACTTCAGACGGATCTTCAGGTCACCGCGATCCAGATCGAACTCGGCGACCTGATATTGCTTCAGGAATTCAATCAGCTGTTTCAGGTCTTGGATATCCTGTGGTTTCATTCGTTCCTTAACTGGCCCGCGATCGATCGCGCAGGCGGATGCGGAGTTTGATTTCAAAGTTCGATAAGAGCCTTGGGCGAAGGCGTGAGCACTTGGCCTCCGCTGCGATTCACGGCAACCATATCTTCGATGCGAATGCCGAACTCACCGGGCAGATAGATTCCAGGTTCGACAGTGATGACCATGCCGGGCAGCAACCTGGTTGCCTGTCCGGCGCCGACGCGCGGCGGCTCGTGAATCTCCAGGCCGACGCCATGGCCGGTGGAGTGGGAAAATGCCTCCGCCAATCCTTCCCTGCGCAACACGCTGCGGGCTGCTTCATCCACTTCGCCACAGCTCACGCCTGATCTTACCGCAGCGACCGCAGCCTCTTGAGCTTCGAGCACTGTTGCGTACGCATCCCGCTCCTTCGGCTTCGGTTTGCCGAGGAAGACGGTACGCGTCATATCGGAACAATAACCCTTGAGAATAACACCGAAGTCGAGGGTCAGAAAGCCTCGGCGCGGCAGCGCAACCGCCGTGGCGCGGCCATGCGGAAGCGCTGAACGCGCGCCGGAAGCCACGATGGTTTCAAAAGACATTCCTTCAGCGCCCAGCAGCCGCGCCTGGTGCTCGAGCTCTGCAGCAATCTCAATTTCTGAGACGCCCGGCTTGATGTGCGACACGATATGGTCGAAGAGACGGCAGCCGATCAGCGCGGCTTCCTGCATCACTCCAAGCTCGTCTTCGTCCTTGACCTGGCGCAGCGGCTCGACAAAGCCCGCAGGCAATGAGCAGAGAAAGCTGCGGCGCAGCCTGTACGGCAATGCGGCTTTCCAACGGGTGAGATCGGCAACCGTGGTACGCGCTGGATCGAAGCCCGCGAGTTCGACGGCGGGCTGCGCGGCCAGCCACTGCACAGCAGCGACCGCCGGCGGAGTCGACACAATCTGGACGCGGGCGGCTTTCGTCTCCGCAGCTGCTTGCGCCGTGTAGCGGCCATCGGTAAACAGCCGCGCGGCACGGCGCGTCACGGCAAGGGCTGCGCTGGAGCCAGTGAAGCCGCAGAGGTAACGGAGATCAGGTAAGTGCGTGATAAGAAGGCCAGGAAGGCCGGCGCGGGTTAACTTGCGGCGCAGTGCGCCCATGCGGCGGAGATGGTCCACTCGGTCAGTTTTATCACAGGGATCAGCAGACAGTTCTCAGTTCAGAGTTCTCAGTGCACGGTACTGTGAACTGCGAACTGATGGCACCGAACTGCTTTTACATCGCCGACTGCACCGGCTTCTTCTTCTCGGGATCCACTTCTGCTGTCGAGTGCATGTCGGACTGGCGGTCCATCCACTCGTCGAGACGGGAACGTTTAAAGCGCCACCGATTGCCGAGCTTGAAGGCGGGAACGAAGCCCTCGGAAGCATATTTGTACAGCGTGTCAGGCGAGATACCGAGGTAGTCGGAGGCCTGGCGAATGTCCATGACTTCGCGCACTTCAGGGACAAGCAGATTGGAGCGGGCCGCGGCACTGCGCATATTGCCTCCTCTTGTGGACGGAAATACCCCGAGGGCGGGATTCCGGCAAATCTGCCGGTAGCTTTGTATATATCGCGGTTTCGCCTGCGAGTTCAAGGAATTTCCGGAAGTTATAGGAAATTCATGGGTTCTGCTTGATAAATTCACCAGCCGGAGGACCAGAATTTAACCCGGCGTAACCCCTGCCCGTTGGGCCAGGTCGCCGGAGCGGCTACAAGGGGTTGAGCTGTTGCGGCGAATGGTGCAAACCTGAGATAGAGGTCGCAATCCGCGGTCAAACGGCTTGAAACGGCAAAGGCGCGGCAGTGAGCCGCGCCTTTGAGGTTCCCGGCGCACTGGATCAGTTTTGGTCTTCGCGCCGATGAAGCGTCGGCTGATCGGACCCGTTGTTGTCGCCGGTCTGGCTGGCCTGAGTCTGGTTCCCCGAGTTGCCCGAGTCGTCGCCGTTGGTGCTGGCGCGGCGCAGCGAGGGCCGCGTTATGCCCTTAGTGTCGGTCAGGCGGCGCTTGTTCTCGATGCGCGCCAGGCGGGCCTTGACGTCGTCAAACTCCGAGGTGGTGACGGTGTATTCGTCCTTTGCCGGGAGGATGCGCGCAATCTCCTCCTGCGTGTGGAGGATACGATCCGGCGTCTGCGGATGATCCGAGAAGGCCTTGGCGACAAGACCCGGCTTCCGCTTTTCGAGAGCCTGAATTTTCTCGAAGAAGCTGATGAAGGCCTGCGGATCGTAGCCGGCGCGATACATATACTGCACGCCGAGATAGTCGGCCTGGGCCTCAAACTCGCGCGAGAATTCCAGGAAGGTGATCGGAATCGCCAGCTGGGCGGCTTCATAGATTCCATAGCCGGTCCAGGTGTAACCGGTCATCATGATGAGCGGCACCATGCCCAGCTGTGCGTAGTTGGCGCGGGTCATCTCGCGTGCGGCGTGATGAGCGCAGACGTGGGCCGTCTCGTGGGCCATCACGCCAGCCAGTTCCGCCTCTTCGTCCGCCGCCAGAATCAGTCCGGAGTTGACATAGAAGAACCCGCCCGGAAGCGCCATCGCGTTGATCTCGTCCGAGTCGATCACCTTGATAGTGAACGGCACCTTGCAATCGGAATTCTTGACGATGTTCTGGCCGATGCGGTTCACGTACTCGTCGATCACGGGATCGGTGATGAAGCGGGTGCTCTTCTCGATCTCGTCGGCATACTGCTTGCCCATCTTGATTTCGCTATCGGTCGAGTACCAGTTGCCCAGGCCGCGGCCGCCGATATCGCGATTGCCCACCGCGCTGACGTCTTCAATACTGCCGGATTTGACCTTGATCATCTGGCTGCCTGGATCGACGACCTTCTCCGGGTCGACCTTGTCAGCAGAAGGAGCGGGGCTGTCACCGCCGACCGGAGTGGTGCCGGGCGCCGGATCTTTGTCGGAGGGCTTCTTGGACGGAGCGGATGGAGTCTTGTCGCCGGACTGACCCGATCCCGAAGAGGCTGTTCCCGAGGCAGGCTGCTGCGCCGGAGCGGGTATATCGCCGCCTACGGGGGTGGTGCCGGGTGCGGGTTGCGCGGACGGCGTCGACGATGGTGCCGGCGTGGTCGGTTGCGAGGAAGGGGAAGCTGACCCGGCTTGAGCCCAGGCCCCCGTGGCCAGCGCGAGTGTCAGTCCTGCAACGGCGGACACCCCTAGACTGATGCGATGCGCCCTCATGACCTTACCTCCCACCATGCAGCTTACCAGCGCGCCTGCACTGTCGGTTTACTCCTTAGACGCTAGTATCCGCCCGTTTGGTACAGGACGGAAGGGCTAAAAACATTTATTTGACAATTCGGCACTTCCAGAGGATCGACAAAGCCCGTGCAGGCTGCGGTCCGGTGCCTCTCTTCACCGCCTGTGCCGCGCAGGACTTGCTATAAAGTGAAGGACACCGAAGCGGAGGATTCCTTGCGACAGACCATCTTGAAAATGGTTGTCATCGCCCTCTGCGGGGCGGCACAACTGGTTGCACAGCCGAGGCCTTCCCACGCCATTCCGCGAATTGGTCCCGGCAAAGCGCCCCAGCCGGCTACGAAGCAAAGCCTCGCGGCAGTCTTCGACGCGACCAACCTGGGCTCGCCGCTCGCGCTCGACAAGAACTGGCGGGTGGGCATCACGGCCGACCCGGCGGCTGCCTCGCCTGGCTTCGATGATTCGGCATGGGCGGTCCGCGGCGCACAATCGGCCATGGAGGAGGTTCCCGACAAGAATCAGGATGCAGATTCGTCGTCGCAGGGGATTCACGTGGAAGTGGGTCCGGGTAACTCCAGGGCTGTAGGGCCAGATCACAGCCTGCGCTACGCCTGGTTTCGCCTTCATATCCAACTTGCGCCGAACCATGGTCCGGTCGCCCTGCTGATCGAGTTGCCAGTTTCGCAATATACGTCTCTGGGAGTGGGTACCGAAGGACCCGGCGCGGACGTGTTCGTGAATGGAAAGCAGGTCCAGCCCGCAGGGCCGCACGGCAGCAATCCACAGCATTATCAGCCGATCTCGCGGCTGTACAACTTGAACGTCCCCGCTTCAGAGACCGCCCTGACGCTGGCGGTGCGCACCATCTACATTCCGTTCGGTCCCGGCTCGTATACCAACTTCTTCGCCACGCGCAGCCTCACGTTGGGCAACCGCTCTGATCTTGAGCGCCAGCTACGGATCTGGGAGGATCGGAGCTACTTCGAAAGATTGCCGCGCCTTGTGTATTCAGCCGTCCTGGTGGTGCTGGCGATGTTTCTGCTGGCGCTGCACTTCTCGCAGAAGGGCCATCCCGAATATCTCTGGCTGGCGCTGCATGAACTGACACAGGCGCCAATCGGCTTCGTGGAACTGGCCGGAAGCACGGCGCGGCTCGACAGCCTGTGGTACGCGGCTCTGATGCTCGAGCTGGTACTGATCTCGGCGTATCTTTTCTTCGAGTTTCTGGTAGCGTTCCTGGCGCTGCCCCGGCGGTGGTACATCCGCTGGCTGCGCTATACGGCGCCCATCCTGGGTTGCGTGGGACCGGCGCTGCTGATGGTGGGTCACATCCAGTTCATTGGCCTCGTCCTAGCCATCGTGATCCTGGCCAGCATGGTCTGGACGGGGGTTTGGGCGATTTTCATGTTCGTCACCCTGATCTCCGCCGCGGTACGGCGCAACTTCGAGGCGGGCCTTCTCCTGATTCCTCTCGTGCTGAGCCTGATCGGAATCCTCGAGCCTGTGGTGACGGCCAGCATGACGGAGTGGACCGGGCAGGAGTACCACTCGCCGCTAACGGCCATGGCTGGTCCGATCCCCATTCACTTTGCCTCGATCGCCGACTTTACCGGGGTTCTGGTGATCATCCTGATCATCTTCTTCCGTTTCCTGCGCGTGCAGCGTGACCAGGAGCGGGTATCGAGCGAACTGGCGGCCGCCCGTAGCGTGCAGGAGTTGTTGATCCCACAGGAGAAGCTCGCCACACCGGGGTTTGAAGTGGACTCGATCTACCACCCGGCGAACGAGGTAGGGGGTGATTTCTTCCATGTCGAGCCGGTGAGCGACGGCGGCATCCTGGTGGTAATCGGCGATGTAGCCGGCAAAGGGCTCAAGGCGGCGATGAACGTCTCGATGCTGATGGGAGCTCTGCGCCGCATGGAGGAGAAGAATCCGGCGAAGATTCTCGAGTCCCTCAATCGTGTCCTGGTGGGAACAGACAGCTTTACCACGTGCCAGGCTGCGTGGTTCGGCGCCGACGGAGAACTTGTAGTAGCCAACGCGGGCCATCTGCCTCCTTACCTCAACAGCCAGGAGGTCGCGCTTGCGGGAGGGCTGCCGCTGGGGGTTCTGCCGGAGGTTAGGTACGAAGAATCGCGGCTTTATCTACACCCTGGCGATCGCGTCCTCCTGCTTTCGGACGGAGTTGTCGAGGCGCGGAAAGCAT
>Ga0335073_10015026_pt1 | contig 10832 bp, 12 predicted proteins | sample Lox_Sample_22_FD_207093 | JGI IMG/M metagenome (GOLD analysis project Ga0335073, IMG submission 207093) | Soil microbial communities from Loxahatchee National Wildlife Refuge, Florida, United States - Lox_Sample_2.2 | ecosystem: Environmental > Terrestrial > Soil > Wetlands | place: USA...
CGCCCCGCCCGTCGGCCACGTCGCGCGGCGCGAGCCCGTCGCCGTCGCCGTCACCGCCCCCGGGGCTGTCGCCGCAGCAGCTCGCCGGCCAGCGCGTGATCTACAGCTACGGCGGCCTCAGGCCCCCCGCGTCCCTGCTGCGGCTGATCCGGCACGGCGAGGCCGCGGGAGTGATCTTCTTCAGCCAGAACGTGTCCAGCGACGCGCAGATCGCCAGCGTCATCGCCGAGCTCGACCGGGCCGACGACGCCCCGACCAACCCGGTGCGCAAGCCGCTGCTGCTGATGACCGACCAGGAGGGCGGCCTGGTCCGCCGGCTGCCCGGCCCCCCGGCGCTCTCCGAGAAGCAGATCGCCGCGTCGCCGAACCCGGCGGCCGCCGCAGCGAACGCGGGCAGCACCGGCGGGGCGTACCTGCGCGGCCTGGGGCTCGACGTCAACCTGGCGCCGGTGCTCGACGTGTACCGGCAGCCCGGTGACTTCGACGACCAGTCCCAGCGTTCCTACAGCATGGACCCCGCGGTGGTCTCCGAGCTCGGCGCCGGCTTCATCGCCGCGCAGCAGCGCCAGGGCGTCGCCGCCACGGCCAAGCACTTCCCCGGCCTGGGCGCGGCGGCGACACAGGAGGACACCGACAACGTGCCGGTCACGCTGAACGTGCCGCTGACCACGATCAGGAGCGTGGACGAGCTGCCGTACAAGGCGGCGATAGGGGCCGGGGTCCGGCTGGTCATGGTGTCGTGGGCGGTGTACCCGGCGCTCGACCCCGGCCGCCCGGCCGGGCTCTCGTCGACGATCGTCGGCGGCGAGCTGCGCCAGCGGCTCGGGTTCAAGGGCGTGACGATCACCGACGCGCTCGAGGCCGGCGCGCTGCGGGCCTACGGGTCGTTCCAGAACCGTGCCCTGCTGGCGGCCGAGGCCGGGATGGACCTCATTCTCTGCTCGCAGCAGAACGTCAGCGAGGGCGAGCAGGCCGCGGCCGGGCTCGAGAACGGCTACCGCGACGGCCAGCTCGCCAGGCCGGCGTTCAACGCCGCGCTGGACCGGGTGCTGGCGCTGCGGGCAGGCCTGACGGGATAACGCTGGCGCTTGGGACTCTGGCCGCGGGGACCAGGTGCGCGGGGCCGCTCGGTGTCCCGTATGAGCGGCGGAGGTGATCAGGACGGCTCTGGCTCCGCTCGCGGCTCTGCCGCCGGCCCGCGCGAGCGGCTGAGCAGCACGTACCCGGATATCCCGGCGACGAAGACCAGGATCGCCGAGAGCACCAGCGCGGCGCGCAGCCCGGTGTAGAACGCGTTGTAGGCGGCGTGCGTCATCTCCACCACGAGGACGCCCTGGCCGGCCGAGGCCGAGCCGACCTGGCCCGCGCCACCGCCCCCGGCCGACAGGCCGCCGGTCTCGATGATCTTGATCGCGATGGCCTGGAAGGTGTCCGGGATGTGCAGCTTCACCATGCTGGCGGTGAGGCTGGACCGCAGCTGCGCGTTGACCAGCGCGCCCAGGACCGCGATGCCGGTCACCGCGCCGATCTCGCGGCTGGTGTTCGTGGCCGACGCGGCCATCCCGGAGCGCTCCGGCGGCACCGCCGACAGCGCCGACGAGGTGATCGGGACCACCGTGGAGCCGACGCCGACACCGGTCAGGACGAGGGCCAGGGCCAGCGGCACGTACGAGGGGTTCGGATTGAGCGTGACCGTGGTCAGCGCCAGCCCGGCGCTGAACAGCAGGCAGCCGATCAGGATCGACCGCGCCGGACCGACCGTGGTGGTCCAGCGGCCGGCCAGCACCGAGGCCAGGATCATCAGCACGGTCATCGGCAGGAACGTCAGGGCGATCTTGTAGCCGGTCTCGTTGGCCACCTCGTAGAGATAGAGCGCGGTGAAGAAGAACACGGCGAACGTGGCGAAGTACGCGCAGAACGCCACCACGTTCGCGGTCAGGAACCTGGGCACGCGCAGGTATTTCAGGTCGAGCAGCGGGTGGACCGCCCGGTGCTCCCGGATGAAGAACCCGGTCGCGGCCACGACGCTGATGCACAGCAGCGCGATCACGCTGGGCGCGCCGAAGCCGTCGTTCTCGGCGTTGATCACCGCGAACGTGAACGCGGTCAGCGCGCCGGCGCCGAGCACGGTTCCGGAGATGTCGACCCGGTTGGCGTTCGGGTCGGAGTTCTCGGGCAGCACGATCGCCCCGGCGATCAGGGCAGCCAGGCCGAGTATCACGTTGAACCAGAAGATCGCCCGCCAGCTGTCGGGGTTCGGACCGGGCGGCGTGCCGGGGACGGTGGCGGGCGCGGAGCCCGCGATCGAGGTGTACAGGCCGATGAGCGCCCCGCCGATGACCGGGCCGAGGGCCAGGGCGAGGCCGGACACCGCCGTCCACACGCCCAGTGCCCGGTTGCGGATGCGCTCGTCGGTGTACAGGTGCCGCAGCATCGACAGCGTGCCCGGCTCGCTGGCGGCCGCGCCGAACCCCATCACCGCCCGCCCGGCGATCAGCACACCGGTGTTGGGCGCCAGCGCCGACAGCACGGATCCGGCGCAGAAGATCCCGGCCCCGATCAGCATGACCCGCTTGCGCCCGAATTCGTCGGACACCATGCCGAAGGCGAGCATCGCGGCGGCGAAGGTCAGCGCGTAGGCGCCGACCACCCACTGCAGCGAGGAGACGCCGGCCCGCAGGTTGGTCTGCACGCTGCCCAGCGCGACGCTCACCACCGTGTTGTCAAGGAACGTCAGGAACAAGATGGTGCACAGCACGGCCAGCGCGAGCGACCGGCCGCCGTGCCGCGCGACCGCCGCCTTCTCCACCTGCAAGCTGGTCAATCGGGCCCCCGGGCTAGCCCGCGGCCTTGCAGGCCGCGGGCAGCTTCGAGCTGTTCCCGCCGTTCTCCAGCGTCAGCAGGTCGCAGAAGCTCGTCACGCCCACCTTCCACGTTCCTCCCTGCAGCACGGCGGTGCCCGACTGGCCCTTCAGCTCGGGCGTGCCGTCCACCAGGATGTTGTAGGTGACCGCCGCCTGGGTGGGCGAGGTCACCGTCACCTTCGTGACCTGGGCACTGGCCAAGGCGGCCAGGCCGCCGCCGGCCTGGGCCCTGATGACCGAGGCAAACTGCGAGCCGTCCTCGAGCAATGCCACCCGCTTCGCGACCGGGGTCTTCGCGTCGAAGAAGGCCGTCCAGTTCGCCTTGATCGCTTGCGCGGCGGACGAGGAGGACGAGGGCGTCGACGGCGCGGCGGCGGCCGACGTCGACGGCGTTGCTTTCGGTGCGGAACTACTTGGGCTGCTGCTGCAGGCGGCCATTCCCCCGCCGACCGTGCATGCCAGCAGAAGCCAGGAAGCCAGCCTTCGAGTGTTCACCCAGACATTCTCCAGCTTTCGTGGCCGGCAAGGGAGCCAGGAGATGACGCAGGCGTCAGGGGCAGCCCCGGCGTGAGCCGGGCACGGGACCAATGACCTGGCCTTACGGACCGAATTTCTCTGGGTCGCCGCGGCTTGCCGGCGCAGGGTCGGGGGTAATTGCGCCCTGAGGAGGAGAAACGATGAAAGCTGCGGTCGTACCGGAATTCGGCGAGCCCCTGGTGATCGAGGACCGGCCGATACCCGAGCCGGGTCGCGGGCAGATCACCGTGCGCATGGAGGCCGCCGGCCTGTGCCACACCGACATCCACGCGGCCAACGGAGACTGGCCGGTCAAGCCGACCCCGCCGTTCGTCCCCGGCCACGAGGGCGTCGGAACCGTCCACGCGATCGGGGCGGCCGTCACCGGCGTCGAGCCCGGCCAGCGGGTGGCGGTTCCCTGGCTCGGCTACGCCTGCGGCACCTGCAAGCACTGCCTGACCGGCTGGGAGACGCTGTGCCTGCGCCAGCGCAACACCGGCTACTCGGTCGACGGCTGCTACGCGGAGTACTTCCTGGCCGAGGCGGCGTTCGCCGCCTCCGTCCCCGACGGCGTCGACTCGATGGAGGCGGCGCCGCTGACCTGCGCCGGGGTGACGACCTACAAGGCGGTGAAGGTCGGCAACGTGCGCCCGGGCGACCTGGTGGCGGTCTCGGGCGTCGGCGGTCTCGGGCACATGGCCGTCCAGTACGCCAAGATCTTCGGCGGCACGGTGGCCGCCGTCGACGTCACCGACGAGAAGCTGCAGCTGGCCAAGGATCTCGGCGCGGACATCGTGATCGACGCCAGGGCCGAGGACCCGGCGAGGGTGCTGCAGGAGCACGGCGGCGCGGACGTCGCGATCGGGCTCGCGGTCAGCGACCAGTCGTTCGCGGCCGCCTACGCGGGCCTGCGGCGCGGCGGCCGGCTGGTGCTCGTCGCGCTGCCCGCCGCCGGCTCGCTGAGCATCCCGGTGTTCGACACCGTGCTCAACGGCACCTCGGTGATCGGGTCGATCGCCGGCACCCGCGCCGACCTGGCGGACGTGTTCGCGCTGCACGCCCTGGGCCGGACCAGGGTCATCTACGAGACCAGGCCGCTCGACTCGGTCAACAAGGCCATCGAGGACGTCCTCGAGGGCATGGCCAGGGCGCGCATCGTCCTCACGCCGTGACCTGCCGCCGTCATCCCCGGGTGAGCGAGGCGGCGTGATCGGGGACGTAGGTCTGCATGTCCCGCGGCACCCGCACGTAACCCCGGGCCGGCGGCCGGGGCGGCAGCTGCAACGGCGCCTGCTGCACGTCGTGGTAGGGGATCGTCGACAGCAGGTGCGAGATCATGTTGATCCGCGCCCGCCGCTTGTCCTCGCTCTCCACCACGTACCACGGCGCCTCGGGGATGTCGGTGTGCACGAACATCTCGTCCTTGGCCCGTGAGTAGTCCTCCCACCGGGATATCGACTCCAGGTCCATGGCCGAGAGCTTCCAGCGCCGCATGGGGTCGTCCAGGCGGCTCTGGAACCGGTGCTGCTGCTCCTCGTCGCTCACCGAGAACCAGTATTTCCGCAGCAGGACGCCGTCCTCGACGAGCAGCCGCTCGAAGATCGGGCACTGATGCAGGAACCGGTGATATTCCTCTTTGGTGCAGAAGCCCATGACGTGCTCGACCCCGGCGCGGTTGTACCAGCTCCGGTCGAACAGCACCACCTGGCCGGCGGTCGGCAGATGGGCGACGTAGCGCTGGAAATACCACTGCGCGCGTTCCCGCTCGGTCGGCGCGGGGAGCGCGGCGATCTGGACCACCCGGGGATTCAGGTACTGGGTGACCCGCTTGATCGTGCTGCCCTTGCCGGCCGCGTCCCGGCCCTCGAAGATCACGACGATCCGGGCGCGCTCGGCCCGTACCCACTCCTGGACCTTCATCAGCTCGGACTGCAGCCGGTAGAGCTCCTTCTCGTAGATCTTCTTCGGCAGCCTGGCCGTGGCCTCTCCCTTTGCCTTGCCCTTTTCCCTGGCGTTCTTGCCCGCCATGTCCGCCCTCCCAGTGCTCAGCTCCCGGCCGGCCGGGCCGGGGTCAGGCCGGTCAGCTCCTCGCTGAGCTGCCACAGCCGCCGCGCCGCCGCGTCGTCGCGGGCGGCCGCCGAGGGCTCGCGCCGGCGCCCCTTGACGTAATAGCCGCCGGTCGCGCCCGCAACCGCCGGCGAGCTGGCCAGGTACACGATCGTGCGGGCGCCGCGCCGCGGCGACAGCAGGAACGGGCGGGCGATGGTCAGGCCGATGCGCAGCGGGAGACGGGCCTCGCGGCCGAACCCGCTGCGCACCACGCCAGGGTGCGCGCAGTTCGCGGTGGCTCCGGTGCCCTCGAGCCTGCGGGCGAGCTCGCGGGTGAACAGGATGTTGGCGAGCTTGCTGTTGGCGTAGGCGCGCCAGCTGTCCCACCCGTGCTCGAGCTGCGGGTCGTCCAGGTCGAGGCGGGCGGCGGCGTGCGCGTCGGAGGTGACCGTGACCACCCGGGCCCGCGCCGCGGTGAGCGAGGGCAGCAGCAGGTTGGTCAGCAGGAACGGCGCCAGGTGGTTGACCGCGAAGACCTCGTCCAGCCCGTCGGGCGTGGTCCGGCGCCGGCCCGCGACCAGCCCCGCGTTGTTGACCAGCACGTCGATGCGGTCCAGGGCGCGCAGGCGGCCTGCCAGCGCGCGCACCTGGTCCATCGAGGACAGGTCGGCGATCTCGATCCGCGGCGCCGGCCCGGCCCCGGCCAGCGCCGCGGCCGTCGCCTCGGCGCGGGCGCGGTCGCGTCCGACCAGCACGACCGCGGCGCCCAGCCCGGCCAGCGCGGCGGCCGTCGCCCGGCCGATTCCCGACGTGGCGCCGGTCACCACGCAGACCCTGCCGTCCATGGACACGGCGTTCATGGCCGCATGCTAGCCCGCTGGGTCAGCGGGTAACCAGACAGAGCGGATGGCCGTCCACCAGCCCAAGATGGATGACCGCGGGTCAGGCGAACACGTCCGGCGGCGGGACCGGCGACGGCTCGGTGTCCGCGTCGGTGATCGGCCTGGCCCCGGCGACGAACCGGTCCAGCGCGTCTCCCTCGACCACCCGCGCCGGGAACGGGCCGCCGGCGGCGCGCCGGGTCAGCGCCGCTATCGGGAGCTCACGGCCGGCCGCGGCCACGACCAGGTTGCCGAACCTGCGGCCGCGCAGCACCCCGGGCTCGGCGATCAGGCAGGCGTGCCGGAACACCGAGCGCACCGCGGCCACCCGGCGCCGGGCGTGCGCCAGCGGCCCTCCGTCGGCGATGTTGGCCGCGAAGATTCCGGACGGGGTGAGCGCCCGGGCGCCGGCCGCGGTGAACTCGGCCGTGGTCAGGTGGGCAGGCGTCTGCGCCGCGGCGAACACGTCGGCGACCAGCACGTCGAAGGACCCCGGCGGGACCTGCTCAAGTACGGCGCGCGCGTCGGCCACGCGGACCGTGATCCGCCCGTCGCCCACCCGGCCGCCGCGGCGGGCGGCCCGCCGCCGCGCGGGCTGGTCCAGCGGCAGCCGCTCCCGGACCAGCCTGGCCACCTCGGCGTCGGCCTCGGCCGCCAGCTGGCTGGAGCCCGGCCGGGTGACGGCCACGTACCGGGCCAGCGTCAGCCCCCCGCCGCCCAGGTGCAGCACCCGCAGCGGCTCGCCGGCCGGCGCGGCGAGGTCGATCAGGTGGCCCAGCAGCCGCACGTATTCGAGTTCCAGGTGCCGGGGGTCGTCGAGGTCCACGTGGGACTGCGGGACCCCGCCGGCCAGCAGCATCCAGGCCCGGGGCCGGTCCAGGTCGCCCAGCAGCTCCACCGGTCCGTCTGCTGGGGTCATGAAACGAAGCTAGTGCACCTGACCGTGAGCACGGTTGAGTACCCCGGGGGCGAACATGCGCGAAGGCGGGCGATCGGCCCAATGCGACACGCGCTGGGCCGGAGGTCCCGGTCGGCAAGTTACCTAGGGCCCTACTGCAGGCGGCCGCGACACCGGTGTGCTTGACGATGCGGGCGAGGTCGCACGGGGGAGGACAGATGAGCACGGTGGCGCCGAGAGACGGTCAAGGTTTCCTCCCCGACGCGCTCACCTGGCCGGAGGCTCCGAGCGCGGCGGCGCGCCCCGGCGCCGGGCAGCCCATCAGGACCGAGAACTTCATCGAGAACGGCCGCTTCGTGGTGCGCGCCGAGATGCCGGGGATCGACCCGCAGCGGGAGGCGCAGATATCGGTGTCCATGGGCATCATGACGATTCACGCGGAGCGGCACGAGGACCGGGACGGACGCCACCACAGCGAGTTCCGCTACGGCTCGTTCACCCGCCACGTCGCCCTGCCCGTCACCGCGGACGAGTCGGACGTCAGGACGGCCTACGACAAGGGAATCATCGAGATCAGCGTCGGGCTCAGGGCAGCGCCCGAGCGCTGATCCCGGGCGATCCGGGCGTCGCGCTACGATCGGCCGGTGGTTCGCCCCGACTACCCGCTCCGGACGGCCCGGCTCCTGCTCCGGCCGTTCACCATCGACGACCTCGACGCGCTGTTCGACCTCCAGTCGCGGCCGGAGGTGACCCGCTATCTCCTGTTCGACGCCCGCGACCGCGGCCAGGTGCGGACGGCGCTCGAGGAACGGATCGAGGCCGGCCGGCCGGGCCACCACGGCGGCCGGCTGCTGCTGGCGCTGGCCGTGGTGCTGCCGCAGACCGGGGCCATGATCGGCGACGTGGTGCTGTTCCTGGAGAGCAGGGAGCACCGGCAGGGCGAGATCGGCTACATCTTCCATCCCGAGCACGGCGGCCGGGGCTACGCGACCGAGGCCGCGCGGGCGATGCTGAGGCTCGGCTTCGAGGCGTACGGCCTGCACCGCATCATCGGCCGGATAGACGCAAGGAACGAGCCGTCAGCGGGTGTCCTTGAGCGTCTCGGTATGCGCCGGGAAGCCCATTACCGGCAGAACGAACTCGTCAAGGGCGAGTGGACCGACGAGGTGGTGTACGCGATGCTCGAGGACGAGTGGCGATCGGGGCCGGGCCGGGTCAGCTCCTGACCACCACGACCGGGCACGCCGCGTGGTGCACGACCTTGGAGCTCACCGAGCCCATCAGCAGGTCGGCGAACCCGCCGGTCCCGCGCAACCCGACCACGACAAGGTCGGCCTCGCCGGAGGCGTCGATCAGCGCCTGGGCGGCCTGCCCGCTGACCGCGCTGACGGTCACCGACGCGGGCTGGGCGCCAAGCTCGCCTATGGTCGAGTCGACGGCCTCCTGGGCCGCCTGACGGGCCTTGTCCTCTTCGGCCCGGTCCCCCGGGTAGATGATGGGGTTGCCCGTCCACGCGCTCCTGGCCACCTCGTGAACGGCCAGGACCGTCAGCGGGGCGTGCTCGAGCGCCGCGTGCTTTATCGCCCACTCCAGTGCGTGGTGGGCGGCACTCGAGCCGTCCAGGCCGACCAGGATTCCAGGCATGCCGCTGCTCCTTTACAGACGCTGCCGTGCTCCACCTATTGTGCCCGCGGAACCCCGCCTTCGGGCTGATCATCACCGAACGCGTCGAGCAGCCGCCGGCGGGTGGCCTGCAGCCGGCGCGAGACCACCGCCAGCATCCGCCGGGTGAGCCGGTATCCGAGCAGCGGCTCGCTGTCGCACAGCGCCATCACCGTCCTGCCGTCGATCTCGAACCCGGTCACGGGCTCGGTGGCCCGGGCACCGACCTCCCACTTGAAGGGCGGCGAGAGCCAGGAAATGCCGATCACCTCGCCGGCCCCGATGGTTTCCACGATGACCGGCGCCCGCCCCGGGCACTGCAGATCCAGCGCCACCTGGCCCGACGTGATCAGCCAGAACTTCTCGGCCCTCGAGCCCTGCTCGAACAGCCGGTGACCGGCGGGCAGCGAGATGGGCTCGGTGGCGTCGGCCAGCCGCGCCACGTCGTCGGCGGGCAGCCCGCGCAGGAACGGATGGCTGGCCAGCAGCATCGCCGTGGCAGCGCTCACGGTGAGGTCTATGCCCAGCGGCCGCGGGACAATGCGCCGGCCGGGCCGGGCCCGCCCGGTCCGGTCAGGCGCTGCGGGCGCGGCCCGCGCCGGGATGCGGGGAGCAGTCCGCGGCGATCTGCTCAAGGGGCAGGTCCAGGGCGCGGGCCAGGGCGGCCACGGTGAAGAAGGCGGGCGTCGCGATCCGGCCGGTCTCGATCTTGCGCAGGGTCTCGACGGGCACGCCGGACGCCGCGGCGATCTCGGCCATGGGACGGCACCCCCGGGCCTCGCGCAGCAGCATGCCCAGCTTCTCCCCGCGCAGGCGCTCGTGCGGGGTGAGCGGCGGCCGGACCATACCGTGATACTAATACCGGTATAGTTATACCGATAGCAGGGAAGGCTGGTGCCGCGTGGTCGAGATCAAGACGCCCGGGGAGATCGAGGCGATCGGGGATGCCGGACGCGTCGTCGCGCGGGTGCTGGCCGCGGTGCGCGAGGCCGCGCGGCCGGGTACCCGGCTGGCCGGCCTGGACGCCCTGGCCCGGGACGTGCTGGCCGAGTCCGGGGCCACCTCCCCGTTCCTCGGATACCAGCCCGGGTTCGCCGCGGTGCCGTTCCCCGCGGTCATCTGCACGTCGGTCAACGACGCGGCGCTGCACGGCATCCCGGGCCGCTACCGGCTGGCCGAGGGCGACCTGCTCAGCGTCGACTGCGGTGCCGTGCTGCGCGGATGGGTGGCCGACGCGGCCGTGTCGTTCCCGGTCGGGGCGCCGGCCGACGGCGACGCGCGGCTGATCGCCACGACCGAGGCGGCGCTGCGGGCCGGCATCGCGGCCGCGGTGCCGGGGGCCAGGATCGGGGACATCTCGGCCGCGGTCGGCGCGGCAGGGCGGGCCGGCGGCTACGGGATCTGCACGGACTTCGGCGGGCACGGCGTCGGCCGCGCCATGCACGAGGCGCCGTCGGTGGCCAACGAGGGCAGGCCCGGCCGCGGCCTGCGGCTCGAGCCCGGCCTGGTCATCGCGATCGAGCCCTGGTTCCTGGCCGGGGGCCAGGACCGCTACCGCGTCGACGAGGACGGCTGGACCATCCGCAGCGCGGACGGCAGCCGCGCGGCGCACGCCGAGCACACGATCGCGGTCACCGCGGACGGCCCGGTGATCCTGACGGGCTGACCGGGCCGGCGCGCGCTCCCCGGGCAGACCCCGGCCGCGCCCGCCGGGCGCCGCCGGACCCCGGCGCCGGTGCCCCATGATCGTGACCATGCAAGGCCGGGCACGGCGCCGGGCGCCCCCTATCCCCCCGCCCCCCGCTCCGCGGTCCGCGGACCGCGGAGACGGCGGTGATCCCCTAGCCCTTCGAGCCCCCGCTCCCTCCTCCGTGGACGGCGTGGCTGCCGGACCCGGAGTGGGTGATGTCGATCCGGCGCGGCTCGGCCCTCGGCGAGGACGGGATCGTCACGCGCAGCACG
>Ga0335073_10015028_pt1 | contig 10831 bp, 8 predicted proteins | sample Lox_Sample_22_FD_207093 | JGI IMG/M metagenome (GOLD analysis project Ga0335073, IMG submission 207093) | Soil microbial communities from Loxahatchee National Wildlife Refuge, Florida, United States - Lox_Sample_2.2 | ecosystem: Environmental > Terrestrial > Soil > Wetlands | place: USA: Florida...
CGCGCCAGGACCAGGCTGGCCGAGGCACACCGGCACTTTCAGCAGGCCGTCGGCCTGGTTCATGACGACCCTGAGGCGGCCCTGGCTGAAGCCGAGCACGCGGACGCCCTGGCGGTGCGGGGCAGCGTGCTTGCCGCGCTGGACATCGCGAGGTTCAGCGCCGCCCGGCCCGGCCGGTATCCCCGCTGCAGCGATGTCGCGACGGCTGCCGGCGGCGCCGTCCTTGGCGGCATCCTGATCGACTGTGACGCTGGCGGACGGATGGGCCTGGCCAGCTTCGGCGGCAGCGCCACTCGCGGCCGGCACCGCCTCGATGCAGGTGGTTCGGCACCGGCTCAGCCGTTGAGGTAAGCAAGCACCGCCAGTACCCGGCGATTGTCATCGTCGGATGGCACCAGGTCGAGCTTGGTGAAGATGCTGGTGCTGTGCTTGCTCACTGCCTTCTCGGTGACGAACAGGCGCTGGGCGATGGCGCTGTTGGACCGGCCTTCCGCCATCAGCTCCAGCACCTCGCGCTCCCTGGCTGAGAGCCGGGCCAGGGTTTCCTCGCGTACCCGACGGCCGAGCAGCTTGGTGACGACCTCGCTGTCCATCACCGTGCCGCCGGCCGCCACGGTGCGGACCGCGTCGACAAACTGATCGTCGTTGAACACGCGATCCTTGAGCAGGTAGCCAACGCCCCCAGCGCGGTCGGCCAGCAGCTCGCGCGCATACAGTTGCTCGACGTACTGCGACAGCACCAGCACCGGCAGGCCGGGCACCTGCCTGCGCGCCTCGATGGCCGCGCGCAGCCCGTCATCGGTAAACGTAGGCGGCAGGCGGACGTCGACGATCGCCACCTCCGGACGCTCACTGACCAGGGCAGCAAGCAGACCCGGAGCATCCTCGACGGCTGCGGCTATCTGAAACCCGTGCGCCTCAAGCAGCCGGACGAGGCCATCCCTCAGCAGGAAGAGGTCTTCGGCGACGACAACGCGCACGGCACCTCCATCACCACCATCGTCGGTCCGCCGACCGGGCTGCTGACAGCCAGGATGCCATCGAAAGTGGCCAGCCGCTTCTCGACGCCCACCAGCCCCGACCCCAGCGCCGGGTCCGCGCCGCCCAGCCCGAAGTCGGTCACCTCGATGCGCAGCACGCGGTCCGCATGCGACATGGTGATCCGGGCGTCGCGGGCGCCGGAGTGCTTGGCCGCGTTGGTAAGCAGCTCAGCCACCGCGAAGTAGCACGCAGTCTCGACCGGCGCCGGCAACCGCCCCGGCAGGTCGATCTCGGTCTGCACGTGCAGCGGGCTGTCCAGCGCCAGCGCCTTCACAGCGTCAGCAAGACCCCGGTCCGCCAGCACCGGCGGGTGCACGCCGCGGACCAGCTCCCGTAGCTCCGTGAGCGCTCGGGCGGAGGTCTCCCGCGCCTCAGCCACCAGCGCGAGAGCAGCGTCCGGGCTGGTCGGGATGAGCCGCTCCGCCGCACGCAAGTTCATGCCGAGAGCGACCAGCCGGGCCTGGGCGCCGTCATGCAGGTCACGCTCCAGCCGCCGCAGGTCAGCGGACGCCGTGTCCACCGCGACTGCCCGGCTCTCGGTCAGCCGCTGGAGCCGGACCAGGAGTTCTGAGTCTGGGACCATTCCGAGCAATTGCCTTACCTGCGGGAACGTCTGCGGCGCGAGCCACGCCCCGAGCCCGAGCAGCGCAAGACCCTCGATACCGGCGGCGTCAACGGTGTGCTGCGTCGACACAATCAGAGCGCCATACAAGATGCCGCCATAGCCGGTCCGCGCGAACTCGAAACCGCCCCCGCCCGCCCAGGCCGCCAGCGCAAGGCCAGTCAGGCCCAGACCCAGGACGCCTGCGGTCGCTGCCCGTGCCGCGAGCTCCGGCCGCTTCCTCAGCACGACCACCGCGCCCGCCAGTAGCAGTGGTGTCCAGAGCAATCCGGCGCCTGCTCCGAGCCACAGAATCGGGGTGGCGAACGCCGCTGCGACGATGACGGTGGGCAGCAGCAGCAGCGCCAGCAGCTGACCCCGGGGCTGCAGGTCTGCCACCCGGCCAAGCAGCCGGCTCAGTCGCGGTGACCCGCGCTCCGACCTCCACAGGAGCCACGAGCCGAGCAGCAGGAACGCGTACGCCTGCGGCAGCACGAAATCGGCTTCCACGTCGGGATTACCGACCATGGTCAGCCCGTAGGTGTTCATGCCGCCGCCCACGTAGTCGCGCGCCACTACGAAGCCGAAGAGGCCGTAGAGAATCAAGGCCACCGGAACGATTCGCTGCGCAGCGAGCGGCCTGACCACGAGAACGATGAGTGCCGCCAGCGGGATGATCAGGGCCCACCACTGCATGTTGTTTCGCGCGAAGAGCGGATACAGAGAACTCAGCACGCAGGTGAAGATCAGCAGGAGCGCCAGGAACCAGGCCAGCTCGCGAAGGCGCCCCCGCTGGCCCTTCGCGGTCTCAGTTCCCCTGCTCCGGAGTACTGCGACGGCTGCGCCCGCGGCCAGCGCCGGCAGGATCAGATCCTGCATCCGGATGCTCATTCCAGCTTCCCCGTTCCCGCTCTTCCCAGTTGGTGCTCGGCCTCCAGGACTCCGCGCGCTTCGACGCAGACCTCGAGGTCGGCCCGGCCAAGGAGGCCGAGGATGTCATCGCGCACTGCAGCATCTGCTGCCTCCTGCCGGGCTGCCCCCGGCAGCCTGCTCTGCCCGACCGCAACGTCAGGCGCTGGCGCAGCCATGACTGTTCGCCTTTCCGGCGGCCGCCCGCGGGACGCCAACCTCAACAGTGCCGTATCGACCGTGGCCAGCGCGATGGGTCGTCGCCTACTTCGGCAGGTGGGCATAGGCCTACCAGCAGAATGCGGGCCATCCCTCAGCAGGGGAAGGTGCCCGGCGACGACAACGCGCACGGCACCTCCATCACCACCATCGTCGGTCCGCCGACCGGGCTGCTGACCGCCAGGATGCCATCGAAAGTGGCCAGCCGCTTCTCGACGCCCGCTAGCCCGGACCCCAGGGCTGGGTCCGCGCCGCCCAGCCCGAAGTCGGTCACCTCGATGCGCAGCACGCGGTCCGCATGCGACATGGTGATCCGGGCGTCGCGGGCGCCGGAGTGCTTCGCAGCGTTGGTAAGCAGCTCAGCCACCGCGAAGTAGCACGCAGTCTCGACCGGCGCCGGCAACCGCCCCGGCAGATCGATCTCGGTCTGCACGTGCAGCGGGCTGTCCAGCGCCAGCGCCTTCACAGCGTCAGCAAGACCCCGGTCCGCCAGCACCGGCGGCAGCACCCCCCGCACCAGCTCCCGCAGCTCGATCAGCGCCCGCACGGAGGTCTCCCGCGCCTCAGCCACCAGCGCGAGCGCGGCCTCCGGGCTGGTCAGGATCAGCCGCTCCGCCGCACGCAAGCTCATGCCGAGAGCGACCAGCCGGGCCTGCGCGCCGTCATGCAGGTCACGCTCCAGCCGCCGCAGGTCAGCGGACGCCGTGTCCACCGCGACTGCCCGGCTCTCGGTCAGCCGCTCCACCCGCCTGCTCAGCTCTGCCTCGGACGCCCCACCGAGTATGCGGCGGATCCGCGGGAACGTCTGCGGCGCCAGCCAGCCGCCGAGTGCGAGGAAAGCGAGGCCCTCCAGCGCCGCAGCGTCAGCGGTGCCCGTACCGGAGACCAGGACCGCTCCGAACGGCAGAGCCTGGCCATACCTGACATCGGTGACATCCGCCGCCGGCTTGAGCGGCGCGATGCCCGCTGCTGGCGCCGCTGGCTTTGGCCCTACGTACGCCCACTGAGGAGAAGCGGAGGCGGCCGTCCCGCTGCCCGGCTTGGCGGGCTGCACGTAGAGCACCTTCGCCGACCCGCTCGACGGTATGGCGGCGGACGCGCCGCTATGCCAGGTTGCGGCGATCGCTAGGCCCGCTATTCCCAGGCAGAGGAGTCCCGCGGTCGCTAGCTGCGCGGCTCGCTGTCGCCGGCGCCGGATGAGCAGAACAGCACCGCACACGACGGCGACGGTCAGGATCAGGCCGGCGCCGCCGATCAGCCACAGTCGCGGCGCAAGCAGCCCGGCAATGACGGTGATCACCGGCAGCACCGCCAGCGAGCGCAGCTGCTCGCCGAGCGGAGCTCTGGCCACCGGCCCGAGCAACAGCCTGGCCGTGGCCAGGACCGGGTCGGCGGACCGCACGGCCAGGTAACCGCCAGCCAGCAGGAACGCGTAGGCCTGAGGCAGGATGAAGTCAGCCTCGCGGCCCGGGTTACCCACCATGGTCAGGCCATAGCTCTCGACGGAGCCGCCGAAAGCGTAGTCGCGCGCCACAACGAAGCCGAGCAGCCCGTACAAGATGAGCCCGACCGGAACGATCCTGGCCGCGAGTCTCGGCCTGCTAACGAGGATGATCAGGGCCCCGATCGAGAGCACGATCCACCACGCGCTGTTGCCGCCGAACCGCAGATAACCTGTGCTCGCGACCATGCCGCACAGCACGAGCAGCGCCATGCACCAGGCAAGCTCCCGGAAGCGCCCCCGCCGGCCCGTCGTGGTCTCGGTGGCCATGGTGCGGATCACTGCCGCGACCACGCCTGCAGCGAGCACCAGCACGACTAGATCGCGTACTCCGACGCTCATGGTCGCCGCCCCATTTGCCAACACCGATGACCTGCCACCACTAACCGTGACGCATCAAGCGCGTCGAGCGCGATAGGTCATCGCCTACTTCCGCAGGTGGGCCTAGGCCTACCGCAGCCCCCGGCCTGGCCCGGCGGTCAGGCAGCGCGCTCCCCGGAGCGCCAGACCCCGGCGATCAGGGGAACGCCCGGCCGGTAGGCGAGGTAAGCGTGCGACGGAGCCTCGAGCATGATCAGGTCGGCGCGCGCGCCGGCGCCCAGATGCCCGACGTCCGTCCGGCGCAGTGCGTGCGCGCCTCCGGCTGTCGCGGCCCAGACCGCCTCAGCCGTCGTCATCCGCATCTCGCGGACGGCAAGCGCGACGCACAACGGCATGCTCGAGGTGAAGCATGAGCCGGGATTACAGTCCGTCGCGATCGCCACCGTGACGCCGGCCGTAAGCAGCCGCCGGGCATCAGGGTACGGCGACCGGGTCGAGAACTCGACCCCGGGCAGCAACGTTGCTACCGTCCGGCCCGACGATGCCAGCGCGTCCACGTCGGCATCGGACAGGAACGTGCAGTGGTCGGCCGATGCCGCCCCTGCCTCGACCGCGACCTGCACTCCGGGCCCCGGGCCAAGCTGGTTGGCGTGGACCCGCGCCTGCAGCCCGGCCGCCTCGCCCGCCGTTAGCACCGCGCGCGCCGCATCGGCGCCGAACGCGCCGCGCTCGCAGAACACATCGACCCACTTCGCATGCGGCGCGCACTGGGCAAGCATGTCCCCGCAGACGAGATCGAGGTAAGCCGCCTCGTTCCCGGCAAAATCGGGCGGGACCACGTGCGCGCCCAGGTAAGTCACCTCCGGCGTTACCTCACGGGCGATTGCCACCGACCGCTCCTCGTCGGCCACGGTCAGCCCGTACCCGGATTTGCACTCGAAGGTTGTCGTCCCCTGCGCCAGCAGCTCGCCCGCCAGCCGCGCCAGGTTCGCCCGCAGCTGCTCATCAGTGGCCGCCCTGGTTGCCGCGACCGTGCTGGCAATCCCGCCGGCGTTGTAGGGCAGCCCGGCCATGCGGGCCGCGAACTCGGCGCCGCGTTCCCCGGCGAAGACCAGGTGGGCGTGCGAGTCGACGAACCCTGGCAGTACCGCCCGCCCCGCGGCGTCGACGACCTCGTCGGCGTCCGGCGCTTGCGCAGCCGCGCCGGTCCACGCCACCAGCCCGTGCTCCAGCACGATCGCCGCGTTGGCGATCGCAGCGAACGGGCCTGGCGATGCGACGCTGACCGCGTCCAGCGGTGCGTTGGTGATCAGTTCGCCGATGTTCGTGATCAGGACGCTCACGAGCGCATCGTGCCACAGCGGGCGGTGAGCGAGCGCGCCGGTCGGGTGACGGTTTCAGCGGGACGCGGTTGCGGTAAGCCGCTGCTGGCAGCAATCCGCGATCACTGAGCGCCTGCCGGATGGAGGTTCAAGCAGCGGAATGAATACGCCCGCAGTCCGTAACGCGGCGGCAAAAGCGGTCAATCCGGTCCTCGCTGCGGATAGCCTTCCGGACGGGCCATTGGCCGATCGTGGCTTGCTGGCCGGCCTGACGCCATGCGGCCGGGCCATCAGATGCCGACGGCCGGACGGGAGAGCAGATGCCGCACCGGGCTAATCGTGCCCTCAGCGGCGCACGCGCCCGCTGGCGGCAGCAGAGCACGGCGGCCAAGTTCGGGTACATCCTGGCCACCATGGTCGCTGTTGTGGCCGTGGTGGCCGGTCTCGGAGCTTTTGCCGTCTACCGGAATCTGGACGACTTCACCAGGGTCAAGGTTGGTGACCTGACTGGCCGCACGGTCTATGGCGCGCAGAACTTCCTGGTCCTCGGCTCGCAGGAGCGACTGGGACAGCACGGCAACTTCGGTCATGAGGTGGATCCCGGCACCACGAATTCCGACAACCTCCTGCTGATTCATCTCGACCCGACGCACACGCACGCGATCGTGCTGTCGATCCCGCGTGACCTGTTCGTGTACGAGCCGGCGTGCAAGGAGCGGAAGTACATCGGCTTGGGCACCTGGCCAGTGCAGGCCTATCCTCCCGGGGCGATCATCGACGGCGCGCTGAACATCGGCGGCCCGACCTGCGCCGTGGCAACGGTCGAGGACCTGACCGGGATCAAGCTCGACCATTTCGTCGAGTTCGACTTCAACTCCTTCCGCGCCATGGTGGACACCATCGGCGGGGTCGAGGTCTGCGTTCCGCGGGGTCGCGGCTATCACGACCACTTCTCGCACCTGAATCTCAGTCCAGGCAGGCACCTGCTCAAGTACGACCAGGCGCTGGCCTACGTGCGCACCCGGCATGGCGTGGGCAGCGGTGCCGACGCCGGCGGCGACCTGCCCAGGATCCAGCTGCAGCAGGCGTTCATCTCCTCGGTCGTGCAGAAGGTCCAGTCCGAGGGCCTGCTGAGCAATCTGGGGCAGCTTTACAGCATCGCGAAGACGGCTACCAAGGCGCTCACGGTTGACGACGGCCTGGGTTCGGTCTCCGCCTCCGTGCACCTGGCCGAGTCGCTGACGCACCTGAGTTCGAGGGATGTCAGCCTGATCACACTGCCGACCACCGTGGACACCTATCCCGGCCTGCAGGAGCACCTGATGGCCGTGCAGCCGCAAGACGACGTGCTGTTCCAGCTGGTCCGCACCGGCCAGATCTGGCACGGCCACCTGCCGGTCCAGCCCTATGACAAGGTCCAGGTGCGCGTCCTGAACGGGACCGGGCAGACCGGGCTTGCCCGCAAGACCGCAACCAAGCTGCGCGATCTCGGCTTCGACGTCACTGGCGTCGGGAACGCGGCGGCCACCGGCACCACGACCGTGGACTACGCGGGCCTGAATCAGGCCGACGGCGCTTACACGCTCATGACCGCGCTCAAGTCGTTTCCCGCCGGGCAGAACACGCTGGCCGAGCCGGCCTGGCAGGTCGGCACCGCTGGACCGGTGACGCTGACCCTCGGGACGGACTTCGCCGGAGTGGACCGGCCGGCTCCGGCCGTCAAGGAAGCTACAGCGCACAAGCCCGGCAACGGCAAGGGCCAGGACAGCAGCCAGGGCGGCGGCGCGACCCCCGCGGTCAGCGGCGCGATCCAGAACGGCCCCGGCGCGGTTCAGTCACGTAACGCCGGCGCCAGCATCTGCTCCGGCCTGCCGCGCGCCTTCACCCCCGGCGCCTAGGGGCTCGGCTCAGCGCAGGACGGCCGCGATTGCGGCGGCCAGCGCTGCCGGAACGTCCGGGACCAGCGTGTGCCGGCCGTCGGCCACCACGTCCCGGCCGCCGACCACGAGGTGCCGGATGTCAGCCGACGTCGCGCCGAAGATGACGGATTCGAGCGCAGTCGCTGTCGCCGCGCCCGCCGTCCGCGGCGAGTCAAGCCCGACTGTGCAGAAGTCGGCTAGGCCGCCGGGCACCAGGTCACCCGCTTCTGGCCAGGCCAGGCTGGCGTGCCCGGTCGAGGTCGCCGCCGACGCTAGTTCCGCGGCGGTGAAGTGGCCGCGTTCCTGGGTCGCGAGCCGCTCCCCCAGCTCGACGCGGCGCGCTTCCTCCAGCAGGTCGATGACGGCATGGCTGTCGCTGCCGAGCGTCAGCGGACTGCCGGCGTCGGCCAGGTCTCTGGCTGGCCCGATCCCGTCGGCAAGGTCAGCCTCGGTGGTGGGGCAGAAGCAGGCATACACACCGCCGCCGCCCAGCAGGTCGATGTCGGTGGCAGTGAGATGGGTCGCGTGCACGGCCGTGCTGCGGGCGCCGAGCGCGCCGGCGCCGGACAGGACCTCGGCCGGGGTCGCCCGGTAGGCGGCCAGGCAGGCCCTGTTCTCCGCGACCTGCTCGGACAGATGGGCATGCAGGGGCGCGCCATAGCGGTGGGACCAGGCAACCACGTCGTGCATCTGCGGCTGCGGGACCGCGCGGATGGAGTGGATGGCGGCGCCAGCCCGCGCATGCGGGGCGAGGTTGCCGGTGGCATCCGGGCCGAGGGCATCGACCCGGGCGGCCCAGGCCGCGCCGTCGGCGTCTCCGAAGCGCAGCTGGGGGCCCTCGAGCGGCTGCTGCCTGCCGTCGGCTGACAGGCCGCCGGACAGATAGCACGCATCCAGCAGCGTGATCCGGATGCCAGCCCGCCCGGCGGCCTCGATCAGCACCCGCCCCATCTCATTGGAGTCGGCATAGGGCTTGCCGCCGGCGCCGTGATGCAGGTAGTGGAATTCGCCCACGCAGCTCACCCCGGCGAGGGCCATCTCCGCGTAGACGGCCGTGGCGAGTGCCAGGTAGCTGTCGGGATCGAGCCGGCCGGCTACCTCGTACATCCGCTCGCGCCAGGTCCAGAACGTGCCGCGAGTCGCCTGCGTCACGCCTCGCAGCGCGCGGTGGAAGGCGTGCGAGTGCGCATTGGCCAGGCCGGGCATGGTCAGGCCGGCCAGCCGCGTCGCAGCAGGCGGGGGCTGGAGTGCGTCCGGCGTCACGGCGGTCAGGCGATCACCTGATGCCTCGATCAGGACGTGCTGGCGCAGCCCGAGCGCTGGTGACCAGGCCAGCTCGGCGAGCCAGGCGCGGCCTGGCGGGCTTGTCTCTGGTGGCGCTGTCACTGCCCCGCCAGGTCGGCGAGCACGGCGGTCAGGGCTGCCACCCCGGCTTCGCAGTCGGCGGCTTCAGCACGCTCGGCCGGGGAGTGCGAGACGCCGGTCGGGTTCCGGACGAAGAGCATCGCCGTCGGGATCCTGGCTGCCAGCACCCCCGCGTCATGCCCCGCTCCGGTCGGCAGCACGGGTGCCGTGAACCCTGCCTCGCCGAGCGCGCCCACCAGCCGGTCCCGCAGGCCCTTGTCAAAGGTGACCTCCGAGCTCAGCGATTCCTGCCGCCTGCGCACGGCCACACCGTGCTGGTCCGCAGCCTGCTGCGCCGCGGTCCAGACGTCGGAGACCAGCTGCTCGAGCGTCGGGTTGTCTGGCGCCCGTGCGTCCAGCCAGGCATGCACCACAGAGCTGATCGCGTTTGCCGCGCCAGGCTCGGCGACTACCTTGCCGAAGGTCGCAAGTGCGCCAGCGCTCTCGGCTGCGGCGCGCGCGGCCAGCACCGTCGCGGCATACGGGAGCATGGGATCGCGACGGTCGGCCAGCCGGGTCGTGCCCGCGTGATCGGCCCGGCCGGCAAAGTCGATGCGCCAGCGGCCGTGCGGCCAGATTCCATCCGCGACGCCGATGGCGGCGCCGAGCCCGGCAAGTGCGCTGCCTTGCTCGATGTGCAGCTCGACATAGGCGCCGATCCCGGCGAGGAGCTCATCATCGGCTCCGATGGCGCTGGCGTCACGGCCCGCCGCAGCCATCGCCGCGGCCAGCGTCACCCCGTCCCGGTCGCGCAGCTCGCGCGCCGCCGACGGCGCGATTGAGCCGGTCAGCAGCCTGCTGCCGAGGCAGGCCACCCCGAACCTGCCGCCCTCCTCCTCGGTGAAGGCCGCCACGCCGATGGGCCGGGCCGGCCGGAATCCTGCGCTGCGCAGCTGACTGATCGCGGCGAACGCCGATACCACCCCCAGCGGCCCGTCATAGGCGCCGCCGTCTGGCACCGAGTCCAGGTGACTGCCCGTCACGATCGCCGGGGCAGCGCCGGGCCGCCCCCACCAGGCCCACAGGTTGCCGTTGCGGTCATAGTCGGTGCGCAGCCCGAGCTCGGTAGCGGTCCTGGCGAACCAGGCCCGACACGCGGCGTCAGCATCGCTCCAGGAGTAGCGCCGGTAACCGCCGGTCAGCTCATCGCGCCCGACCGGCAGCAGCTCGGCCCACCACCTAGCGAATGTCATCTGCGGTCTCCCGGAATGCCACGCGGCGCCATCGGACCGAGCCTTGCACTATTTCTGCATCGGGACGCGGACGCCGCGCTCGGCGGCCACCTCGGTCGCCCGGTCGTAGCCGGCATCCGCATGCCTGATCACGCCCATACCCGGATCGTTGGTCAGCACCCGCTCCAGTTTCTGCCCGGCAAGCTCAGTGCCGTCCGCGACGCACACCTGGCCAGCGTGGATCGACCTGCCGATGCCAACCCCCCCGCCGTGGTGGATGCTTACCCAGGACGCGCCCGACGAGGTGTTGACCAGCGCGTTCAGCAGCGGCCAGTCCGCGATCGCGTCGCTGCCGTCGGCCATCGACTCGGTCTCCCGGTACGGCGAGGCCACCGAGCCGCAATCCAGGTGGTCACGGCCGA
>Ga0335073_10015029_pt1 | contig 10831 bp, 8 predicted proteins | sample Lox_Sample_22_FD_207093 | JGI IMG/M metagenome (GOLD analysis project Ga0335073, IMG submission 207093) | Soil microbial communities from Loxahatchee National Wildlife Refuge, Florida, United States - Lox_Sample_2.2 | ecosystem: Environmental > Terrestrial > Soil > Wetlands | place: USA: Florida...
CCCATGATCCGCCCAGCCATCCCCCACGCCGCCACCCGGAGCCTCAGCCGCCGCGCCCGCGCGATTGCACCTCTAAAACCGGCATCTTTCTGTTTTCCCTTTTTCTTCGCCTTCAAGCCGAAATCCGGACCTCTCTCATGCCTAACTCATTTGTTTGCAACACAGCTTGGCATCGCCGGACCCCCCCCCCTCCCCCCTCCATCTTCGTACTCTCTTCGCCTTGATCCAATAGAGAAACGCCCTTCAATCGACCGCGCAGCCGCCGGCCAGGGAAACGAAAAACCTCGCTGTGAGAAGGTGCAACTGTGTACCTGCGCGAAGCGCCATCGCCTCGACGAATTGAGCGCCGCCAACCGTCGCCATCCTGAACAAAACAAGGAATTTACGCGCAGAATCCCAGAGGGTACCAGTCCGCTCCCTACTCCAGAAGCGCCCGTTGCACAGCAAAGATCTCCTTCAGCCCGCACTCCGCCAGATCGATCAGTGCGTTCAGTTGTGCCCGCGAATAGGAGCCCTTCTCCGCCGTAGCCTGTGTTTCAACCAGTCCGCCGTCGGCCGTCATCACCACGTTCATGTCGACCTCAGCCTGCGAATCCTCCTCGTAGCAGAGGTCCAGCAACGCTGTTCCATCCACGATGCCCACCGATGTCGCCGCCACCAGCTGCTTCATCGGCGACTGCTTCAGCGTCCCGGCTTTTACCAGCGCCTTGAGCGCCAGCGCCAGAGCCACCGCTGCGCCCGTGATCGCTGCCGTACGCGTGCCGCCGTCTGCCTGGATCACGTCGCAATCCAGGATCACGGTACGTTCGCCCAGTGCCTGCATGTCCACAACTGAGCGCAGGCTTCGCCCGATCAGCCGCTGGATCTCGTGCGTCCGGCCGCCGATCTTGCCCCTTTCGCTCTCGCGCGGCGTTCGCGTCACCGTCGAACGTGGCAGCATCGCGTACTCGGCCGTGACCCAGCCGCGGCCCGAGTTCCGCAGCCAGCCCGGAACTCCCTGCTCGATCGTCGCGTTTGTCAGCACCCGCGTGTTGCCCAGCGTCACCAGAACAGAACCCTCCGCCGTCTGCACGAATCCCGGCGTCAGAGTCAGCGCCCGCATCTCGCTCGCACCTCTGCCCCCCGGACGGTAAAACTTCGCATCTCCTGTTGTTTGCATAGCTGGATTGTACGAAACTGGCACCCGGCTGCCCCGATGCGGAACACTGCGCTCCAATCCAGGAATCCGACCCGATTCGGGAATCAAAGCGAAATCGCCTCTAACTCGCTGAGGATCTTTCACTTCCGCTAGTGCGTTTGCTCTGCCGTCCCATTTTGAAACCTCCGGCCTGATCTGCTGCCGAGGCGCTGCTTTCAACGCATCGCCCCCAAGGTCTTCGCTTCTCTACAGTTAGCCGAAATTCCGTGTTTGGCACGCGGCGTGTATTGAAACAGGACAGAATTCGCACTGCGGGAAACGAGGAAGAAGGCTTACCGCGCAAACCCTCGCCCGGCCGCGCGAAACAGCAGCCACGAGAGAGAGGCATCCGATGCAGCAAACCGACACGCTGGCACTTCTTGATCCAAACGCAACACCCCAGATCGACGCTGAGGACGCAACTGCAGCCATACTCCCTGCTCCTGGCGCGTCTCACCAGAGCCTCGCCGAAGTGGCGCACGATGCGCGCAACATGGTCACCGCTCTGGGTCTCTACTGCGATCTGCTCGAGGAGCCTGGAGTTCTGGCTCCCCCTTACCGTCACTATGGCGGCGACCTTAAGCAGCTCGCGGCGGCAAGCCGCAGTCTCGTCGACAAGCTCATCAACCTTGAAGGTGCGCCAGCACACGCCACCGATACCGCGCTCACGAATGTCTCCTCTACACAGCTTCAGGGCCCACGAGTCAGCGAAACCACGACGCGGTACTGGGAGGCTGTCCAATCCACGCAGGTCCGCGATCTTGCCTGGGAACTTCACAGCAATCGCAACCTGATGGCCGCGCTCGCGGGACCTGCCATCTCTCTTACCGTAGAAGCCGACAGTGGCGGATACCCGGTTTCGCTTACGAGCGAAGACCTGACCCGCATCCTCGTCAACCTTGTGAAGAATGCCGTCGAAGCCATGCCTAAAGGCGGCCAGCTTCACTTCACTCTGCGCGAGTGCCCCACTCCGCCGGAAGAAGGCCTCTGGCTGCTTCTGAATGTCGAGGACACGGGAGCTGGTTTCCCTGATGAGCTGCTTGAGCGGATCTTTGAACCAGGCTTCACAACCCACAAACCTTCGCCGAACGGTCCAGGAAACTGGCAGGCCGAACACCGTGGTCTTGGACTCTCCATTACGCGCTCGATTATCGAGGCCGCCGGGGGCAAGATCAGGGCGGCGAACCGCGACCCCAATGGAGCCTGCTTTCAGATTGAGTTGCCTGTGAAAAATGCCTGATGGCTTAGGGAATAGCTGCAAAGCTACAAACGTGATCTAACTCACTTACCCCTGTTTAACGAGGCCAGTACGATGCTTGCTACGGGACAATTCCAAAGGGCCATGGGTTCACTACCACCACTCGCTGCAGCCGCGCCGCGGCTCCATTTGCTGGTTGTCGATGCGGACACCGCCGTTCGTTCAGCCTGCTCAGAGATCGCCTCCAACCTCGGATTCGCTGCGCAAAGTACCGGCAATCTTGACCACGCACGCAGCCTTCTGCAGAGTCGAGCTGCAGACATCCTGCTGATCAATCTGCCTAACGGCGTGGGGCACGGGCTCGAACTGATCTCAGACGTCAAACTCCTTTATCCGCAAATATCGATCGTAGCCATGACCGCGACAAACTCTGTGCACACGGCCGTGGAGGCCATGCGGCGGGGGGCGTCGGAGTATCTGGCCAAGCCCTTTGCCGTGGAAGAGCTGTCTACCATCCTGGAGCGTGTCGCTTCGGCTTGCTCGGCCGATGTAGCTGCACGCCAGCTGCGAGAACGTCTTCGCCTCTCACAGGGACTCGGCGCCATGATCGGTCACTCTGCAGAGATGGAGAAGCTCTATCGCATCCTCTCCAAGGTCTCGCAGAGCGCCCATCCTGTTCTCATCCTCGGGGAAAGCGGGACTGGCAAGGAACTGGTGGCGCGCACAATCCACGCGCACGGACCAAACAGCGAAAGGCCGTTTCTTCCGGTCGATTGCGGCTCCCTGGTCCCGACGTTGATTGAAAGCGAACTCTTTGGTTACACCAAGGGGGCATTTACCGGAGCGAATCGCTCCAAAGACGGACTTCTCGTCTCTGCGGAAGGTGGCACCGTCTTTCTGGACGAGATCGGCGAACTGCCCCTCGATCTCCAGGCCAAGCTGCTGCGCGCGCTGCAGGAAAAGGAAGTCCGGCCAGTAGGAGCCACGCACCGCGTACCGATCAAAGCACGCATTATTGCCGCGACCAATCGCGACCTGGCTGCAATGGTTGAGCGAGGAAGCTTTCGCAAGGATCTCTACTATCGTCTGAACGTGGTCAATCTCAAGTTGCCGCCTCTTCGCGATCGCCGCGACGACATACCACTGCTTGCCGCTCATTTCCTCGAGCGCATCAGCAAGGGACGGCCTGTCAAGTTCCGGCTCAATGACGAAGCCCTGCGGACGATGATGCGATACGACTGGCCAGGTAATGTGCGCGAGCTGGAAAACGCGATTGAACGGGCCTGCGCGATGACCTCTGGCGGCGTGCTCCAACTGGGCGATCTGCCGACTCAACTGCAACAGGAGGGGCTGGCGGCGCACCATGCCGCTGTGGCCAAGGCAAAACCGGAAGAGCCGGAGTCTGCGAAAAAAGTAACGCCGCTTGCCGACCTTGAGCGGGAGGCCATCCTCCACACGATTCGCTTGCTCGATGGAGACAAACTGCAGGCAGCCAAATTGCTCGGAATCGGCAAGACAACGCTTTATCGAAAGCTCAAGGAATATGGCATCGCCGACCCGATGCAGCAGAACTAACTGCGGGTCGACGGACATTTGTCGCGTAATGCGTCATGAATCTGCGGGCTCGCAGTATCGTGCTGCAACCCAGTCTCCCTGCTGGACCGAACCGCCGCACCTGAGACTATGAAGAGGAGTGAACCGTGAGTATCCTCATCGTGACGGGAATTGAAGGGGCGCGTAACTGCGCTGGAGTCATCGAAAAGCAGCTCCACTGCCCTGTCGAAGTGGCCGAAGGGCGTAAAGGGGCGCTAAGCGCAATGCGGCACAGGGACTTTGCCGTGGTGGTTGTGGATGAGTCGCTGGTGGAGTGCGACCCAGCCGCGGCAGATGCCATCTGGGAACGCGCCGGGCTTGCGATCCCTGTCCAGATCAACTTCGCTCTTTCGGGTGCGGCGCGGCTCATTCGCGAGATCCGCGCGGCGTTACAGCGCCGGGAGCGGGAGCGTTCCCTCGCACACCGGGCGGCCGCAGAGGCTCTTGAATCCGAAGTGAACTCGACGCTCGCGGGGTTACTGCTGCAATCTCAGCTTGCTCTCAGTGAGGACAAGATTCCCAACCAGGTCGCGGACAAGCTTCGAGTCGTTGCCGATCTGGCGAGCAGCCTCCGCAAACAATTGAGCGAAGCGCCCAAAGCATCAGGGCTGCCTACTGCCTGAATTCAGGGCATCGCTTCGCTTACCGCCTGATTTCATATGAATCCTGCGGATTCGCAATCTACGGTCTGCAGGCTCCAATGTCTTAATCTGAAGGACAGATGACTGACTCCGCTGTCCTATTGATTGACTGCCCTGACCAGAAAGGTCTGGTTGCTCGCGTCGCAGGTCTGCTCTACAACCATGGAGCCAATATCCTGCACGCCGACCAGCACCAGGATCACGATCTGGGTCTTTTCTTCATGCGCGTGGAATGGGCGCTGAACGGCCGACATGACGCGCAGAGCGCGCCAGATCTGGTATCGCGGGCGTTCACCTTCAATCTTGATGCATTTCTGGCTGAATTCACGTCGCTCGCCGAACAGCTCAAGATGCGGTGGAAACTCAGTGGCGCCGGGCAAAGGTCGCGCATTGCGCTCTTTTGTTCGCAGTATCTGCACTGCATGGCTGACCTGTTGCATCGTTGGCACAGTGGCGAGTTCGACTGCGAGATTCCTGTTATCGTTTCGAATCACCGCGAGGTCGAACCCCTCGCCGCGTTTTACGGCATTCCATTCGAGTACACGCCGGTCACTCCGGCAACACGTGCAGCGGCCGAAGCGGCGCAGTTGAAAGTGCTGGCGAAGCACAACGTGGATCTTGTCGTCCTTGCACGATACATGCAGATTCTCTCGCCGGCCTTCGTTGACAGGTACCCGGCTGCCATCATCAACGTACATCATTCTTTTCTGCCGGCATTCACCGGGGCGCGGCCCTACCACGCCGCACATGCCCGCGGAGTAAAACTCATCGGAGCAACGAGCCATTATGTGACAGAAGTTCTGGACGACGGCCCCATTATTGAGCAGGACGTGGCGCGCATCTCGCACCGTGACCAAGTGGATGATCTCGTCGCGCGCGGACGCGATCTTGAGCGGCTCGTTCTTTCACGCGCCGTGCGCTGGCATCTCGACCGGCGCATCCTCTGCTACGGCAACAAAACTGTTGTATTCGACTAGAGCAGTTTATTTCTCGACCAGCGCGTCGGCGAGGCTCAGGTGCCTGTCGAGCGCGGCGATCCCGAAGTCGAGCTCTTCCTTTGTCACGATCAGCGGCGGTGCAATGACGAAGTGGCTGACCCAAGCCTGTTGGGCTACGCCGTCGGCCATCATCCTGGCCGCGATCTGTTCAACCACCATCGGCTTGCCTTCCACCTTGTCGCGCATGGTGTTAAAGGGCTCTTTTGTTGTACGGTTCTTCACCAGCTCGACGGCGAAGAAGAGACCGAGACCGCGCACGTCGCCGACCGAAGGATGCTTGTCTTTCAGTTCTTCGAGCTTTCCGCGCAGATAGGGCTCCAACTCGGCCGCGCGTTCCACCAGCTTAAGGCGCTGCATCTCTTCGATGGTGGCGACTGCGGGTCCCAGGGTGATGGGATGCGCTTCGTACGTATGTCCATGGGAGAAGTAATGGTCTTCAAAGTAGTCGGCGATCTTCTTGGTGGTTGCACAAAGCCCCAGCGGCACATAAGCCGAGGTGATTCCCTTGGCCGTGACGAGGATGTCCGGCTTCACACCCCAGTGATCCACCGCAAACCACTTGCCTGTGCGGCCCCAGCCGGCCATCACTTCGTCGTCGATCATGAGCACGCCATGACGGTCGCAGATCTCGCGCAGCCGCGGGAAGTATTCCGGAGGAGGAATGAGCACTCCGTTGGTTCCGACGATCGGTTCAAGAATGATCGCCGCCACATCGCTTTCGTTTTCGATCATGTGCTCGATATAGTCAACGCAAGCGACTCCACACCCGGGATAGGTGTGCTTGATCGGGCACTTGTAGCAGTTCGTCTCCGGCGCAAAGGCGACACCCGCACCCTTACCCGCGGGCTCCATCGCCCAGCGCCGCGGATCGCCTGTAGCCGCGATGGATCCCATCGTCGAACCGTGATAGGAGCGATAGCGGGAGATGATCTTATTCTTACCGGTAACCATACGCGCAATCTTGAATGCGGCCTCATTGGCCTCGGTGCCGCTGGTCGCGAAGAAGAACTTATCCAGACCGGCGGGCAGAACCTCGAGCAGCTTGTTGCTGAGTTTGGCGCGGGCAGATGTGGCGTAAACCGGACCTACAAACGCCAGTTCCCGCGCCTGTTCCGCAATCGACTCAACGACGCGAGGATTTTTGTGGCCGAGATTGACGCACATGAGCTGGGAGCTGAAGTCGAGGTAGCGCTTGCCTGCGCCGTCGGTCATCCAGCAGCCCTCCGCGTCCGCGATGAAAAGCGGCTTCCAGGTCTTCTGAAATCGCCAGGTACCGTAGTTCGTTTCGCGCGTAATGCCGCTGACTTGCTCGGGGGTCAGCACGGGGCTGGTGAGGATTTCGCTCATAGGTGACCTCGTCGTTTATAACCTTATCCCACCTATGCTACGGCATCTGCGTGGGTGGGCGCATACGTCGCGCTGAACGGAGGGTGATGACTCCGAGGAGGAGAATCACCGCTATGAGGGCCACCCACAGAAGCGCCGGATGCCGTTCACTGAACGGCCGCGAGTCGGGGCGCGGCTGATATCCGGGGTTCAGCTGTTGCGGGCCTAAGCCGGCTATAACGGGATTGCTCGCCTGTGCAAACCAGGATGCGTAGTCGTAGTGCGGAGAAAGTAGCGTCGAATCGCCGTAGTACAGGCTGTAGATCGCGCCCTCAGCAGCCTCGTAGCACAGGTTGCGCTCCATCATCTGCAGGCGAATGCCTGCGAAACGGATAGGCGCATCATCACCGTTGGCCACGGTGACGGTCCACTTTGTGGCTTCGTTGCGCATTTCGTCGGGAGGGTTGATGGTGAGCCGCTCCTCGTCGACCCGCCGCCCTTCGTAGTTTCGATGGATACGCAGGATCTCTCCGAAAGCTACAGTCATGGGTCTCTCAGACCGGGCGGAGTCCGCAGCCCCGGGGGCGAGATCAGTTACGTCGATAGTCACCGCACGGCTGAAGTTCACGGGATCCGCAGGAGCATCGAAGACGATGCGATCCACCGGCACGTTGGCCGGAATCGTCAACTCCGCCACAGAGGATCGTCCCTTCTGCGAAAACTGGGCGGCCTCGTTGAGCGTGATATAGCGCATCTGGCTGATAGGTTGCGGCGTTGCTGCTAGATTCTGGATCTGCTCCGGTTTGACTGGCCCTGCAATCACGAAGTGCAGGGTCCGGTAATCCGACCGAGGCAGGTGGAGAATTGTGCTTCGCCCCAGCTTCTGGCTGGTGAAGTCAAAGATTGTGTAGGAGCCAATTCGGGTTGGAGCTTTATCAACCTTCTGGCTGCCGGACACCACAACGGCCGCGAGGAAGTCGCGGCCGGCGAGACTCAGCTCAACATCGTTGTAAGAACCATCCGGCATTTCCGCATCAAAGACTGTTTTCCCATCACGACGTCCCAGGTTGATCACGGGGATTGTCTGTCTGAGTGCGGGACGGACTGTGGCACCGCGGATGACATAAGGGACTGTGTCCCCGCCTCTGAAGAGTCTGAGGTCTGCGAGGTCCGGGGAAGCATGCGCGAAGGTTTGTTCGTCGAGGACTAAGCAGGTTTGGCCGGTCGTGGACGGCGGCGCCTGGACCTTGCGGGTGAACTGGAAGTATCGGATAGGAGGAATGGGATAGGCGGCCAACAGGAGGGCTGCTATGAAACGCTTCATGAGTGGCGTGCTCCATTGCCGCGCAGATTGAACCAGTCGCGCTGGTAGACAAAGCTCACGCCCAGGAGAAGTGCGCCGAGGCCGAGAAAGCTGAGGATGCGATAGCCCTGGCTGAGCTCACTGACGTCGATGAGAAAGACCTTGGCGATGGAGGCGGCGAGCAGCACCAAGGCTTGCCAGCGCAAAAAGGCGGAATGACGGGAGAACCCGAGCGCGAGCAAGACTGCGCCGAAGACCATGAAAAAGGCCGAGTAGCTGAACTGCGCGTACATGCGGTATTGCAGATACTGCGCATAACCTTGCCTCCACCCTGCGCCCCACCAATAGGTGTGAATCTCGAGCGAGATGGCAATGAGGATGAGAATATTGACGATCAGAACGGACAAGGCCGCAAGCGCGGGCCAGGAACGATCGAAGTCCTCGGGCTCTTCGACGGATGAACGATACGACAGCCAGGCCATGAAGGCGAAGACGGCGATCGCAAACAGATATGTAGCGAAACGTTGGTTGAAGACCGGCGCGACGACGATCGATGGATTCAGCAGCAGCGCGAAGAGGGCCAGAATCAGACAGAGTTCCGCGAGGACACGAAGGAAGGCCGAGCGCATGCGCCGCGAGATCCACAAAAGTGCGGCGCCTTCGGCAAGCCAGCCGATGGTGATCCAATGTCCCGAAGCCTTGAGCGGAATCGCGATGGTGAGAAACACAACCGCAGCCGCAAGATGCAGCTCTGCGAGAAGCGCCGGGCTCTGTTTCCAGCGGCCGCGCGCGGGCAGGCGCAGGAGCAGCAGATAGAAGGCCGCGAACAGGACAGCGAGCCATGGTTTGGCCCATTCTGCCTGCCTCGCGTCGATCATGGCAAAGAAGGCGAGAAAGCCGAGGCCGGCGTTGGCGATGGGCAGCACGACGGTAGCGAGTTTGTCCCAGGCGGATGTCTGTGTGGACGGGTCACTGCCGGCCGGATCGATCTGCACAAGACGCGGAGCCAAGGCGAAGACAAGAAAGAAACAAGCGATGAAGAAGGCTGTGCGTGCGAATTGATTGTTTGAATAAAAGCTGAAATACCAGCCTCCGATGTAAAAGACAGAGCCAAGGAAAGCGCCAAACAGCAGGCGCGACCAGGGGCGCAGCGCAACGAGTATGAGTACGGCGAGGTCGAGCAGCAGCATGTAGCTGAAAAGCGAGACCTCGTGATTCTCGCCCGTGGAGACAAGCAGAGGAGTGCCGAAGCCGCCGGCGATGGCGTAGAGCGCGAGCAGTTGAGAGTTCTGAATCCAGGAAAGAAATCCGTTGAACGCCGTCACAGCGATCATCGCCAGAAACGCGACCGGCGCAGGGACGAGGTGATAGAGCGAAAACGCCGCCCACAGCGAGAGATAGAGGACGCCGCTGCCAACCGACTTCAACGAGTAGGCAAAGGCAATGAAGCCGCGCGAGCGGAAACGCTCAGACCAGGCGATGAGACCGGCGCCCGCGACGAGACCGATAACGACGCGGCCGAGCGGACCGATCCAGTGGTTGTCGAAGGCGAATTTCAGAAACCAGGCTACCCCGATGAGGACGGCGAGGATTCCGATGCGGTTGAACCATTGCGAGCCGATGCGGCTTTCGAGCGAGGCATCGAGCTGTGTTTTGTCCGGATGCAGCGTGGCAAAGCTGGGCACGCCAACCGGCGCGGCAGGCACGAGTGCTGGGGCCGGAGGCGCGGGCTGTGACATAGCTTGCGTTGGTGTTGCCTGCGGCTGAGCGGCAGGCGCAGCAGCCGGGCCGGGCCAGTCTTCGGCGAGGAGCCCCTGGCGGTAGAGTGCGAGCTCGAGCCGACGGACACGGGCGCGGAGTTGCTGGACTTCGCCTTCCAGGCTTTCGGGAGGGTTGGGATCCATGCGGACCACTTTACCCTAAGCGCGCCAGAACCGACAGGGTTGCGGCCAGCCGGGATATCCGCCCCTGGGATTCTGTGCATAAATTCCTTGTTTTGTTGAGGCCGGCGAGGGGCGATGGCGCTCAATTCGCCCAGCGATTGGAGTTAGCCGCAGAATCGTGGAAAGACGGCAGTTAGAAGGCGGCGATCAGTGGTCAGTGAACAGTGGTCAGGGATCGAAGGCTCATCGTTGTACCTCGAAAACGAAAGCGGAGTTGGCGGAGTTGGCGGAGCTGGCGGAGCTGGCGGAGCTGGCGGAGTGAGCCGGTGTGCACAGCTTGACGGCTTCACAGATGCACAGGCTCACGGTGGAAAGTGCGAGGTGCGCGAGATCGAGATGCGGGCGCACAGTTCCACACTTGCACTCGAATGTTTTTGCTGTGTTGTGTGGGATGAGTGCGGGCGTGGAATGAGCGAGTTAGCAGGCAGTTCACACTTACGCAGGAACACAGGAACTGTGGAGAGGGCGGTTTTTGTTGTTTGGGCACACGTGTCCTGTGGCGGGCGCCCGGGGCCGATTCGGCGAGGTGTGCGCGGCGCCGGTCTTCGAGGAAAGATTCGCTGGTGCGGTGCATGGCGTGTCTCTGATCGGGATAGGGGGAGCAGTCACCCGCTCTCCCCTGCCACACCACCGGACAAGCGGGTCCGCATAC